>OOAK01000109.1_pt1 | contig 86586 bp, 80 predicted proteins | sample 1671811 | NCBI WGS metagenome assembly OOAK01 (sample SAMN06348195, study PRJEB24527) | human gut metagenome | biome: human gut; feature: ankylosing spondylitis patient; material: feces | host: Homo sapiens | place: China | collected 2015-10 | reverse complement strand
TTCAGATGGGTCATTTAAAACTGTCAATATATTTCAAAGGCAAGGACAGGAACAACATCATCCGTGCTGCATCGGAGTTCATGAGCAATTTCACAAAGGCTTGCAAGATGGAACTCGACGGATACAAAGGAACATACATCGGATTCATCACAACGAATGACTATGAAAAAAAGAATGTAAAACAGAGGTACATTGTAAATCTCGAATTTGACGGTTTTTTTGTCGATGACGACCTCTCAATCACATTCGACGGGAAAACCTCCGCATCGTTCTATAAAGTGGGTACAAGAGACGCTCCGTGCGTTGTGGAGGTATATGCAAAGAGTGCCTTGACGAATTACACAATCGCCGGACTGGGAGAGGACGACATCATCATTGAGAGTTTGGCAGCAGGAAAGACGGTTGTGATAGACGCAAAGACCGGACTTGTGACAATCGACGGGGCAAATGCATTCGACAAGGTGAACATGTGGACGTTTCCGGTATTAAAGACCGGAGAAACAGCACTCACATTCTCCAGCACAAAGGCGAGAGTGACTATCAGATACACGCCTATGTGGATTTAGGAGGTGAGAACATTGCAGATTTTTAATGACAAAAAGAAAAGAATCGGAACATTGTCCGGATTCAAGGACAGGGAAATCACCACGACACTGGATTCCGGAGACAAAGAGTTGTCGTTCAGTTATCCGGCAGCGGGAGCGTTGGTCGACTTGCTAAAAGAAGAATACTATATACGCACCAAAACGGACGAATTTGTTATCAAAGCAGTCGAAAAGGGTGAACAGTTCAACAAATACACAGCCGTCCTCAATGTAGAGGAATTGGAGGGAACGCCGTTCCCGTATGGCTTTGAATCGAATGAACAAACAATCAAAGCGTGTCTTGAGTTTGCGTTCGAGGGTACGGGATGGCATGTCGGAACATGCACGGTAAAAAAGAAAAGAACTATTGACGAGCAGGAGAGCGTCACGGCATGGAATGTCCTGCAAAAGTGCCTCACAACATACCGCTGCGAGTGCATCATCCATTCACTGACAAAGACAATCGACATATATGACCGGATAGGCAGCGATAAAGGATGCTATTTCATGGAGGGATTGAACCTCCGGAAAATATCTTTGAAATCCGACACCTATGATTTTTATACAAGAATCTATCCGATAGGCAAGGACGGCATCACGCCGGAATGGTTGACCGGAAAAGATTACATCGACAATTTTCAGTATAGTTCCAAAATCAAGGCGTACGTGTGGAAAGATGAGCGATACACCAACACCACAAGTCTGATTGAGGATGCGACGGCAAAGATTGAGGAAATGTCACGACCATACAAGGCATATACTGCGGAGGTGGTCGACCTTGCGAAAGCGTCAGAAAAATACAAAGACATTCTTTTATACGGAATCGGAGACACGGTCACACTTGTGTCAAAGAAAACCAGAACGAAAGAAAAACAGAGGATTGTCAAAATAACAGAATATCCGGAGACACCGAAAAAGAACACGGTTGAGATTTCTAATGCAAGAAAGACATTTGCAGAGATTCAGAAAGAGGAGACGGCAGCAGCCACAGAGGAGGCGGTCTCCATCTCCAACAGGGCGACAAAGAAAGTCCTTGAGAGCTATTCGACTACGGAGGAAATAGAAACCAAAATCACGGCATCAAAAGAGGCTATTGAGGAGGGTGTGAATTAATAGATACATAGTGGGATGTAAATGATAAGCAGTATTATATTTTGGAAATCTTGGATAAGGAATTAATAGATACATAGTGGGATGTAAATGCTTGTAGTCTTGCCGTTCGAGCGGTCTGACACATAGAATTAATAGATACATAGTGGGATGTAAATATAATAGGGTATCCATAGGCTTGATATATATTATCGAATTAATAGATACATAGTGGGATGTAAATGTTACAATCTGTGGCTTCACGTTTTCGTTTTGGGATGAATTAATAGATACATAGTGGGATGTAAATAATCTAAGCCTTGCCGGTTGTATATATGCGCTTCGCGAATTAATAGATACATAGTGGGATGTAAATGTGATCCAAATGTTAAGGAACTTAGAAACTGGTTGGAATTAATAGATACATAGTGGGATGTAAATAAAGATGATAGTGAGATTGTGATTCCCTTAACCAGAATTAATAGATACATAGTGGGATGTAAATAAATACAACATGTTATGGGATAGTTTAAACGGCTGCGGAATTAATAGATACATAGTGGGATGTAAATAACATTGTACGCGCCCCTAAGTCTATGTCAGCAATCTGGAATTAATAGATACATAGTGGGATGTAAATTTCTTTAACATGAATTTATATTTCAATGTCTGATTCAATTAATAGATACATAGTGGGATGTAAATATTGATGGCAAGATATATACATATATTGAACAAGGAATTAATAGTTACATAGTGGGATGTAAATGTTTCCTTCTTTAATGCATCAGGGGCAAGTCCGTGAATTAATAGTTACATAGTGGGATGTAAATTCCTAACTGCAAAGATGTACATACAACATACTTCCCGAATTAATAGTTACATAGTGGGATGTAAATTTCGTTATTGCCAAATAACTGTTTATCATTTACTCGAATTAATAGTTACATAGTGGGATGTAAATATAGATTATACAATCACATATAAATTAAACGGCGGGAATTAATAGTTACATAGTGGGATGTAAATTAGGAACTTCATTAGCATTAATATTTTCGACCGCCTGGAATTAATAGTTACATAGTGGGATGTAAATATAGAAGATATGAGCACAGCTATATTAAAGTTGTCAGAGAATTAATAGTTACATAGTGGGATGTAAATAGCCTTAATAGGTGTGCCGTCATAATCAGTATCAGAATTAATAGTTACATAGTGGGATGTAAATGCATAGGCTACAGCAAATCCCATCAGTGGTTAGGAATTAATAGTTACATAGTGGAATGTAAATGGATAGAAAAGTTTATTGTGAAGATGTAACTGTACAGAATTAATAGTTACATAGTGGGATGTAAATTAATTAATACCTCCCTTATCTGCTTAATAACAACATGAATTAATAGTTACATAGTGGGATGTAAATCTTATTGTAATGTCTGCTTGTATTGGATTATCAATGAATTAATAGTTACATAGTGGAATATAAAATGACACATGATAAAAGGTTTGATTATTCTTTCTTAAAGATGAACTATCAAACTGAATATGAGGTTATATTAATTTCTCATTTTCAAAGCTAGTTTATAAATCTATCGAGAATAAGAAATATTAATTCGATAATTAATACTATTTATGCAGCAATCAAGTCTTAAATGTATCTTAGAGCTTTTTTTAACAGAGTTAATATTAATATAATGAATCGTAGATATGTAGTAGATTGTAAATTTAGTTTAGAATATGTAATTAATATAAGCAATCCCCTCCACGCAACCAACGCCACCACAATTTCCACTTTTCTGACAACTACAATTGGTGGAATCGACATTTTACAAGGATTATAATACATACATAACAACAGAAAGGACTGACATTATGCTACAGGAGAATCTTATTATGCTGAGGTCGCTTGCGGGGAAGACTCAGGAGGATATCGCAGAGGTTATTGGAATATCGAGACAGGCATACGCCAAATGGGAGCGTGGTGGAACAATTCCTGATATTGAAAAATGCGGCAGGCTTGCGGAATTTTATGGCGTGACGATGGATTCATTGATTAAGGACGATGTGCAGCTTGAAGGTAAAAGATTGGCGCCTGCACCGAAGGGCAAACATATGTGGGGTGTTGTGACAGTCAACGACCGCGGACAGATAGTTATACCTAAAGAAGCAAGAGATACATTTGGACTGGTGAATGGCAGCAGGCTGGTTGTGCTTGGCGATGACAATGAAGGCATAGCTCTTGTTAAAGCGGAGCAGTTTGAAGAAAAACTTAGCATGGCAATGTCAGTTCTTAGCAAAGATATCAAGGAATGAGGTGTCATGTATGATTTGTCCAAAATGTAATCAGGAGATGAGAAAAGGGTACCTTTTCAGCAGTAAGGATGGTGCATTCAGTTTTGCCGATGAAGTGCCTGGAGTATTTACAAATGCGAGAACAGCCAAAGGATTTGTTGAAATCACATCGCTTAAGGCGAGCCACAGAACGAAAGTGGAAGCTTGTATATGTGAGAATTGCAGAATAGTTGAATTTGAGTACTAAATACCTGCTGGATTCTGTGCGTATTAATAAGAAAAACCTACGAATTGATGATGCATTGTCAATTTAGTGGGTCAAATCTGAGAAAGATTTCAAGCTTTCAAAAGAAAATGCCTACTATATCGGGAGATTACCTGTTTGTAGTAGGTTTATTTTTTATATTAAATCGATTGTTAATATAGACAAGACTTATTGTCAGTGTAAAAAGCCCACTAATACTTCTTTTATATGTAATCTTGTAGGCTTTTCCTGCAGGTTGCTTTCGCAAACATGTTTTATAGACATACTCAATCTTCATTTTGTGACACTTTGGTAGGTCTTATGATATAATGAAGCTATAATCAGAAGAAAGGAGTCACACATGGGTGCACAATCATTCACAATATCACCAATTCCAGACGACATATTTGCAAAGATGCAGGGGAAATCATTTAAGGACAACTGCACCGTGCCAAGAGAAGATTTGCGGTATCTTAAAGTTTTGCATGTCGGATTTGATGGGGAGCCGCACACAGGTGAGCTGGTTGTGAACAGGATGATTGCTGATGATGTGCTTGATATATTTAAGCAGCTTTACGAGGCTGGTTATAAGATTGAAAAAATCAGACTTATTGATGAATATGATGCTGATGACGAGAAGTCGATGAGTGATAATAATTCTTCAGCGTTTAATTTTAGATACATTTCCTATTCAACGAAGCTGTCAAAGCATGCGTTAGGGCTGGCGGTTGACATCAACACGCTTTATAATCCTTATGTGAAATATGTTGATGGCAGAAGAAATGTAGAGCCTGCCAATGCTGAAAAGTATACAGACAGAAGCATTGAATTTCCACACAAAATCGACCATGACGATTTGTGCTATAAGGTGTTTGCAGAACATGGATTTGAGTGGGGCGGCGACTGGGAACATGCAAAAGATTACCAGCATTTTGAGATGCCAGATGAGTGGATTGAGAAAAGTTCGTCCATAAAAATGTTGAACATATTCTCTTAAAGGAATCAAATATTATACATAGGATAACCACTTTCACATCAAGGTAAGTGACAATAAATCAGTTTTTAAGTAAAAATGTATCAAGAAAACGGTATATTTCAGAGTGTACTATACAAAATGCACAAACACTTGCGTAAATCTTTGTAATTTTAAGCCATTTCATTTTTATCCTTATTATGGTATTTTTAGCAACAGAGGCGATTTATTTTGCATGATATAGGACACTGCCAGCAAAATAACGCCTCTTTTGCTATTTAATCTATAATGTTTGGGAGGTTAATCATGATTAAGAAGGCAAGAAGGGTTTTTGCAGCTGTTTTTGCAGTATTATTAGTATGTTTTACAGCAGCACCAGTGTTGTCAGCTAATGCGGCAACACAGAATTCATGGAATTTCAAGAATTCTAATTTTAAGAAGTTAGGAACTATTAAATCAAGTACTACAGTAGACGGACTTGGTCTTATGGCAACAAGCAGTAAGACTATGAATGTCAAGGCTGAATCTGTAACGGTAGATGGCACAGCATATACATATTGTCTGGCTCTTTCTGGTACAGGCACTACATCATATCGTTCAGTTAAAGTACCAGTGTCAGGTTCTGATACAATTAAGGTAGTGTTAAGAAGCAGTGGAAGCTCTACCCGTAATTTAATCGTAGCTGATTCTAATGGAAAGAAGCTTGGAACTATTGCAGCTAATAAGACAGCTTCTTTAGGAATATATTCATATTCAGGTTCTAAGGGATACATATATCTGTATTCAGAGAACAGCGGAATCAACATTTACAAAGTACAGGTTGATTCTAATGGCAGCTCATCATCTGGTTCTTCATCAGGAAGTTCATCAGGTTCAGGCAGCTCTTCATCAGGAAGCAGCTCATCTTCAGGTTCATCAACAGGTTCATCTGTATCAGGTAATTATGTGGTTAAGGCAGGTGGTATGTCTTTAGCAGATGCACTTAAGAAGGCTAAGTCAGGACAGACAGTAGTTATTGATGGAACAGTTAAGTCTGGATCTGTTTCACTTCCAGCAGGTGTTAATCTTGCAGGAAAGAATAATGCGACAATAGATTTCTCACAGACAAGCGGAAGTTCAGGAAGAGGAATTACATTATCAGGTAATGGAAGTACACTTTCTAACATTACAGTTAAGAATGCTTCTGATAATGGAATCTTTATTTCAGGTTCTAATAATACATTAAAGTATGTAACATGCTGCTATAATGAAGATGCAGGTTTTCAGGTAAGCAACGGAGGAGCTAATAACAAGTTTTATAATTGCAAGTCTCATCATAATGCAGATGCCAAGGGTGAGAATGCTGATGGTTTTGCAGTGAAACTTCATTCAGGTGAAGGCAATTATTTTGAAAACTGTGTAGCTGAATACAATAGTGATGATGGCTGGGATTGTTATGCAGCTCATGGAGCAGTAACACTTGTAAACTGCCAGGCTAACTACAATGGATACTGTGATGGAATTTATGGTGATGGTAACGGATTTAAGATGGGTGGAGTAGATAACAAAACACCAGGAAAGGCAGCTCACCTTGATCCTCTTAACCATAAGCTTATTGGATGTACAGCTAAGGGAAACTATGCTAATGGTTTCGATAGAAACAACCAGAGTGGTGTTGTAACAATGAAGAATTGTATTTCAGATTCTAATAAGGGTAATAATTATCACTGGCCACTTACAGGAAAACCATCTGCACTTGGTTATAAAGTAACATTTGGCAAGGCTATTATTGAAGATTGTACTAATATTAATGGAAAAGTTAATATTACAGGAGCAACTCTTAAGGGTAACTGTAAGGGATTCTAGGTTAATGGCTGATTGTAATAATATGGTTTACAATACAATATTATAATTTATAATAAAATAATAAAACGCATGTCCGATTTTTTCAATCTGACATGCGTTTTTTATCGTTAATCCAATTTATTAATATTAATCAATTATATGGTGGTTAAGCCATCTGCGTGAATGAAAGCGAATGGTGAATATTATACCGCGGACAGTCCAGTCGGCAAACATTCCAATCCATACAGCAATAGGACCAAAACCATATACACGGCATAAGAATATAGTGAAGCTTACACGACATAACCACATGCTTGCACATGATGTAATCATTGAAAATTTCACGTCTCCGGCAGCACGCATTCCATAAGCTGGAATGAACGACAATACCCATGATATTGGCTTGGTTATTGTTATGAAAAGAGTCATCTCAAAACACATTCTTGCACTTTCTGCTTCCATGCCACCCAGTATGGTAATCGGCCGGCACAATGCAAATACAACAAGACAGCTTATAATAATAGCAGCTTCAGCCATTTTACTGAGCTTCTTTATATAGTATATGGCTTCATCTTTTCTTCCGGCACCAATACACTGGCCAACTATAGTCATAAGTCCGATTCCTACACCCTGTGCAGCAACGCCGTTAAGGTTTTCCAGAATATTGGTCACAGCATTTGCAGCAATAGCAGCAGTTCCGAGCGTTGAAACTGTTGACTGGATTGCCAGCTTTCCAAACTGGAACATACTGTTTTCAATACCTGAAGGAATACCAATATATAGGACTTTCTTAATTAAATCCCAGTCGGGACGGATTGTGTAATATCTGTTAACGCATATGGTCTGTGACGGATTTCTTAATTTAATAATTACAACAACTGCACAGAAAACTCTTGATACAAGTGTTGATATTGCAGCTCCCGCAACGCCCATTCCAAGTCCGAATATAAGAATTGCATTACCACCTATATTAAGAAAGTTGGATATTATGGATATTGTCATAGGGCTTTTGCTGTCCTTCTGTGCTCTCATAATGGACGCACCAGCGTCATACAGGCCAATGAATGGAAATGACAACAGGGTAAAAAGAAAGTATGCCTGTGAATCAGCCATAACCTCAGCTTCTACAGAACCAAAGATGAACTTAAGCATCGGTACACGAAGAACGAGGCATATTGCAGATATCAATACTGACAGTACTGTCATGACAAGAAATACCTGTCTTGCAGCGCGGTTTGCACCTTTAGGGTTGCTGCTTCCTATGTACTGGGAACACAGAATTGCACCTCCTGCAGCAAGTGCTGACAAAGCCTGTATTACAAGAATATTGATGGAATCAACAAGCGATACGGCCGAGACGGCAGATGCACCGACATTACTTACCATCATAGTATCAACAGTTCCCATAAGTGAAGCTAAGAGATTTTCCAACATGATAGGAATTAGAAGCTTCCTTATATCTATATTAGAAAAAATGTGGTCTGAATTGTTAGTCATTGAAATTACTCCATAATATTTTACAAACTAAAATGCAACTAACATAATTTATTCCTAAGAACAGATAATGTCAAGTATATATGTTGATAAAACATGTCACAAAGAACATATTGACATAAAATACTTGACTTTATAATATAATTATGATATCTTAACAAAGCACTGAGATATCAGTGGTTATGCGGGTGTAGTTCAATGGTAGAACACTAGCCTTCCAAGCTAGATACGTGGGTTCGATTCCCATCACCCGCTCTATTTTTTTGTTCAAGTGAATTATTTCAGGGTGATGTGAATCGAACCCACGGGTTCGGTCTCCGCTTCGCTCCGGTCGGTGCCAGGCAGGTGCCACAGGCACCTGGCACCCCATCACCCGCTCTATTTTTTTGCCTAAGTGAACCATTTTGAGGTGATGAGAATCGAACCCTTACTGAATCTTTGCTTTGATTGCTTCATTATATTTGCAGGTCGGGTAAATAAGTGTTATAACAGAAGTGCCAGATATATAAGGGGCAGAAAAGGTGAGTTTATGAAATTAAAGAAAGCAGCGATATGGGGGATTGCAGTGGTTTTGCTTGCAGGAGGTATTGCCGCAGGGGCTGTGGTATTGAATGGCAGATCGGAAACTAAAGATAATCTTATTAATATGGCTAAGATCATAAAACCACGGGGAGATAAAACACATGTAATTGTGAAGGTTTCACAGAATATCGGTACAGAAGATTATACAGAACCTTATGAAGATGATAAGGATTATTCAAATGATACTGTATCAATTGCCTGCTGGGGCGACAGCATGATGGAAGGCTTTGGCTCAGATGATGCTTATATACTTACTAAAGCAGGAAGAGTTGATATAAGTTATTATACTGCACCATATACTTTGGGAAAGCTTACTGGTCTTAATACATTTAATTTTGGTGTATCAGGGGAGACATCAGAGGAGATAGCGATAAGAGCTGGTGGCCTTAAGATGCATACTGACCGTAATCTTAATCTTAATAAGAATACATATCAGGATGTATGCCTTATGGATGATAAGGGTAATCCTGTTTATATGTATGATTTCAGCGGATATGGTATTGAATATAATGATTATCCTGATACTGTATATATAGATGGCGTATTATGTCAGATTGATAAGAAACGAGATATAGAAGATTACTGGGAAGATATGGAGGATGATGACTATAATATAGAGGATTATATGGTCAGCATCAGAATATGTGATGATACAGGTCTTGAACAGCCTGATTATATGTTTATTCCACAAGGTACTGCTGTTACAACTAAAGCAGCATATGATCATAAGGGTGATATTCTTGTGCTTGAGATGGGAAGTAACGGCGGATGGGATGACTATGATGAGCTTATTTCCCAGTATCAGGCAGTGATTGATTATACAGGCTGTGAGAATTATATCATAGTTGGGGACACGGATGATCCGGGTACATCTCTTGCAGACAACAGCCAGTCATATCTGGAGGATGGAGATGACTATGTAGGAGTTGATGACACTGCATGGGAAGCAGCCTTAAGAGAAGCATTTGGAGAACATTTCTTTAATACAAGAGTCTACATGATTCAGAACGGGCTGGATGATTGTGGTTTGAAAAAGGAAAAGATAGATGAGTTATATGGAGCGTTTGGGTATATATCTGTGAAACTCCGTTCAGACTGGACACATTTTAATGCGTATGGTTATTATTCTAAAGGAGTAGGGATCTATAAAAAAGGTATTGAGCTAGGATACTGGGAATAGTCTGTCCCAATGTTTTATAAAGGAAATTTACAATGAGTAAGAATAAATATGAAATAGATATGTGCAATGGCACAATAATGGATAAGTTAATATCGTTCTCAGTGCCATTGATGCTTTCGGGAATATTACAGTTAATGTTTAATGCTGTAGACATAATTGTTGTTGGAAGATTTGCAGGAAGCCAGTCGTTAGCAGCAGTAGGTTCAACGACAGCGCTTATTAATATGTTTGTTAATCTTTTCATAGGAGTTTCGTTGGGAGCAAATGTACTGGCAGCCAGATTCTATGCGTCAGGGAAACATAAAGAGATGTCAGAAACAGTGCATACTGCGATAACATTTGCGGCAATAAGCGGAGTTGTGATGGCGCTGATAGGCCTGCTGATGGCTAAGCCGGCACTTGAGCTTATGGGAACGCCAGATGATGTAATTAACCTCTCAACACTGTATATGAGGATATATTTTCTTGGTATGCCATTCTTTATGCTTTATAACTATGGCGCGGCTGTTCTTAGAGCAGTTGGTGATACCAAGAGACCGCTGATGTTTCTTATAGCAGCGGGAATTATAAATGCATGCCTTAATATGGTACTTGTTATTGTGTTTAACTTAGGGGTTGCAGGAGTAGCAATCGCAACAATATTTTCACAGTTCATATCGTGCGTGCTTGTATTAAGATGTCTGAATAAGACAGATGCAAGTTACCAGTTGAGATTCTCAAAATTAAGAATAAAGGGATACTATCTTAAACAGATATTTCAGGTTGGAATTCCGGCAGGAATACAGAGTACAGTTATTAATTTCTCAAATGCTTTGCTGCAGTCGTCAGTTAATTCATTCGGTTCAACAGCAATGGCAGGATATACAGCAGCCAACAATATTCTTGGTTTTCTATATGCATCAATTAATTCAGTAACACAGGCCTGCATGAGTTTTACAAGTCAGAATTATGGTGTAAGAAAGTTCAAGAGAATGGACAAGGTGCTTATAGATTGTGCAATACTTTCAGTAGGAGTGTCACTTGTATTTGGCTGCGGTGCATATATATTTGGTGATAAAGTGCTTATGATATACACTAACAGTGAAGATGTTATCAAATGTGGTGTTGAGATATTATCAATTACAACAGTGCCATATTTCTTATGTGGAATAATGGATCTGTTTCCGGGCGCACTTCGTGGAATGGGATATTCGCTAGTGCCAATGATATTATCAGTTATTGGTACAGTAGGAATGAGAATATTCTGGATATTCGTGATATTCCCAAGCCACAGAACACTTTATGACCTGTTCATATCATATCCGGCATCATGGACGGCAACGATAATTATGCAGGTTATATGTTTCCTTATAGTACGTCGAAAAGTGCATTCACAGATTAATAAATGATTATAAAACATTTAAGCCATTCCGTAAGGAGTGGCTTATTAACTATAAAGTTCTTCAAGAGTTCTGGCTATCTCGCCAGCATCACAGTCACATCCGTTTTCTTCCCATTTTAAAAATGCATTAAGCAATCCGCCAGAGTAACAGTATAGTCTGTACTCAGAGTAATTCTTAGGATTTGTAAAATGTTCAGACATAAAATTATTAATGCTGTTAATCAGAATAGAATAAAGTCCACATCTCGAAAGAGTAAGAAAATAATCCTTATACCGGTTAAAGAATTCAAGTGCAAAAAGGATGTGTGAATAATCAAGAAAGCTCCCGCTTTCAGGGTTGCTGGCACATTCTTCCAGATATTCAATTATAATAATATTAAGATAGTCGCATAGTGCATCATGGATTGATTGATAATATTTGTAAAAAGTTATGCGTGATACACCGGCACATTTCGCTACACTGGTAATGCGTATCTTATCAAAATCAGTGTCTTTAAGAAGCCTGATTACTGCTTCGCCTATGCACATTCGTGTAAATGTATTCTTAGAATCTTTGTTAACTATATTCATAATGTACTCCTGAAATATACAAAAACGCTATTTTTGTATATTGTAACACTATAAGTTATAAAATACAATATGACATAGTATTTAAAACTACATTAAAACGGTGTATATCCGGCAAACAGGAGGATTAATAATGAGATTAGTAGCAGATTCAGCATGTGATATAAAAGAACTTGAGGGAATGGTCTTTAAGGCAGTTCCACTTACAATATCTACAGATAACGAGGAGTTTTGTGATGATGAACAGCTTGATATTCATAGAATGCTTGATGTTCTTGAAAAACATAAGGGACGTTCATACACTGCGTGTCCTGGAATAGATGCGTGGCTTGAAGCTTTTGACGATGATAACGAGATATTTGTTGTAACAATAACTGCAGGAATGTCAGGAACATATAATTCTGCAATGGCAGCGAGAGCAGTGTATCTGGAGGAACATCCACAGGCTAAGGTCAGAGTAATAGATTCTAAAAGCACTGGTCCACAGATGCGTATTATACTGGAACGATTGCAGCAAATGATTAAAGAGGGAAAGAAATTTGAAGAGATAGACGGAGCAATAGATGCATATATGCAGAAAACAAGATTGTTCTGTTCATTAAAATCACTGCATAATCTTGCACAGAATGGTCGTGTAAGCAAGGTTGTAGCATCGGCTGCGGAGGTTCTTGGCATAAGTGTAATAGGAACAGCAAGCAGTCATGGAACATTGGAAGCAATCGGTAAATGCAGAGGTGATAAAAAGCTTCTTGTAAAACTGCAGGCATTACTTGACGATGCAGGATATGAAGGCGGAAAACTGAGAATATGTCATGTTGAGAATGAAGTTCTTGCAGATAAGATAGCAGATATGATAAAGCAGGCATATGGTGCTACGGATGTGTGTGTATATAAAGCAGGAGGATTATGCAGTTATTATGCTGAGCGAGGCGGAATAATACTCAGCTGTGAAACAAAATAAATACTTTGAATATCAAAATAGTATTGACAAACCAGATTTGTGCTCTTATAATTAGCTCAAATATATTAGTTAAATATATTTAGATAAAATTATTTAAGGAGAACAAAACAATGACATTTGAAAAGGTAAAAGAAATTATTATGGATACTATTAACTGCTCAGAGGATAAGATTACATTAGAAGCGAATTTAAAGGATGATCTTGGAATTGATTCACTTGATTCTATGGAACTTATGATGGCAGTTGAAGATGCTTATGGAATTACTGTTCCAGAAGAAGAACTTCCTAATCTTACATCAGTTAAAGCAATTGTTGAGTATGTTGACAAGAATGCAGCTTAACATAAAGATTTTAAGGAAGATAGTTTGTTATGGATATTAATGATATTTATGGGATTATAGATAAGTTTGATGCAAGTGGATGCAGCGAACTGAATCTGGAGATGAATGGCGTATGCCTTGGACTGAAGAAAACAATGCACGAAGCCATATGTGATGTGCCTGTAAAGAGAGATATTGTTCGCATTAATACAGAACAGGAACAGACCATTACAGCTATTCAGGATGTACAGCCACAGTCAGATGAGCATATTAAAGAAATTAAGGCACCATTGGTTGGAACTTTTTATACAGCAGCAGGTCCTGATGAGGAACCTTTTGTAAAACCAGGACAGAGCGTTCATGCTGGTGATGTTATTGGCATAATTGAAGCAATGAAGCTGATGAATGAAGTTACAGCAGATTGTGACGGTACGGTTAAGGAAGTGGCAGCAGAGAATGGCACTATGGTTGAGTATGGACAGCCGCTTGTAATCCTTAATTAACGGAGGTAGCAGAAGTGTTTAAGAGAATACTGATAGCAAACCGTGGTGAAATAGCGTTAAGGATAATAAGATGCTGCCGTGAGATGGATGTAGAAACCGTAATTGTATATTCAACGGAAGATAAGAATTCACTTGCAGTTATGGCAGCAGACAAGGCGGTTTGCATTGGACCGGCAAAGGCGGCTGAAAGTTATCTTAATCAGGATGCGATAATAGAAACAGCAATACTGACAGGGTGTGAGGCAGTCCACCCTGGTTATGGTTTTCTGTCCGAAAATGCTGCTTTTGCAAGAAAATGTGAGGAGAACAATCTTATATTTATAGGACCATCGGCGGACATAATAAGCAGCATGGGAGATAAACAGTCGGCAAGGCAGCTTATGATTGAATGCGGGGTTCCGGTTGTACCCGGCTCTGATGGGCTGGTTGCAACAGCAGAGGAAGCAGCACACATTGCAGAAAGAATTGGTTATCCTGTACTTATTAAAGCGTCAGCTGGAGGCGGTGGAAAAGGAATGCGCAAGGCATTCAGCAGAGAAGATATAGAAAATGCATTTGAAACCGCTAAGAGTGAAGCTAAAGCTGCATTTGGCAACGATGATATGTACATAGAGAAGCTGATAATCAATCCACGGCATATTGAGATACAGATTCTTGCAGATAAATATGGCAATACAATATATCTTGGAGAACGTGACTGTTCAATCCAGCGTAATAATCAGAAGCTTTTAGAGGAAGCTCCGAGTGCAAGATTATGTAAAGATAAGCGGACAGTCATGGGAGAGACTGCAGTAAGAGCTGCCACAGCAGCAGGATATTATAGTGCAGGAACTGTTGAATTCGTTATGAATGAACAGGGTGACTACTATTTTATAGAGATGAACACGAGAATACAGGTTGAACATCCGGTAACTGAGCAGGTTACAGGAATTGACCTTATAAGAGAACAGATAAGAATAGCTGCCGGAATGAAGCTTAATATCACTCAGGAAGAAGCATGTGTCAATGGACATGCAATTGAGTGCAGAATAAATGCGGCTACACCGGGAGTTATTAAATTCTTACATTTTCCAGATGGTTATGGTGTAAGAGTTGAGAGCCATCTTTTTGAAGGTTATGAAGTGAGTCCGTATTATGATTCAATGATTGCCAAGATTATAGTGACTGGAAGCAGCAGACTTGAGGCGGTAAGACGATTAAGAAGAGCTCTTGAGGAACTGATAATTGAAGGAGTTAAGACTAACAGAGAGTTCATGCATCTTCTTACATATCATAAGGATTTTATAAGAGGAAATTACAATACAGGTTTCTGGGAGAAGAATCATACCGAAATTGAAAAGTGGCTTAAGGAAGGAATTACAGTTAAATGAATATCAATGACATTTTCTTAAAGCGTAAGAAAAGGTGGGGTACTATCAACAGATTAAGGGATAGTGAGGAACAGGCAGACGGAAGCCTTACACCATCAAGAAGAATTGCACTTATAAGTGATGACAAAAGTTTCAGGGAATTGTATGCACAGGTTAAGACAGGCAATCCAAACAGTTTTCCGGGATATGAGAAAAAGGTTGAAGCAAACAGATTAAAGACAGGCCAGCAGGATGCAGTAGTTACTGGAACATGCCGAATTGGCGGAGTCAAAACAGCTGTTGCAGTTATGGATAAAAGATTTCTTATGGGAAGCATGGGAATTGCGGTAGGTGAAAAGATTACAAGACTCACAGAATATGCAATGAAAAGAAAACTGCCACTTATAATATTTGCTGCAAGCGGTGGAGCGAGAATGCAGGAAGGCCTTTTCTCGCTTATGCAGATGGCAAAGACAACAGCGGCAATTGAAAAGTTCAAGGATGCGGGTGGATTATTTATATCATATCTCACTAATCCTACAACAGGTGGTGTGAGCGCAAGCTTTGCAAGTCTTGGTGACATTATAATTGCTGAACCAGGAGCACTTATATGCTTTGCCGGGCCAAGAGTTATTGAACAGACTATCGGACAGAAGCTGCCGGAAGGCTTCCAGCACTCAGAGTTTCTGTTAGAACATGGCATGATAGATATGATAGTTGACAGAAAAGATATGAAGCAGACTTTATCAAAGATATTGAAAATGCATGTGAATACCGGAGGAGAAGCATGAGCAGTGAAAATGTTTTAACACCATATGAGAAAGTCCTTGCAGCCAGAAAAAGTGACCGTCCGGATATTATGAAATACATAGAAGTGCTTTTCGATGATTTTATAGAAATGCATGGTGACAGATACTATAAAGATGATAAAAGCCTTGTTGCAGGAATTGCTTCATTTAATGGAAAAACGGTAACTGTTATTGGAAACCGTAAAGGAAAGAATATAGAAGAGAATATAAGATATAACTTCGGAATGGCGTCACCTGAAGGGTATAGAAAAGCAGTCCGTGTTATGAAACAGGCTGAAAAATTCAGGAGACCTGTCATAACATTTGTTGACACGCCAGGTGCATATCCAGGCATGGAAGCAGAAAGCAACGGACAGAGTAATGCGATTGCGGGAAGTATAGCAGCAATGCTTAAGCTTACAGTACCTGTTATATCTGTAATTACAGGTGAAGGTGGAAGCGGAGGTGCATTGGCACTGGCAGCAGCCGACAGGGTGTACATGCTTGAAAATGCAGTATATTCAATTCTGTCGCCGGAAGGTTTTGCGTCAATAATATATAAGGATGCTAAGAAAGCACCACAGGCAAGTGAGATTATGAAGCTTACTGCACAGGAACTTTTTACTGCCGGACTCGTTGACGGTGTAATAGCAGAAGGAGACAGGTGTTTTTCAGATATAGCAAGAATGTTAGAAAAAGAACTCGGAATTCTTTGCAGGATGAAATCGAAAGAGCTTGTTAATTCAAGATATGACAAATTCAGGAATATAGACAGGGGAGAGATAAAGTGAAAGGCATTCAGATAGTGTCCACAGGGAAAGCACTCCCAGAAGAGATAATTACGAATGATGACTTAAGCCGGATTGTTGATACAAATGATGAATGGATAACAACAAGAACAGGTATTAAGAAAAGATACAGATGTACACAGGAAAATACTACATCACTTGCAGTCAGAGCAGCATATGAAGCGGTAGAAGCATCAGGTGTGGATATTGCAGAAATAGGTGCAGTTATAGTTGCAACTTCAACGGCTGATAATGCATTTCCATCTACTGCAGCAATTGTACAGAAGGAACTCGGATTGGCAGAGAATGTACTTGCATTTGATTTAAGCAGCGCATGTACAGGTTTTCTGCATGCATTAAATGTTGGACAGGCACTGTTTAACAGCACTGATTATAAATACATACTGCTTATTGGCAGTGAACAGATGTCTAAGATATTAGATTATACAGACCGCTCAACATGTGTGCTTTTTGGAGATGGTGCAGGTGCAGTTCTTATAAAAGCGGCTGACAATATGTATAGACAGATTAATTACACAAGAGGCGATACTGATGTACTTGTATGCAGAGGTATAGGTGCACAGGATGCATATGTAAAGATGAATGGAAATGCGGTGTTCCGTTTTGCAGTTGATGTTCTTAAACAGGGAATTGATGAAATATTGAAAAAATCGGACATGACACTTGATGACATAGATTATATTGTGTGCCATCAGGCTAATGAAAGAATTATCAATCATGTAAAGAAAAAATATCCGGGACATGAAGATAAGTTCTATATAAATATAGCGGAATACGGTAATACATCAGCGGCAAGTATCCCAATAGCACTAGATGAGTTAGCACAAAGCGGATGCTTTGACAAAGGCAGAAAGCTGATTCTTGCGGGCTTTGGGGCGGGGCTTAGCTGGAGCAGTGCTTTGATAGAGACATAATAAGGAGCAGCATAATGAGATTAGATAAGATGTTAGGAATAAAATATCCGTTTATACAGGGCGGAATGGCTAATATTGCAACAGGAGAATTTGCAGCTGCAGTTAGTAATGCAGGCGGACTGGGGCTTATTGGAGCTGGTGGAATGAACACGGATATGCTTCGTGAAAACATAAGAAAATGCAGAACACTTACGGATAAACCATTTGGTGTGAATCTTATGCTTATGAATCCGGAAGCTGATGCAATGGCAGAACTGCTTGTGGAAGAAAATGTAAAGATTGTAACAACAGGAGCAGGAAGTCCGGCTAAATATATGGAAAAATGGAAGGCTAACGGAATGATGGTTATACCAGTTGTTTCAAGTGCAGCACTTGCAATAAGAATGGAGCGCTTCGGAGCTGATGCAGTAGTTGCAGAGGGAACAGAAAGTGGTGGTCATGTCGGCGAGATGACAACTATGACGCTTGTCCCAAAGGTAGTTGACAGTGTGAATATTCCGGTTATTGCAGCTGGAGGAATTGCAGATGGCAGACAGCTTGCAGCAGCATTTGCACTTGGTGCGGCAGGTGTACAGATGGGAACTTGTCTTCTGGCAAGTACAGAGTGTCCTATACATGATAATTATAAGCAGGCAATACTTAAAGCAAAGGATAATGACACGATAGTTACAGGAAGAATTGCTGGTACTCCTGTGCGTGTTCTTAAAAATGAGATGTCACGCGAGTATGTAAAGCAGGAGAAGGCAGGTGCTGATAAGATGGAACTTGAGAAATATACATTAGGTTCTCTTCGTAAGGCAGTGTTTGACGGTGACACAATGAATGGCTCACTGATGGCAGGTCAGGTTGCAGGCCAGATTGATAAGATACAGCCAATTGAGAAAATATTTGAACAAATATATGAAGAATATGAGGCTGTGCGAAAGGAATTGTATGCAGATTAAGGACAAAGTGCTTGATGTTCCGGTAATTCAGGGCGGTATGGGTGTCGGAGTTTCTCTTTCATCCCTTGCAGGTGCAGTCGCAGCAAATGGGGCATGTGGAGTTATCAGTTCTGTTAATGCAGGTTATGATGAACAGGATTTTAAGAGCAGCCCCTTTAAGGCGAATCTAAGGGCACTTGATTACCATATTAAGAGAGCTAAGCAGATTGCAGCAGAAAGTGCAAAGAAGGGACTTGTAGCTGTAAATATTATGACTGCAGTTTCTCATTATGAGGAAAGCTGTAAGACCGCAGTTTCAGCAGGAGCAGATATTATTATCTCAGGTGCAGGACTTCCACTTAATCTGCCACAGTTTACTAAGGGAACAGATACACTGGCAGCACCCATTGTTTCAAGTGGCAGGGCTGCCAGGATAATTATGAAAACTTATAAGAAGCATTATGATGTGTATCCGGATATGTTCATTATTGAAGGAAGCATGGCAGGAGGACATTTAGGCTTTGGTGCAGATGATATTACACAGGGAAAAACACAGAGTAACGATGAAATATTGTCAGATGTACTTGCTGTAATAGAAGAGTACGGTGCGGATATCCCGGTTTTTGTCGCTGGAGGTGTGTTTGATGGCAAAGATATGGCACATTATGTAAATGAAGGTGCTGCAGGTGTACAGATTGCGACAAGATTCATTGCTACCAATGAATGTGATGCTTCAGATACATTTAAACAGGCTATTGTTAATGCAAAGAGAGAAGACATCCGTATTATTAAAAGTCCTGTTGGAATGCCGGCACGTGCAATTAACAGCCCACTGCTTGAAAGGCTTGATGCAGGAGAAACCTTCACGGCAAGAAAATGTAATGGTTGTCTTACAGCATGTAAGAAGGATGACAGTATACCATATTGCATAAGCAGGGCACTTATAGCAGCAGTTAAGGGTGACTGGGATAATGGACTGTTTTTTGCAGGAAGTAATGCAGACAGAGTTGACCGGATAATGAGCGTACAGGAACTTATTAATGAGATTATGACAGATTATAGATTGAATAAATCGGACATAAAAGCTGTGATTGAGCAAATCTGACATTGATTTGGAAAGGATATGGAATGAGTGATAGAAGAAAAGCACTTATTACAGGTGCAAGCAGGGGAATAGGAAGGGCTATATGCGTTAAGCTTGCAAGTGAAGGAACGGATATTGTATTCAGTTACCGTTCAGGTGATGAGGCTGCCAGTGAAACAGTTAATTTATGCAGAGAGTATGGAATTGAAATCCATGCAATTAAGGCAGATGTGAGTGATTCAGAGGAATGTGAGCGTTTAATTAAGGAAGCCGTGGATTTACTTGGCGGAAGAATTGATATTCTTGTTAATAATGCAGGAATTACTAAGGACAATCTTATTGGACGTATGAAGGATGAGGATTTCGATGCAGTTATAGATGTGAATCTAAAGGGTACATTTTATATGATGCGTGGGGTCTCAAGACTTATGTTAAGACAGAGAGCAGGAAGAATTATTAATATGAGTTCTGTTGTAGGCGTTATGGGCAATGCAGGGCAGGTTAATTATTCTGCAAGTAAAGCAGGTGTTATTGGCATGACGAAGTCACTTGCAAGAGAGCTTGCGTCAAGACATATTACTGTAAATGCGGTTGCACCGGGAATGATTGAAACTGATATGACCGGAGCAATGTCAGATGCTGTTAAAGAAAAAGTGGTGGAGAATATACCTTTTAAAGAGATGGGAAAGCCGGAAGATATTGCAGAAACAGTAGCATTTCTTGCGGGTGACGGAGCACGATACATAACCGGACAGGTACTTTGTGTAGACGGAGGAATGGCAATATGAGAAGAGTTGTAATAACAGGTATGGGAGCAGTTACTCCTGTCGGAAACAATGTTGATGATATGTGGGAAGCTGTAAAGGCTGGTAAATGTGGTATTGGTAAGATAACACATTTTAATACAGAAAACAGTGCAGTCAAGCTTGCCGGTGAAGTAAAAGGCTTTGACGCAGAGAGTATTGTTGATAAAGCAGAATTAAGGAAAATGGACGATTTCACGATATATGCACTTGCTGCTGCAGATGAAGCAGTGAAGGATTCAGCTATAGATTTTGGCAAAGAAGACACATTAAGATGTGGTGTTATATTATCAAGTGGAATTGGTGGACTTACAACTATACAGAGAGAATGCTTAAGAGGCGAAAGTAAAGGATATGACAGAGTTTCGCCACATTTTGTGCCAATGTCGATAACTAATATGGCGGCTGGACATGTTGCAATCAGATTCGGACTACATGGAATGTGTACATGTGTTGTTACTGCATGTGCCAGTGGAACCAATGCTGTTGGAGATGCATTAAGACAGATCAGGGATGGATATCAGGATGTGATTGTGTGCGGAGGTGCAGAAAGCTGTATAACTGATTTTGGAATTGGTGGTTTTACATCAATGCATGCATTAAGCAAAGCAGAAGATGTCAACAGGGCTTCTATTCCGTTTGATAAAGAAAGAAGCGGATTTGTTATGGGAGAAGGAGCAGGTGTGCTTATCCTTGAAGAGTATGAACATGCACTGAAAAGAGGCGCTAAGATATACTGTGAAATTGCAGGATATGGTTCAACATGTGATGCAAACCACGTTACAGCCCCTCTCGAAGACGGAAGCATGGCAGCACAGGCAATGACTGAGGCTGTTAAGGATGCAGGAATAAAACCAGAGAATATTGATTATATTAATGCACATGGAACAAGTACAAAGCTTAATGATAAGGGCGAGACTAACGCGATAAAGAAGGCATTTGGAGAACATGCGTACAAGCTTGCGGTAAGCTCAACAAAGTCGATGACAGGACATATGTTAGGTGCAAGTGGTGCTGTTGAGGCAATTATATCGGCACTTGCTGTAAAGAATGATATAATTCCACCAACCATTAATTATCAGGTGCCGGATGATGACTGTGATCTTGATATCGTTCCAAATAAGGCAAGAGAGTCAAGAGTTGATTATGCTATGTCTAATTCACTTGGCTTTGGTGGACATAATGCATCCATCGTGCTTAGAAAGGTGGTGTAATGATGCAGCTTAATTCAGATGAAATACAGCAGATTCTGCCGCACAGATATCCATTTTTATTAGTAGACAGGATAACAGAGTGTGAGCCGGGAAAGAAGGCTTGTGGTATTAAATGCGTATCTGCCAATGAAATGCATTTTGTAGGACATTTTCCACAGAAGAAGGTTATGCCGGGAGTACTTATTATCGAGGCGCTGGCGCAGACGGGAGCAGTCGCTTTATTGTCGGAAGAAAAGAACAAGGGACATATAGCACTTTTTGCAGGAATTAAAAATGCTAAGTTTAAGGCTCAGGTCACACCTGGGGATGTGCTTTCCTTGTCATGCGAGATTATAGCAAGAAAAGGTCCTGTGGGAGTAGGAAAGGCAGAAGCTTATGTTGACGGAAAACTTGCAGTGTCAGCGGAACTTACATTTGCAATAGAATAGAGCTATTGTTATAATAATAAACAATTAAAAAAGCTTTGGAGGTAAAGTAAGGTGCTGCAGGATTCATTTAGTAAGGTATATACGAAGTTTAAGATGCATTTTTATCAGAAAATGTTTGAAAAGCTACAGGAGAGGGAGGCATCTCTTACAACCGTAGAAACTTTCTGCATGGAGATAATATATGCACTTGACAAACCTACTGTGGCACAGTTTGCTGATATGGCAAATATATCATCTCCTAACGCGGCGTATAAGATTAATAACCTTGTTAAGAAGGGATACTTAAAGAAAGTACAGTCTGAGGAAGACAAGAGAGAGTATCATCTCGAGGTAACACAGAAGTATATAGATTATTATAATATCAGCAATACATATCTTAAGACTGTAATGGGCAGGATTGAGGACAGATTTTCCAAAGAAGAGTTAGAGACAATGGAACGTATGCTTAATGTAATAAGTGCAGAGCTTATGCCAGAGATAAAGTATTAGATTTTTACTTGACTTTGCTATTAACATGTTATATATTTCAGAAGATGAAATATATAACATGTTTTTGCGTGTATGAAAAGGAGGATAAGAGAGCTGTGGATTTAGCGCTTATTACTGCGAAGCAGGTATTTGAATTATTCATACTTATATTGAGTGGAGTTGTTATCGGAAAGATTAAGATGGTTAATGAAGAGGGCAAGGGTATGCTTTCTAACCTTCTTATATATTTCGTTGTTCCATTCATGATTATTAATTCTTACATGTCAGGATATAATGCCGAGATTCTTAAGAATATGGGCAGAATGCTTTTTTACAGCATACTTACTATATGTATAGGAATGGCTTTATCGATTGGCATAACATTTTTGATGAAAAAGGAAGTGCGCGGCATTATAAGATTTGCAACTACATTTTCTAATGCAGCATATATGGGTTTTCCACTTATTCAGGCGATGTACGGTTCAGAAGGTGTACTGTATGCGAGCGTATATGTTACAGTGTTTAATATTCTTTTATGGACTGTCGGAATTGTGTATGTTTCAGAGAGTATGAGTTTTAAGGAACTGTTAAAGAAGATTGTTACATGCCCACCAATTATATCGGTTGCTGTGGGACTTGTGATATTCCTCGCAAGAATTCCGGTTGCGGATGTTTTGAAGGATACATTTAACGTTGTTGGAGGCATGAATACTCCATTATCTATGATAATAACAGGAATTACTATTTCACAGTTCCCGTTATTGAGTATCTTAAAGGATAAGAGAGTGTATTTTACAGTTATTCTCAGGATGTTTATTATACCGGTAATCTGTACTCTGGTTATGTATCTGATACATGCCCGTGGAATGGTTGCTGTTATTACAATTATACTTGAGGCATGCCCGTGTGCAGCTATTACAACACTTTTTGCAATTAAGTTCGGTCACGACCAGAAGCTCGCAGTTGGTGCAGTTACTTTGTCTACATTGATTAGCATAATTACGCTTCCTTGTCTTGCATTGCTTGCAGGAGAGATTATAATGTAATAAAAAGCATTATCAGGGGGAATAATGAGCGGAGACAATGCAGATAAAAGAAGATTAAATAGAATAGAAGTGATAACATCAGTTGCGGCAGTTGTTGTGCTGTATGTGATACTAGAAAGCTTCGGGGTTACATGCCCTATAAAATACATAACGGGAATATCGTGTGCAGGCTGCGGAATGTCGAGAGCATGGATAGCTTTACTGCATTTTAATATACATGAAGCGTTCATGTATCATCCACTGTTTTTCCTGCCGCCAGTTGTTGTGATAGTTATGCTTCTTAAATCTAAAATAAATATTAAATTTTATAAAATTTTCATGTTTACAATGGCAGGTGCATTTGTTATAGTTTACTTGTATAGAATGTTTATTGGAACTGGAGATATTGTGGTTTTTGAACCTCAGAACAATATCCTATTCCGTATCATTCGGAAACTAAATTTATGAAGGGGAGGGAATTAATATGTTTTGTACAAAATGTGGAAAACAGATTCCAGATTCAACAAAGTTCTGCCCATATTGTGGAGCAAATTGTTCGCCAGAGCAGGATATTGCAAGTCAGGCAAGTCAGGTATTCAACAAGGCTGAGCAGGAACTAGGAAGTGCTTTTAATGAGGTAAAGCAGAGCTTTACAGGCAGCAATAACCAGAATAATAATCAGGGTTACAATGCTAATCAGAATTACAGCAATGGTTATAATAATGGCACAATCCCACCATACTCAGGTACAAGATTAAAGGATGACAGAGGTCTTGCCTCATACATAATTCTTTCAATTATCACATGTGGAATATACAGCTATTATTTCATTTACAAGATGGCACATGATGTTAATATTGCATGTGAGGGAGATGGAGAGAATACATCAGGACTTGTTGCATTTATTCTGTTATCACTCATAACATGTGGTATATATGCATGGTTCTGGTACTATAATCTTGGTAACAGACTTGCAGCTAACGGACCTCGTTATGGACTTTCAATCCAGGAGAATGGTACAACTGTTCTTTTATGGCAGATTTTTGGTGCTTTTATCTGTGGAATTGGACCATTTGTTGCAATGCATATTCTTATCAAGAATTCTAATAAGATATGTAATGCTTACAACAGAGCACATGGTTTAATGTAATCTGTTAATAATTAAAAAGATAATCCTGCTTTCAGGTGGTTTGGGCTGCCTGAGAGCAGGATTTTTTAAAATATGCCATTAGAAATCCTTTATTTGTCTTGCAAGACTAAAAGGTATAATTTCTTTATCATTAGTCTTTTTATAAGCAATTTCTTCATGCATATATTCAACAATTTCCTGGGATTTGAAAGAATTGAATTTGTTTATTACAGCATCTAAAACATTCCGTTCTTCAGTTGACAGAATATTTTCATCTATATTTTCATTGACAAGAAAATGGTATTTGGTTATTTCAAAGCCGTCTTCTTCCTGCATGTTGACATTTTGCAGACCAACAATTTTATAGTGTCCTATTGGTAAAGCTCCCATTGAGTCATGACAATAAACCAAACCAGTTATAGTTCTTTGATAATTCTTGAAAGAAAGAGAGTCAGCATACCAAAGCATTTTCATTAATTTTACTTTAAATAAATTATTGACTCTTTTTGCATAATAGGATATGACGGCTTCAAGTTTGTCTATATTTAAAAGCGTATTACCATTAGCATCGCATGGTTCTTGAAATCTGATATATTCACTTTCAAGAGATTGACGGGAAAGAAATTCCATTCCAGAAGAACTGAGATTTTCCATAATTTTTTGCTTTATTGATATTAGTTTGGAAGTACTAAATTTATCAGTATTTTTCTGCAATAATTCAAGAACAGCTTTCGGATTTTTTTTAATGATTCTAAGCATATTATCATATGCTTCATCTTGAATGGCTTTGCTTTCATATCTTGAAATTGTTGCTTCTCCCCAACCAAGTAATCTTGCTAAATCAACCTGGGATAAATCATACATGTTTCTTATTGCAACAATCTGGTCAGAGGTAAGTAATCCTTTGGCTTTTCTATATGTGTTACGTGCGTTCAAGAGGTTGATGTTCTCTATTTTGCCAGTTGTAAATTCATTCTCTTCTTCGTCGCTATCAGGACAGAAATAGTATATTTCTTCATAGGTGACTTTTTCATCTTTAATAATTGTCGCAGCAATACGTTTTCTTTCTTCAACTTCATGAATTTTACCACATAGAGGACACTCTATTTGAATTGTTCTTATAAGATTGTAATCATTCATTGCTATTGCTCCTTTCACATTACGCCATTATTTATATGGAAAATTCATATTATGTCTTGCATAATGAAATGATAGACATAGTATCTTTTTTGATGTATTTCCTTTGATCTTAAGTTTAATATAAACAAGCTTATTATCTATAGATTTGCCAAAAACAAATAATAATGGTGGATTGCTGTCATCTTTATCAATAAGTGTTTCTGAATATTCAGCTAAAGTAAGTTCCTTTAATCTTTCAACAATATCGGATGTATCATAATCGAGATCTAGCATAAGATATCTGGTTGAAAATTGTATGTCATCTTTGGTGGATCTAATGATTATTAAATCATTATCTTCATTAAAATTCTGGGAATTCAAGATTGTCATTAGTTCGTTTAAAAAATTTTTTACATCTTTCTTTGTTGATTGAATTGGAATTTTAATGATTATCACCTCCATATAAATTACTTGACTCACTATCAATTAATAGTATAACTATCAATTGATAGTGAATCAAGCGAAAAATGATATGGAAGTTATAAAAGGTTATATAAACTTATAAAGAGTTATAAAATTTTCCTGAATTCCCTCGGAGAAACACCATATTTTTCTTTGAATTTTCTATTAAAGTAAGATATATTATCAAAACCACAATCCGAAGCCACTATAATAACCGGCTGGGTTGTGGTTTTTAATATTCTTGCAGCAATAATAAGCCGGTAGTCGTTTAAGTAAGTGATAAAAGATGTTCCGGTGCAGTTCTTAAAAAACTTCATAAAATGCGACTGGCTGAAATGACACCACTGTGCAATCTCTTCAATCGATATTGTATGAGCGAAGTTCTTTTCAATATAATTAAGTACCAGTTTCAGCTTATCCATCTTATCATCAGACAAGTGTGCAGACATATCTGTATGGGTGTAAAAATGTGCATTAAGTTCAAAGAAGAAATTAAAAAGACATGCACGGATTTTCAGCCTGTACCCGTCAGGGAAATATTTGCATATATTGTCAGCTTCATCAATATAATGAATTAAATCAGAATAGTGTGGCACAGTTTTACTGATAACAGGAGGGCAATACCCCTTAAAGCCGGAAATTCCGTTAAAAAAGCTCACGGTATCATAATCACACTGCCTGCTAACAAGCATATCAAGATTAAAAAGAATATTTTCGTATTCGCATGAATCACTCTCGTTCTGGATAATAGAATGGATATGTCCGGGCATGACAACAACAATATCCCCTGCATTTACAACAGAATAATCAAGGTCAACGCTTACGATCATGCATCCCTTCTTGATGTATATAAGCTCCATTTCATTATGCCAGTGCAGCGGAACTTCTGTAAAATCAAGCGGGATGGAACATGGGTAAGTATTATATAAAAAATCTGAATCGAAATGAGACTTTGTTTCTTTCAGTGGTCCGTAATCTGTTATATTCATAAGGTTCTCCTTAAATATGATAGAATAGTACAAGTTTATCCCATTATAAAGCAAGAGAATTTTTCCAGCAACCCTATAATAAAATATAAATACAAGAATGGAGGGCAACGATATGCTTAACACTATATGTTTGGAAGAATATGGAAAAGACTTGCACTTATGCAGCAACGAGGAGTGCTTTCATGCACTTATGAAGCTGGTTGCACAAAAGGGACGTGATAGAATAGTGAAAGACAATGGCAGAAAGGTATACTACATTTCTGCAGAGTTCCTTATAGGAAAGCTTTTATCCAATAATCTTATTAATTTAGGTATCTATGATGAAGTTAAGGAAGAACTTACACAGGCAGGAAAGAATCTTTCAGATATTGAAGAACTGGAAGTAGAGCCGTCACTTGGTAATGGCGGACTTGGAAGACTTGCAGCATGCTTTCTTGATTCGATTGCTAACCTTGGCCTTAATGGTGACGGAATCGGACTTAATTATCATCTTGGACTTTTTAAGCAGGTGTTTGAGAATGGAAAGCAGAAGGAAGTGCCTAATCCATGGATTGGTAAGGACAGCTGGCTTGTTCCGACAGATGTGGCATACACTATCAATTTCGGTGAAATCAGTGTGGTTTCAAGAATGTATGATATCAATGTGTACGGAGAAAAGAGAACGAATAAGCTTCATCTGTTTGATGTGGAGACAGTTGATGAGAGCATCGTAAAAGGTGACAGCATAGACTTTGATAAGTCAGATATTGCCAAGAACCTTACACTGTTTCTTTATCCTGATGACAGTGACGAACAGGGAAGGCTTCTTAGAATCTATCAGCAGTATTTCATGGTAAGCAATGGAGCAAGGCTTATATTAGATGAGTGCAGGGACAAATGTATTAACACCGGAAAAACATTTAAGAATCTGCCAGACCTTGCAGTAATCCAGATTAACGATACGCATCCGACAATGGTAATCCCGGAGCTTATAAGACTTCTTACAGAAAATGGAGATATAGATGGAAGTCCAATAACAATGGATGAAGCAATTGATATTGTATCAAAAAGCTGTGCGTATACTAACCACACAATTCTTGCAGAAGCCCTTGAAAAATGGCCTGTGGACTATCTTAACAGGGTTGTGCCACAGCTTATGCCGATTATAAAAGAGCTTGACAGAAGAGTGCGTGGGAAGTACACAGATAAATCAGTGTATATAATTGACGATAATAATCTCGTTCACATGGCACACATCGATATTCATTATGGAATGAGCGTCAACGGAGTAGCAAAGCTTCATACTGAGATATTAGAGAATACAGAGCTTAATAATTTCTATAGGATATATCCGGAGAAGTTCAATAACAAAACTAACGGAATCACATTCAGAAGGTGGCTTATCCACTGTAATAATGGTCTTGCGAAATACATTGAGACACTTATCGGAAGTGAATACAGACATGACGCAGAAAAGTTAAAAGACCTTTTAAAGTTTGCCGGAGATAAAAATGTTTACGATAATCTTCTTGAGATTAAGACAGACAACAAGAGAAATCTTGCAGAATACCTTAAGCAGACACAGGGAATAGAGATTAATCCACAGTCAATATACGATATACAGATAAAGCGTCTGCATGAATATAAAAGACAGCAGATGAACGCACTGTATATAATATATAAATATTTTGACATCAAGGCAGGCAACATTCCAAAGACTCCTGTTACAGTGATATTTGGCGCAAAGGCTGCACCTGCATACACAATTGCGAAGGATATAATTCATCTGATACTTACATTGAGTAAGGTTATTGAGGCCGATAAAGATGTAAGTCCTTACCTTAAGGTTGTGCTTGTCCAGAACTACAATGTAACACTGGCAGAGAAGCTGATTCCTGCATGTGATATATCAGAGCAGATATCGCTTGCATCTAAAGAAGCATCAGGAACAGGCAACATGAAATTCATGCTTAACGGTGCTGTGACATTAGGAACAATGGATGGTGCTAATGTTGAGATTGCAGAGCTTGTAGGTAAAGATAATATATATACATTTGGCGCAACAAGTGATGAAGTTATTGCACATTATGAAAAATGTGACTATAACGCAAAGAAGCTTTATGAGACAGATGCTCTTATAAAAAAATGTGTGGATTTTATAATATCGGATGTTATGCTTCAGGCAGGTGATTCACATAGTCTTAACAGATTGTATAATGAGATTGTAGGAAAAGACTGGTTTATGGCATTGCTTGACTTACGAAGCTATATAGAAACCAAAGAAAAGGCTCTCGCAGATTATGATGACAGATATGCGTGGGCCGGAAAAATGCTCGTTAATATTGCAAATGCCGGATTTTTCTCATCAGACAGAACAATTCAACAGTACAATGAAGATATATGGCATCTTTAATATAACTAAATAAGTTGATAATAACTGCCCCGGAAGCTATAATCATTATAAGAGCGAAAGTTCGTGAATGAGGAAAGTTTCGGGGTAGATTTATGTATAATATACTTATAGTGGATGATGAAAAGATTGAAAGAAGCGGAATAAGAATGCTTCTTAAGAGAATGGGAATTGAACTTGGGGTATTTGAGGCGTGCAACGGAAAGCAGGCACTGGAATATCTGACATCTGACAAGAATACAGGAATGGGACATATAGATATACTGCTTACAGATGTTAAGATGCCGTTTATGGACGGAATAGAGCTTATTAAGAATGTGATGCACAACGACATCAGTTTAAAGACAATTATATTCTCAGGCTATAACGAGTTTGAGTATGCCAAGCTGGCAGTTAAATTAGGCGTTAAAGATTATATATTAAAGCCGGTTGATCCGTCAGAATTCAGTTCAACAATTACAGGAGTTATAACAGAGCTTGACGAGGAACACAAGAAGGATGAGGACTATAACAGGCAGGCTAACTTTATAAAACAGTACTACATGTATACGCTGCTCAACTCCGGTGATGCATCAGGAATACTTGATAATGGGGATTTTCTGGCAGGATACAACAGACTTGCGCTTATAGAGTTCAATACTGATTTCTTTGGAAAATATGATACAGGTGAAGATATATTTAAAGAGGTAACCGGAGAACTGGATTATCAGTATCTTAATCTTAACCCGTTACAGTCAGTTATCATATTTTCTGATAAATCATTCACAGCAGATGGTAATATTGATAAGAACATTGAAGAAATGTTTACAAATATTCATGACTATATATACAGAAAGACAGGGCAGTTTATGTATATTGCTGTGTCCGGTTTATTCAATGATTATCATGAACTTCCACAGGTAATGGATGAAGTTGATACACTGATGAATAATAAGTTTTATGAGACAGGAAGATATATTTTTTCTGATAATGTCAGTGAAGATACACCTGTGCTTGTACAGATTGATGATGATGCACTTATGAAACAGATGAAGCAGGATATCAAGATGAAGGATATCACATTTTTAAGAATACATTTTGATGCACTGTGTAAGAAATACAGGGGACAGTCGAACTTCTCGCATATATACATTAAATTCGTATTTTCCAATCTGTTAAAAGATTTCTATGACAATATTCCAGGCGCTGATGAGGCGGAATTTGGAAGGGAGATTGACAGACTGTATAAGTCAGAGGATTTCTCATGCATTATGGATATCGTGAATAACTATATTGGTTTGCTGGAGAAGAGTTTCGGAAAAGAGCCGGCCACGTCACATCGGGAGATTGAGACAGTAAAGAACTATATACATAACCATTATGGTGAAGAGATTGGTGCACAGCAGCTTGCGGATATGGTTTATCTTGCACCAAGCTATTTAAGTTCACTTTTTAAGAAGGAAACAGGGCAGAATCTGAGCAAATATATTAAACAGTACAGAATGGAGAAGGCGAAGGAACTGCTTACCGGTACGAATATGAAGATTGTGAATATAAGTGAACAGGTGGGTTATCCAAATGTTTCATATTTTGTACAGAGCTTCAGGGAGTACTTTGGTGTAAGTCCTCAGAAATTCAGAGATCAGGGAGAATTGAGTTGAAAAAGATTAAGCAGAGAATTAATGATATAAGGTTGCAGAACAAGCTTGTCATCATATATGTAGTAACCGGACTTATTCCCCTGATTGTACTTTTCGTTTTTGCCTACTGTCAGATGAGAAACATTCTTATGGACAGAGACTTAAAGAGCATCAAAGGGGCGTTGGAGCAGTCTGTTGCAACAGTGGATGGGCAGATAGAAGTGTATGATAACCTGTCTAATTATATAACATTTAATGATACGCTGTCGGGAGTGCTCTCGTACGATTACAAAAGCACATATGAGATGTATAACCAGATTGTCACTACATTTGACCCTATGCTTTCATCATTGAAGTATTTTCACAATGATATTAACAGGGTAACAATATATGTGGATAAAGCTATTAAACATGATACTACCATAGCACCAATAGAAGAGATAAAAGACCGGCCTTTTTATAATTCTGCTACAGAAAGCACGAAGATACAGTGGTTTGTTGATGAAGACAGCAGGACACTTGTTTCAGCACGAAAAATGTCAACACTTGACCAGCTAGGGATTCTTGGAATCATGTACATAGATGTTGATTATGACAGCATGATGAGTTCATTTACAGGTGGTCTTGAGCAGAACTGCGGAATGGTGGTGCTTGATGCTGATGGAAAAGTTATATGCAGCAGTGACACATTTGAAAACAATAATACCAGATACAGATTAAACAGTAAGAAACTGCTTTCGTTAATCGACGGGGCAGAATGGGATAATGATACATGTGGAAATACAGAGGGTTACTCTGTAGTAAAGAAGGAAAGCTCTGTTACCGGATGGACAGTATATGTCTATGAACCAAGAAAACTTGTGCTCAGGTCAGCTAATTCAATGATTACAATGATTGTAGTTGCATTTGTGGTAGCAGTTGCAGGTGCCGCTGCGGCGAGTATATTTACAACAGGCTTCATTACAAGAAGAATTAATAAATTAAAAAACAGTATGGCAAAGGTTGAAAATGGAGACTTTGATGCGGTAATTAATACACAGGACAAAGATGAAATAGGTGACCTTATTCATAGCTTTAACAGCATGACAACCCAGATTAAGAATCTTATCACGCAGGTATATGAAGGACGTATAAGCCAGAAAGAATCAGAGATGCGGGCATTAAGGGCACAGATTAATCCGCATTTTCTCTACAATTCATTATCGCTTATCAACTGGAAAGCAATAGAATATGAGCAGGAGGATATAAGTGAGATAACACTTGCATTGTCTAACTACTACCGTACATCGCTTAATAAGGGAAAGAATATACTAAGCTTTGAGCAGGAATTAAGCAACATGCAGTCGTATCTTAAGATTCAGCAGATAATGCATGACAACTCATTTGATGTGGTGATAAATGTATCAGAGGAAGTTATGCCATGCGAATCTTTAAACCTTATACTCCAGCCATTGGTAGAAAATGCAATAGACCACGGTATAGATCTGCTGACAGACAGGAAAGGTGTAATAACAGTAGAGGCCAGAATGCAGACGGATGAAGAAGGTAAAAAGCTTGTATGTGTAACCGTGTCTGATAACGGTGTAGGAATGGACAAAGAAACTGCCCAAAACTTCTTAACAGTCCAGTCAAAAGGGTATGGCGCGAGAAATGTTAACGACAGAATAAGACTTTATTACGGCGAAAGCTATCATCTGGAAGTGCAGAGCATACCTGATGAGGGAACAACAATAACAATAAAATTCCCGGCAAAACCATACAACACAAAAAACTGATATGTTTCTAAAATATCTTATATTTTAATATTAATCCCTCCTTAATATAATTAGATTATCAAAAGAGGACAGTAATCAAAGCTGTCTCGGATAATTATTAAGGAGGGTTTTTTATGAAGTTTAAGAGATTAGCAGCTGCAGTGATGGCAGCAACAATGTGTGGGTCACTTTTTGTAGGTTGTGGCAATGCTAAAAAGGATGACACAGCAGCAGGCGAGGAAAAAATCACAGCTACAATCAAGGTATGGGGCTGTGCAGAAGATCAGGCAGATGAGAACGGCAAATGGCTGCAGACAATGTGTGACCAGTTCAATTCAGAGCATCCTGACTGGGATTTAACATTTGAATACGGTGTATGCTCAGAGCAGGACGCAGGAAAGATAGTTCCACAGGATCCGGAGAATTCAGGAGATGTATACTTCTTTGCTAACGACCAGCTTCAGACACTTGTTGATGCTAATGCTATTGCAAAGCTTGGTGGAGAGACAGCAGATTATGTTAAGAAAACTAACTCAGATGCAATTGTGGATTCAGTATCAGTAGATGGAGCTGTATACGGAGTACCATTCACAACTAACACATGGTTTATGTACTATGACAAGAGCAAATTCACAGACAGTGATGTAAAGAGCCTTGATAAAATGCTTCAGAAGGATAAGGTAGCTTTCAATATTACAGAGGGCTGGTATATGTCATCATTCTTCCTTGCTAATGGATGTACATATTTTGGAAAAGACGGAAAAGATAATTCAGCAGGTGTTGATATCTCAGGAGATAAGGGAACACAGGCAACACAGGCAATGGTTTCACTTGTAAATAATCCTAACTTTGTTAATGACCTTCAGGGCGTTGGTATCGCTGGTTTAAGAGATGGTTCAGTTGGAGCTTACTTCTCAGGATCATGGGATTATAAGAGTGTTAAAGAGATTCTTGGAGACAAATTTGGAGCAGTTTCACTTCCTACAGTAAAGATTGGTGGAAAAGACAAGCAGATGTTAGCATTTGCAGGTTCTAAGGCAATCGCAGTTAATCCTAACTGCAAGTATCAGCAGGTAGCAGTTGCACTTGCAAAGTATCTTGGAAGCAAGGATGCACAGAAGAAGCACTATGAATTAAGAGGTGTTATTCCTTGTAATACAGAGCTTCTTGCAACTGATGAAGTAAAGAAGGATGCACTTGTAACAGCACAGAATGATACATTTAACAAGACATCAGTAATCCAGCCAACAGTAACAGGCATGAATGATTACTGGGCACCTGCACAGAACTTTGCTAAGGCAATCGTAAATGGTGAAATAACAGCAGATAATGCAGCAGCTAAGACACAGGATTTCTATAAGCAGATTAATACATCAATCGCAAAATAATTGATAGGGATTAAATGCTGAAAGGAGTGGCGCATAATGGCAGTTAAGTTCACTGAATCATTTAGAAAAGGAAATATATTTACGAAGTTAAGCATTCTGATTCCAGGACTTGGTAATCTTGTAGGAAAGCAGATTATAAAGGGAATTATGTATATAGCTATAGAAGCAGCCTTTGTATGCTTTATGATTATGAGGGGAATTAACTGCCTTGCGATGCTTCCAGGTCTTGGAAGCAGACCGCAGCAGGAGGTCTGGAATGAGAAGCTTGGAATATATGAGTATGTTGCAGGTGATAATTCACTTCTTATACTTCTGTATGGAATAGCAACAATATTCATTATTATAGCTTACATAATAGTTGCAGCGGGTGCTGTGAAAAGCTCATATAAGCTGGAGCTGTTAAAGGAAAAAGGAAAGCATATAAACACATTTGCAGAAGACGTAAAGTCGCTGTTTAATGAGAATCTTCATAAGCTGCTGCTTACACTTCCAGTATCAGGTGTGCTTATATTCACAATACTTCCGCTTATTTTCATGATAAGCATGGCATTCACTAATTATAGTAAGGTTGACAGCCATCTGGTGCTTTTCGACTGGGTAGGACTTGAGAATTTCAAGCAGATATTCGATTCAGGAAGCATGATAGGACAGTCCTTCTGGTCAGTATTTGGCTGGACTATAGTGTGGGCAGTATTTGCAACATTTCTTAATTACATATTCGGAATACTTGTTGCACTGCTTATCAACAGAAAAGGTACGAAATTCAAGGCTTTCTGGAGATTTATATTTATACTTTCAATCGCAATTCCACAGTTTGTTTCACTTCTTATTGTCAGAAGCATGCTGGCACAGGATGGAATTGTAAATGTTGTTTTAAAGAATGCAGGATGGATAACAAAATCACTGCCATTCTTTACAAATGCGACTTGGGCAAGAATCACAGTAATCGTGGTCAATCTGTGGATAGGTATTCCATATACTATTCTGCAGGTTACAGGTATATTACAGAATATACCTATGGAGTTGTATGAGGCAGCAGATGTAGATGGAGCTAATGGATTTGTCAAGTTTATTAAGATAACAATGCCATATATGTTATTTGTAACGGCACCATATCTTATCACTACATTTACTGCTAATATTAACAACTTTAATATTGTTTATCTGCTGACTAAGGGAGATCCGGTTATGGCAGGTGCAACGGCAGGAAAGACAGACCTTCTGGTAACATGGCTGTACAAGATGACAATAGATTATCAGTATTATAATCTTGGTGCTGTTATCGGTATTATGACATTCATATTCTTAGCGATTGGTTCACTGCTTGTATACAGAAGAACGAAAGCGTATAAAGATGAGGAGGGATTCCAGTGAAAAAGAAAAAGACTATTAAAAATATACTGGCACATACAGTGCTTACAATATTAGCGATAGTGTGGGTAAGTCCTCTTTTCTGGATACTCCTCACAAGCTTCAGGGCTCAGAAGGGTGCTTATACAAGCTCCTTCTTCCCAAAGCAGTATTCACTTGATAATTATGTAAAGCTTTTTACAGATACAGGAATACTTAATTTTCCACGAATGTTTACCAATACTCTGATAGTAGCAGTATTCTCATGTATTATATCAACTTTTTTTGTACTGTCAGTGGCTTACTGTATGTCACGTCTTAAGTTTAAGATGAGAAAAGCAATGATGAATATCGCAATGATACTTGGACTTTTCCCTGCATTTATGGCGATGGTTGCTGTATATTATATACTTAAAGCAGTAGGACTTTCAGAAGGAGCAATGATAAGAGTTGCACTTGTGCTTGTATATTCAGCATCATCAGGAATACAGTTTTACATTGCAAAGGGATTCTTTGATACTATCCCTAAGACAATAGATGAGGCTGCTATGATAGATGGAGCAACGAAGTGGCAGGTATTTACCAAGATAACAATACCTCTCAGTAAACCAATTATAGTGTATACAATACTTACATCATTCATAGCACCTTGGGTAGATTTCATATTTGCAAGAGTAATCTGCAGGGCAAATGCGAAGTATTATACCGTAGCAATCGGCTTGTGGCAGATGCTTGAAAAGGAGTATGTTGATGTATGGTACACAAGATTTGCAGCAGGAGCAGTTCTTATATCAATTCCAATTGCAGCCTTGTTTATGATAATGCAAAGGTGTTATAATGAAAGCATGACAGGTGCAGTGAAGGGTTAGATATATGAATAGATTAAAGCAAACATTAAAAAAAAGTGTGGCATTTGGTGTCACAGGAATAATGCTTATATTAGCCGGGTGTAAAAGCCCGGCTGGTTTTGCGTCTAATGATAATGAAGAATACAATGCGAGAATGGAAGAAGCGAGGACAACGCCATTCGGTGCTTACCCCGAGACTATAGAATATACACTTGGAAAGATGACAAGTGTTAATAATTCCAATATGCCGGAGAATGACACGTATACAGATAATGCGTACACACGCTATATTAAGTCTGTGATTAATGTGCAGAATGTTGATGCATTTGAAGCAAACGACAGCCAGTATGACACTAACGTTTCTATGGCAATCTCAATGGGAAGCCTGCCGGATATCATGGTTGTATCAAGTCAGGATGAGGTTGAACAGTTAGTGGGAGCAGGACTTATAGAGGACCTTACAGAAAGCTACAATAACTGTATAAGTGACAGAATAAGAAAAATGTATGAAAGCTATGGCGATTCACTTAAGGATATGGTTACATACGATGGAAAGATAATGGCACTGCCGGAGACTAATATAACAGATGGACCTAATCTTGTGTGGTTAAGAAAAGACTGGATGGATAAGCTTGGATTGTCAGAGCCACACACTATTGATGATGTTGTTAATATAGTGAAGCATTTTATATCAGAAGACCCTGGAAATAATGGCGAGGATGCGTCCGGAAAACCTAATACAGTGGGGCTTGCAGTGGATACAGATGTGACAGGTGAATGTGGTTACAGCAGTGAATTTCTGCTGGATATAATATTTGCCTGCTTTGGAGCGTATCCAAAGCAGTGGATAATGAACGATGATGGTGAGATTGTATATGGTTCGGTTACAGATGAGGCAAAAGAAGCACTTTCGTATATAAACAGTCTGTATAATCAGGGGGTTATAGATAATGATTTTCTTCTGAGAACATCAACCAATATATGTGAGCTTATAGAGAATGGTCTGTGTGGCTCGTTTTTTGGACCATGGTGGGCACCGAATAATCCGCTTGCCAATGCAGTAAGCAAAAATCCGGATGCGAACTGGCAGCCATATTTAATAGCAACGGATTCGGATGGAACAACGAGTTATCACAGCCAGAACCCGTGTTACAAATATGTTGTCGTAAGAAAGGGATATGAACATCCTGAGATTGCAGCAAAGATGATAAGCGTTATGTTTGATAAAGTAAGATTTGACTGTACAGACTCAGAAGAATTCAAGAATTACTATCAGCTTAATGTTGAACCTACGGCAAGACCTTTATCAATAAATGTTGATTACAATAATGCACTTTCAATATGTTACAGGAATATAGATGCCACAATTTCAGGAAGAAAGAATCCTGACAGTCTGGAACTTCTTGAGCGTTCATTTTATGATGCATGCAGTGAATATATTAAGAATGCTAACAAAACAAGTACGCAATGGGCAGCGTATATGTCAAGAATTAAGGCATGCAGTCTGATTGCACAGGATAATATAAAGGTAGTTGACTCGCTTTATTTTAAGACCACAGACACAATGAAGAGCCATTGGTGGAGACTTAAGGCTAAAGAAAAAGAGGCATATTTAAAGATTATAAGCGGAGAAGAAGATATATCTTACTTCGATACATTTGTAAAAGAATGGAATGAACAGGGCGGTCAGATTATTACATCAGAAGTCAGTGAGAGTATGAAATAATTGGCTGTGAAAATATAGTAATATATGATACAATCTTAATTAATGTAAATATATTAACTATGGAGGTTTTATTTTGAAAGAGAGAGAAAAATTCGGCTCGCGACTCGGCTTTATCTTAGTGTCTGCTGGCTGTGCGGTGGGACTTGGTAATGTGTGGAAATTTCCATACATATGCGGGGAAAATGGTGGTGCGGCATTCGTGCTTATCTATCTTGTATTTCTTGCAATTCTTGGATTTCCTATTATGTGTGCGGAGTTCACAGTAGGACGAGGAAGCGGTAAAGGTGCTGCAAGGGCATTTGAAGAACTGGAGACTAAGGGAAGTAAATGGCATCATTTCAAATGGGTATCGGTAGTAGGAAGCTACATATTAATGGCTTTCTATACTATGGTTGCAGGATGGATGCTTTATTATGCATGGCGTGAGGCAAGTGGTTCGTTAGCAGGTTTAGAGCCAGATGAGGTTTCAGGAGCATTTGGAACTATGCTTTCACAGCCTGGTACAATGACAATCTGGATGATTGTTGCAGTTTTACTTTCGTTTGGTGTATGTGTATTAGGATTACAGAAGGGCGTTGAGAAGATTACTAAGGTTATGATGTTACTTCTTCTTATCCTTATTGTGGTACTGGCAGTTCATTCACTTGTACTTCCTAATGCATCAGAAGGTGTTAAATTCTATATGGTGCCTAATCTGGATGCTATTAAATCAAGAGGTTTAGGACCGGTTATATTTGATGCCATGACACATGCATTCTTTACACTTAGTGTAGGCATTGGCGCAATGGAGATATTCGGAAGCTACTTAAAGAAAGACAGAACAATAGGTGGAGAGGCTGTTAATATCATTCTGATTGATACATTTGTTGCTCTTATGGCAGGATTCATAATTATTCCTGCATGCTTTGCATATGGTGTTGCTCCGGGTGCCGGTCCATCACTTTTATTTATAACACTGCCTAACATATTTAATCATATGGCGGGAGGAAGAATATGGGGAACAGCATTCTTTGTATTCATGTCATTTGCAGCATTATCAACTGTAATTGCTGTATTTGAGAACATTATTGCTTTTTATATTGACCTTAAGGGATTTTCAAGGAAAAAGGTTGTTGCAGGTAATGTTATATTCATGATACTGCTTTCACTTCCTGCTGTATTAGGCTTTAACAAGCTTGCAGCTTTCCAGCCTATTGGTCCGGGAAGTTCAATTATGGATCTGGAGGATTTCCTTGTTTCATATAATCTGCTTCCTCTTGGAAGCATGATATTTGTATTATTCTGTACCAAGAAGAACGGTTGGGGCTGGGAAGGCTTCAGAAAAGAAGCTAATGAAGGAAAAGGTCCTAAGCTTCCTGAATGGTTAAGATTCTATATGAGTTATATACTTCCGGCTATTATAGTGGTTGTATACCTTAAGGGTTATTATGATACATTTAAACCAAGGGGAACAGGTTATCTTGTTGGCTGGATGATATTTGCGTGTGTATTGCTTCTTGCAATATTCGGAATTGCTAATTATAAGAAGAAAGATGCGTAAGCTATGACTAAGAAAGAACTTGCTTTAGAGGTTATAAGAAGATTAAAGGCAGAATATCCGGATTCGGAGTGCAGTCTTGATTACGATGATGCCTGGAAACTGCTTGTAAGCGTAAGACTTGCGGCACAATGCACTGATGCAAGAGTAAATGTTGTGGTTAAGGGGCTGTATGAAAAATATCCTGATATAGCATCACTTGCTGCAGCATCTCCAGAAGAGATTGAAAAGATTATAAGACCTTGCGGTCTTGGAAAAAGCAAGGCAAGGGATATATGTGCATGTATGCGCATGCTTCATGAACAGTATAATGATAAAGTTCCTGACAGCATGGAAGAATTATTAAAGCTTCCTGGAGTTGGAAGGAAGAGTGCCAATCTTATTATGGGGGATGTGTTCGGAAAGCCGGCAATTGTTACAGATACACACTGTATAAGGCTTTGTAACAGAATAGGTCTTGTAAAAGACGAGAAAGAGCCTAAGAAGGTTGAGATGGCATTGTGGAAGATAGTCCCGCCAGAAGAAGGAAGTGGATTATGCCACCGGTTTGTAGACCACGGAAGAGAGGTATGTACGGCACGTACTAAGCCACACTGTGAAAGATGCTGCCTTAATGATATATGTAAGAAAAATGGGATAAAAGTGTGATTGAATATGCATTTTTATTATGGTAGTATTTTATTGTGGTTCATACTAATGAACAAAATGTATGGGAGGGGAACATGGAATTAAAAGAATTAATTAAATACGCAAGAGATAACAGGTGTTCAGATCTGCATATTACTGCAGGAGAAGCGGTTGCAGTAAGAAAATATGGTGAACTTGAGCTTCTTGATATAACACCTTCGATAGAAGAAACAGAAGATATGATATTCTCAATTCTTGGTGATGAAGATATACAGAATGTTCAGGCAGGAAAAGATATTGATGTGGCATCTACTGATGAGTCTGGTGGACGATTAAGAATTAATATATATCATCAGAGAAGAAATCTTGCAGCAAGTATCCGTCTTCTGGATTCTGTTATACCGTCGTTTGAAGAATTGGGACATTCAGGAAAACTTTTTTCTAAGCTTGTTGAGAAAAGGTCTGGTCTTATTCTTGTAACAGGTCCTACAGGAAGTGGTAAGTCTACAACACTTGCAGCTATGATTGATTATATTAACAACAATATGTCAAGACATATTATAACAGTAGAAGATCCTATAGAGTATGTATATGGGTTTAAGAAATCTATGATACATCAGAGACAGGTAGGAAGAGATGTACCTGATTTTGCGACAGCACTTCGTTCAGCACTTCGTGAAGATCCGGATGTTATTCTTGTGGGAGAGATGAGAGATTATGAGACTATCAATGCAGCAATTACAGCTGCTGAAACAGGACATCTTGTATTATCAACACTTCATACAAGAAGCGCTACACAGACAGTTGAGCGTATAATCAGTGCATGCCCTATTGAGGCACAGTCTGCACTTATAATACAGCTTGCATCTGTATTAACTGGAGTTGTAACACAGACACTTGTACCTCGTGCAGAGCAGGAAGGACGAATTGCTGCAACAGAGATTATGCTTAATAATACAGCAGTATCTAATCTTATTAAAGAGAAGAAGACTAATCAGATTCAGACCGTTCTTCAGTCAAATATGCAGACAGGTATGCACACAATGAACTATTCGCTTGCTAATCTTGTTAAGACAAGAGTTATTTCAAGGGATGTAGCTTTGAAGTTTTCAGAGAATCCAACTGAACTTGCTAAAAGTATATAATAGTAACTTGTAGTGCTATGCAGTTTTAAAACTTTGCGAATAGTGTACAAAATACAGAACAACAAAAAATCATTTGAAAATAAAGCCATTCTACTGTATTATAGGGTTAGATTTATTACGGATAACACTATAGTACGGCTGAAAGGCTTTTTTTATGAAAAGAATTAAATTAGTTAACAGGATTTTTTACTGTATATTTTTATTAGGATTTCTGCTTTTTATGGCTTCAGGATTTATATTCAGCACTGTAGATAAGGTGACACCGGCAGATAAAAGAACGAGTGTCGTAGTTAAACCAGAGGATACAAGATATATTGGAGATGACACAATTGAATATCATGTGAAGATTAGAGCAAGTGCAGGAAATAATAATGCACTGGCATTTGTAAGCAGGCATCAGGAAGTAGAAGTATATGCAGGTGGAAGACTTATATATTATATAAAAGCACATAGGTCTGTATATGGAACAACCACTGGAACTAATTATACGATTGTGAACATTCCACCATATACAACAGATATAATCGTAAGGCTTACTAATGTATATGCTGGTCATAAGATAAGAGGAACAACATTTGAATATGGTGACGAGACAAAACTTATAAAAGAGCTTATTGCGAAATCGCTGCCATCAGCAGTACTTAGTTCGTTTATAATAATAGTTGGATTTGCTATGATTATATTATGGATTTTCTGCAGAAAGAGGATTGCACAGACACAAGCACTGTTTTATTTTGGTATATTTGCAATGATTATAGGTGCATGGGCTCTTAATGAGACTGATATTGCAACAATTCTTGTGGAGAACAGGAAGATAGGTTCACTGATAGGGTATGTACTGCTAATGATGATACCTATTCCTTTTATGCAGGCAGAGAAGAATTTTTTCCAGATAGGGAAAAGTGCTGCGAATAATATCTTGTGCGCCATATATGCTGCAACAGCTGTAATACTGCTTGTATGTCATATGACAGGTGTGTGGGAGTTTAAGAACAGCGTGTACATTATACATATGATGCTTGTTATGTCACTTGTATATTTCTGTACAGTTCTTATTAAAAGAGTATGGGTTAAAGGCTTTGACAGGAAAGTAAAGTCTAATATTATAGGTGCGGCTGCACTTGGAATTTCTATGATTGTTGATCTTATTGCATATTATAAGGGAATGCAGCAGACAGATCTTATAGGAAAACTGGGTATTCTTATATTTATTATTGTGCTTGGTTATGAGAGCATATCAGAAGCATTTGAGAAGATTAAAGAAGGCCAGAAGGCAGATTTCTACAAAGAGATGGCTGTAACTGATACTATGACAGGGGTTTATAATCGCTTTGCATTTGAAGAGTGGGAACAGGAAACTTCTGATTATGAAGGGTATTCTATAGTGACATTTGACCTTAATAACCTTAAGTGGTGTAATGATAATCTGGGGCATGCAGCAGGAGATGCCTATATACAGGCATCAGCCAGAATTATTAAAGAGATATTTGGCAGACATGGTAAATGTTATCGTATAGGTGGGGATGAATTCTGTACTGTAATTGATCAGAAGCAAAAAAGCTTTGATATTGGAAGACATGTGAAGCAGCTAAGAGAACTTGAAAAGTATGCAGAAAAGGAACTTGGAATCAAAGACCTTAATGTGCAGATTGCATGTGGTTATGCCGAATATGATATAAAGACAGATAAGAACTTTGAAGATACAAGAAGCAGAGCAGATAAGAGAATGTACGAAAGTAAGAGAAGATTGAAAAGAGAGTGATATATGGATAAATACGGAATATTAAAGCATTATTTTGGGTATGATTCATTTCGTCCGGGTCAGGAAAAGTTGGTTGATGCTATTCTTGCAGGGCAGGATGTGTTAGGAATTATGCCTACAGGTGCGGGGAAATCATTATGTTATCAGGTGCCGGCATTGTTAATGTCCGGCATTACTCTTGTTGTCTCACCGCTTATATCGCTTATGAAGGATCAGGTTGGAGCGCTTAATCAGGCTGGGGTACATGCAGCTTATATTAATAGTTCACTGACAGATAACCAGATAGCTAAGGCACTCGCATTTGCAAAGCAGGGACGGTATAAAATTATATATGTTGCACCTGAAAGGCTGGAAACATGGGGCTTTATTGACTTCGCCACGCATGTAGAGATATCTATGATTACCGTAGATGAAGCTCATTGTATATCACAGTGGGGACAGGATTTCAGACCAAGTTATCTGAATATATTGTCGTTTGTTAAGAAGCTGGCGAGGCGCCCAATAATAAGTGCATTTACAGCTACAGCGACAAGCAAAGTAAGAGATGATATATTGCAGATTCTTTCTCTCGAAAGACCGGTAATACTCACTACAGGTTTTGACAGAAGCAATCTGACATTCAAGGTCAAGCATATTAAGGACAAGGATTCATATATCCTGGATTACCTTGTAAGCCACAGACAGGATAGTGGGATTATATACTGTGCTACAAGAAAAAATGTTGAAAAAGTCTATGACATGCTTAATGCCAACGGACTTTCTGTGACTAAGTATCATGCGGGTCTCTCAGCAGAAGAAAGAAAAGAGAATCAGGATTCATTTATATATGATATCAAGCCGGTTGTTGTTGCAACTAATGCATTTGGAATGGGAATTGACAAGTCAAATGTAAGATTTGTAATTCATTATAATATGCCGCAGTGCATAGAGAATTATTATCAGGAGGCTGGACGTGCCGGAAGAGATGGAGAGGATTCAGAATGCGTACTGTTGTATTCCCCACAGGATATTATGATAAATAAGTTTTTCATAGAACACAGAGAGCCTAATCCTGATATGGATGCAGAAGAACAGGCACGGCTTATGATTCTTGATAAAAGAAGGCTTAATGCAATGGTCGATTACTGTAAGACAACAGGCTGTTTAAGAGAGTATATACTTAAATATTTTGGAGAAAGACCAGACAATCCAGAGGGTGGAAGATACAACTGCCATAACTGTTCTAACTGCGTTATTGATGAGGCAGAACGGGAAGCAGATGAGGCTTATATGTATCCGGGAAACCGTTTCAGTGCACCTGTATCAAGGAATGCTGCAATGGTGGCAGACAGAATGAAGCGTTCTGCCGCTGCTGCAAAGTCAGCATATGCAACGCCCAAGTCAAAGAAGCCGGAGGATGCACTTAATGACAGAGGTGTTATGTTGTTTAACAGACTGCGTGAGTTAAGAAAACAGATAGCTGTTTCAGTAGGTGTTCCGCCATATGTAATATTTTCAGACAGGACACTTATAGATATGTGTCTTAAAGTTCCGTTTAATGAGGAAGAAATGCTGTCAGTAAGCGGTGTCGGTGAGAATAAATATGAGCGCTATGGCAAGGTGTTTATGGATGAAATATATGATTTTCTCGATGGTATGAAGCAGAATCTGGCAAGATGAGAAAATGTGCTTATGGACATTATTTTGCGAGATGAGATTACAGATGTTAATTGTATGAAATTATATGGCTTCAAATCAGAAGAATGAATGGGAGATATGAATGAAGAATTATAAGATGATAATTACTTATGATGGTACAAGGTATTATGGCTGGGAACATCAGCCGACTACTGATATGACAATTCAGGGAAAGTTAGAATCAGTGCTTTCTGCCATGACAGGAACTGAGGTTGAGGTTATAGGTGCAGGAAGAACAGATGCCGGAGTGCATGCAAAGGGAATGGTAGCCAATGCGCATATGGAAACTAAGATGAAGGAAGAAGAGATATGCGATTATATGAACAGATATCTTCCAGAAGATATCTGTGTGCAGGAGGTCCGTGTTGCATCTGACAGATTTCACAGCCGTTACAATGCACAAGGGAAAACTTATTGCTATACATGTTATGTTGGGGATAAGAAGCCTGTATTTAACAGAAAATATGTCAATATAATTGATGGTAAGCTGGATGTTGATGCCATGAAGAGGGCAGCAGACATACTTACTGGAGAACATGATTTTGCATCATTTTGTGGTAATCCCAAGATGAAGAAATCGACAGTCCGTGAGATTTATTCGATAGATGTTTCTTTAAAGGGTTCATTCCTTAATCTTACATATCATGGAAGCGGATTCTTGCAGTACATGGTAAGAATCTTAAGTGGTACACTTCTTGAAGTTGGACAGGGAAAGAGAACACCAGAGAGTATGTATGAACTTTTAGAGGAGAGAAACAGAAGCCTTGCAGGTGCAACTGCGCCGGCGAAGGGACTGTGTCTTCTGAAGGTTGACTACTCGAAGGAGGCTTGATAGACCGGACGCCGTACAGTAGCTGTGGGAGGGTGTGTGGTGTCCTTAGGCATCTGCCCTCAGGATTCTTATGTCTAGTGAAACTAAATGCCGCAATCTGCTGAGTTTTTTATGTGGCTTGTAATCAAACGCGCTTCGCTTGAACGAGATTACAAGCCACAATCTTTAGCAGATTGCGGCATTAACTTTCACACGACATAAGAATATTCGGGCATACACCTAAGGACATCACACACCTATCCCACAGCATACTGTACGGCTGACTTCTTCCTCACCAAGTAGTCAGCCTCCGGACGAATGCTCGCCTGCGGCATTGCATTCTGAGTGGGGATATGTTTGTTTTGATGGACTTGAACAAAATTTTTCATAACTTTTTGCATATAGTACAGGGATTTATTGAAGATAATGCAGAAGAAATATGGAATGAACATATGGGAATACCAATAGAGATGTAATGTATACTGTACTGCATGTCTGCACTTATTTTGGCTGCCTAGTAGCGGGGTGGTGGCTTTGAGATTGGGAGATGTTATGCAAGACCGATTTATGCCGAACCGTGTGTAAGTTAATGCCGTTATATACAAAAAGTGCTGTGTAAAAATCTCGTTCAAGCGAAGTGCGTTTGATTTTTACACAGCTAAAAGACATTGTATATGACGGCATTTACTTACACTAGGTGCAGGCATCCATGAGGTCTTGTATAACATCTCCCTATCTCAATGCCCACCTTTGTACTAATTAAAGCACCTTCGACAAGAAATCCTTCAATCGCTCACTCTTAGGATTGCCAAAGAATTCTTCAGGAGCCCCCTCTTCATTGATGACACCATCGTAGAAGAACATGCATCTGTTGGCAACTTCTTTTGCAAATCCCATCTCATGAGTTACGACAATCATTGTCATTCCTGATGCAGCAAGTTCCTTCATGATTGCGAGAACCTCACCAACCATTTCAGGATCAAGTGCGGATGTCGGCTCGTCGAAAAGCATTATCTCAGGATTCATTGCGAGTGCCCTTGCGATAGCAACTCTCTGCTTCTGACCACCACTTAACTGGTTAGGATAAGCATCGGCTTTGTCAGAAAGTCCCACTCTTGCAAGAAGCTCATCAGCTTTCTTATCAGCGTCCTCCTTGCTCATAAGTCCCAGCTTAGTAGGAGCAAGAGTTATGTTTCTTCTTATAGTCATATTAGGGAAAAGGTTAAAATGCTGGAACACCATTCCAATCTTCTCTCTTAATTCATCCACATTTACACTCTTATCTGTAAGATCCTGCTCATGGAATAATACATGACCTTCTGTAGGAGTTTCAAGAAGGTTAAGTGAACGCAAAAATGTTGATTTACCGCAGCCGGATGGTCCGATAATTGCAATAACCTCTCCTTTGCGGACTGTTGTATTGATAGATTCTAATACAACATGGTCGCCAAAAGATTTCTTCAAATCCTTAACTTCAAGTATGATTTCGTTAGTATTATCGCTCATTGTTTCTTAACCTCCTCTCAAGTTTCTTAACAAGCTGTGAAAGTCCCATAACCATTACAAGGTAGATGATGGCAACACCAATAAGTGGAAGCATTGGATCATAAGTTATGCTTCGGATAATATCGCCGCCTCTTGTAAGGTCGTTAAGACCGATATAACCGCTGATAGATGTTTCCTTTAACAGAACAATGAACTCATTAGCAAGTGCTGGGAGAACATTCTTGAATGCCTGAGGAAGAATAACACTTATCATAGTTGTTTTATAAGAAAGACCAAGGCTTCGTGCTGCTTCAAACTGTCCGTTATCAATAGACATAATACCTGAACGGAATATTTCGGCAACATAAGCACCTGAGTTGATACCAAATGCAAGTATTGCAACAATAAGCTTGTCAATATGTACAGAGCTGAATATTACATAATAGATAATAAGCAGCTGTACCATAGTTGGTGTTCCTCTGATTACAGTAAGATAAATGTTGCAAATGAAGTTAAGAATCTTCATGTGTCCTGTCTTATCATGGTTAGAACGGACAACTGCAATAAGGAAACCAATAACAACACCCATAAGTGCTGCAAAGAATGCAATAATTACTGTGTTTAGCAGACCCTTTAGAAGATAAGTGTATCTTGCTTCTTTAATGAAGTCTGTCTTGAACTTCTCAGCAAAACTCATGCCTGATGCAGAAGCATTGTCGTCACGGACAATAATAACCTGCTTAGAAGTTGTATAAGTAGTTGTGAAATCGATATTTTTCTTACGCTCATCTGTAACTGTTATACCAGCCATACCAAAATCGGCTTTACCAGAAGATACAGCAGTAATAATTGAATCGAATTCCATATCCTCAATCTTTAAATTCATGCCGAGGTAATCAGCAATAGCCTGTGCAATATCAGCGTCAATACCGATAATAGAGCCACCTTCATAGTACTCGTATGGCTTGAAGTAAGCATTTGTAGCCATAACAAGAGTTCCATTAGTACGGCTTACACCTTCCGGAGACTTGTAACCTGAAAATGTAGCATTATCGCCAACATAATCGTCAATAAACTTCTGGATAGTTCCATCTGCCATAAGTACTTCAATAGCCTCATTGAGCTTTGCAGTAAGGGAACTGCCCTTTGCAACACAGATTGCATAATCCTCATTTGCAAATTCTTCTTCGAGAATTGTAAGGTCTGGATTAGCTTTAACAAATGCTAAGGCAGGCTGTTCATCAATAACAACAGCATCAGCTTTACCCTGCTTTAAAGCCTGTATAGCATCAGAACCTTTGTTGTATCTTGATACGGTTGTGCCTGAACCGTCAGTTTCGTAATCACTTACGAGAGTATCACCAGTTGTTCCTAACTGAACACCAATAGTCTTGCCTGCAAGATCATCTACAGAAAATACTGTGTTCTTAATCTTCTTGCCCTGACATGAAGTAAGAAGAACAGAAGAGAACAAGAGAGTGAGGGTCGCAAAAACCAAAAGGAATCTCGACCTGTACTTTTTAAAATTCATTAGTAACTCCTTTCCATGCGAACTGTGGTGTATACGGACGCTGCAAAGCGAATATATTTAGCTGTGGAGCACGCTTTCGCTTCTTGTCGCTAGCAACGGACACTAAGTTCACCGCAATTAGGCTTTCTTCAAAAGCCGCTTGCGGTTTACTAAGTGCCGGCTGCTCCAAAGAGCATCCAAAGCTAAATATATTCACTTTGCGACTGTGTATACAACAGTTCAATATAATATATTTCATTAATTATACACACATAGTAGGGAAATTAGCAATTAAAATATTTGCGATGGAAGAAAATATGTACATGGAAACAGCCGCCAGGCAGGCGTCTGTTCCCACAGATTGAAGTTATCAGTTAGTCTTGCTGCATATGTTATTGCAAGATCCGGCGCAAGCACCAGAGGAAGTCTGGCTGCTATTGCTATTGTTACAAGCGTTCTGGCAGGCTGTGCTGTTAGTGTTAAGAGTGTCGGTGCAGTCATTCATGCAAGGCTTCTTGCAGTCTTTTTTTAAGTTACCTTCACATGAAGGTGGGCTTAAATCGAGAGGTTTGATGGCTCTGTCTAAGAGGTTGCCGCAAACGAACTTGATGCAGTCTGATTCTTCACCGGAAACAATGCTGCCCTTAGGCGTTGAGATTCTGCCGGCACTTGTTACGCGGTATCCACAGAAGTAAAGGCTCTGTAAGATGAGAGTAAGACCTACAGTAACCTCATCATCTGTAGTATCAAGACCTAAAAGCTTAGGTATTGCATAGAGGTTGAGCCCCTGGGTTACAACATTGTCAGATGATAAGAAACCTATACTGTTAAGTGCAGGCGTATAAACAGGTGGAGTTGCGTTATTTGAGTTGTAGGAAACTCCGTAAGGAGCGAATATTTCAAGGGTCACAGATGTCGGATTGGTGTCTTCATCATAAGTTGCAGCAGTAGTTGAGTTAGGAAGGTAGACTGCCGTTGGGGTAAGAGTTGCTAATGCCCTGCATGACTCATCATAAAGTGTTACTGCAAATGTTACAGTAAGGTTGGTAAGTTTCACAGAGTAGCAGTTAGGCCTTCCGGCTATCTGGGTGATTTCAACATTTTCATCACCATAAGTGTAGGTTATATCTATAACACTGACTGATGCGTTGGTAGCTGTTGGATAAGTCGTTGAAATATCTGTGCCGACAGCGAATGTGGTACACAGATTAATACCTATCTCGTCATAGATAAGAGGGGCAAGAATACTGAGTTCATCGGGTGAACCGCATATCGGGTTCGTGCATACATCAAAGCAGCCATTAGGCATGTTCTGCACAATATTGCTTACAATGCGGGTAGAACCACATTTGCTGCATTTACATTTAGCCATTATCTTTTCCTTCTTCGTTTCTTTACTACATTATATGTTCTATCTACATTCGCGTGACCATATAATAATGTAAAAACGGGAGTGTCCTTTTATGGCAAATGTATACACAGCAGGCAGCGACAGACGGCTTATAATCTATAGCATATCACGATATATATTTTTGAGAACGGCATACATAGACGGTATAGAGCGCCCGATAATGCTTGCGTCAGACTTTCTGGACGGACTTACAGATGTGGTGCTGGGAGACACAATATATTATGCATATCAGAACCAGAACGGAGATATTCTTGTTAAAAATGTGATGAACAACGAAGCACTTTTTCGTGTGAAAAGCAGTGAGAACCCAGATATGCACTGTCCACAGCTTGTAGCAAATAAAGACAGGTTATTGCTGTTTTACATGGTGACAAACCCGCTTACGGACAGACTGTCGCTGAGGGCTGTCTGCCCACTGGAAGAAGGTGACAGTCTTAATATTCCTGTGGATTGTGAAAATGTTGATATGTATGAAGTGTTTGGAATGCAGGGAAGAGCATTTTTATATGTAGACAGTTTCTATGAGATTACGGCAGATGGAAAATTCGTACCGTGTCAGGACACAGGCAGTCTGAAACAAAATGAAGAAAAAATTCATGAATATGAGATACAGCTTAATACATATATGCAGCAACAGGCGCAGTCTAAGCAGGTAATTGCGCAGCTTGAGGCAACAATAGAAAGTGCGAAGGCGCAATACAATGAGCTTATGGAGACAGCGATTGCGTATAGGGATGAGGCAATAAAGTGGCGGAGCAAGTTCATATAAATTACTTGAAATCTTCCTCCAGAATTGCGATAATAATACAAATGGAGGAATTATGGATAACAGGAAGTTAAACAGAAGGAATTTATTACTATTATTATTTGTTGTGGCGGCATGTATTATGGGAGGCCGCTCTATATTTGGGTTCTTTGCACTGCTTACAGGATATGAGACTGCGGCAACGGAAGTATCTGCAATTGCAGCTTCTGAGATGTATATGATGTTTCTTTTATTTCTTGTATGTATAATCGGAGGCATTGTTATGAGCTGTCTTAGTAAGGCTAAGGTGAGCAGGACATTTTTCTTAATACGCAATGCTGTGCTGGTTGTGGCACTTGTGCTTGGCAATATGTCTTTTCCTAATATAACAATCATGAGTACAGTTGTTATGTCTAAGTATATAGGCGATGCTGGAATGTATGATTTTGCAATGAGTTCACCACTTCTTGTGTCAGCGTTAAGACAGCCATATCTGTTCTATACATACATGGTAGCAGAGGGACTTATGATTATTCTTGCGTGTGTCACAGTGTATAAGTATATTGTGGACAAGAAAAAGAACAGTAATTATAATAATATGTACATGTAAATGTGTCTGCTGCACTAATAAGGTGTGGCAGACAATTTTTGCGCAGTTAACAGATGCGCTTAATATGCCGGTTTATATGCGGGAGATAATAAAATGAAAGTAATGACACCACATTATTATAAAGATTTCCGATGCATTGCAGGAGCCTGTACAGATACATGCTGTGCCGGGTGGGATGTCGATGTTGATAAGAATTCTTACAAATATTATAAAACAGTTAAAGGCGCTTTTGGAAAGCGCCTGAAGAGTGTAATGGTACCATCCCAGGACGGAGAATGTACATTTACACTGAAAGAAGGAGGACGATGTCCTTTTCTTAATGATGATAATCTGTGCGATTTATATATAGAACTTGGAGAGGATAAGCTGTGTGAAACATGTGCAGAGTTTCCAAGATTTATTAACGATTATGGCAATATAAGAGAAATTGGCATAGCACCCTCGTGTAAGACGGCTGGTGAGCTGATGTTTTCATATAAAGATGAACTTACATTTGATACGGTTGAGGATAACAGCCTTACTCCGGAGCCTAATGATATAGATGCATATACATATATGCATCTTCGGCAGGCAAGAATAGTGGCTTTTGGAATAATATCAGACAGGGATATAAGTATATTTGAGAGACTGATGCTCTATCTTAATTATGCAAAGCGTATCCAGAAGCATCTTGACGCTGAAAGGGACGAGCTTATAGCTGGTGTTGCAAAAAGGTTTTGTGGACCTGATTACAGAGAGAAACTGCTTGACAAGCTAAAAAGCAGGGACACAGTGTTACCTGATAAGCTGCAGGACGGAGATATAGTTAAGTCAAAGCCTGAGGTGCACAAATCATATGGCACAAGGCTTATAAAGGGACTGCGGCATTTCTTTGACGATTTTAAAGGAATGGAGGTAATCAATCCCGACTGGAATATTCATGTGGCAAGAGTAAGACAGTTCCTTGACGGGCTGGCGGATGATTCTGAGCTTGTAGCGGCAATGAAAGATTACCATGCGGGAAGCGAAGCATTTGCACATGAATATGAGCAGCTTGCAATGTACTATGTATATAGATATATGCTTGATGCAGTCAATGATTATGATGTGCTGCTTAAAGCCAAGAATGCAGTTATTGGCATACTTGCAGTGGACATTATGGCAACAGCTAATCATGCGTCCGGATGTATGCCTGATTTTACAATGCGCGTGGATATAGCACATTTGTATTCAAGACAGTTTGAACATTCATATTACAATTATGAAGTTTATAGAGAATATTTTGGCACTAAGAGATGCTATTCGTATGAGTTTCTTATGGATGCTTTAGTGTCACTGAATTAACGGAGGAAGTTTTCTTATGAAAATGATTATGAGATTCCTTAAGGATTACAAGAAGGAATGTGTTCTGGCACCGCTTTTTAAGATGCTCGAAGCAATATTTGAGCTGTTTGTGCCGCTGGTAGTATCATCAGTTATCGATAAGGGTATTGTTAATGCGGATAAGGGATACATTATGCAGATGTGTCTTATGCTTATACTGCTTGCAATCATAGGACTTGTATGTGCCATAACAGCACAGTATTTCAGTGCCAAGGCTGCAGTTGGAGCAGCAACCGGAATGAGACACAGTTTATTTGCACATATCCAGACATTCTCATTCACAGAGATGGATACACTTGGTACATCGACACTTGTAACAAGAATGACAAGTGATATTAACCAGGTACAGAATGGTATTAACATGGTACTGCGACTGTTCCTTCGTTCACCATTTATCGTATTTGGTGCGATGATTATGGCATTCACTATTGATGTGAAGGCAGCACTTGTATTCGTTGCGGCAATCCCGGTACTTGCACTTATCGTATTCGGTATCATGCTTGCAACAAGACCTATGTACAAGAATGTACAGTCAGGACTTGATAAGATTCTTGGAATAACAAGAGAGAACCTTACCGGTGTGAGAGTTATCAGAGCATTCAATAAGGAACAGGATGAGGTTAAACGTTTTAAAGAAGATAACGAAAGCCTTAACAGATTGCAGAAATTCGTTGGTAAGATATCAGGACTTATGAATCCGCTTACTTATGTTGTTGTAAATGTATCAATAATTGCACTTATCTGGATTGGCGGAGTAAGAGTTAACGCTGGTGCGCTTACACAGGGACAGGTTGTTGCACTTTACAATTATATGTCACAGATATTAGTTGAGCTTATCAAGCTTGCCAATCTTATCATTACAATAACTAAAGCACTTGCATGTGCAGGCAGAATCGAGTCTGTATTCGAGGTAAAATCAGGAATGTCAGATGGTGATGTTAAGAATGTTGATGCTAAAGAAGAGACACCGAGCGTTGAATTTAAAAATGTTTCACTTACCTACAGCGGTTCAGGTGCACCTTCAGTTGAAGGAATTAATTTCAAGGCTATGAAAGGCCAGACAATCGGTGTTATCGGCGGCACCGGTTCAGGTAAATCAAGTCTTGTTAATCTTATCCCGAGACTGTATGACGCTACACAGGGTGAAGTAATTGTCGATGGCGTCAATGTTAAAGATTACAATATTGAGACTTTAAGAAATAAGGTCGGTATCGTTATGCAGAAAGCAGTACTTTTTAAAGGTACTATAAGAGAGAATATGTGGATGGGAAAGAAGGGTGCTACTGATGAGCAGATAGATGAAGCACTTGAGATTTCTCAGTCTAAGGAATTCGTAGATTCTAAGCAGGGACGTCTGGATTATGTTATAGAGCAGGGAGGTAAGAACCTTTCAGGTGGTCAGAGACAGAGACTTACTATTGCAAGAGCAATCGTAAGAAAGCCGGATGTGCTTATTCTTGATGACAGTGCATCAGCCCTTGATTTTGCAACTGATGCAGCACTTAGAAAAGCTATAAGAGAAATGAACAATTCTCCTACAGTGTTCATAGTTTCACAGAGAGCGGCATCACTTATGTATGCTGATCTTATTATCGTATTAGATGACGGACAGGTTGCAGGAATGGGAACACATGACGAGCTTCTTGCAAATTGTGAGGTTTATAAGGAGATATATGAATCACAGTTTAAGAAAGCAGATTCAGAAGGGGGTGTTGCATAATGAAGAAGAATAAATCAACATTTGTAAAACTCCTTAAAAGAATTAAGAAGCACAGCTTTTTTATAATATTATCGCTTATTATGGCAGCAGTAACAGTTGCAACTACACTTTATGTACCAATTCTTGTAGGCCGTGGAATTGACTGCATTATCGGTGCGGATAATGTGGATTTTGCAAAGATTGTGAATATACTTATTCGAATCGGAATATTTGTTGGAATTACAGCACTTTCACAGTGGCTTATGAACATATGTAACAACAGAATCACATATGAAGTAACCAGAGACATTAGAAATGAGGCTATAGAGAAAATTCAGGTTCTTCCACTAAAATACATTGACGGACATTCATATGGTGAGATTGTGAGTCGTGTAATTGCTGATGTTGACCAGTTTGCAGATGGTCTGCTTATGGGATTCACACAGTTCTTTACAGGTGTCATGACTATACTTGGAACACTTATATTCATGATTACAATCAATGCTAAGATTACACTTGCAGTTGTTGTTATCACGCCACTTTCATTTTTAGTTGCAAGCTTTATTGCCAGAAAGACCTTCAGCATGTTCAAACTTCAGTCTGAGACAAGAGGTGAGCAGACAGCACTTATTGATGAAATGATTGGCGGACAGAAGGTAGTTAAGGCTTATGGCTATGAAGATGAGGCGGTAAGAAAATTTGATGAGATTAATGAAAGGCTTCAGAAGTATTCCTTAAAGGCAATCTTCTTTTCATCTATTACAAATCCTTCAACAAGATTCGTAAACAGCCTTGTATATGCAAGCGTTGCGATTGTTGGTGCATTTTCAGCTATCAATGGCGGTATCACAGTTGGCCAGTTATCAAGCTTCTTAAGTTATGCCAACCAGTATACTAAACCTTTTAATGAAATATCAGGCGTTGTCACAGAGCTTCAGAACGCTCTTGCCTGTGCAGCCAGAATATTTGAACTTATTGAAGAAGATCCTGAGATTCCTGATGCTAAAGACGCTAAGGTTGTTGAAGAGGTCGACGGAACAGTTGACCTTAATGATGTGTGCTTCTCTTATGTGCCAGATAAGAAGCTTATTGAGGGCTTCAATCTTCATGTCAAGAAGGGACAGAGAATTGCGATTGTAGGACCTACAGGCTGTGGAAAGACAACAGTTATTAATCTTCTTATGAGATTCTATGATGTTAACAGTGGAAGCATTGATGTATCAGGAACTGATATAAGACAGATGACCAGAAAGTCTTTAAGACAGGGCTTTGGTATGGTTCTTCAGGAGACATGGCTAAAGTCAGGAACTATAAGAGAGAATATTGTTATGGGTAAGCCGGATGCTACAGAGGAAGAGATTATTGCAGCAGCAAAGGCAGCACATTCATATGGATTCATCAAGAGAATGTCTAATGGATTCGACACAGTTATAGGCGAGGATGGCGGAAGTCTTTCACAGGGACAGAAGCAGCTTTTATGTATAACAAGAATTATGCTTGCAAAGCCGCCAATGCTTATTCTTGATGAGGCTACATCTTCTATTGATACAAGAACAGAGATAAAGATACAGAATGCATTTGCAAAGCTGATGGAGGGAAGAACAAGCTTTATCGTAGCCCACAGACTTTCAACTATCCAGTCTGCGGATGTTATTCTTGTTATGAAAGACGGACATATTATAGAGCAGGGTAATCATGAAGAATTACTGGCTAAGAATGGATTCTATCACAAGCTGTATTACAGCCAGTTTGATACAGCAGCCCAGAATTAATGTGGAGATTATGTATGTTTATAGAGGCGGAGAATATTAGAAAATCATATGGCAGGAAAACGACAGTGCTTAACGGTGCTTCGTTTCATGCTGCCAGCGGAGAGTATATTGCCATAGTCGGTGCCAACGGCTGTGGCAAATCTACTCTTCTGGAGATACTTGCAGGAAGTCTTAAGGCTGATGGAGGAAGTCTTAAGATAGACGGCATTGATGCATTTGCAGATGCGTTGGTGTTTCAGAAATATATTGGTTTTGTGCCGCAGGAGAATCCACTTATGGAGAAGCTGTCGGTAAGGGATAATCTTAAATTCTGGTACTGTGATACCGGAAGAAATATGGAAGCTGACTTACAGGGGGGTGTTCCTGCTGTGTTAGGAGTGTCAGGATATCTTGACAAACGCGTTGATAAGCTGTCAGGAGGCATGAAGAAGCGTTTAAGCATATGCTGTGCACTGGCTAAGAATCCACCTGTACTTATATTAGATGAGCCGGGAGCTTCACTGGATATTGTGTGTAAACAGGATATTATGAATTATCTGTCTGCTTACACGAAAAGCGGAGGTACAGTCATTATAACAAGCCACGAAGAAGGTGAATTAAAGCTTGCTGACAGAATGTACCTTTTAAAGAATGGTAAGCTTAATGAACTTGACCATCCGGTTACCGGTAATGAGCTTTTAGAGATTATTCACAGATAGATTTAATTGGGGGATTAGATGAGAAGGAAACTGGAATTATTAAAATTGCAGATTAAATCCGCATTTTTATCTATACCGAAGATAATTCTGGGTACGATAGTGACGGCAGTGCTTGTTATTGCAATAAGTACATGCATAGGCATTGCAACGGCACAGGACAGCGACATGAGGATGAAGGTTGCTGTTGTGTATCCTGATTATGATGATACAGAAAACTCTGATTCGGCAGATAATAATAAGGAGTTTCGATATATTAAGATGGCATTCAATTATGTCAGTGAGATAGACACAATTAAGAATGTCTGTACATTTGAATATACTGACAGACAGCAGGCTATAGATGGATTAAGAAATAATTATTATGTTATGGCTATTATCGTGCCAGAGAATATGATAAGTGATATTATGTCGGGCGAGAATACACCTGTTGAGGTTGTGTGTCAGTCAGAGGGTGTTAATAATACTTCGATGATATTCCGTGAGATGGTGAGGGCAGGAGGCTCTGACCTTGCAACTGCAGAAGCGGGGATATATACATTTGACGATTTGTTCAATGGTGTGCTTAAGAATTACAGGGGCTTGCGGGGTACACATGAGAATAAGCTTAATGACATATATCTTTCGTATGCACTTAACAGAAGCATATACTTTAAGACAAGGGATATATCGGTTAAAGAAGGCTTGAGTACAGTACAGTTCTATGTATGCACAGCAATTGTGATGCTGCTTTTACTTAGCACAATAACATGTGCCGGCAATATGAAGGGGGAGAGCAGGTCGCTTGCAAAGAGCCTTAAAGGTGCGGGAATATCAGCATTTGATACCGGAATTGCAAGAACTACCGGGGTTGGCATTGTGTATATAATGATATTTGAAGTGCTTTTTATTATAATTAATGTAATGAGGCTGGGGGTGCCTGCAATATCAGGAGTTCTGGCAGTTTCGACAGTTGGAGAATTCATTGCTTCCATACTGGGGATTGTGGTGCTTGTGTATGCGGCAGTTTCATTTATAAACTGTATATTCTCAGTAGTTGACGACACGGTGTATTCAGTTATTACGGTGTGTATCCTTGGAATGTCGTGCATGTATGCATCCGGATGTATTGTTTCATCAGCATTTCTTGCGCCGGGTGTGAGGGTTATTGGCATGTATCTTCCGACTAACGGCTTATTCACACTTGCATGTCAGATAATCAAGGGAACTGTGGATATCAGTACCATTATGACAAATGTTATGTGGATAATTATATTTCAGGCAGCAGGGGCATTGGCGGTTAAGATAAGGAGAGACAGATAATGAAGAGATTGTTATACTGGCTGTATCTGCTCGTTAAAAGGCAGTTAAAGAATCCTGTGATTGTCGTGGTGCTTATTGCAATGCCTGTTGCAGCGTTAATAATTACGAATACAGCGTCTCTTAAGGAGACAGAGCCTGTAAGGGTTGGGATAGTGCTTGAAGATGACGATAAGATTGCCATAATGACAAGAGATTATCTTGTGAATGGTGATTATTCAGTTCAATTCTACGAAGCAGAGTCGCAGGAAAAGCTTGAACAGGATATAATGAATAAATACACAGAGTGTGGCTATGTAGTTGGTACAGGGCTTAAGGATAAGCTTGACAGTGGCAGCTACAGAGACATTATAGAGCTTATCATATGCAGGTCAGATTTTGTCAGCTCAATGACTGATGAGATATTCTTTTCTGCTATGTTTAAGGCGTACTCGCCCGAGGTTGCAGTTAATTATGTTGATTCTGTAGACATATTTAAAAAGCATGCAGAAAAGGCAGAGGAAGAGATAAGAAAAGGGTACGAGGAATACATATCCGGAGATGACACATTCAGAATTGATTTTAAGGTGCTAGATGGTGTACAGGATAATGGGACACAGCTTGAAGATAAGACAGGAGAGTTTCCGTTAAGGGCATTGCTTATAATTCTTGTATATATAGGCGGACTTTTTGGAATCGTGGAATATTATCTTGATAAGAATTCCGGAACATTTATAACACTGCCTCGTATGTACCGTGTGGCAGGAAAGCCGTTGTATGCATTCATATCATGTGTACTTTTTGCAGTATCAGCAATGTTAACACTTGCGGTGGCAGGACAACTTAAGGGGGCAGCAGATATACTTCATATGGCTGTGTATGTAATAGCAGTTACTTTATTTGCATGGCTTGTGGCAATACCTGTAAGGAGAGCCAATGCAATGATTTCAATAATACCGGTGCTTCTTATAGCGTGTCTTATATTATGTCCGGTATTTATTAATATAACGGCATATGTGCCATTTGCAAAATATATAAGAGCATTGCTGCTTCCGTGGTATATGCTTAAGTAGGAGGATGGGATACGGTGAATAATAAGAAAAAACGTATATTTGACATTATCCAGATTGGCTATGCGGGCGATGTTGCAAGCCGTACATTTGATATTGCGATAACTGCTGCAATTATAATCAACCTGTTCATTGCGATATTTGATACATTTGAACAGTCAATTCCGTACCAGCCGGTGTTAGATGTTATAGAGTGGATTACAGTTATCGGCTTTACAATTGAATACATACTGCGTGTATGGACAGCAGAATATCTGTATCCTAATAAATGTACAGGTATTGCGAGAATAAAATACATCTTCTCAGGAAGCGGTATTGTTGACCTTTTATCGTTCCTGCCAAATTATCTGCCTGTATTCTTCCCGGCAGGAGCAGTTGCTTTCCGTATGTTCAGGGTTATAAGAATCCTAAGGATATTCCGTGTCAATTCATATTATGATGCGTTAAATGTTATAACAGAGGTAATAAGGCGAAAAAGGGACCAGATATTATCCTCTGTATTCATCATTGTGATGCTTATCATAGCATCATCACTGTGCATGTACAGTTTAGAGCATGAGGCACAGCCGGAAGTGTTTAAGAATGCATTTTCAGGAATATGGTGGTCGGTATCAACACTTCTTACAGTAGGTTACGGCGATATCTATCCTGTGACAGTGCTTGGAAAAATGTTTAGTATTATCATTACATTTCTTGGCGTCGGAATGGTCGCTATTCCAACAGGTATCTTATCTGCAGGTTTCGTTGAGCAGTACAGCCTTATTAAGAAGTCTACAGATTACCTTATGGAGAAGGAACTTAAGTTTATTAAGCTTATTATAACTAAGGACCACAACTGGAATGAAAAGAAGGTATGCGAGCTTAGTCTTCCGAGAGGACTTATTCTTGCAGCAGTGTTAAGAAATGGTGAGACACTTATGCCAAAGGGAGATATGAAGCTTTTTGAGGGAGATTGTGTTGTAATCGGAGCAAGAGACTGTGATGTTAATGTGGATGTAAACCTAAAACAGGTGGAACTGCGTGAACATCATCCGTGGGTTGGACACAAGATAAAAGAACTTGATATATCAAGGCATACACTTATAGTTATGATAAGACGCGGTGATAATGCAATAGTTCCTAATGGTGATACCTTGATTAAATCAGGTGATATAGTATTTGTGTTCTCAAAGCGTTATATGGCAGATGCACAGACAATAAGTGTATAGATGGTGAATGATTATGATGATATTTGTGACAACGACAGATTCATTAACTGATGAAAAGTTATATGAAAAGGCTTATTCGCTTATTCCAGAATACAGGAGAGTTAAGGCTGATAAGATGAAAATGCGTGAAAATAAGCTGCAAACCGTGACGGCAGGCCTACTTCTTAATTATGCGGTAGGAAAATGGTCTATAAAAACAGGAGAAAGAGATTATAAAACAGATGAAAATCTATATGAGAAGGTGGATATTATTTCTTTGATTAAAGCGAATAATCCGTACTTTGATTATGAAATAGTATATAATTCGCAAGGAAAACCTTATTTTTTGTCAAATCGTGAAATTTTTTTCAATATTTCACATTCGTCTAATTATGTAGCGTGCGTGATAGGCGACAGACCGGTAGGAATTGATATTGAAAAAGCCCGCAAAGGTAGACAGAATCTGGCAAAACGCTTCTTTGACATATCTGAAGCAGAATGGATTAAAGAGTGCGATAGTGATCAAAGATTCTTCAGAATATGGACATTAAAAGAGGCTTATGGCAAGGCTACAGGTCAAGGTGTGCTTGACATTTTGGACAAAATAGTTTATAGATTAGAGAAAGGGAAAATGAAAGCATATATGTGCGGACTTCCCCAGAATTTCACTATTGTAGAAAAGGAATTTGATGGATTCAGTTTATCGGTAATACAATTGTGAAATCCATATCCGACTATTCATTATACAGTTGAAAAATATTAATAATGGCAGTATAATATAGAATATGTATATCTATGGAAGAGCCTAAGGAGGGTTTATGAGCAGAAATCATTTTAATGAATTAAGTCCATGTGAAGCATTAATTATGAAGCTTATATGGGAAGCACCACAGGATATTCCTGTACAGGAACTTATTGATCAGTTAAGAGACGATTATGGTAAGGATTACGCAAGAACAACAGTTGTTACTTTCGTAGGTAAGTTGAAGGACAAGAGATTTGTTGATACATACCGTAAAGGAAAGGCAGCTTTCATTCATCCACTTCGTTCAGAAGAAGAATATAGAAGACAGCTTTTAAAGGAAGAAGCCGATTTCTGGTTCAATGGAAAGGCTGTTGATATGGTTGCTTCTATTTGTGAATCACAGAAGTTAGAAGACGATGAAGTTAAGAGAATTAAGAAGATTCTTAATGGTCTTAATAAATAATAATTTTATAAGCAAAAGCAATAAAAAACATCACCTGATACGAAAGTCGGATTCGTCAGGTGATGTTTTTTGTTATGCATATATAATATAATTAATGGTTTTTATTCTGATATTCAAGTGCTGCTGTTATGAAGCCTCTGAATAATGGATGTGGACGATTAGGTCTTGACTTTAACTCTGGATGAGCCTGTGTGGCAATAAACCATGGGTGATTCTTTAATTCTATCATCTCAACAATTCTTCCGTCAGGAGATATTCCTGAAAGCATCATACCATTCTCAGTAAGAACTTTTCTGTAATCATTATTAACTTCATATCTGTGTCTGTGACGTTCATGTATAAGCTCTTCGCCATAGAGTTCATAAGCCTTGCTTGTTTTATCAAGTACACAAGGATAAGAACCAAGTCTTAATGTACCGCCGATATCATCAATGCCTTCCTGGTCTGGCATAAGATGTATAACAGGGTGAGTTGTGTTAGGATTAAGTTCAACACTGTGTGCGTCGTCATAGCCTATAACATTTCTTGCAAATTCAACAATTGAAAGCTGCATTCCCAGGCACAATCCTAAGAATGGAATATTATGTTCTCTGGCATAACGGATAGCTTCAATCTTTCCTTCTGTACCTCTGTCACCGAATCCACCTGGAACTAATATGCCAGATACGTCAGAGAGAAGCTCATCAGCAGTTTCAGGAGTTACAGTTTCTGAATCAATCCATTTGATAGTTACATCACATGAATTATATACACCCCCATGCTTTAATGCTTCTACAACACTGATATAAGCATCATGAAGCTGGATATATTTACCAACTAATGCAACAGTTACCTTCTTAGTAGGATTCTTCCAGGCCTTGCACATTGCTCTCCATTCATCAAGGTCTGGTTCTGGACAGTCAAGGTGTAAACATTCACATGCTACCTGTGCAAGATGTTCTTCTTCCATCGCAAGAGGTGCATCATAAAGAATCTCAACATCTAAGTTCTGAAGTACATGAGACTTAGGTACATTACAGAAAAGTGCTATCTTGTCCTTTATACCTGCCTCGAGAGGATGCTCTGTACGGCATACAAGAATATCAGGACGGATTCCCATTCCCTGAAGTTCCTTAACACTTGCCTGAGTTGGCTTAGTCTTCATCTCACCAGATGCTTTAAGATAAGGAATAAGTGTTACATGAATAAGAATTGCGTTCTCATGTCCGACTTCATGCTGGAATTGTCTGATTGCTTCAAGGAAAGGCTGACTTTCGATATCTCCGACAGTACCACCTACTTCTATAATTGCAATCTTAGTTTCATCAGTTGAATAATCTCTGAAAAAACGGCTCTTTATTTCATTAGTAATATGAGGGATTACCTGGACTGTGCCTCCACCGAAATCTCCACGTCGTTCCTTCTGTAATACAGACCAGTATACTTTACCTGTAGTTACATTAGAATTCTTATTAAGGCTTTCATCAATAAATCTTTCATAGTGACCAAGGTCAAGGTCTGTCTCAGCACCATCGTCAGTTACGAAAACTTCTCCGTGCTGGATAGGGTTCATAGTACCTGGATCAATATTAATATAAGGGTCAAACTTCTGCATGGTTACAGAAAAACCACGGGCTTTAAGCAGTCTGCCTAAAGATGCGGCAGTGATACCTTTTCCTAAACCGGAAACAACACCACCTGTTACAAATACATATTTAACAGCCATCTTTTCCTCCAATCTGAATGTGTAATCAAAAAAATATGCAATATTATACAGCCCTGTATTATAAATTTCCATAGTTTAAAGAAAAAAACTAAGAATATAAAGTAAATATAAACATCTTATTAAACACTTAGATTTTGGTTGATTTATATTTTTTCCTTCTTTATAATGAAAACAGACTTATTTGGAAATGCTTAAGATAAGTACAGTATCATATCAGGAGAAGAGTATGGATAATTATAACAACAACGGTTATGACAATGGTTATAATAATAACGATAACCGCAACAATAATCGTAATAACAACAATAATAATAAGAAGCCAAAGAATGTTAACCTTATAATATTCATTATTATAGCGGCAGTTGTAACATTTATAGGGCTTACGCTTCTTAGCAATATGTTTAGGAATGCGACATACAAGGAGATAAGCTACGACCAGTTCATGCAGATGATTGATGAAGATAAGGTAAAGAAAGTAGCATTAGAGCAGGACAGAATCCTTATTACACCAGTTGAAGAGGAGAAACAGTCTGGCATAGCAGGAGTTTCATACACATATTATACAGGATATGTTAATGATGATACTCTTGTACCGCTTCTTAAGAGAAAAGGAATTGAGTTTGAAGGATATATTCCGGATTCAAGTTCTTCAATCGTAGAATTTCTGCTAGCATATGTACTGCCATTTTTATTCATATATATAATCTTTGCATTTGTATATAGAAGAATTGCTAAGAATGGTGGAATGATGGGCGGAATGGGCGTTGGAAAGAGCAACGCCAAAGTATATGTCCAGAAAAAGACAGGTGTTACATTCAAGGATGTTGCAGGTCAGGATGAAGCTAAGGAATCACTTACAGAGATTGTTGATTTCTTACATTACCCTGAGAAATATGCCAAGATTGGTGCAAAGCTTCCTAAGGGTGCACTTTTAGTAGGACCTCCTGGAACAGGTAAGACGCTTCTTGCCAAGGCTGTAGCCGGTGAGGCAGATGTACCTTTCTTCTCACTTGCAGGTTCTGATTTTGTAGAGATGTTCGTTGGCGTTGGTGCATCACGAGTAAGAGATTTGTTCAAGGAAGCAACTAAGCAGGCTCCATGTATTATATTTATTGATGAGATTGATGCTATTGGTAAGAGCAGAGATTCCAAGTATGGCGGTGGCAATGACGAGCGTGAGCAGACATTGAACCAGTTACTTGCAGAGATGGATGGTTTTGATTCTTCTAAGGGAATATTCATTCTTGCAGCAACTAACAGACCGGAGGTACTTGATAAGGCTTTACTTAGACCAGGTCGTCTCGACAGAAGAATTACCGTTGACAGACCTGATAAGAAGGGAAGAATTGAGACTCTTAAGGTACATTCTAAGGATGTACTTATGGACGATACAGTCGATTTTGATGAGATTGCGATGGCAACAAGCGGTCTTGTAGGTTCAGACCTTGCTAATATCATTAATGAAGCAGCTATTGCGGCAGTTAAGAATGGAAGAAATGTTGTTACACAGAAGGATCTTCTTGGTGCTTTTGATACAGTTGTAGCAGGTAAGGAGAAGAAGGAAAGAGTTCTTAGCAAGAAGGAAAAGCAGGTTGTTGCTTACCATGAGATTGGACATGCCCTTATAAGAGCTATAAAGAACAATTCAGATCCGGTCCAGAAGATTACTATTATACCTCATACTAATGGTTCACTTGGTTATGTGCTTAACTTCCCAGAGGAAGAGAAGCATCTTGAGACTAAGGATGAACTTATGACAGACCTTATATCACTTGTTGGTGGCCGTGCTGCAGAAGAAGTTGTATTTGGTTCAGTTACTAATGGTGCTTATGATGATATCAAGAAAGCAACTAACCTTGCCAAGACAATGATTACAAGATATGGTATGTCAGACAGATTCGGACTTGTTGCATTATCAACAGTTGAAGATGAATATCTTAGCGGAAGAGCATCTATGAACTGTGCACAGGCAACTGAGGCAGAGGTTGATGACGAGGTAAAGAAGCTTATTGCGTCATGTTATGAAGAGGCTAAGCAGATTATAAGAGAGAACAGAGAAGTAATGGATCAGCTTGCAAGATATCTGTATGACCATGAGACTATCACAGGCAAGGAATTCATGAAGATATTCAGAGAGGCAAAGGGAATACCTGAGCCGGTTGATACTTCATTATTCTCAACATCAGAGAAAGTGGCAGAAAGCGTAACATTTAATGAAGATGGAAGCTATTCATCGACAGTTAGTGGTGAGCCGGAAAGCGATATATGGAAGAATATTGGCAGTCATTCAGACGATAATGAATCTGATGATACAGCTAAAGAAAAAGAAGATGATTAATAATAAAGGGGCATATCACATTGTGATATGCCCCTTATATCAACGCTTATTCTTTTCAGATATGTGTGAATGATATCCTGACGAAGTGCTTTCAATAGATTGTGAAGCAACGTCAGCAGCATCTTTAAGAGCGGTCTGTTTAGACTGTTCCTTAGCAGAACTGATTCTGGATTCAATTTTTTTAAGAAAAACATATGTAAGATATTCGCGGGACGGAGTTGGGATAATACATCCATAAATGTAGCGTTCGCCATACAACTGGCTGCGTATGATAAAACATTTAAAATGAAAGTTAAACTGCTTTCCGTTTGCCTGATCTGAAAATGTTATATATGTATTATTATAGTTATATAATAGTTCGTTGCTGGTTGAAAATGAAAGTCCTTTATCACTGACATCAATTAACGTTACTGGAATATCAGCTTCTGTGGTATCTGATGAGATATGTCCCGAAGCCCCGGTTGAAATGCGCTGATTAAATCTTCTGTCGCATTCAGAGGCAATGCTGGCAAAAACATTGGTCGAGATTTTGTAGTAAGCAGATGCGAAACTGGTTGATTTATAAGAGATAGTTTCTATGTTAATATTCTTCCAGACTACACGGTTCTTTGTTGCTGGGTCTATGGTATAAAGATTAAATAAAATATCCTTATAAGAAGAAAAATCTATTACAGCACCTTTTGATGTAAAAGGCGCTATGAGAATGTAGCCATTCTTGGATGCAACAACAGAGGAAGGCATCTCGTAGCTGACATTATCTATGGATATTTCAATTGAAATTGACCCGCCTACGGGAATATCAGATATTAACATAATACAACTCCCTTACATTAATAATTAAATATAGAATATCATAAAATTGCTGATTAATAAACGAAAATATGTTATATTTTTTTACATAGGGAGGAGATGCTATGAGTTTTACACATTTGCATGTGCATACTGAATATTCATTGCTGGATGGCTCCAGTAAGATAAAAGAGATTACTAAACGGGCAAAGGAACTTGGCATGGACAGCCTTGCAATAACTGACCATGGTGTGATGTATGGTGTTATTGAATTTTACGAGGCGGCTAAGAAGGCAGGAATCAAGCCTGTTCTTGGCTGTGAGGTGTATGTAGCTCCGGGGTCAAGGTTTGATAAAGGCGCAGGACAGAGTGAGGATAAATATAATCACCTTGTATTGCTGGCAGAGAATAACACCGGATATCAGAATCTTATGAAGATAGTCTCAAAAGGGTTTACAGAAGGCTTTTACTATAAGCCGAGAGTAGACAAGGAAGTGTTAAGGGAATATCACGATGGAATTATTGCTACGAGTGCGTGCCTTGCAGGTGAGGTGCAGAGATATCTGTCAAGAGGCATGTATGAGACGGCCAGAGATGCTGCCCTTGAACTTCAGGATATATTCGGAAAGGGAAATTTCTTTCTTGAATTGCAGGATCACGGAATAGCAGAACAGCACTATGTCAATCCACAGCTTATGCGTATGCATAATGAGACCGGAATTGAACTGGTATGTACGAATGATGTTCATTATACTTATGCAGATGATGTAGATGCACATGATATATTATTATGTATACAGACAGGTAAGAAGCTTTCTGATGAAAACAGGATGCGATATGAGGGTGGACAGTTCTATTTAAAGTCAGAGGAAGAGATGGCGGAATTGTTCAAATACGCACCGGAAGCAGTTGAGAACACTCATAAGATAGCAGAAAGATGTAATGTTGAGATAGAATTCGGAGTTACAAAGCTGCCAGCGTTTGATGTGTCAGAAGAATATGGAAAGAATTCATGGGTGTATCTTAATGCTTTATGCTATGAGGGGTTAAAGGAGAGATATCCGGACAAGACCGCAGATGTATGTATTGAAGATATTATAGAGCAGGCAAAAGCATCAATAGTTGCAGACAGAAAAGATGTTGTTATAAAAAGGGCAGAGGATTCGAATGATATATTCCAGAGACTTTCTTACGAGCTGTCAGTTATCTATTCAATGGGATATGTCGATTATTTCCTGATTGTGTGGGATTACATTAATTATGCCAAGACACATGATATTCCGGTTGGACCCGGACGAGGCTCGGCGGCAGGAAGTCTTGTGTCATACTGTCTTGGAATAACAACGCTTGACCCTGTTAAATACAATCTTGTATTCGAACGATTTCTGAATCCTGAGCGTGTGTCCATGCCCGATATTGACGTGGACTTTGCACCAGAAGGCAGACAGAAGGTTATTGATTATGTTATAGAAAAATATGGTAAAGAATGTGTGTGCCAGATAATCACATTTGGAACTATGGCAGCAAGAGCCGTTATTAAAGATGTCGGAAGGGTTATGGATCTTCCATATGCGATGGTTGATAACATTGCGAAGATGATACCACAGAAGGTTGGTGTTACGATTGACAGTGCAATGAATGGTGACGCAGACAGGGACATTAAGCCAAATGCTGAGTTTAAGGCATTGTATGAAGCTGATGAGACAGTGAGAGATCTTATAGATAAAGCAAAGAGACTTGAAGGACTGCCAAGGCATGCTTCAGTTCATGCCTCAGGTGTTCTTATCAGTCAGAAGGATGTTGGAGAGTATGTTCCGGTTGCAGTTGGAGCAGATAATGTTAAGGTTACGCAGTTTGAAGGTCCTACTCTGGAACATCTGGGACTGTTAAAATTTGACTTTTTAGGTCTTAGAAACTTAACTGTAATCCAACAGACTGAAAAATGTGAACAGCAGATTGACCCTGCATTTTCGGTGGATAATATACCATATAACGATAAGGCTGTATTTGAATGTATAAGTCAGGGCAAATGTGCAGGTATATTCCAGTTAGAGAGTGGCGGAATGAAAAACTTCATGAAAGAGTTAAAACCGGATTGTTTAGAGGATTTAATTGCTGGTATATCGCTTTACAGACCGGGACCAATGGATTTCATACCACAGTATATTAAAGGAAAAGAGAACGCGGGAAACATAACCTATGAATGCCCGCAGTTAGAGCCAATCTTAGAGCCGACATATGGCTGTATGGTTTATCAGGAGCAGGTTATGCAGATTGTCCGTGACCTTGCCGGATATTCGTGGGGCGGTAGTGATAATGTGCGAAGAGCAATGGCTAAGAAAAAGCTTGATGTAATGGAGCAGGAACGTCAGAATTTCGTATATGGTAATGAGGCTAACGGAGTACCAGGCTGTATTAAGAATGGCATAAATGAAGAGACTGCCAATAAGATATATGATGAGATGATGGATTTTGCAAAATACGCATTTAACAAATCACATGCGGCATGCTATGCGGTTGTGGCATATCAGACAGCATATCTGAAAGTACATTTTCCTGTACAGTATATGGCATGGCTGATATCAAGTGTAACTGATAAAACAAGTAAGGTCGCAGAATATATTCTTGCAGCAAGAGAGATGGGAATTAGTATTCTTCCTGTTGATGTCAATAAATCAGTTGCTGATTTCGGTGTTGAAGGTAAGAATATAAGGTTTGGATTTAATGCGGTAAAGAGTATGGGAAGACCTACAATTACTGCGATTATTGAAGAAAGGACCAATAATGGCGATTTTCACTCCATGCAGGATTTTATTACAAGAATGGCAGGGGCAATTAATAAGAGAACAGTTGAGCATCTTATACTTGCAGGTGCATTTGACACATTTGGTAATACGAGACGGGGCATGATGAATGTCTATGAAAGAATGATTGATAGTGCTGTTAAGCAGAATAAAGATGCTATTTCAGGACAAATGTCACTATTCGATTTCGTAAGTGAAGAGGATAAACAGAGCCTTGAAATGAAAGTGCCTGATATTCAGGAGTTTGAAAAGGAGGATCTGCTTGAACGTGAAAAAGAAGTTCTCGGTGTATATGTAACAGGACATCCGCTGGATGAATATACTGGTATGTGGGAGAAGCATATTTCTGCGAGAAGTACAGATTTTCTTATTGATGAGGAAACCGGACAGGCAAAGCTTATGAACGGTTCAAAGCAGACGATAGGTGGTCTTATAAGTAACATTAAGGTTATTACTACTGGCTCAGGACAGCAGATGGCATACCTTACAATAGAAGATTTTGTTGGAAGTGTTGAGGTAATTATGTTTTCAAGAAATTATGAAAAATATAAAAGACTTTTTGACACGACCAACAAAGTATTTGTTACGGGAAGAATACAGGCAGATGCCGATAAACCAGCAAGGCTTAGGGCAGACAGTGTCGTGAGCTTTGACAGTGTTCCAAGAAGATTGTGGCTTAGGTTTGACAGTCTTGCTGAGTATGAGACACACAGGGATGAGCTTGCTGATATTTTCAAAGAATCGGACGGTAAAGACACAGTCACAATATATTGTGTGGCAGAAAAACAGAGAATAGCGCTCCCACAGAGTCAGTGCGTGAAGGTGACATCAGACCTGCTTTATATTCTTAAGAGTAAATATGGTGAGAAAAATGTTGCTACAACATAAATTTTAATTAACATTGGTAAAAAATTATCAAAAAAAGAAGATTTTTCTTTTATAATGTGGTAACATAAAGCAGAAAATAATATTAAGAGATAAGAAAGGGGAAGTTATGGCAAAGGAAATTAAAACAATCGGCGTATTAACAAGTGGTGGAGATGCTCCAGGCATGAATGCTGCTATCCGTGCAGTTGTAAGAACTGCTTTGAATAAGGGACTTAAGGTCAAGGGTATTCAGAAGGGCTATAACGGACTTCTTAATGATGAGATAATTGATATGGACAAGCGAAGCGTTGCTGATATTATCCAGCGTGGTGGAACAGTCCTCTATACAGCACGATGCATGGAATTCATGACTGAAGAAGGTCAGAAGAGAGGTGCTGAAGTATGCAGAAAGCATGGAATTGACGGTATAGTTGTAATCGGTGGAGATGGTTCTTTCAGAGGTGCACAGAAGCTTGCAGCACAGGGAATTAATACTATCGGACTTCCGGGAACAATTGATCTTGATATTGCATGTACAGATTATACTATTGGATTTGATACTGCTGTTAATACAGCAATGGAAGCTATTGATAAGATAAGAGATACATCTACATCACACGAAAGATGCAGTATTATCGAGGTTATGGGAAGAAATGCAGGATATATAGCATTGTGGTGTGGTATTGCCAATGGAGCAGAGGATATCCTTCTTCCGGAAAGATATGACAATGATGAGCAGGCTCTTATTAATCATATTATAGAAGGAAGAAAGAAGGGCAAGAAACACCATCTTATTATTAATGCTGAAGGTATCGGACATTCTACAGGAATGGCAAGAAGAATTGAAGCTGCAACAGGTATTGAGACAAGAGCTACTATTTTAGGATACATGCAGCGTGGTGGTTCACCAACATGTAAGGACAGAATGTATGCGTCTATTATGGGTGCTTATGCGGTTGATCTTCTTGCTGAAGGAAAGAGTAACAGACTTGTAGCATACAAGGATGGTAAGTTTGTTGATTATGATATTGATGAAGCACTTGCCATGACTAAGGATATTAATGATTATGAATTTAATATAAGTGCATTACTTTCTAAGTAATGCATGGCAGAAAGGTAACCTCATAATGATAACCAGTACGAGCAGTTCACAGGTAAAGCATGTTATATCATTGCTTTCTAAGGCCAGGGAAAGAAAGAAGAATAAAGAATATGTTGTAGAGGGAGTCCGCATGGTATCTGAGGTGCCGGCAGATTTGCTGGTGAAGATATATATGTCTGAAAGATTTCATAGTAACAATCCTGAGTATGTGCATGAGCTGGTTAAGAAGCAGGGGATTTCTTCTGACAGTATTGAGATTGTCGCCGATAATGTATTTGACAGAATGTCACAGACACAGACACCACAGGGGATTATGGCGGTTGTAAGAATGAATGACAGCAGTATTTCAGATATGCTTACCGACAATCCGTTGCTGATTCTTGTTGAGAATCTTCAGGATCCGGGTAATCTGGGAACTATATTAAGGATGGGTGAAGGTGCAGGTGTTACCGGAGTTGTTATGAGTTCTAATACTGTGGATATATATAATCCTAAGACAATAAGGTCAACAATGGGTTCTATATTCAGAGTGCCATTTGTATATGTGCAGGATTTTAGCGATGCAGTTTCACAGTGTCAGAATGCCGGAATTAAGGTATATGCTGCACATCTTGACGGAAAGAATACATATCTTGGTGAAGATTACAGGGAAGGAACCGCATTTCTAATAGGCAATGAGGGAAATGGACTTACAGATGATATCACTAAGCAGGCAGATACACTTATAAGAATTCCGATGCAGGGAGAGGTTGAATCTCTTAACGCGGCAATAGCATGTACAATTCTTACATACGAAGCTGTCAGACAGAGAAGTGTGTAGATAACCAACTATATATATGGTCATATACTATATTTTGCAAAATGAATTTAATAAACAAACCCGCAAACCCGCTCATAGAGCGGGTTTTAACATATTTGACAAATTACTGTAACTTTGCTATTATATTTCCGTAATAAATTGTAACATTTCTGTAACAATTTACAGGCGAAGCTAAATAAGCCGCCGGAAAGGGAAGTATAATATGAAACTTAGAAGTAGCAAAGCTGCTTGCTATGTGGGAGCTGCGATTGTGTTATTTATGACACCGGTTCTTCCAGCAGTGGCAACTACCTATGAGAAAACACAGAATACTGACACGGGAATTAAGGTTGCATCTTATTCAGCTAATACAGAAGAGGTTCTTGTGACTGGGTATGAAGAAACAGGAACATACAAGAACAAGGCAGTAGCAATTACTGATCCTTATCTTGATGTTTATGACACTTCTGACGAAGAGACAGCACAGGTTGTGGGAAGATTATATACTAACACACTTGTAGATGTTGATATGGTCGGAAAGGAATGGACTAAAGTTAGTTCAGGAAACTGCGAAGGTTATGTACAGACACAGTGCTTATGTTTTGGAGAAGAAGCAGAGGCTATAGCAGAACAGATTGGAACAGATAATCTTCTTGCAGGATATACAATAGCAGAGATTGAAGCTATTAAAGCAGAAGAAGAGGCTGAAAGACTTGCAGAAGAAGCAAGACTTGAGGCAGAGGCAGAAGCTGAAAGAGCGGCGGCTGCAGCAGAGGAAGCAAGACGACAGAAGATAATTGCTAATACAATATCAGGAACAGATATAACATATAACCCAACTATGAGCGTATCAGACGATGATATATGGCTTATGGCATGTATCATAGACTGGGAGGCTGCATATCAGCCATATGCAGGAAAGCTCGCTGTTGCAAATGTTATTCTTAACAGAGTTCGAAGCGGACATTATCCTGGTACAGTTACAGGGGTTATATATCAGAGATCACAGTTCTCAGGTGTATCAGATGGCGCAGGCAATCCATCAGACAGATTTGCAGCAAGACTTGCAAATGGTCCAAGAAACACAGAATGTATGCAGGCAGCACTTGAGGCATTATCAGGCGTTAATAATATAGGTGGTTATACATCATTCAGAGCATTATATACTGTAGATGTTAACAACTATTCAGATTTTGTAATAATTGGAGATCATATATTCCATTAAGGAATAAAAAGGTGGTGTGGTTTTCTTCCGTACAAACTACGCTACATAATAATAAGCATTGAGCGTGGAAGGCTGTTTAAGTTCTCGTTACGCTGTCAACGTGCATCCATGCACGAGACAGCTCGCGCGTCCGTCCGTGGACGCGCGTACACTTAGGTAGTGACTTTGCTCAATGCTTTTATTATGTGCATAGTTTGCAGTCAGAAAAGCCACACCACCTTTTTTATTGGCGGACGGAAGGTGTGGCAGATGCGGAATATTCATGGGACGGGGCAAAGCCCCTCCCATGAATTTTGATGGAAAGTAGAGTGGTTGTGCAGCCTTTTAAACTGGCAGCCGAAAGGCGAACCAGTCCGGAGAGGTGTAGGAGAGGAAAGTTACTCTGCCATGAATTTGGAGAAGTGTGGAGAAAGGGAGGTTGTGGGGGATGGCGGAAAGCTGACTTTAAACTGAACGCATAATAAAGGTACTGGGCATGTAGAAAGAATGAGTGTACACGCGTCCATGGACGGACGCGTGAGCTGGCGCGCACAAGGATGTGCGTTGCCAGCGTTAACGGTCTGGGACGAAGCATGGAACGCCCAGTGCCTATTATTATGCAGAGAAGTTTAACGGAAGCTATCCGCTATCTCCCACAACCGACCGTCTTACAACTACACAAATTAAACAACGCATTTGACGAAGAACTATAATTGCGATAGAATGAACAAAGTTATTAATTATTCAATGTATGCGAATTTGCCATACAGACAGGAGGATGTCATGGATTTAAAGGGACGCGACTTTTTAACACTCAAGGATTATACACCTGAGGAGATTTTATATTTGATAGACTTAGCAGCAGAGCTTAAGGATAAGAAGAAAAAGGGCATTGTAGAACAGCCGCTTATCGGAAAGAATGTTGCACTTATATTCGAGAAGACAAGTACAAGAACACGCTGCTCATTTGAGGTAGCAGCCCATGACCTTGGTATGGGTGTCACATATCTTGACCCAACAGGTTCACAGATAGGCAAGAAAGAGAGCATTGCTGATACAGCAAGAGTTCTCTGTACAATGTTTGAAGGAATCGAATACAGAGGATTCGGTCAGGAGATAGTTGAAGATCTTGCAAAATATTCAAGTGTGCCGGTATGGAACGGACTTACTAACGAATACCATCCAACACAGATGCTTGCAGATATGCTTACAATCAAAGAGAAGCTCGGCAGATTAAAGGGCGTTAAGTTCGTATACATGGGTGATGCAAGATACAACATGGGTAACTCACTTATGATTGTCTGCTCTAAGTTAGGACTTCATTACACAGCCTGCACAGCTAAGGAATATTTCCCTGACAAGGAACTCGTTGCACAGTGTGAGGAATGGGCAAAGATAAGCGGTGGTTCAGTAACACTTACAGAAGATGTTAAGGCAGGAACTAAGGACGCAGACGTATTATACACAGATGTATGGGTATCAATGGGTGAGCCTGACGAAGTATGGGCAGAGAGAATCAAGGCACTTCTTCCATATCAGGTTAACAAGGCAGTTATGGACAATGCTTCTAAGAACGCAATATTTATGCACTGTCTTCCTGCATTCCATGACCTTAAGACTAAGATTGGTAAAGAAATTCATGACAAATTCGGTCTTGATGAGATGGAAGTTACAGATGAAGTATTTGAGTCAGAGCAGTCAGTTGTATTCGATGAGGCTGAGAACAGAATGCATACAATCAAGGCTGTAATGGCAGCTACACTTGGAGCTTATAAGTAAAAATGTAATTGGCAACGGTTAATTCGTAAGGTATGGAGGCGTTATGTATTATACAACGAGTGGCGCGTATAGAAAGAGTAAGATGCTCATAGACTATGCCAATATAGCACTCACATTTGCAATAGGAGTGGTATTCATAATTATACTTTTCCTGCGCAGCGGAAGCGGAATATTATTTGCTGTGGAATTCATGCTTGGAGCATTAGTTAACGGACTTACAGCAGCTAAGAATTTCATGAGTGACAGAACGGTGTCAGGAGTTATTCTTACAGTTGTTACGTTAGGACTTCTGCTTATGGCAGTAATAGCATGGCGGGTAATGGTATGAAGACTAAGATTTTAAATGTTTTGAGAAAATCAGATGGATATGTGTCAGGGCAGGCACTGTGCAATATGCTGGGGGTTTCAAGAACGGCTGTTTGGAAGGTGATAAACCAGTTAAAAGAAGAAGGCTATGTTATAGAGGCAGTCCAGAATAAAGGCTATCATATAACACAGTATCCTGATATTCTTACATCAAGCGAGATAATGAGTCAGCTTACCTGTGTGGATACAGGCAATACGACAGGGATTATCCGCGAAGTAGTATATTATGACGAGACAGATTCTACCAACAATGAAGCTAAGAGAGCGGCAGAGAGAGATAATGCAGCTGATGGAACACTTTATATAACAGAGAGCCAGACAGGTGGTCGGGGCAGACGCGGCAGGAATTGGGTTTCTCCTGCAGGAAGTGGGATATGGATGTCACTTCTTTTAAGACCGGATATTGCACCAGTCAATGCGTCAATGCTTACAATAGTGGCAGCCATGGCTGTGCAGGAGGCAATCCACAAGGTTCTTACAGAGGACGGACATGATGCAGAGTGCCGTATAAAGTGGCCTAATGATATAGTTCTTAATAAGAAGAAGGTATGTGGAATATTAACAGAGATGAGTGCTGAGATGGATTACATACATTATGTAGTTATTGGTATGGGAATTAATGTTAATACGACAGAATTTGATGATTCAATCAAGGCAACAGCTTCTTCTCTGTATCTTGAGACTGGCGACCATCTGAAAAGAAGCCGTATAGTAGCCGCATTTTCAGAGAGCTTTGCAAAGTACTATGATACATTTGTTAAGACACAGAATCTGGCTGGGCTTAAAGAAGACTATAATTCAATGCTTGTCAATAAGGGCGGCGACGTCAAGGCAATATATGCTGACAAGGAAATTGTTGGAAAAGCACTTGGAATCAACGATGAGGGCGAACTTATCATTAAGACAGACGAGGGCGAGAAGATTATCAGAACCGGAGAGGTTTCTGTGAGAGGATTATATGGATATGTTTGATGAAAATGTAGTTTTATGTGTATCTAATTCTTATGAGAAGAAATACTATTTTAACCCTGATTTTGATAAGCTTCCGGATGATGTAAAGAACGAGTTAAAGATTATGTGCGTTCTTTTCACAGAGGAAGTTGGTGGAATACTTGATATGGAATTCGATGAGGAAGGCAATCTTTTGTTCAAATCATCAGCAGACGAGGGCGATTTACTGTATGACGAGATAGCATGCGGTATGCTCGTCAAGAAGTATCAGTATGAGAAGAGAGAACTTCTTGAATCACTTGAGATGTTCTTCAAGGTATTCTTCTTAGGCATGGAGTAATTATGAGAATTGGAAATGTTGAGATAAAGAACAATATTGCATTGGCACCGATGGCAGGAGTAACAGACCTGCCATTTCGACTTTTATGCAAGGAGCAGGGCTGCGGGCTTATGTGTACCGAGATGGTCAGTGCCAAGGCTGTGCTGTATAACAATAAGAATACAGAAGACCTGATGAAGACAGTGCCAGAGGAGAGGCCGCTTGCATTGCAGCTTTTTGGTTCAGACCCGGATATCATGGCTGATATAGCGAAGAGACTTTCAGAAAGAGAGTTTGATATAATTGATGTCAATATGGGATGTCCTGTTCCAAAGGTAGTCAATAACGGCGAAGGTTCGGCACTTATGAAGGACCCTGTGCTTGTCGGAAGAATAGTCGAGAAGATGGCTGATGCACTTGATAAGCCGCTTACAATCAAGATAAGGGCAGGATTTGATGAGAATAGTATAAATGCGCCTGAGATAGCACATGTTATTGAGGAGTCAGGCGGGGCTGCCGTTGCAGTCCATGCAAGAACAAGGCAGCAGTATTATTCAGGACAAGCAGACTGGGATATAATAAGACAGGTCAAAGAAGCAGTATCGATTCCAGTTATTGGTAATGGCGATATTAAAAGCGGCGAAGATGCTGTTAATATGATGAAGCAGACAGGCTGTGACGGAATAATGATTGGAAGGGCCGCAAGGGGAAATCCATGGATATTCAGACAGGTTTCTGAATATATGAATAATGGTACAATAATTGCACCTCCGTCTGTTGAAGAAGTATGCCAGATGATTAAGAGGCATGCCAAAGGATTGTGTGAGATAAAAGGCGAGTTTACAGGAATCCGCGAGATGAGAAAACATTTTGCATGGTATACAGCAGGAATCAAGCACGCAGCGGCATTAAGAAATGAAGCTAACCAGGTTACTAATCTGGAACAGTTTGATGGGCTTGTGGATAGGATACTGGAAGGGTTACATTGACAGACAGGAACTGATAGTTTATAATATTGTGACGCTTGTGGGGTTTTATTCTCTAGTAGAGCAGAAGCATATTAGTGTAGCAGATATATAGAAAGGTGATAAGAACATGGCAGAGAAACAGTTTCTTACTAAAAAGGGGTATGACGAAAGAGTAGCAAGACTTGAGGAGCTTAAGGTTGTCAGAAGAAAGGAAGTTGCCCAGAAGTTAAAGGAAGCAAGAGAGCAGGGCGATTTATCAGAGAATGCTGAGTACGATGCAGCTAAGGACGAGCAGAGAGATATCGAAACAGAAATTGCAGAACTTGAAGCAATTCTTGCTAACTGTGAGGTTATTCAGGATAACGATAAGAATAAAGATGTAGTTAAGATGGAGAGCGTTGTTGTACTTCACGATGTAGAATTCGATGAGGATATCGAGTATACAATCGTTGGTTCATCAGAGGCAGACAGCCTTAATAACAAGATTTCTAATGAGTCACCACTTGGTGCAGCTCTTATTGGAAAGAAGAAGGGTGACACTGTTAAGGTAGAAGCACCTGTTGGAGAGATTGAATATACAGTTGTATCTGTAAAGAACGACTAATTTTCAGTAACATATAGAAAAGGAGATACTCATTCATGGGAGATAATAAATCTGCACAGCAGCCTGACGTTAACGAGCAGATTAAGGTTCGTATGGAAAAGTTAAAGAACCTTCAGGACGCAGGTAAGGATCCATTCCAGATAACAAAGTATGATGTAACACATCACACAGACGAAATAAGAGCTATCTATGAAGCACATGAGAAAGAACTTCTCGGTGACAGACCAGCAGTTAATACTGAAGGTTTAGATGAGCAGCAGGCAAGAGAAGCAGTTACTGCTGATTACAATGAGAGAAGAGCCATTATGGACGCTTCTCCAATTAATGTAAGCTTTGCCGGACGTATGATGTTCAAGAGAGTAATGGGAAAGGCATCTTTCTGTAACATTGCTGATCTTAAGGGCAGAATGCAGGCATATATTTCAAGAGATGCAATTGGCGAAGAAGCATATGCAGACTTTAAGAAGTCTGATATCGGTGATATCTTCGGTATCAAGGGATTTATCTTCAGAACTAAGACAGGAGAGATTTCAGTTCACGCTGAGGAGATTACTCTTCTTTCTAAGAGCTTACAGGTACTTCCAGAAAAGTTCCACGGAATCACAGATACTGATATGAGATACCGTCAGAGATATGTTGATTTAATAATGAATCCTGAGGTTAAGGAAACATTTGTAAAGAGATCAAAGATTATCAAGGAAATCAGAAAGTTCCTTGATGGCAGAGACTTCATGGAAGTTGAGACACCAACACTTGTATCTAATGCTGGTGGTGCTGCTGCAAGACCATTTGAGACTCATTACAACGCACTTGACGAGGACGTTAAGCTTCGTATTTCATTAGAGCTTTATCTTAAGAGACTTATCGTTGGTGGTCTTGAGAGAGTTTACGAAATCGGACGAGTATACCGTAATGAGGGTGTTGATACAAGACACAACCCTGAGTTCACACTTATGGAGCTTTACCAGGCATACACAGATTACGAAGGTATGATGGAACTTACTGAGAGTATGTTCAGACACCTTGCTGAGACTGTATGTGGTACAACTAAGATTACTTACAACGGCACTGAGATTGACCTTGGAAAGCCATTCAGAAGACTTACTATGAATGACGCAATTAAGGAATATGCTGGTGTTGATTTTGATACAATTAAGACTGATGAAGAAGCTAAGGCTCTTGCTAAGGAGAGAGGAATTGAGTTCGAGGAGCGTCATACTAAGGGCGACATCATCAACCTCTTCTTTGAGGAGTACTGCGAGGAGAATTTAATCCAGCCTACATTTATTATGGATCATCCTCTTGCAATATCTCCACTTACTAAGAAGAAGCCATCTGATCCAGAGAAGGTTGAGCGTTTCGAGCTTTTCATTAACACATGGGAAATGTGTAATGCGTACTCAGAGCTTAACGACCCAATCGACCAGAGAGAGCGTTTCGCACAGCAGGATAAGAACGCAGAGAACGGCGACGAGGAAGCACAGCACACAGATGAGGACTTCCTTAACGCACTTGCAGTAGGTATGCCACCAACAGGCGGTATCGGTTACGGTATTGACAGACTTGTTATGCTGCTTACAGATTCACCTGCAATTAGAGATGTTCTGCTCTTCCCGACAATGAAAACACTTGATAAGTAAGAATAGGCAGAAATGCTAATAAAATAAGGCATTCCCGAGATTTTCGGGAGTGCCTTTTTTAGTGCTACTGTTATAAATACTGTTATTTTTGTTGAAATACTGTTATTAATATAGTTTTTTATGAGTATCTTTTTCTTGATATTGTTTATTTATTCTTAACTGAGATAAACTGTCTTGTATTTCATACATTGCGATAGCGGATTGTTTGTTATCTGTCTCTTTTATATATTTTTCTATAGAATCAAATAATTTTCCTATTGTATTATCTGAATCATAAGGAAGAAGTTTTTCTGATATATATTCAATTAGATGTCTAAACGATGGAATCATTTTTATTCTCTTGATAGTTTCTTCCGTCAAGCGTGTTTCCTTTTGTATATCTGCATTTTCTCTTGTTTTGCAGGGGATTTTTCCGCTTAGGTAATCAATATCACATTTAAATAAATTACATAGATTAATCATATCTTGATAACTAGGATAAGTTTCGCCCTTTTCCCAATTAGCAATTGTTTGTCGGGATTTTTGCTTGTTGTTATAATTTTTTGATTTTGAAGCAATTATATCTAATTGTTCAGCTAATTTTTCTTGTGTGTACCGAAGTAATTCACGTTCGTATCTGATTTTTTCTCCTACTATTGATAGGTCATAGTTATTAATGTTACTCAAATTTAACACACCTCCTTGAAAATAAAAATAAATGTATATTTGTGTTAATTTACAATAACATATATTTGTTGTACTGTAAATATATAAAATAGACAAAGCGAAAGGAAGTGATTAAATGAGGGCAACTAAAAAAAGTGAAATGGTTATGAATCAAGTAGCTGTGACAACGGAAAATTTACAAAACATTTTAGATTGCGGTAGACCTACGGCAGTGGAAATCGGTACACTTGCAAAAGCAAGAGTGGAAATAGGTCGGCGTGTTTTGTGGAATGTTTCAAAGGTTCAAAAGTATCTTGACACAATAGCCACTGAATAAGATAGGAGAAAAATATGATACAACGAAATGAAATTTTAACAACAGATGAAGCATTAGCAATGATTTGTCGCAGTAAATCATGGTTTTATGCACATTGTAACGAGAGTGATTTCCCAAGAAGAATATACTGGGACAATGGCAGGCAGAAATATTTTAAGCGTGATGAATGGCTAGAGTTTTGTGAACAGCACAATATAGAAATCGTAAGAAATGTTTAGGGGGTAGTTACATGATAATCGCAGGATACAATACAAGCTGGGAAAACAGTATAGATGCAGTGGCAAAAGGCGAAAAGGTAATTGTGCTTATTTATAACAACAACCAACCAACTGTAAGAATGTATAACGTTACAGAAGCCGAAGCAAAAGAAATGCAAGAAGTTATTGACGAATGGATGGCAGATTTTTATGCGAATTAGCATTGATGATTTGGAAAAGTATTATAGACATTCTGAAAGAGAAAGCAATGGCACATATAATACAAAGCCATTACATGAAAGAAAAAATGCAGACCCACAGCTAAATTGTACTGTTTATGAAATACGATTGCCTCGTTTTTCTAATGAGAAAGACGCACGAAAATGCTTTACAAGACTAGCAAATTTTTTAAGTAGGAATATACACTGCGGAACTGTTGCGACACTAGGTTTTAGCAATCACGCAAAATGGACACCGCACCGCTTTGAACAAGGAAGCAAAGGTGGGCGAGCAAAGAAAGTATTTAATGATGCAAATGCTTATAAAAGACCACCGCATATTCACTTAAACATTGCAGGAAATGAAGCACACAAGGTTGCTACTAAACTTTATAGGAATGAGAGCAGGTTATATGAACGCACACACAATAAGCATTTCCCAAAGATACAGCGTGATTTTGTAAGAAGCAAGACAGGACACAATCTGAGCAGGGAATACATTGCATGGCAAAGCACGTTGTATAGAGAATTTGGAGATGTGGACAGCTTTATACATGAGCATGACTTGGGGGAAAGAAGAAATAACAGCTATTATGATGATGAATATTGATAGGTTAGAAATACATTTTTGTATTTTAAGCACAACTACAAACATGAAAGAAAGCTAGTATTTACAATGGTTTGCGGTATGCAGGCAATACGGACAGCAACTACTATAATGTATAAACTATTATAACTATATGTGTATATACACAGAAAGGAGCAAGTATGTTTTACGGATATTCAGAACAGATAGAAAGACTAAAAGCGAAGATTGAGGAAAAAGATACTTCACAAGTACACTTTTTAGATTTACAAAAAGACGGAACACTTTTAGACACTGATACAAAAATTGTATATAGAAACTGGGAAGAAGTTGAGAAAAAGTTGTCGGGGGTAGCAATTATAGATAATATTCCGGATGATGAAGAAATAAGCGAGGGGGTGCAGAATGATTGCGAATTAGTGATGAAAGAATGATTGAAGCACTTATAACAACTGAAAGTATAACAAAGTGTGCAGAAGTGCTAGGGTGCAACAGAAAAAGCATATATGACAGGTTAAAAAAGCCCGAATTTTACGCAAAACTACAACAACAGCGTAAAGATAGTTTTGCTTTAACGACTAGCAAGATAACAAATGCACAAGAAATGGCAGTGCAAACGCTTATAGACATTATGAGCAGTGAGGATGCAAATGATGCGTGCAGAATTAAGGCAAGTCAGATTATACTTGATACTTGCATAAAGACTACACAGCAAATTGATGTTATAGACCAGATACATGAGCTTAAACAAATGATGAAAATGCGGGAAATGTAACGTAACTAAACAAGAAATATATACAACGAAAGGAAGTGATTTTATGAAACCATTAGCAACGGAACTTTTACACGACTTAAAGAAGCATTGTAAAGCGTGGCAGATAGCGACAGTTATTACAACAGTTATTGCTATTGCGGAATTTATGATTATTGTATTTTAGAAAGTAGGTATTTTATGAAACAAGATAACCCAATCCCCAATGCTCCAGTATATGCAGATTTAAGAAACAGAGGATTAACTTGTATAGGCATAGCAGGAACAGAAAAAGGGCTTGAAAAGGCAAGGTCGCAAGGATTAAGGATATTTGAGCCACGCTTGAATTATAGCACGAAAGAATACAATGAGATTTGCAAACGTAGACAAAAATATAACAAATAAAGGAGATTATAAAATGGAAGATATGAAAATTACAACAGGCAAAGTATATGATGCAATGATGCAGGCAGAGAAATTAAGAGAGCAATTTGAGAATGCTATGCAGGATATTAATGCGGACAGAGATTTAAGTCAAGAAGGCAGGGAAAAGAAAATAGCCCTTATTAAGGCTGATTATACAAAGAAGAATAATGACCTCAAAGCACTTATGATTAATGCGGTAGAAGAAATAAAGGGAGTTGTTGCAAGTACACCTTACGAATATGATGCCAATTTGGAGCATAGCATTGATTATATTAAGACAATGGCAGATGCAGGGATTTTAACGGATGCAATGTTTACACATGAAATGGACAAGTATAGAGGTTCGGAAATGAGCTATGTTTTTGCACGAGAAAAGCTGAAAGGCTCTATTCCTATTGAAAAATTTAACGATTATACTTTTTCTACTTATGGAGATTATGACGTAAACGGTGAGCGTTCTTTTGTATCACCACTAGAGCATTTTAACAAGTTAGAGGAATATATCAAGTCAGACAATGATATTATGACCGCACACATGATGGAATTGACAGAAAACAAGCTCGGTATTAAAAGCATGGGCAGACGGAATTATAATGCAGAGCAAAAAGCAAAGTTACAAACTATGACAGAGAACACACCACAGCTTATCTAATTTATAAGCGAGAAGCAATGAAATTTACGTCAAATTTGCGTTTTAAGTGTGAAACAGTATATTTGTATACCCTCGCACTTAAAACCGCAAATTTGAACAAAATATAAAGCAAGTTACTTTATAAAAGTTATCAACAAGTTATCAACAAAGTTATCCACAAACCCGAAAAATATATACGGATTTTACAACAAAAATAACAGTATTTTATAACAGTAAGGAAGTAAAGGTGTGAAAAAACCTTGTATTTACAAGCTTTTTAAAAAAATGTTTACATTGTAAATAATAAAATATTGTGTTTTTGACTATTCTGTTATACAATTATTGTACGGACAACAAATAGAGAGGTGATGAAATGAACAGTCCGAAAAAGCGAGGTAGACCTAAAGAAAGCAATCCAAGAAATAAGCGTTTTGAAGTGCGAATGACACAAGAGCAGGAACGATTACTTACAGAGTGTTCAGAAAAGGCAGGAATTACAAAAACAGACGTGATTATAAGAGGAATTGAATTGTTTAGGAATACATTATAAAAGGCTAGTCACTCCCCGACCAAAGCGAATGACTAACCCATACATAGAGTACAGACAGAATATCCGTACTGTGAAATATTTTATCATAGTGCAGATAATCTATCAATTAGTATTAGAAAGGTTATAGGTGGCATTATGGCAAGGAAGAAAGCAAGTAAGAGATATGATAGCAAGGGAATCGTGTTAAAAACTGGTGAATATCAACGCAAAGACGGAATGTATCTTTACAAGTATAAAGATACAATGGGTAAGCAGAGAATTATATATAGTTCAACATTGGCAGAACTAAGAGCCAAGAAAGAACAGACGGAGCAGGACTTAAAGGACGGTATTAAAACTGCAAAGGAAAATACATTGACTGTAAATGATATGTTTGATAGGTATATAGCAACTAAGACGGAATTAAAAGACAGTACACGAAACAATTATAAGTATATGTATGAGCATTATATAAGAGATTCATTTGGACAAAAAATGCTTGCTAGTGTGAAGTATTCAGATGTAAAGGCATTCTATACAGCATTAATAAAAGATAAGGGATTCAAGCCGAACTCAATGGAAATAGTGCATACAATATTACACCCTACCTTTACCCTTGCGGTGCGTGATGATTATATCCGTAAGAATCCGACAGACGGAGTAATGGCAGAAATTAAGAAATCTCATAATTGGGAAAAGCCTAAAAGACACGCATTGACAGAAGAACAGCAAACAGCTTTTATTAATTTTGTGGCAAATAGTGATACATATAGTCACTGGTTACCTTTATTCACAACATTTTTAGGAACTGGTTGCAGAGTGGGAGAAATAATCGGTTTACGTTGGAAAGACTGTGATTTTGACAATAATAGTATAAGTATCAATCATAATATGATTTATAGACAACAAGAGGACGGAAAGTGCGAATTTCATATTACAACACCTAAGACAGAATCGGGAAAACGAACTATTCCAATGCTTGCAGAAGTAAAAAAAGCATTACTTACAGAGCGTAAGAATCAAGTTGCACAAGGTACATTTTTTAACAATACAGTTGTAGACGGATACAAGGGCTTTGTATTCGTGAATCGTTTCGGGTATATTCATAACCCAATGACAATCAATCGTGCAATAGTGCGTATTTATAAAGCATATAATGAGCAGGAAACAAAGCAGGCAAAAAAAGAAAATAGAAAGCCTATATTGATACCGCATTTTAGTGTGCATAATTTACGCCATACCTTTTGTACAAGGTTTTGTGAAAATGAATCTAATATAAAAGTAATTCAAGATATAATGGGGCATAGTGATATTACAACAACAATGAATATATATGCAGAAGCCACAGAGAAGAAAAAGCAGGAAAGTTTTAAGAATTTGGAAGGCAAAATAAAAATTTGCTAGTATAAAATTATAACGATTATGAACCACCAAAGCAGAAATGCAGAGGTGGTTTTTTAGTGTTACAAATACTGTTATTTTTTATGCCTGTTACTGTTATATATTACTGTTATTTTTGCAATACGCTACACAAAGCAAGACAAAACGAAAATAGTCTAAAGTCATTGTATTTACTGGGTTTCTTGCTATATGACAAAACAAGACAACACTATACAAAATCAAAATTGAGAGGTTGTATTTTAATCCCGACAATGAAGTCTATTGATAAGTAAGAATGCAGGAAAATCAAGGGTTTCAGCACTTGGATGTACTAAAATATATAGTTGGTCAAGGGGTTTTGACCAAGATTTGACCAATTTTTGGCATAGTCAAAAAAAGATTAGTACAGGTTAGTACAGATTGCTTAGTCTGAAAAATTAAAGATTGTATTACTTAGAGGACATTTTCTAAAGAAATTTAGAAGATGT
>OOAK01000052.1_pt1 | contig 117646 bp, 110 predicted proteins | sample 1671811 | NCBI WGS metagenome assembly OOAK01 (sample SAMN06348195, study PRJEB24527) | human gut metagenome | biome: human gut; feature: ankylosing spondylitis patient; material: feces | host: Homo sapiens | place: China | collected 2015-10 | reverse complement strand
TCCGCGAGCAAATATTCCTTCTGAAGAGATAAAAAATTTTTATATATTTTTTACCAATAATGGCTTAAAAAAATTTAATTATAATACTTATGTTTGCCTAAATATATTATCTTATACAACAATTGGAGTAATTCTCAGTTATTGTAACTGCACGTATTTTCTGTACAGAAGCTTTTATTCTTTTAAAAAAGATAATCCCAACTCTCACCTTTACAGAAACTATCTTATCTTTTCATCAATATTTCCTTTTCTGATATACTTAATCATCTGCGGAAATAATAATTCTGGACCATTTAATACAGGTATAACAGAGGATTGGTTTAAGATTATTATTAGAAACAGTTCTCCTCTAATCTTTATCCTCTTTCCGGTAATGATTTTCACGATGATGCGATCATCATATTATCTGATACTATATAAAATCGCCACTTTTAGTAAATAATTTTTATATTAGGAGGAATCTATGGAACATAAATTATCTGATTTAGAAAAACAATCTGTGGCAAATGAAGTAAAAGAAATATTTAATAACATAGGATTTCCTTTAATAGGAGAAGGAGCACGAAGATTGGTAGAATCCTTTGATCAGTATATACAAGCTGCAGAAAAGGTAATTAAAGAAGGTGGTCTCGCTAAGGCAGGAAAAGATACCATAAATAATTTTTATACAAAACTAGATATTTTAAGAGGCACTCAACGTACTTTAAAATTAGGAGGATGGTTAGAGTTATTTCCAGCAATACGAGAAACCTTACAAAACAACGATATTAATCCTGTAGCAAAAACAACTGTTGGAATATTAATAACAGGAACTTTACTGGCAAATTCACCTTACATTATTGGTGTTTTAGGAACTATTTCAATTGGAGGACTTCTTGATTATTTCTGGGAAGATTTAAAATATGGAGCTATGACATTAAAAGATTTTATTTCAGAATTGATTAAAGAAGGTTTCACAAGTGCTGGTGGAAAGGTCTTAGATGAAAAAAAATGCCGTATCAATCTTAATGATATGCTACAGCAGTGTTTAATACCAACTCCAAAAGAACAAATATGCAAAATCAAAGACCTGTTCGGGACGGCGGAAGAAGTTCGTTCGCCGCTGGTGGTTGATCTGGACGGTGACGGCGTGGAAACGGTTACCGCGGAAGGCGGCGTTTATTTTGACCACGACGCAAACGGCTTCAAAGAAAACAGCGGATGGGTCGGACAGGATGACGGAATTTTGGTCCGGGACATCAACGGAAACGGAATTATCGATAACGGAACGGAATTGTTTGGCAACAATTCCGTTCTTTCGTCCGGGGAAAAGGCCGTCAACGGCTTTGAAGCGTTAAAAGATCTTGATGATAACAACGACGGCATTTTCGACCGAAACGACAAAGCTTGGAACGAAGTCAAAATTTGGCAGGATAAAAACTTTAACGCCAATTATTCAAATGTAAAATCGGCGAATCCTGTTTTCTCTTAATATGAGAATTGGAAAACATTCACTATCTTAAATAGAAAAAAATACGTCTCAGCCACAACTAAAACCTGTTTTTATATTCCGACGGTAATTTTTAATTCTATTTTTGATTGTTTTAAGTTCTTATTTAAAAATACAGTTGTATTTTTCGCTTGCTTTTTCTCGTCTAAAGTGAAAATATACAATTATTATTTGTGATTTTACACTTAAAAGTTATCAGATTTATACTTTGTAATGAAATTGCATCTTATAAATTACAATTGTTGGGAGATTATGTATGAAACCTGTACTGCCGGAAAAAAGCACAACTAAACTTCCTAAAAGATATTGGTTCTCTCTTATCCTTATGTGGATTGTTTGTATTTATATTATGAATAATTTGAAACAAGTTAACATTTCAACAATCTATACAATGCACATACTAACCTTTTCAGCTTTTTGTAGCTTTTTGCTTTTACATTGGCTAACGTTTTATTTTGTTAATCACTTTTTGGAAGAAGTCAATTTAATCGTATTTCATACTGTTGCTTTTTATATTATATTAATTTTTATTCCTATAATTTCTATTCAGTTTTTTGGATTTGGAGACTTTTACCTTTTTCCCATTTTACCTGAATACCGTAATTTTCTTAGGCAAACAGCAGGAAACATACATGAATATTTTATATTACTTTTTATATATTTAGCTTTTTATACTACATTTTTTATTCTTTTAAAAAAAATCAAGCACATAAACACCCCTAAAGAACTTTTTACAAAATTTATAATCTTCTGGGGTGAAATGTTTGCCATAGTCTTTCCTATAATAGGAATATATACTTTCAACACTAAATATTACAATTTTTATTGGTAATTACAGCAGGAGATAAAAATGTCTCAATATACTTTATATGTTCATTCATGGGATATTGGTAGTGGAACACGGGGAGGTAACCACACCGGCTTTACCTTGGAAGAAACAACGGAAAACGGAAGTTCTACCAGAACAATTGACTTGTCAAAAGATAAAATAACCGGAAATATTATCTTTAATTATGACAACACCGGAACCGGCGGAGATATTGCCATCGGCAGAGTTCCCGTGTTAACCGGAAGCGATGCCGTTGCCGCCTTCAACAAAATCACTATTGCGACATCCATTTTAGACTCTCATCAACTCGATTACGGGCATTTAACAAGCAATTGTAATTCCAGTACGGAAGTGTTAATCGACAACTTTGTTCCCGGCTGGAAAGGAAGAGCCGGAGAAATTTTTGATCAGCTGCCGGGTTTTTACGTCGGGGACGAATATAACAGATTCAGAAACAATCCTTATGTACAACAAGCATTAAACAATGCCAATGCCGTCATTGAACAATTGACCGAAGCCGGCATTGATCTCGGCTCTTCCGCATTAAAATGGCTTAATACCGACGACGGATTTATCACTTTTGACATTGACGGCACCCCTTACATGATTGACAAGGACGGAAGATTATATGAAAAAGGAGATGACGGGCTATATCGTGCCGTTCTCGGAGATATACTGCAACAATGTCTGCTGCCTGCCACTTTTGAAGACACGCTGAAAAAAATCAAAGACCTGTTCGGGACGGCGGAAGAAGTTCGTTCGCCGCTGGTGGTTGATCTGGACGGTGACGGCGTGGAAACGGTTACCGCGGAAGGCGGCGTTTATTTTGACCACGACGCAAACGGCTTCAAAGAAAACAGCGGATGGGTCGGACAGGATGACGGAATTTTGGTCCGGGACATCAACGGAAACGGAATTATCGATAACGGAACGGAATTGTTTGGCAACAATTCCGTTCTTTCGTCCGGGGAAAAGGCCGTCAACGGCTTTGAAGCGTTAAAAGATCTTGATGACAACAACGACGGTATTTTCGACCACAACGACAAAGCTTGGAACGAAGTCAAAATTTGGCAGGATAAAAACTTTAACGGCCTTTCAGACGAAGGAGAACTGCTGACGCCGGAGCAAGCAGGTATCGCCGGAATCAACCTGGATTATGACAACCAGGAAAACGTCGACGAAAACGGAAACGCACACAAACAAACCGGAACATTCATCAAAACCGACGGAACAACCGGAACTATCGACGATGTCTGGTTTGACACTAACCCGGAAAAAACAATTCCGCCAATACTAAAAACAGAGTTTCCCGATGATATTCTGCAAGGAATCGCCATAATCGGTGTCGGCAATGTTTATGACTTTCGCGACGCAATGGCTCTCGATAAAAGCGGCGAACTGCAACGGCTGGTGGAACAGTTCCAGGCGGAAACGGACATTGACGCCCGCAACGCACTGCTGCCGGAGATTATCTATCGCTGGGCCGGCGTTTATGACATGGATCCGGAAGGACGCAACCCGAGCCGAATTTACGGCAACGTGCTCGGAGACAGCCGCAAGCTGGAAGCGCTGGAAGAATTTTTGGGGCGGGAATTTCTCGGCACCTGGTGCAGCGGCGAACGCGATCCCAATCCGCACGGACACGCGGCGCCTTACATTTTGCAGGCGTTTGACCTGTTGCAGGATTATGTGAAAGCCTGTCTGCTGCTGGAAGGAAACTACAAAAAATATGTCAACGGCATTTTGCTGGTGTATGACACGGAAAGCGGCGTGTGGTCGGCAGATGCCGAACAGGCCGTTTCGCTGCTGGCTGATCTGTACCGGGAAGACGCCGGGCAATGCCGGCTGGTGATCGGCGAGTTGTCGGCGGCGCTGCGTTATTTTGACAATTTCGAACAAATTGTCACCGCCTTCAAACGGGCATCGGAAACTTTGTATGAAGAAGGCTTTGCGGAAGACCTCGGTAAATATTTCGGTTATAACGTCGACGGCAGCAACGGCAACGACACCATCTACGGCACCGATGCGGAAGAAAACATGAACGGCCGCGGCGGCAATGACAAAATCTATGCCGGCGGCGGCAACGATACCGTGCTGGGCGGCGACGGCGACGACTACCTTTACGGCGAGGACGGCGACGACATTTTGCAGGGCGAAAGCGGCAACGATTATCTTATCGGCGGCGACGGCGACGATATTTTAACCGGCGGTACGGGCAACGATTATCTGGCCGGAGGCAACGGCGCCGACCTCTATCTTTTCAACAAGGGCTTCGGCCATGATACGCTTGACAACATTGATGCCGACGCGGACGGAACGGCGCCGGACGTCATTCGTTTCGGCGAAGAGATTTTGACGCAAAACGTCGAATTGAAACGGCAGGGATTTGACCTCATCATCACGGTCAGCTACGATGACGGCAGCGAAGAAGATTCGGTTCGCATTCTGAGCTATTTTGACCGGCAGGGGACAACCGGCACGGTGGTTGACCGGATCGAGTTTGCAGACGGCACCGTCTGGGACTACGACTATGTTTCCGAACACTGGAACAGCGTGCCGGGCGAAGGCGGCGGCGAAACGATCGACGGCAATGAGCAGGACAACAGTCTTTCGGGAACCGACGGCGACGACATTCTACTCGGCTATGACGGAGACGACTCTCTTTTCGGCAACGGCGGCAACGACTGGATAGAAGGCGGCCGCGGTGACGATTTCCTTTCCGGCGGAGCCGGCAACGACACTTATTTCTGGAGTCCGGGCGACGGGCTGGACACCGTCAACGACGGAGAGAACAACGACACCATTATTTTCGGTGAAGGAGTTTATGCCAACGAAATCAAATTCCGCTGTATCAATGATCATGATTTGCAGATCATGGTCGGAGGCAGCGACAAACAGGGCATTATCATCCGCGATTTTTTCTACGGAACGGAGAGAATTTACAAAACGCTGCAATTTGCCGACGGCAGCGAAATGCGCCTTTCGGACAAAGGGTTTGAACTGTGGCAGACGGACGAAAAGGAAGAAATCACGGCCGGCGGGTTTGACGATATTATCCATGCCGGCGGCGGCGACGATCGCGTGAATGCCGGGCACGGAAACGATACCATCATCGGCGGCAGGGGAAACGACATCCTTTACGGCGGCGAAGGCGACGACGTTTACGTCTGGAACAGAGGCGACGGACTGGACGAGATATGGGAAGATGCCGGCAGCGACACCATCCGTTTCGGCGAAGGCATTGCCGTTGACGATCTGACGTTTGCCTATAAAAACGGCTATCTTCTGATCACCGTTGACGGAGACGACACACAAGGCGTGAAAATCAGAGATTTTTTCGGCAGCCAGAAAGAACAATACATGGTCGAGAAACTGGAGTTTGCCGACGGCAGCAGTTTCAACCTGGCCGAGAGCGGACTGGCGCTCACCCAGAAAAATACGGCCGAACAGGTCGAAGGAACCGATTTTGACGACGTCATCTACGGCAACGGCGGCAGCGATACCATCCATGCCAACGACGGCAGCGACATCATCATCGGCGGCAAAGGCGACGACATTCTTTACGGCGACGAACCTTTTCTTGGAACCGCCGGCGACGACATTTACATCTGGAACAAAGGCGACGGGTTTGACGAACTGCACGACGAACTCGGCAGCAACATCATCCGCTTCGGCAAAGACGTAAGTTTTGACAACCTCATTTTCCGGCAAAACGGCAACAATCTGGACATTTATGTCAACGGCGACCGCACTCAGGGGATGCGGCTGATCAACTTTTATTACAGAGATCAGGGGATCCACTATACGCTGGAATTTGCCGACGGCACCAACGTCAACCTGGCCGAAAGCGGACTGACGCTCACGCAGTCCGACAAATCCGGCTCGTGCAGCGGCACCAATCATGACGACGTTATTTACGGCGGCAGCGGAAACGACGTTATTTACGGCAAAGACGGCGACGACACTCTGATCGGCGGCAAGGGCGACGACGAGCTGTGGGGCGAGGAAGGAAACGATATCATCGTCTGGAACAAAGGCGACGGGTTTGACACCGTTATCGATTACAATGCGGGAGTGAACACCGTCCGTTTCGGCGCGGGCATCACCTTCGAGCAGCTGGTTTTCGAAAGGGACAACAACAATCTCAGCATCTTTGTCGACGGCGACCGGACCCAAGGTCTTGAACTGGTTGACTTTGTTTCCAAATACAAACTCGAATTTGCCGACGGGACGGTTTATTCTCCCGACGAAGACGGCCTGTTTTTAAGCCAGTCGGACAAAGACGACAACGAATCCGGCACACAGTTTGACGACGTTCTGTACGGCAACGGCGGCGACGACTCCCTGCACGGAAAAGACGGCGACGATATTCTCAGCGGCGGCAAAGGAAACGACAACCTTGACGGCGGCAACGGCCGGGACGTTTACATCTGGAATAAAGGCGACGGGTTTGACACCATCGTCGATTACGGCGAAAACATCATCCGTTTCGGCGCGGGCATCGCTTATGACGACCTGAGCTGGCAAAAAGACAATAACAGCCTGCTGATTTTTGTCGGCGGCAGCACCTCTCAGGGGATGAGACTCAGTGATTTCTTTTATGGCAGCGGCCAAAGTTACATACTTGAATTTGCCGACGGCAGCAGCCGGACGCTTGACCGCAACGAACTTGTTTTCGGCAGCGAGGGCATTTCGCAAAACATTGACGGCACCGCCGGTAACGACACGCTCATCGGCGGCAGCGGGCATGACACGCTCAGAGGAAACGACGGTAACGACATCCTCACCGGCGGCAGAGGTAATGACACTCTTGACGGCGGCAACGGCGATGACGTTTACATCTGGAACAAAGGCGACGGATCGGACGTCATCAAACCGGGCAAAGGCACCGACACCCTTCGTTTCGGCGAAGGCATAGCCTCTGACGATCTGCATTTTGTCCGCAACAACAATTATCTGTACATTTATGTCGGAAGCGAAAAAGACGAAGGCGTCAAAATCGAAAACTTCTTTTACCAATATGATCGTGAGCGGGAAACCGTCCGCTTTCTGGAATTTGCCGACGGAACGGTCAAAGACCTCTGTGCCGGCGGCTTTGTGCTGGAACAGTTTTTCCCCAACACAGGAATTGAGGGAACCGACAACGACGACGTTATTTACGGCAGCAGCGACAGTGATCAGATCAACGGTGAGGACGGCAGCGACATCATCATCGGCGGCAAAGGAAACGACGTCCTTTACGGCGGCAAAGGCGACGACGTTTACGTCTGGAACAGAGGAGACGGGCTGGATCGTATCAGCGATCCCGACGGCACAAACAACAAAATCGTCTTCGGCGAAAATATTGCTTTTGACGATCTGACCTTTATGAACGAGAACGACAATCTGCACATTTTCCTAAACGGAGACCGTTCGCAGGGCGTTGTCATCGAAAATTATTTTGCCAACAGTCGATACCGGAACGAAACGCTGGTATTTGCCGACGGCAGCAGTTTCAATCTGGCGGAAAACGGATTGACGCTGACCCAGACCAACGGCGACGAAAGCTTCAAAGCCACTGATTTTGACGACGTTATCTTTGCCGGCGACGGTAATGACGAAATCAAAGCCGGCAAAGGCTGTGACATACTCGACGGCGGTTTGGGCAACGACCGGCTGGAAGGCGGCGAAGGCGACGACATTTACGTTTACAAACTCGGCGGCGGATTCGATACCGTTTACGACAAACAGGGGAATGACAAAATTGCGTTCGGCGAAGGCATTACCCTTGACAACCTGTCGTTTGCCGAGGAAAACAACGGTCTGAAGATTGTCGTCAACAATGATGAAGGACAAGGCCTTTTGATTAAAAACCATAACGGCAGCGGAAAAATCGAAGAATTGCTTTTTGCCGACGGCAGCAGCATCGGTATTGCCGAAGCCCGGCAGCTGGTTCAGGCAATGAACGCTTTTGCCCCGGAAACATCTTCCCGGACCGACGAAAACGGCAGTCTGTCTGTCACCGACGATTATATCGGTAATTTGGCCTGCGGTTTGCCGGAAAAAGACTTTAAAAACGCCGTTTAAAGGCGTATTAAAGTTATGAGAAGCAAAATCTGCTGCCAAAGGAGAACGAAAATGTTGAAAAAAGCCGTCCTGATCTGTCTGTTGACCATGCTTGCCGCCGGCTGCTGCCATATAGAAAGAAACCGGCACACGGCATATGTCCGCCACCACGGCGCAACAGACAGTGCCGCCGTTTATACGCACGGCGGACACGGATATTACGTTCATTACTGAAACAATATCCGTCGGCAAGCCGCATTCCTCTCCGCATTTGCGGCCGGGAATGCGGCTTGGCTTTTCCCTGTTCCGACGACCGACCTCACCTCTCCCGCATGCTCTCATCAAGGTATTTCATCACCGGAGAGAGCAGATATTCAATCACGCGGCGTTTGCCGGTTTTAATTTCGGCGGTTACGCTCATACCGGGCTTTAGTTGAATTATCTGCCCGTCTGCTTTGATTTTGTTGTCAAGCAAAGTCAGCCGGGCGTTAAACACCAGCCCGAGCTTTTCGTCTTGTATCGCATCGCCGGAGATGTTGCGGACTTTGCCTTTGATGGTGCCGTATTTGGTAAACGGAAAGCTGTCGATTTTGATTTCCACGTCCTGTTCCGGCCGCACAAAGCCGATGTCTTTGTTCAAAATCTGCACTTCCGCCTCCAGTTTATAATCTTCCGGCACAAGGTTCATAATCGGCTTGGCGGTTTCGACCACGCCGCCTTTGGTGTGATAAACCAGCTGCTGGACATACCCCGAAAGCGGCGCTTTAACCACCGTCCGCTTTAAGGCCTCCTGATATTTAATCAGTTCTTGCTGATAAGACGCCAGTTTCTCGCGGCTTTCGGTCAGTTCCTGCATAATATTCTTGTCAAATTCCGCCAGATATTGCCGCTGTTCTTTTTTGAGCGATTCAATATTTGCCTCGGTTTCGGCCATTTTCTTGGCCTGTACGTTGCGTTGTTCCTGCAAATTGATCAGTTCTTCTTCCTGTTCCAGAAAAGTCAGTCGCGCCAAAAGTTTCTTATCGACCAAAATCCGTTTTTTCTCAATCCGTTCTTCAACACTCGGCAGCAGTTTTTCAATCCGCTGCAAATCGGCCTGAATAGTGTCTTTTTCTTTTTCGGCCTTGGTAATCTGCCCGTTCAGAACTTCAATCTTGGCCGCTTTCTCAGTCAGCTGGCTTTTAAGCAGATCCGTATGCATTTTAATTAAGTATTCGTCAATTTCTTTATTATAAGTAAAATTTTCTTCCGGATTGTCTGTCAGCAGCGCCTGTAAACGGGCAACGGAAATTTCCAAGGCTTCCATTTCATTTTCCACCCGATTAATGTTCGCCAGAACCTCGGTCTGGTTAAATTTAATCAGGTCTTGCCCCTCTTTGACATATTGCCCTTCCTGAACATAGATTTCTTCAATCTCGCTGTCGGTCAGGGTCTGGATGGTTTTGATGTTTGAGGCCGGCATCAGCTTTCCGGCCGAAGTGGCAATAATGTCGATTTTGCCCAGGATTGACCATAAAATCAGCGTTGTGAACATCAGCATGATGACGTATGTCAACAACCGCGCGGCGTGCGACGGCGGCATTTCGGTAACTTCCAAGACTGCCGGCAGAAACTCTTTTTCATGCTCGTTCATGCCTTTGATTTTGCTGTCTTTGGCGGCTTTTTCCTGCAGCAGAGCCAGCTTGGCAATTTTCCAATATCTTTTGAGCTGTTCCATCATGCCGCAACCTCCTCGTTGGCGGGCACAATCAGCGCGGTCTGGCTGTTCCACAGATAAGCATAACGACCGCCGCGTTTCAAAAGTTCTTGATGGGTGCCGGTTTCGGTAATCTCGCCTTTTTCAATGGTGATAATCCGGTCGCAGTCCCGCACGGTAGATAAGCGGTGCGCAATCATAAACACCGTGCGCCCTTTACAGATGGAAGCCATATTCTGCTGAATAATCCGCTCGGATTCATAATCAAGCGCCGAGGTCGCCTCGTCAAAAATCAAAATCCGCGGATTGTTGACCAAAGCGCGCGCAATCGCAATCCGCTGTCTTTGCCCGCCGGAAAGCGAAGAGCCGCGTTCTTCAATAATCGTGTCATAACCGTTGGGAAGTTCGGTAATAAAATCGTGCGCACCGGCCAGTCTGGCGGCGGCAATAATCCTGTCCATCGAAATCGCCGGATTGGTTAAAGCGATATTTTCCCGCACACTCTTGTTAAATAAGTAGTTCTCCTGCAAAACGACGCCGATTTGCCGCCTTAACCATGCCGTATCGACGGTGGAAATGTCAATCCCGTCAATCAGCACTTTACCGCTTTCCGGAATATACAGACGCTGAATCAGCTTGGTAACGGTCGATTTGCCCGAGCCGCTCGGTCCGACAAAGCCGATTTTCTGCCCGGCCCTGACTTTAAAGTTCATCTTTTTCAAAATCTCCGGTCCGTTCGGCACATAGCGGAAAGTAATGTCCTTAAATTCCACGTCGCCTTTAATCTCCGGCATCGAGCCTTTGGACAGGGTTTCGGTATTTTCGGCCGGATTATTAAGAATATCAGACAGCTTTTCAATAGAGATTTTAGCCTGCTGGAAATTCTGCCACAACTGTGCCAAGCGCAAAATCGGCTGCGTCACGCGACCGGAAAGCATATTAAAGGCAATCAGCTGCCCGACCGACAGCTCTCCTTTCATGACGAGAGAAGCGCCGATCCACAAGGTCAGCGCCATGGTGATTTTCTGCACCAGTTGCACCAACTGTCCGGCAATGTTATTGATATGCGATGCTCTGAAAGAAGACCCGACATAAGCCGCCAGCTGCTGCTCCCAACGACGCTGCATCTGCGGCTCGACTGCCAGCGACTTAACCGTTTCCACGCCCGAAACCGCTTCCACCAGAAAACACTGGTTTTCTGCCCCGCGGCGAAACCGCTCATCAATCCGCGAGCGTAAAATCGGGGTAAAAAACAAGGACAGCAAAACATAAAAAGGAATGGAGAGTAAAACCAGCAGCGTCAAGGTCTTGGAATAAAAGAACATTACCGTAAAAAAGATAATGGTAAAAAAGAAGTCGATAATCAGGGTTAAGGTCGAACCGGTCAGAAAATTGCGGATATTCTCCAACTCATGCACCCGCGCCACCGTGTCGCCGACCCGCCGCACACCGAAATAAGACAGCGGCAGCCGAATAAGATGCTTAAACAAACTCGCGCCTAACTCCACATCAACACGGGTGGTGGTGTGCGAGAAGGTATAAGTACGCAACCCGCCAAGCAAAGTTTCAAAAATACCGATACAGATTAAAGCCACCATAAGTACATCAAGACTTGAAAGACCTCGGTTAACCAGTACCTTGTCAATCACCACTTGGAATAAAAGCGGTGATACCAATGCAAAAAGCTGTAAAAAGAATGAGGCCAGAATAACCTCGCCGAACAGCCTGCGATATTTGACTACCGCGGGAATAAACCATGAAATGTCAAACTTGCGGTTTTTACCGTTGATAAACTCACGGCAGGTCATCATTAAGAGCCTGCCGTTCCATCTGTTCATAAATTCTTCTTTGTTCAAAACCTCGGGGTGGTTGCCTTTGGCCGGATCCTGGATTAAAGCCTTGTCATCCGCCACCCTACCGAGAATAAAATAAGCACCGTCTTTACTCTGAGTGATTGCCGGCAGAGCCGTCTTGTTTAAACGCTCCCACTTGGTCTCGACAAAGCGGGCTTTGAAAGAAAATTCTTTTGCCAATTGCAGCAGTTCATATTCTTCAAAATGCGAATTCTGCCGGTCATATTTATGCCTGATTTGGTCAATGGAAATCGGTTTTTCAAAGAAATTCGCCATAATCGCGAAACAGGCCAAGCCCGTGTCTATCATTTGGGGATTTGAATTTTCTTCTGTCATAAATTGCTCACTATCTTATGAGTTGCAATATTTATTTTTAGCAATTTTAAAACGAAACAGAATAAAAAGCAAAGAAAATTTCCAGTTAATATTAACAGAAAATTAAAAAATAAAGAAAAATATTGATTTTATCCATAGGACTCAACAAAGCCAAAAAGAACAATTCTTCTTATGTTAACAGATCAATTAAAAACAATAAAAGCATTCAGTTTATACACCGGCCGCAATACCGTAAAAACAAAGCACCTCAAAACGTCAAAAACCAAAGCGTTTAACCTTTCCTTTCAGAATCAAAATAGGGTACTCGGAAACAAACCGAAATAATTGCTTGTAAACAAACACCGCTCCTGTAAAATACATATGCAGGAATTTCACGGAAAGATACAGGCAATGCAATATACAAACAAATATTCATCTCCTCTCGGGGAAATGTTGATGGCGGCCGATGACACGGGATTGACCGGCTTGTGGTTCATGGGGCAAAAATATTTCGCACTGTATTTAGACAGGGAACACAAAGAGAAAGATTTGCCCGTTTTCAGAGATACAAAACACTGGTTAGACATTTATTTTTCCGGGAAAGAACCAAACTTTAAATTGCCGCTTCATTTTACGGGAAGCCCTTTCCAAAACGAAGTTTGGAAAATTTTATATTCCATCCCTTACGGGAAAACGATGACTTACGGAGAAATCGCCCGAATCATAGCTCTGCAAAGAGGGCTCGCACAAATGTCGGCTCAGGCGGTCGGCAGTGCCGTCGGACACAACGAAATATCAATTATTGTTCCCTGTCACAGAGTTGTCGGCAGTTTCGGAAATTTGACGGGTTATGCAGGAGGAATCGACAAAAAGGTAAAACTGCTCAAACTTGAAGGCGCCTGGCAGGAAAGATTTTTCGTTCCGAAAAAAAGCACGGCTCCCTGAAAAACAAACGTCATCCTGTAACCGAGGATACTCTTTTATATAAAAACAACCAAACGACTGCCTCCAAAAACCGGAAGCGAAGGCTTTTCGATATGATACGTAAATATATTCCCCGCTGACAGGAATCGATTATTGCGTCCCCTCTCATTTTTGCAACATTTCTTTGGCTTTTTCAGACGCCTCATCCTTTTTTCAACGACCCTTGCCGATTATTTCAAAAAAACATTTGCCAAACATTCCGGCAAACCGTTAACAAATATGTTAAATATCAGTCCGGTTCGATTGAGTTCAGACCATGCCTGCTCTTTACTCATTTTATCAAATCTGCCGGTTTACGGAACAACGGAAAATGTTTCAGGCCTGTTTATTTCAATATCAACATCATAACGATCATCAATCAGGATGTAACAACAATTATTTTGCTTACATAATTCTAAGTTTTTTATATTTTCTTCCAATGCCGTTTCTTTTGTAAACCATGTATCATCAAAACGTTTTTCAATAATATCGGCATATTTTTTTATATCCGCGAAATGATTTCGTATATAGTTTCGCGTCATAACCAAACAATAAAACAAAATATGTCGCAAATACGGCACATCAAAACCTTTTTTCCAATCAAAAGGAATATAGGCGCCTTCAACAATAAGATTTTGTTTGTTTTCTATGGCGGTTTTTATCATTTCTCTGACAATCGGCCATAAATATTTTTCTAACTTTTCATCATCTTCCGGAGTTAATGACGTATTGTTGCTGCGTATCAATCCCATTTTTAGCAAATCTATTGATAAGACAGGATATTTATATTTTTCTAACAGCTTTTGGGCTAATAAGGTTTTGCCTGTATGGGACGCCCCGGAAATCAAAATTATCATTTTGCCTAAAAGAAAGATTGTTGGTCAATATTTATGAAGTAAGCATACTGCTGAACAAATATGTTTTTCAAGCCTATTTAAATAGTTATCAGTTCCTTTTAAAATGTCACATTTTTTGATCGGCAAACCTCTCAATTCACGGTTCTGATTTAACATGTTTGTATCAAAGGTTAACAGAAAAATAGTTCTGCGTCGATATTGGGGCGTTAAAAATAAGCACTTAACTTACAAAAGAAAAACGGCAGCTTTTATACCTGCCGTTTGTAGTGGTGATGATTAACTCGCTGTTTCCGGTCAGGATTTCATACTATATTAACCAATAATTTGATAAAGTATCTTTAATTTATAAGGAAAAGCAATGCCCGTTTCTATTTTAAAAAGAATTTATCATAAAGTATATTTCATATTATCAATATCTTTTCTTCCGGGATGCATCGGCTACACCCCTACTTATTATGATGATAATATCGAATTTATTATTCACGTAATCGACAACACTTCCTATAACAAACAAGACGATATTCGTGTCTATATAGATGATAAAGAAATTGAATTTAAAAAAGAAAAGTGCACCAACAAAGATTATTTTTCAGACAAAAAAGCACTCGAAATTACATATTGTTCACAAGAAAAAGACACTTCAAAAAATAACTGTAACTCTTTTTACGATATTCGTTTTAACGTAAAACGAGAATACCGAAATAAAACCATAAAAATTACAAAGTATGGAAAACCAGACGCTATCTTTAATTTATATCCTCAAATAACGAATGAAAAATGGGCTAGCGGAAAGGCTGAAATTTCCAGAAAAAAAAGTACAACCGCAGCAATCCTATTATTACCAACCAATACTTATGAAACAGTTTCAGCATTCGGAGAAACTGTAAGAGATCTCTTTAAAGGAGTGCCAGATAGTGGCGGTATTACCGTATCTTTTTTAGTTTTTATTCCTATGGCACTTGGTGTTGATATTTACAATATTTTTATAGGCTTCCCAAGTACTGCGATAATAAACCCTTGGATCAATTACAAAATAGAAACAGTTCCCTTGAAGCCTAACGAGATTACAACTCAGGCAACTTATTGAAAAACAAAAAAAATTATTATCAAATAAGTTCGGAAAACTCCTCTAAAATGCGGTTTTGAAACTTATGACATCAAAACCCGGTTAAGTACTTGATTTATAAAGGCAAAAACGTCTGATTTACACCTGCCGTTTGTAGTATGGCGATGCTTAACCCGCTGTTTACGAACGGAATTTACTTGACTTTATTCCTAACAAAGCTAAGCTATGCATAATAAAATTAATAATTATGCGTATGAAAATATTATTAGGTCTCATGTTATGTTTTTTGGGTATACAAATATATCGAAAAACAGCAGAACAAAAAAAATTATTAAAAAAATTTCTAAACGGTTCACAACCTGTAATGATAAAAGTATTAAAAAAATCTCTCAGCTTTCGGAAGCGTTACAGTTTTTTTCAACTTGATGACAGTGTTGCCGAATTGTGTTTTTTAGGAGAAGTATTGATAAATGGCGTATCCTATAAAGCCGCCATTATTGCGCCGCCACAAACAAACGTGGGAGAAACATATATAATGAACGGATATTATTATCCGAGTTCCCGGCTTTTTATACCCCGCAATGATAATATCTACACTTATAAAGTCAGAAAATACTTCATTCCTTACTTATTTCCCAAAGCAATCATGTATCGTAAATCCTCTAATTTTTAAAATTAGAGGATTTCAATTTTAAATCAGAACAACACATTGGAAAATAAAAAATTTCAGACTAACACGTTCGTAAAAATTTCCCCAAACGCGATTTTCAGAAAACAAACATCCGGACTTGCTGAAGGTCTTGGTTTGTATAGCAAAACAGCCCCCTTTTTAGAGCGCCGTTTGAAACGGTGATCCCAACGAGATTGTCCGCGACATTGCTTCGCAATGCTTGTTCCACGGCGCTCATCGGCTATGGCCGACCGGCGTTCTTACGCCCGCCTTTCGCTTGTAGTCGAACTCGTCCCCACGAGTTCAAATCTCTCTCGGGCTCTTTACCACTATAAAAAAACCTCCTTTACGGAGGCTTTTTTATAGTGGTGATCCCAACGAGATTCGAACTCGTGTTACCGCCGTGAGAGGGCGATGTCCTAGGCCACTAGACGATGGGACCGTGTTTTGTTTGTGCTTTTAACCCATATTTTCGTTTTTGGCAAGCTTTTTTATTAAATTTGTATCATTATCGGCAAAAGATTTTAATCAAAAACCTCTTTCTACAGCAACATGGTACCCCTTCAAACATTCGCCGCAGCAATATTCGCCCCGCCGAGACAAGGGCATGATTATCTTTCCGCTTGGTTCTCAATTACATTTGTGATCTTTTTAAACAGGCCGGCTTCAGGCATTTGATTCATAGCGGCATTTTTTTCTTTAATGCTCTTAATATTCTTGGCGCGATTGATAGCTATTTTGCGCTGAAGCATCTGCTCACTGTTAAGATACCGTTTTTCCTCACATGCTCCGACTTTAAAATCGACAAAATCAATTGCCCATTTTCTAAGCGCTCTCTTACATGGTTCATAAGCAGCGGCTTGTTCAACCAGTGCTGCCTGCTCCTTGCTCAACAAATAGCTTTTACTGTGTTCGCCCAACTTTACAGAATCGACGTCGCAACCCGACCAGCTTTCCGTATCCACCCTGATGCACGCAGCATCGCCCTCATTTAAATATGTATATTTGGTAAATGAATCGGCGCTGTCCCTGCTTCCCAAAAAATGTTGTTTTGACATATGTCACCTCCTTATAAAACACTTCTGTTTCATGCGCCGGCCGTATCAGCCAGCGCCTTCTCCCAGGTGCTGAGACCGATCAGGCTCCAGTCAACGGGAATATGATCAACAATTTTCATATCGGCAAAATAACTGTCCTTGATATTGTCACCGAGCAGCGTTTCCACCACTACCACTTCTTTGGCCTTTTTCAGCTTGTCACGAATATCGGGATGGATATAATCCAAAATGATCTTTTGTTCGCGGTTACGCAGAAAAACGGCATGGTCTTTGCCGTCATAAATGATTTGCGGCGCAGCGGGATTGTCTTTTTTGGCGGTGAGAAAAATATAAAGTTCGCCGCCGTCGCCTTCTGCCACCACAAATTTTTTTTCGGTTACGTATTCACTCACCGGCCGTCTCCGCCTATCCGTTCTGCTTTTTGGCATTCATGAACATGTTCTGCACGTTCTTCGCCACTTTGCGCATTTGCGACTTTGCCGCCTCTTTCACCTGATAAACCGGCACGGAATCAACGATTTTTCCGTCACGGTCATAACGGTTGACCACCGTCCCCGTATAGCGGCCGTCCTTATCGTACAGCTTTTCGCCGTTTTCTGCCTGTGCCACCATAAAATGAGTCGCGGAAACGATCATCGTATTCAACGCCGTGCGATCACTGTTCTCCGGACCGTCGAAATGCTTTTCACCTATCATGCCGAAAGCGCCGCCCATCGAGGCAATTGCCTGCAGCCCGCCGGCATAAATCTGCCCGGTAGTTTCGGCATTTTCAACTTTCCCCATACCTTGCAGAGCTTTATAGGCCAGAAAAGCCGCGGCCAGATGCTTCACTTTGATATTTCCCAACACTTTTTGGTTTAAAACATGCCGGTCGAGGTTATCCATAAACTCCTGCATTCTTTTGATGACGGTTCTGCTTTCGCCCGCTCTCATTTTATGGTACTCCTTATATTATCCTGTTTGTCAACATATCACAATTGGACAAAAAAGTCAACAACAGACACTACCAGTTGATCAGGTGGTTCAAATAAGCATCGACAAAAGCGGCGCGCTGATTCTGGTAGTCGAGATAATAGGCATGTTCCCATACGTCAATGGTCAGAATCGGCGTAAAACCATGGGCAACCGGGGTATCGGCATTGGAGGTCTTGACCACCCGGAGCATACCGTTGTCCTCAATCAGCCAGGCCCAGCCGCTGCCGAACTGGGAAACGGCCGCCGCCTTAAATTCCTCTTTGAACTTTTCCACCGATCCGAAATCGCGTTCGATTTTGGCCTTCAGCTCCGCGCCGGGTTCGCCGCCGCCGTTTTTGCGCATGGATTTCCAGAAAAAGGCATGGTTCCAAGCCTGTGCCGCATTGTTGAAAATGCCCGCGGCCTCCGGCTTGCCGACGGTCGAACGGATGATGTCGTCAAGATCCATGGACGCATACAGGGTGTCTTTGATCAGGTTATTTAAATTGTCAACATAGGCCTTATGGTGCTTGCCGTAATGAAACTCCATCGTCTTTGCCGAAATATAGGGTTCCAGCGCATCCATGGCATAAGGCAGTGCGGGTAATTCAAAAGACATTTGATCCTCCTTGAAAACAAATTGTAACACAACCATTATATAAGCACAATCGGCGCCGTTTCATCAAGACAAATCTGCAGATGCGCCGGCAAATAAAAAAATCCTGTTAATAAATGTTAACATTTCCGAAAAAAAGTTAACATTTATAATTTTGTCATATATGATGACAGACAAAAGAGAATTTTAGCGGCAAGGAGGCTCGAAATGCGTGTTTTATTGGTTGAAGACGACTATGCGGTTTCTCAAAGCATTGAAACCATGCTGAAAAAAGAAGGAATGATCATAGATACGACGGATTTGGGCGAAGACGGACTGGAAATCGGCAAGCTTTATGACTATGACATCATCATTCTCGACCTGATGCTGCCCGACATGAACGGATACGAAGTGCTCAAACGCCTGCGTTCGGCCAAAATCGAAACGCCGGTGCTGATTTTGTCCGGCCTGACCGAACCTGACAAAAAAGTCAAAGGGCTGGGTTACGGCGCCGACGATTACCTGACCAAGCCGTTTGACCGGGCAGAACTGCTGGCCAGGATTCAGGCTGTTGTCCGTCGTTCCAAGGGGCATGCCAACTCCGTCATCCGCACCGGCGACGTCGAAGTCAACCTCGATACCCAGACCGTCAGCGTCAACGGGGAAACCCTGCACCTGACCGGCAAAGAGTACGGCATTATGGAGCTGCTTTCCCTGCGCAAGGGTTCGACGCTCAACAAAGACCAGTTCTTAAACCATCTTTACGGCGGCATCGACGAACCGGAACTGAAAATCATCGACGTGTTTATCTGCAAACTGCGCAAAAAGCTGGAAAAGGCCTCGGGCGGCAAAAACTACATCGAAACCGTCTGGGGGCGCGGCTATGTCCTGCGTGATCCGGACGAAAAAATTTAAGCGTTTCGTTTTCATCAAAAAAGCCCCGTTTGCCACGGGGCTTTCGACATTTTATACGGATGTCACGCACAAGCGGCGGCAACGCTCTTTCAGGCACGGCCGGTATGCAGGCTGACGCGGTTGACGTCAAAGCCCAGCTCGTCCACCGCCCGCTGCCACTTTTCCTCGTCTTTGGTCTTAAACAGCAGGTCCGGTGACGGTTCCACCACCAGCCAGTTGTTGTAAATGATTTCCTGTTCCAGCTGCCGCGGGCTCCAGCTGCTGTAGCCGAGCGCTATCAGGTTATAGCGCGGTCCTTTGCCGAAAGCGATGTCGTTCAACACGTTGACGGAGGAAGAAACGGCAAATTTGTCGTCGATCGGCAAAGTTCCCTCTCCGCGATAGTCCAGACTGTGCAGGACAAAACCGCGGATCCGTTCCAGCGGACCGCCCTGATGAAGGACGATCGGCTCAACCGGCGCCGTGCAGCCGATGTTAAACTGGCTGATGAGGTCGGAAAAATAAAACTCTTTCAGCTGTTTGTTCACCATAAAGCCCATGGCGCCTTCCTGATTGTGCATGCAGATATAGACCACCGAACGCGAGAAAACGTCGTCATCTATATGCGGCATGGAAACCAGACATTTGCCGGTAAGATAATTGTTGACCATTTTCACCCGCACCATTACTATTTGTTAAATCATGGTATATATAATAACATGGATCGGGGTATTTTTAAACTGCCAAATAAACGGGAACAATGAAAAAATTTTTTAAAGTAACGGTATTGCTGACGCTTCTTCTGCTCCGCTTCCCGGCGGCGGCGGAAGAAAAGCCCACGGTCATTTTGAACCTTGAGGAAAAGCCGCAGAGCCGGCCGGTCAGCCTGGAGGAAACCGTCACCCGTTTTCTTGATTCCGCAAAATACTTCGAACAAAAATACCCCGGCGAACTGATCGACGGCGACATTCACGAAGACATTGCCCGGCACCATCCCGAATTTACGCCGCAGGAAGTTTACGACTATCAGCAGTATCTGCGCGGCGGAATGAAAGTTTACCGCTATATCTCGGGGCTGATCGACAAATACAAACAAGCCCTGATTACGCCGGAAGAGCCGCCGCTTGTTGCCGACGACAGCGAATATGACCTCAGTTCTCCCGATTTTGACTATATCGACGCCGACGGCACGGTTGTGGTGCAGGACTTCAAAAAAATCATTTCTTACAGTCAAAATCCGCGCGAGATCAAGGCCTATCGGGCCAAATTTGCCAGCGAAGGCGCAAAAACGGGAAAAATGAAAGACTTTGAGGAGCTCGGCCACATCTTTTCCCGACTGGAATTAAAAAAAATCCTGTTTTATGACATTTTTTACGACAATCCGCTGACCGGCAACCGCGGAATCGGCAAATGGCAGACCAAGGACGACTTCAAAATCCGGCTGATCACCGTTCAGAGCGGCGTCAACGAAAAGCAAAAAACGGAAGGACTGCTGCATCTTCTGATTCCCGACGGGTACTTCATAACCGCCGTTGACAGCGCACAATACATGAAGCCGGAAATCCGTTTTGACAACTCGGAAAACCTGAAAAAGGCGGAATATACGCTGCCGCTTCCCGCCCGTCTTGCCGGCAGCCGGGAAGACTGGACCGTTTACGTCGGCGAAACCGCCGTTCCCTTTACCGCGGAAGCGGCCGATCCCTCGCGGTCGATGACGCTGAGAGCGGACGTCAAACTCAATTTGTGCCGCAGCAAAAGCCAATGCGAAACCGTTCGGCTGACTCCGGAACTGCAGCTGCAGCCCGGCCATACCCGCGACAGTTCGGTCGCTACCTATGTCCGCATGATGTCCGGCTTCCTGAGGCCGCAGCAGCAGTCGGAACTGAAAATCGGCTTTTTCTCCCTAAAAGAAATGCAGACCGGGGGACAAGTGCTGACATTGACCGTTGACAGTCCGGAAACGATAGAATCGTTTAACATATTCGTCGGCAACGATGCGGGACTTGCTTTTGAGCGTCCCCGGGTTCGCATTGACGGCAGCCGGGCCACCGTCCGCCTGCTGCCGCTTGACGACAAATCTGACGCCGAGGGAAAAGAATTTGAAATTACCATTGAAGCCAACCGCAAATATGTTTTGCGCCAGACGCTTTCCCCCGTCCGCGGCAATGCGCCCGAACCCGACCGCAGGAATCTCCTGACGGCAATGTTTGCCGCAGCGGTAATCGGCGGTCTGCTGCTCAATTTCATGCCCTGCGTCTTTCCGGTGCTGTCGCTTAAGCTGCTTTCGCTGACGAAATTCGGCGCCCGCAACGTTTCTTCCGTCCGCCGCAGCTTTGCCTTTACCCTGCTCGGCATCTGGCTGTCGTTTGCTTTGCTGGCCGTCATGCTGGCCGGGCTGAAACAACTGGGAGAAAACGTCGGGTGGGGCATGCAGTTTCAAAACCCGTGGTTTGTCAGCCTGATCTTTTTTGCCGTCCTCCTTTTTGTCGCCCAGATATGGGGCATCGTCGAAATCAGGGTTCCCCGCTTCGTCAGCCGCACGACAGACAGCGAAAACCGTCTGCTTCATTTTCTGACCGGCATCTTTGCCGTGCTGATGGCCACCCCCTGCACGGCGCCTTATCTCGGTACCGCGATCGGTTTTGCTCTGGCCGGAAACTATGTTGACATTTTTGTCATTCTCGGCGGCGTTGCCCTCGGATTGTCGCTGCCTTATCTGCTGCTGTGGCTGTTCCCGGGGCTGGCGCTTATTCTGCCGCCGCCCGGCGGCTGGATGAAAAACGTCAGCCGTTTCATGCTTTTCATGCTGATGCTGACTCTGTTCTGGCTGCTGCATATCGCCGCCAGCCAGTCCGGTTGGTGGCCGGCCGTTCGTCTGGCCGTGTACGCCCTGCTGTTCTGGCTGTTTTTATGGCTGCGGCATCTCAGCCTCAACCTCGACTATGAAAGCCTGCCGCCGGCCGTCAGGAAAAAAGCGGCGGACCGGATGGGGCTGATTTTTGCCGTCTGCGCCTTTCTCGTTTTTGCCGGCGCTTCGGTCGACAACCATTACGCCGCCGCCCGGAAGGAAGAACAAATCAGGCGCGACAACCTTGCTTCGATTACCATGGAAAAGGTCGGACAATATGTCCGGGAGGGCAAAACGGTCATCGTTACCGTCAGCGCCGACTGGTGCCTGACCTGCCGTTTCAACGACATCATGGTTTTTGAAAACCCGGCAATTAAACAAAAAATCCAAAACCGCGGGGTGGTTATGCTTAATGTCGACTGGACCGTCAGCAACTCGGAAACGGCGGAATTCATGAAAAAATTCGGCCGCAGCGGACTGCCGTTTTACGTTTTGTTCAGCCCGCTCGTTCCCGACGGCATGGTGTTGCCGGAAATTTTAAGCGAACAGGAACTGAAACTGCTGATTGACAACATGAGCCTGTTCAGGCCAAATTCCTGATCGCGTTTCTGGCCAGTTCGTCCACCCGTTCGTTTTCCGCATGGCCGGCATGGCCTTTTACCCAGATCCAGCGGATTTCGTGCCCGCCGGCCAGTTCGTCCAGCCGCTGCCACAAATCGACGTTTTTGACCGGTGATTTCTTGTTGCTGGTTTTCCAGCCGTTTTTCTTCCAGTTGGGCAGCCAGCGGGTGATGCCGTCCATTACATATTTGCTGTCGGTATAAAGGGAAATGTCGCACGAGGTTTTTAACGCCGCCAGCGCGCTGATGACCGCCGTCAGCTCCATCCGGTTGTTGGTGGTTTCCTTTTCTCCGCCGGAAAGTTCCTTTTCAACCCCGCGGCAGCGCAGCAACGCCCCCCAGCCGCCGGGGCCGGGATTGCCGGAACAGGCGCCGTCGGTAAAAATTTCAACCCGGATCATTCCAGTTCCCCGCTTAAAAATTCGCTGAAAAACTCATTTAACAGCAACGTCGGATCGGCGTCTTCGCGCATGGTTCTGGCCACAAACGAACGCAGCCGGTTTTTGGGAATATAAATGCGAAAGTTGCGCGGCGCGGTACCGTCGGCGCCGATAACGCCGTCCAACAGAAAATCGCTTTCAATATAAGGCGACAGAATAATTTCCACGTTGGTGAAACGGACGATGCTGCGCGGCGGCACCCTCAGTTCCGGCCGGGTGATCAGGTTCAGCTGCCCTTCCAGCCCGGGAATGCTGTCCATCTGATTATAATTCAAGAAACGCACTTTGTTATATTCGCCGCCGTCTGTCGTTACCGTGCAGGAAAGATAAAGCTCGCGGGCAATAACGTTGCTCTGATTGTGGCCGCGGACGGAAAAGCTGATTTTCAGATACCGGTCGGGCGGCGAATCTATGCTGCTCGGATACAAAATGTCCGCTTCGCTGTTTTCCAGAACCGACAGCTGCTTGTCGGTAACCATCAAGTCTATCTCCGCCTGCGGCCGGCGGCCGAACATGCCGGCCAGCACCGAATACGGTGCCGGCACGTTGTTAGACCCCGAGCGGATGTAAAAAGTATTGCCGACGGTTGTCATCAGCGGCGCGATCTCCGACTTGGGAATATAGGTGGCAACAAAGCCGTCGCCATTTTCGTCAACGCTGACGATATGGTTGCGCACGCGGTTATGGCTGGGAATGGTGCAGCCGGAGATGGCGTTTTCCAGCCAGCTCAGAAAACGATGAACGTTCTGCACTTTGACCTTGGCCTGCGCCACGTCGCCCACTTCCGAACTGCGCGAACATTCCACCCCCCAGATCAGCACCCCGCCTTCGGAGTTGCCGAACCCGGAGATGGCCTTGGCCAGATTGCGGCGGTCATCTTTATGCAGCGCCAGACCGTTTTTGCCGGTAGAATCCGCACGTTTGAAGTCGAGAAACAGCTCTTCGGTCTGCGAATTGACGATATAATCGTCAATCGCTTCTTCCCCGAAATAGATCAGCTTTTGAAAAATATCTTCGGCGCGCGACATGGGCTCCTCCGTTGTCCGTTAACTTCTTCCGGCATTATAGGAGCAAAATCTTAATTTTACCATAATTTTGTCAGGCTTTCAGCAGCCGGCAGACTTCATCATACCCGTAATGGCCGTCAACGTTGCCGACCAGCGCATAGGTCGGTTTGGAAGCAAAAATCGTTTCCGCCGCGGCACGGACGTCTTCGACCCCGACTTCTTCTATTTTGGCAATGGTTTCCTCAATCGGAATCGAACGATTGAACAGCAGCAGCTGCCGCGCCAGTTTTTCCGACACGGCGGAAGAACTCTCGAGTGACATCAAAATCGCCGACTTGACCTGTGCCTTGGCCCGTTTCAGCTCCGCTTCGCCGACCGGAGCCGCGGCAATTTTTTTGATCTCGTCAATCATCACCGGCAGCATCTTGTTGACCTGTTCGTTGTCGGTGGCGGCGGCAATTCCGGTAAAGCCGGCGCCGGTATAAAAAGTGGGAAAACTGTAAATCGAATAAACCAGGCCGCGCTTTTCCCTCACTTCCTGAAACAGACGGGAACTCATGCCGCCGCCCAAGACGGTCGACATCAGCATTGCCGCATAATAACGCTCGTCGGCATAGGAAAAGCCGTCAAAACCCAAAATCACCTGCGCCTGTTCGGTATCTCTTTTTTCGGCAAAATAACCGCCGGTATAATGCTGACGGTCGGCGGCAAAGGAAGTTTTGGCCTGCAAACCGGACAGCCTTGTTTCCACCATTTTTACCAGCTGCCCGTGGTCAACATTGCCGACCGCGCAGAAAACCATGTTGTCCGCCGCATAGTTGGTTTTCATGTAGGCACGCAGCTCCCCGGCGCCGAAGCTCCTGACCAGATCGGCGGTGCCGAGAATCGGCCGACCCATCGCCTGACCGGCAAAAGCTTCCGCCTGCATATAGTCAAAAACGATATCGCCCGGATCGTCATAAGTCTGTTTGATTTCCTGCACTACCACTTCGCGTTCTTTCACCAGTTCGTCTTCGGCGAACTGCGGCGAAGTAACCAGTTCGCACAAAACGTCGACCGCCAGTTCCAAATCGTCCTTCAGCATTTTGGCATAAAAAGCGGTAAATTCACGGGAAGTATAGGCGTTGGTCTGTCCGCCCACATTTTCGATATCTTCGGAAATGGCCGCGGCCGAACGGCTGGCGGTGCCTTTGAATACCATATGTTCAAGAAAATGGGAAATACCGTTCATGTTTTCCCGTTCATAAGCCGAACCGGTATTGACCCAGATCCCGAGAGAAACGGTTTCAAATTGCGGATACTTCAGGCTGACAATTCTCAATCCGTTGTTTAATATGCTGATTTCAGGCTGCATTTCATTTCCTTTGCAAGTGTTGGGGCATAAACGTTAATTGTGGTGTAACACAGTTTTCAACACATCGTCAAGCCTTCTTTCCCTAACCTTTATTTTGTATTTTTTCTGATTTTCAACAGCGGGACAAAGCCGAACAGATTTACCCTGAACGTATCCTGAAAAGGTTCTTTTCTGATTTTCAGCAGCACCAGAAAACCAAACAGCTTCACCGTCCAGCACACTTTTTGACCCGCCCGGTTTGCGGCCAGTTCTTCCGTCGTATAATAACGGGCGATGATTTTTGCCTTTTCCGCCTTTGTCAGCCGGCTGCCGGAACTGGAAACGCCGCCGGCGTCAAAGTCGGCAACGACTACCGGCAAATGCCGGAAAACCCGGCCGGCCTTCATCCAGACAATCCATTTTTCGACATCCGACAAAACCCGGTAATTTTCGTTATAACCGCCCTGCTCGCGGAACAATGCGGCACGGATGAACGACGACTGATGGTTGATGCTGCCGTTGATAAAGAAATCGGCGTCAATGGCAACCGGCATTTTGTGTACCTTTCCCCGGCACAGCATGTCGCCGTACAAAACGTCCGCACCGTCACGGCTGCTGCCGCCGCCGAAAACCTGCTCCAAAACCGTTTTGTCGCAAAAGGCATCGCCGCCGTTCATGAAATTCAGCCATTCTCCCCGGGCGCGGGCGATGCCTTTGTTCATGGCGTTGTAAATTCCGTTATCCGGTTCGGAAATCAGCACGTCAATACGATCCCTGTATTCGTTCAGCACATCCAGCGTGCCGTCGGTCGAACCGCCGTCGACCACGATCCACTCAAAATCCTGCCAGCTTTGGCCGACAATGCTTTCACAGGTTTTGCGAATGTTTTTTTCATTATAGCATATGGTAATAACAGACAATTTCATACAAACGTTTCCTTATCCGATAGCAAAAAACTCTCCGGCCGGGAGAGTTTTTTTGCCGTTTAGAGGAAATATTCCCGCAGATAATTCGGCAGGTCGGCAATGTTGACACGGGTTTGTTCCATGGTGTCACGGTCACGGACGGTTACCGACTCCGGCTGATTTTCGATCGTTTCAAAATCCACCGTCAGGCACAGCGGGGTGCCGATTTCGTCATGCCGGCGATAGGCCTTGCCGATGTTGCCGGTATTTTCCAGCGCTACCCGGCCGATACCGAGCTTAAGCAGGTTTTGTTTGATTTCATGGCATTTGGCCATAATCTGCTCGTTATTCTTTTTAAGCGGAATAACGGCCACCTTGATCGGCGCCAGATGCTTCTTCAGTTTCAGCACGATACGGCTGTTGCCGCCGCCCAAGTCTTCTTCGGTATAGGCTTCCGTCATCACCGCCAGGACACCGCGGTCAACGCCCATCGACGGTTCGATCACAAACGGAACCACCCAGCGGTTGCTTTCTTCGTCGCGGATGCAGAGCTTCTGCGTCGATTCCGGGTTTTCATGGCAATGAGAAGTCAGATTAAGTTCGTCCTGGCCTTTGGTGTGGTTGCCGAGGTCATAGTCGGTGCGGTTGGCAATGCCTTCCAGCTCTTCCATACCGTGCGGGAACTGATATTCGATATCATAAGTTGCCTTGGAATAGTGTGCCAGGTCTTCTTTGGGGGTGGTGTAAATGTTCATGTGTTCACGCACCAACCCCTGGTCAAGCCACCATTTGATGCGAATGTCTTTCCAGGTTTCGTGCCACTTTTCGTCTTCGCCCGGCATCACGAAATATTCCAGTTCCGCCTGTTCAAACTCGCGCACGCGGAAAATGAAGTTGCGCGGCGTGATCTCGTTGCGGAAAGACTTGCCGATCTGGGCAATGCCGAACGGCAGCTTGCGGGAAGTGGCGTCAACCACGTTCTTAAACTGGGTAAAGATAGCCTGTGCGGTTTCCGGCCGCAGATAGCCGAAAGAAGAACCGTCGTCGACCGGCCCGATCGCGGTTTTAAACATCAGGTTGAACGGCCGCGGTTCGGTCAGGTCGGTCGAGCCGCAGTTGGGGCACTTGCCGTCTTTGATGTGGTCGGCGCGGAAACGGCCTTTGCATTTGCGGCAGTCGGTCATGGGATCGGAAAACGTATCTTCATGGCCGGAATAGTGAAGAACCTTCTGGTTGGTGAGGATGGCGGCGTCAAGCCCTTCCACGTCGTCGCGTTCGTAGACCATCGCCCGCCACCACGCGGCCTTGAGGTTGTTCTTCAGTTCCACGCCCAGCGGACCGTAATCGTAAACCCCCTGCAATCCGCCGTAAATATCGGCGTTTTGAAAAATAAAACCGCGGCGTTTGCACAATGACACCAACTGATCCATGGATGTTGCAGGCATTTTTTTGTCCTTCCGGTAAAGATAAATGTTGTTGATTAATTACTTTCCTTGTCTTATAAAATATCTCTGTGAAAATAGCAAGCGGAGATGATATAAAGATGGCAAAAAAAGTAAAAGTAGCGCTGATCTACGACTTCGACGGAACCCTGAGCACCACCGACATGCAGAACTACGGGCTGATCCCCACTTTCGGCATGTCGTGCAAAACTTTCTGGAACAAGGCCAACACTTTCGGCGACCAGAACATGATGGAGCAAATCACCAGTTCAATGTATTACGTGTTTAAGACCGCCAAAGACAAAAAGATTCCGCTGACCCGCGAACTGTTTTTCGAATGCGGCAAAAATATCCAGTTTTTCGAAGGCGTGGAAAACTGGTTTGAGCGAATCAACCATTACGGCGACATGCTCGACCTTGAGATCGAACACTATGTCATTTCCGCCGGATACGAGGAAATTATCGAAGGCTGCGCCATCCGCAAATATTTCAAGGAAGTTTACGGCTGCGCCTACGCCTATGACGACAAAGGCGAAGCGGTCTGGCCGGCGCGGGTGGTCAACTATTCCACCAAAACCCAGTACCTGTCCAAAATCAACAAAGGTCTCGGCAAGCTCGACGACCGCGGGGTCAACGAATTTATGCCCGACGAAGAAAGGCCGATCCCCTTTACCCGGATGATCTACTTCGGCGACGGCATGACCGACATCCCCTCCATGCGGCTGGTCAAAAAAGGCGGCGGCTACTCAATCGCCGTCTACAAGCCGAAAAGTCAGGACAAGAAAAAAGCCGTCAAGATCTTAAAAGACGGCCGGGTCAATTTCGCCCTGCCCGCCGACTACCGGGAAGACGAACAAATTGATACCGTGGTCAAGACCATCCTGGTCAAGCTGGCCACCGAACGAGATCTTAACATTTTGCAGGAAAAAGAAGAAAAAAAGAAACTGGAAGGCTAAGCTTTCCCCGGCTTACGCAGGCAGCATCAACCGTTTCAAGTTGTAACCCGTTCACAAATCCTGCATATCCGCGACCGGGGAAAAAGTCTGCCCCGCCTGTCGGCGCAGGCGTCCGGATCATAAAAAAAGCGGCCGTCCGGCCGCTTTTTTTACTTCGGATCAATCGTCAATATCCTCAACCTTTTCAACTTGAAAATCCGGTGTATAAAAATAACGCCTTTTGACGTACCGCCCCGACAATATAAGCGGCAGAAAATCTTTGTCCGCCGCCCTCATCCGATCATAGGGAACGGCATTTTTATCCTGCCAGAACACATCGACTTCTTCCGCACGCGGCGTCAGCTTTCCCGAAAACTCCGTGCTTTTGAAAACGTGCACGTAAAAATCCATGGTCGGAAACTCGATATACCCGACTTCCACCGGATTTTTCACGGTAATGCCGGTTTCTTCAAAAGTTTCTCTGATCACGCAGGCGCGCATGTCTTCGCCGGGTTCCTTTTTGCCGCCCGGGAAATTAAGGCACCCCTTATTGATGCCGCGATGATTGCGTATCATCAGGTAACGGCCGTTTTCAACATCTTCGACAATCGACAGCGACGCTTCTTTCATTTGCTTTCCCCCTCAGACCTTAACCTGAGAGAAGGCTACAAATTTCCTTTGCCGAAGTCAATCTTTTTCAAATTTTTTCCGTTGGGCGCAAATGTAATTTTCCCGCTTTCTCCGCAATACCCTTAACAATCAATTAAACAATTTGCGATAGCATTTTCCCGTTGAACGACAAAAAGGAATTGAATCATGAAACTTATCCGGCTTGTCCTGTTGAGCGGATTTTGGCTGCTGTGCGGCTGCCCAAACGGCATCGGTGCCGATTATCTTGACCAAAAGACATACGCGCTTGAAGACGAAGCCTCCTATGCCGTTCTGATTTATGACATTCATAATTCGTTCATCCTCTCCCTGCTGGGCGTGCAAAGCGACGGCCCCGACCAGGCCGGACAGATTGAGGCACTCAGAAAACGGGACGAATACGCCGTTCTTGACCAGGAACTCTTTGCCGCGCCGGTCAAAGGAAGCATGAATCTGCCGGCAATCAAAGAACGCACCATCAGGGAAATCCGCAAACAGAAGATCAGCATATGGAAAAGAAAATTCTCTTTCACAAAACTCGCAAAAGCCGCAAGTTACTACAATCAGGAACTCGACCAAAAACTGAAAAGCTTCAATAAGGCCGGAAGCCTCAACCTGGCGGAAGCTCTCATCGACCGTTATATTTTTGATCCTGATATTGACTACGGCCTGTTTGAAGAAGGTCTGCCGATCCCTTTGGTCAACAGTGCAGTATCAATCGCCGTTACGCGCTTTGACAACCGCAAATGGCACGAAAAAATTTTCAAATGCGGCAAGGAACAGGCGGCCCGCAACAAAGACTCTTCTTTAGACGAGCAACTGCTTCCCTGTTTCAAAGACTATTCCCGCGCCGTTTCGAAAGAAGCGGCAAAAGTTGCCGGAGAGCTTTTGCCGTATCGAACCTATTTTGAAAACATACAACCGGTGCCGGACAAAACCGAAATGGTCAAAAAAACATCCGAAGACGGCAAGTCTTACATGTGGGTTCCGAAAGAATAACCGTTTTCCGATATTATGCCCCCTGCTTTAAACGGAACCGCCGCAAAAACGAACCCTGCGGCCGGTTCCGTTTTGCCCTCCGCCCAACCGACATGCGGCGTTTCCCGCCCGCCGGCATTATCAACTGCCGTTCAACCGCTTTCACCGAAAAACAAAAACATATTTTTGCCGGCCGGCAAAGTTTTCGTTTAAATCATCCGCCCGTCTTATATTTTTTCTTTTAACATTTTTTTGACATGTCATAATCGTTGTGGTAGTTATTTTAGACAATCAATGATGTGAAAGGTAAACGGATATGAACATCGACGACAACGGTTTTATAAACTTAAGCAACGGCCTGGCCGAATGCAAAATTTCCCTGTGGGGCGCCAATATCGTATCATACCGCCCGAAAAACGAAGAACATGACATTTTCTGGCTCGGCGAACTTAACAAATTCGACAATGTTCAGGCTATCCGGGGAGGCGTTCCGATCTGCTGGCCGCGGTTCGCGGAAGAAAAACTGAACGGCAGGCTTCCCCGCCACGGCTTTGCCAGAATCTCCGGCTGGAACCTGAAAAACGTTTCGGTCGACGAAAACAAAATAGAAGCGCGGCTTTCCCTCCTGCCCGATGCGAAATACAACGTCAACGCAACTGCTGATCTTTTCATCAAAATCACCAACAAGCTCGAATATCGTCTGGAAACGACAAACGACGGCGACCAACCCTTTGAATTCAGCGAAGCCCTGCACGCCTATTTTAACGTCAGCTCCGTTGACAACGTCAAAATAAAAGGTCTGGCCGGCCATGAGTGCAAAAACTCACTGGACGGAAACAGCTATACGCTGAAAGGCGATCTGACGATCCGCGGGGAATTTGATTCTGCATTCACAAACCATAAAGGAACCGTGGAAATCGAAGACAGCGCGTTTAACCGCGTCATATCGATAGAAAAAAGCAACTCAAACACAACGGTCGTCTGGAATCCCGACAAAGACCTGGCCGAAATGAGCAAGGGACAATACAAAAACTTCGTCTGCGTGGAACCTTCAAACCAGGGAGACGCTTTTGTCCGCCTGAATCCCAAGGAAAAACACGAAATAGCCATGACAATACGAACCAGAAAACTGAAATAGGCGGACCTTTCCACCCACTGCGGCAGAAACCGCTGCCGCAGACATCTCTCCGTTATGGCCGGAACCGCTGCCCGAAGCGGCGGCGGGCGGTTTAAATGCCGGACATGCAAACGGCATTCTCCCGACAAAACAAGTTTCCGCCTAAATCTCCCACCGGCACCGATCCAAATCGACATGATCGTCGTTTTTGAAAAACACTCCTTCGCCGAGCAGCAGACGTTTTTGTTCTGCCCAGCCGGGAACCAGCCTGCCGCAGTGATTGACGATCCGATGACAGGGATAATCGCCGTAATATTGCGCGCGTCTGAGAACCAGACCGACCAACCGGGAATTTTTACGCCGGCCGATCAGGCGCGCAATCTGCCCGTAGGTTGCCACCCTGCCTTCCGGCACTTCTTCAACAACCGATAAAATTTCATAGGCAAGCTCTTCGTCCAATATACGTTTCATATCCGTTTCCGATAAAACATGCGCGTTTATCATATATAACGGGAAAACAAAAAACAAGCACAATCGGCAAAAACCGAGTTGATTTCCGCCGGGCAACGCATTATGCTAAAAAAACGAATTGTTATCACAAATTCAGAGACACCTGCAAAATGCTGTCGGAAAAACAAACGGAAACATACTTTAAACAAGCCGTGGAAGAGCTGTACAAAAACGACGGATATCTGTTTGATCCCGACCACGGACTGCACGAACAAACCGTTTCGCACCGTCTGGCCGTCTATTTGGAAAGACGCTTTTTAAAAAACAAAACCTTCAGAACATGCAATTTGTCCGTTGACTGCGAATACAACAAAAACCGGGACGACTGCAAAAAACTGTACGGTCCCTGTATGGATTGCCGTGAATCATGCCGCATAAAAGAACTGAAAACGCCGTTTGTTTACGATCGCCGTTCATATTCCGACGCCCGTGATTTTGTCCGCAGCTATCCTGAAGGAAAGCCCTGCCGTCCGGATATTATCATCCATCAAAGGGGCGAAAATCATCCGACCAACATCCTCATCGTCGAAGTAAAGAAAAACTCAAACCGGGAAAACGGACACAAAATCGTCGATCTGATAAAACTGTCGGCCTTTACCTGCCGTAAAGGCGACAGCGAATATCAATACCAATCCGGTTTTTATTTTGAATACGGACAAACCGCGGCCGCCGCCGTCCGGTTTGAGGGCGGAGAAATCGTCAAAGAACTGAGATTCAACGTCTCAAACCGGACGTGGGAAGACCTTACCCCTGCTCTTTAGCCTCCAGCTCCGCGAACTTTTGAGCCATCGTCGGGTTATTTTTGGTCAAACGCTTAACGGTCAGATCCTGAGCTTTGTTGTTTGCCAGCCGCAAGTTGTTTTCCGAAGACAACAGGGCGTCTTTGGTTTTCTGCAAATGGTCGATCGTCTTGTCAATCTCCTCTATGGCTTTGCGGAATTTATCGCTGGCCAACTGATAGTTTCGCCCGAACTTATCCTTAAAATCGTTCATTTCCGCTTCGAAATTTGAAATGTCAATATTCTGGTTCTTATATTCAGCCAATTGTTTACGATATTGAACCGAATTCAAAGCTGCATTTCTGAGCAATGTAATCATTGAGATAAAAAACTGCGGACGAATGACGTACATCTTCGGATACTTGTAGGAAACGTCAACGATGCCGCAATTATACAGTTCGTTATCGGCTTCCAAAAGAGAAACCAGCACGGCATATTCACAGCCTTTTTCCTGACGGTCCTTATCCAGTTCTTTCAAAAAGTCCTCATTTTTATGTTTGGTGGCCGTCGTGTCCATCTCATTTTTCATCTCAAACATAATAGAGATAAACTCTACGCCCTCTTCCGTCGATTCACGGTAAATGTAGTCTCCTTTGCTGCCTGTTTTCGCATCATTGTCTTTTTCAAAATAGGCTTTTTGAAAACCCGTCGCCCGGAGCTTGTTAAACTCGATTTCGCAATGCTGTTCCAAAGTTTCCCCGACCATTTTGGTGGACATTTTGGCTTTCAGGTCTTTGTAAAACTCAATCTGCGTATCTTTTTCCTTGAGCTTTAATTCATAATTTTCTTTTAAGCTTTGTTCTTTGACGAGGGTATCTTTCGCCGTCTCCCGCAACTTAATGTTCAGTTCGGCAATTTGCCTGTCGCGCGCAACGATTTCATCGTTTTTAGAGGTTACGGCCGCGGCTACGGCAAGTTGCTTATCCTTATCACCGGCCAGAATTTGCGCTTTCAACTTCTCAATTTCCTGCTGCAAACCGGAAACACTCCGGGCTTTTTCCAAATCTTTATCTTTGCCGAGGGTAATAAGTTGTGCTTTAAGGTTAGAAATCTCCAAATTAAGCGAGGCCAGCGATTGCGCCTTGTCCATCTCTGCCTTGTTTTCCACCAATTTAAGCTCATTTTGTTTTTCCCGGTTGAGCTGCTCAATGCGCTCCCGGACAGCGTCATGAAATTCGGCGTCACGAACCTGCGCCACGATCGCGGCATAGCCGGACTCGTCAACCGTAAACACTTCTCCGCACTTCGGACATTTTATCTCAGGCATTATTGTTACTCCTAAAAATCTTAGCCTCAGATTAAAACATCTATGGTTAAAGTCAAACAAAAGATGATCCGTAATACCCTCATTACTTTTAATAACAACCTTTCGAATCCTGCAATTTCAGCTGATCAGGACAAATTCGGAACAGCTGAATTATAATTTCCCTCATCTTTTGGTTACAAGAATATTTATCCGGCAAATCGATAATTTGTCGTTTGCAATAAAAATACCCTGCAACCAATCGGCCACAGGGTATTTTGCGCTACGGATCAAACGCTTAAAATTTATATTTAGCGTTAATCAAACCGGTGTGGTCTTGGTAATCCTCACGGAATTTGCCTTCATAACCGAACGAAAGTTCCACCTTGTCGTTGACTTCCGCAGTTACGCCGGCACCGAATTCCATTCCGAAACGGTCAAGAGCTTCGCCTTCAACCGCATAAGCCGAACCGTTGGCCAAGGTTACGACCGAATTAACGTCATCGTTAAACAGGTCATAAGTCGCGGCAATTCTGGCTTCCGGCTTAATGTTCATACCATTGGACAGCTCAAAGTTTTTGCTGATTTTGGCTCCGATAACACCGGTCAAAATGTCGCTGTCATTGGCAGATACACGTTGGTCGGCAGAATCTTTATAAGCGTCCTGCCTGATATGGACATAACGCAAACCGGCTTCCGGTGTAATGCCTAAGCCGTTGATATTCATATCGTAACCGGTCATTGCCTGTAAGCCAAAGGTTTCGACATCGTAATCAGCCTTAACACCAACTCCGGCAACATTCTTGCTTTCTTCATAATCAGACCAGCCATAGGTCGCAATACCGTTTACATACCAGTTGGACGGTTTATATTCGCCGTAAACAATTGCGGTGTGCGTATCAACATCGGTTGAACGCATAAAGCCGTCAATATCCGTATTGGTGTAAGCATAACCGATACCAACCTTGGTATCATCGTTTACAAACTTCTCGGCACCGAAGGCAATACCGTTAGAATCTGCATCAAAACCCTTTGCCTTGGATGTATCGTCCAGTTTGGATTTGTTGAACAAGCCCTGAACCCACATTGCACCGCGTTTGAAGATATTGTCGCCGGAAGCCATACCTTGTGATGCTGAAGAAACAGAACCACCGGTCAAGCGTGTGCCGACCGCATTAAAGACCTGATTGGCTGTTTCTGTCTGTGTTTTTTGAACCATCGGCGCAACTTCCGGAGCAACCGCCGTCAAAGCGTCAACATAGGCTTTCTGCTCGGCAGCATTTGTGCTGTTGGAAAGCTGTGCCAGTTTTTCCGTAACGGCGGCAGCAACCGGAGAGCTGGTTGAAGCCCTGACGCTGTCCCATGCCTCGGCTGTTCCGGCATTGTTGGCGGAACCACCGGCATCAACAACGGCATCCGTGGCAGAACCGACAGAAGTAACTTCAAAAGTTCCGTCGCCATTGTCCGTAAATTCATAACGGGAATTTCGGCTCAGGTTGGCAAACTTGCCCTCAACCTCTGCTTCGGCGGAATCTGCACCGTTAAATAATTTAAAAGTAGCTGTTTCACCTTTGGCCAAGGCGGCACCGTTTAAGGTCATATTCAAATTTGTACCGTTTTCGCTGATTTTGATATAATTGGCTTTGATTTTGCCATAGGTATCTTTATCGGTTACGGTAAAGGCCAAAGTTGAATTATCGGCAAAAATGACACCTTCGCCATCGGCTTTATCGCCGGTTGAATGCAGTGTTTTGTCGCCGATATCCAGCGTTGCGCCATTGCCGACCTGAACCGTTGTAATCGTATCAGTCGGCTCTTTGTCAAACGTCAACGTACCTTTGTTAATGGCTAAAATGTCCAAACCGCCGATATTGCCGCTGATTGCGTTATTTAAAGAGTGGCTGTTTTCAAAAATCAGGCTGACAGCTTCAACATTACCGTCGATTTTGGCGTTTGAGTTCTGAAAATGAATTTTACCGCGGTCATCACCGTTAATATTAGCAACCAACTTGCCGCCCAAATTAATTCTGGTATCGTTATCATAAACATTAATCGTAGCTTTCTGAGCCTGGCTCATATCTTCTGTAAACGCTTTGGCAAACAATGTAGAACCCAAAGCAATATTAAGCTCTGACCCGTTGGCAATTTTTATATTGCCTACGGAAGCGATTTCCGCAGAAGAACCGCTGACATTTATTGTTCCGCCGGTAATGTTTATGTTGCCGCTTGCCGGTTTGCCGTCCTCGCTTTGATAATCACCGCCTCTTATTATTGACGAATCTTTAAGAGAGATTGTGCCGCCGCTGATATTTATATCACCGGTTTCGCCGTCATGGAATATTGCGGAACCGTTTTCCAACGTAAACTCTCCGCCGCTAATGTCCAAATCTCCGGAATTTTCACGTCCCAAAGAACTTTCATTCATCTTAAACGTACCGCCGGAAACGGTCATGGCAGCACCTTTCTGGGAATTGTCTCCGTCTGACATAGCCGGATAGGTACTGATATTGGAATCATTCATTTCAAATGTTCCGCCCGAAATATTAAATTGGCTGCCATCATCAGCATTGCCATATATAAAGATTTCGCCGGTATCCAGCTTTATCGTGCCACTGCTGATATCTGCTTCTTTAGCGTTCAGCGTTGAGCGCCATCCGGCTCCATTCTCTTGTTTTAGCGTCAATTCTCCGCCCGTTTGGGTATATTTGCCGTCAACAAACATAAAAGGCTTTTCAGTCTCATCTGTCGCATCTGAATTGATTACCGACAAAGAGGCATCATCTGCCAGAGAGACATTTCCGCTAACATTCAAGGTCTTGGAAACATCGACCTCATCGGCTTCTTCTTCCACGATTGCCTGAGTTTTTACGTCTAATGAGGCTGTTCCTGATAAATTTATGTCTCCCGAGTGTGAAACCTGAGTATCCGAACGCTCAACGACATAGTTACCCGATGTCAAATTGGTTGCATCTTCCGGAAGATTTTCCGCATAAGCATTGCCGGACACCGAAAGCGCCACCAATGCCGTTGTAATTAAAAGTTTATTTTTCATACGATTAAACATCCTTGTTAATTAGTTAAACAAAACCCACCGTTCATAAAGAAAGGCGGGCGGATGTTCGAAAACCGTATAGACTTAAACGGCTCGGCTTATTTGGCTGAGCCTTATTCACCGACATCCGTCCAAGTAGAATCAGAAGTCGGCACAGGTTAAAGTCGTGTGCACACGACTAAGTCTATAAAAGGGTTTTCGACGCCCTAAGCAGCGAACTGCTCGGATTTATATTATAAAGCCTTTTGAAGACAATCAAGCTAAAAGTCAAAAACCCTCTGGAATTTTTATAAATAAGCCGATATAGTCCTTTTGTAAGGAGCCGAAAGTATCATAAAAGTATTGCCGTTTCTGACCGGGTGTACGACAATCAAGGTGCCGGCTGAATTTGTGTATAAAGAGGTTGAAACACGGAATTTTACTCTTGCCAGCTGGCAAAAGGTTACCAATCCGGCTGCTCCTTATAAAATATATATAGAAGGCGACGGTTATGCCTTTAATGCCCGAGGCAAAGCAACACAAGACCAGACACCTCGCGGAACTTTAGTCCGTGAACTGGCTTTTGGTGACGACAGCCAGAATGTCATATATTTTGCCCGACCGTGCCAATATATTAAAAGTCCGATTTGTTCAAAAAGACATTGGACAACCGCTCGTTTCGCACTGGAAGTTATTAATGCTGAATATGAGGCAATTAAAAATATTGCCGACAACAATCCGGTTATTTTAATCGGATTTTCCGGCGGTGCACAGGTTGCCGGTTTAGTGGCTACAGCCAAACCGGGGCTGAATGTCAAAAAAATTATAACCATTGCCGGAAATCTCGACCACTTGGCATGGACGCAATATCACAATCTGCCGCCGCTTAATGAATCAATGAATTTGGAAAGCTACCGCAAACAGTTCGCTAAAATTCCACAAATCCACTATGTCGGCAGTAAAGATGAAGTCACACCACCAATATTGGCACGCGAATTTGTCGGAAAGGACGATTTAATTATTGAAGTCAGCGGAGCGAGCCATAATGAAGGCTGGGGAAAAATTTATAATAAAGTCTGGAGCGAAAGATGAAAAGAACCGTATGTTTATTAATTTGCTTGCATGAATTGAGTTAAATTAAACGTAGCATTATAAATCTCATAAGTCAAAAATATAATCGTTTGGTTGCATTTATAGAAAAATATCACTAAATACAGATTGGTTAGATAATTTAAGATGTTAACATAATGGACAATAGTAACTTGCCTTTTGAGTGGGCAAAATGTTTGATTTTGGGCAATGGAAACAAAGTTCAAAATTTAAGGATGCTCAAAAAGCTTACACCCGAAGGATTAGCCAAATCAGCTGATGTTTCCGAAGAAAGTCTTAAATCAATTGAATGTCAAAAGATAGAATTGATAAATACGGACTTAACCAAGATTGCCAATACGTTAAATGTAGATGTGGAATTATTGTTAGATTCATCAATGAGTATAGATAATCAGGATATGTATTGGTTGAGGCATATTTTGCAAAATCATAAGACAGAGATCAATTTTTCACAATTGCAAGCGCAAATAGTGAATTTGATAAATATTATTTTGTACAAAAACCGAGAGCAATGGAGTGAAACTCGTAAAGATTCGATTGAGTCATTATGTAAATGCGAAAGAAAAAATTGTGCCCGTAAGGCCAGAAAATTAAGAGATGAAAAATATGCTCCCTTTAGGGAATACTTCAGAAAAATACAATATGAAAAATTTATGCAATATCATGAGAACGGCAAAATATTATCGGCAAACTATTTTGCTATGTGGTATTTGACACATAAATCGGAAGATATGCCAATTCCTTATGTCAAACAAAATATTGCTAACAAGTTAGTGCAATTGGCACAAAACAATAACCGCGAGTTCAAAAAGCTTCTACGCGAAGAAGCTGATACGTCTATCGTTACGGAGGATTGATTTTAAGCTAAAATGTTTCTTAATCTATGCTTCTATTGTTAACAATAATGGAGGAGAAGAAACATGGATTTTGAAATCTATAAAAGAAAGTTATTAGAAGAAGATGAACGCAATCGTTTATCTGAATTGCAAACAAAATATAACGGGATTAAGACACCTGATTATGCTAATATGAGCTTGCGAGACGAATTACAAACAAGGTTTGACTTAGACGAGCTTAATAATTTACAGCAAAAGTACGGTGTTCAACAAACATCTGCTCTTAAGTCGCAAATCACGGCTTCGTCACCACAGTCAAGTTATGTGCAACCAATCTCATCTCAACAGCCTAATTCTCAACCATCAACTTGGGATAATACTTTGCGAAAAGCTGAACAACTGACTACCGCAGCTTTGGACGGATTGAGCCTTGGCTGGGCCGATGAATTAGAAGGAGCAGCAAGTACTGTCGGTTATGGATTAGCAAGCCTAAATCCGCAATGGAATAAGACCAACGAAAGTTTCTGGGATGCAATGAAACGCGGGTATGTTAAAGGGCGTGACAATCGGCGTCAGGTTTTAGCCCAAGGTTTGCAAGAAAATTCAACGACAACAACGGTTATCCAAATGGCTGGCGCTTATGCTTCACCGATTAACTTGTTTAAATATTCAAAAACGGCACCTTTGGGAATTCAAAATAAGTTAAATAACTATAATGCTGCAGCAAATGGTATAATTTATGGTATTGGCTCGGGGCAGGATAATTGGCAAAATTATGCTCAACAGATCGGTATAGGTTTGGTTGGTAATTTTGCAGGAAATAGATTTGCAGCACAAGCTTTTGGTCGAGCCGTCAATCCGTTAATTCGAAATGCCTTTAGTACGGCAAGCGGTGAAGCAACAGGGTATGTTATTGACGGAATTAAAAATCAGTATCATAATTACAACAAATAATAATTGATAAGTCGGGAGCTGCGATGTTTAAAATAAATATTATGCAAATAATGAAATTTATTACAGCTGTTGTTTGTTTCAGTTTGTTTGGATTTGCTGTTTACTCAATGAATCAATCTAAAGCATCGCCGCTTCCTTTTTTAATATGTGCTTGTATACTCTATGTTGTTGATGGGATAATCTCACATATTTTAATCAAAAAAGGACATGAAAATTCGCCATACTTTGACCCCAAGCATCAATGGAAATATTTTGCCCCCATATATGCCGTTGTTTGTTTGACTATCATAGTGATATACAAGTATCTGTTATAATGCTGTAGGAATGTGTTTATGTCCAAGACTAAAAGTTTATTAAAGGAAAGTGGCAATGTTTAAAATAAATATTATGTCAATAATAAAATATATTTCAGCTATTGCATATTTTTATTTAGCTTACCATGCACTCTATTTAGTCGATAGATCTAAAGCATCGCCGCTTCCTGCCTTAATATTTATTTTCATGCCTTGTGTAAGAGGCAAGAGTGGAATGTTCGGTCAGTATATAGATATTATTTAGGATCCGTCAGCAAGATGATATTTTTTGCAATGCTCGCGATTAAAGTCTTGCGTCCGTTATGTGAGCATTTTCTCTTTATACAAATCGAAAAAAATAGCCATTTCTCAACCTCCAGTCATTGATGGCGAACGGTCCGTATTCTGTGGCTGGAAGAAAGGGCAATTTACATGGCAAAATTTAATTATAAATTATGAGCTGTTTCTTGAGTATCGTGAAGAAATTTTGATTATGAGAGAGTGTCTTATGCTGATTAGGAACTTGACCAAAAATGAAATGACAATTTAGTTACTTCACCATGTCACATTCATCTATTAAAATGAGTTTTTTGTTTTCTTTCGCGATGTCTCTCAAATGTTTTGTAAAGCCGCTTTTTGAAAATATGCCGTAGGTTAAATCATATCCTTTGAAATCGTCAACTTGGCATTTTTCTACCAACTTTGCATAAACATTAACGTCAACCGGTTTGTCGTCTTTGTAATATTTACATAACGTTTTTCTACTTCACCCCAAGCTCTTTCATATATTTGTCATAATTTGCCAGAGCGGCATTCGTTTGCTCAATGATTGCGGAAACCTTCTTCTCCGCAAATCCGAAAGGTGTGGCAGTTTTTATCAAATCGCTGTCGGTAATATCAATTCCTTTGCCGTTTACCAGAGATGTCTGTTCTCCGTTGATACCCTGCGAAGGGGTTAAATCGTATGCCGGCGTCATTTTCCAGTTGTTGTTTTGATCCAGCATAAAAGAGAAGTTTTTACTATGGTCATCTTTGTTGCCGGCTTTGACGTTAAAAATCATTAACCGAACCATTTTCTCAACTTCCCGAACGTCTTTGGTAAGAATTGAAGTCAGTTTTAATAAACCGTCATAGTTAATGCTGGATGTGCGGTGGTTGGCATGCAATAACCCGCAGGCCGTATGAACATGCACCTTTTGGTCACCAATGCGGTCAAAACGTTTGACGCCGAAATGGCCGACGCAGTTTTTTGAGGGAAACAAATGCGTTTCCGGCATTTCAATACCGGCGTCTTTGGCCATTTTTGAGTAAACATATTCCTGAACACCGATGTTTTTATTATCAAGAGATGACGTAAACTTAATCAGCCACGGGCTATAACCGGGTTTAGCCAAGTTACCGTGAATGAGCGTTTGTTTATCATCTGAAACCAACGCCACAATTTTGGGACGAGCTCCACCGGATGAGCCGTTAAGCGTTAAAAGCTTATCAAGTACTTCCGAACTTTTGCCGGCAAGAATATGATTAGTTTCCAAACAAAGTGAATCTAGTTCTATATCGCCGACAAATTCACTGTCATTTTCGGTGATGGGTTCATATTCCAATGCCCCCATAGCATTAAGCCCAATCATGGATAAACGCTGTAAAGGCGTGATTTGTTGCAAACTCAAGCCTTTCTTTTGTAATTGTCGGTCTAAAAGCAGACACCCCCAACCGTCGGGCAAACTATCATTAAACACGCCGAAAAGACCGTCAAAGGTTTGTTTGGTGTCTTCAAAGATTTGTGATTTGAGCGGTAGCATAAAAGGGGACAAATTTATTCCGGTTGCAATAAACTCCGGAGAATATTCAAAAAAGATACGAGGTGCCTGTTCCTCTAAAATACCGACAAAGTGCCGCTTGCCGTAAGCATTCAAAAAAACATTCAATCTCATTTGATGCTCCCCCGTTTGCGTTTTTTCTCTTCTTTACTTTCAAACAAACTGCCGCGCGGCGCATTGTCTGCAAACAAGGCATCAAAGTCTTCCAAACATCCCAAAGCCAAAGCAATATCAATCAGCGATTTAAGCGAAATCTCACCGGTTCGTTCAAAACGTTTAATACTTCCCAAACTAACGCCCGAACGCAACGCTAAACCTTCCTGCGTCAGATTTTGCTCCAAGCGCCGAAACTTAGCCCTCTCGGCAATCTCTTGCATAACCTCTTGCTGTGATTTCAATATAAAAGACAATATATTATCTCCAAATGCTATTTTCTTCTATTTGTAGATATTATATTATCTGTTAAAATAAAAGTCAAGAACGTAATTTCCTGCCGGAATCACATTTTTCAAAGGAAAGATTTTATTTATTCCATATCTTCATTGTCATTTTGTTTCATCAATTCTTCCAAGGTTTTTCCTTGATATACCCATTTATCTATTCCCCAATAAGCCCCTGACTTTGTGCATCTTTGCTTTCTTGTTTCAATTTCTCTTGTAATTGGAGACAATCGCCATTTCTTTCCTTCAAACTTTACTTCTTTGTCAGCAACAACTTCAGCCTTAATGCTTTCATCATCATAGTAAGTAATCAATTTTCCTATCAAATTTATTGCACCAAAAGAAAATCTTGAGGAACCGTTTTTCTTTTCTATTGAATAGTTATTAGAATTTTTCAAGTTTTCCGACACAGGTAATACATTATTAGTTATTAATTTTGTTAAATAAATCGCTCTTTCTTTTATTTGGGTTTCTCCCCAAGAATCTTTATCTATAATTTTATCTTTTGAAATTTGCATACCTGATTTATTAATATAGATATCTTTTTTATTAACAAAAGAACTGTTTCCAAGTTCTTGATTATGCCTAATTAATGTAAGATTTCCTATATTGTTTAAATAACTATCATAAATTCGTTGATAGTCATCCCCTAACATGTCCCTCCAATTATCGTTAAGTGTCTGAGGCATTATATGTTCTATTTGCAAATATGTATCATTCTTAGGACGACATCTGGTAATACTCTCTTCTATTAGACTAAATATAAATTTACAAATTCTAAGATTATAAAAATTTGAATCCTGATTAGTTAAATAAGCAAGCAATTCATTATCATTAGGTAATCTTAAAGCATACAATTGGTTTGATAAAATTAATAACATCTTATCCTTTTTAGAAGATGCTGTAATTAGTTCATCAAAAAAACTTACTAATAGCGGGGCATTTTTATTTTCTCCTTGTGTAAGACGCAAAATTCTTCTACGGGTTATATAAATAAACACAGCGTCCAAAATAGATAAACAATCATCTGAACTTAGTTTGCCCTCTGTCTGTAAATGCAAAATACCTAAAATAAAGGAATAAAAACCTGAAGATTCAACTGTTTTTAAATCAGCGATTTTTGCATCAATTCTTTCATCTCCACTTGATTTGTATCCTGCCAAAACAGAATAGTTATCTGAATAAAGAGCAAGTTTTTCTATGAGCGTTTCAGTTTCGGCATTTTCAAATAATTCTTTAAAATCATGGTAAAGTTCTTTGTAATTCGTTTCTGTCGCTTTTTTCTAACTAAAGGTCGCTTCCAGTTGCATATAGTCTCTTATAAATGAGGAAACAGAAAAACTATCATCAGGTCCTGCTAAATTTTTTTCTATTTTTAACCAATAATTATGATACAATGTATCCTGCTTTGCGGCTGTCTTTCCTAACAACAAATAATTTCTTACCAAATCGGCCAAAGATAATGGTTTTCCAAGAGAATTCATTGATTCAAAAATCTCTTGGGGCTTTTCCCATTTATTACGTTCTGGTTCTAATTGAATTGTAACAATATTAAAATTAACCAATCCTTTTACAATCAGATCATTTATTTCAGTTTGCTCTAATTTTTCAAGCCTTGATTTAAAAAATAAATAGTTAGAATAGACAATAGATTTTTTATCTTTGTCGCTTAATTCTTCTTGAAGAACTAGTTTTTTATATGCTCCCCAATCATTTTCAACCTGTTTCAGTTTTATTTTGTATTCAACATCATTTCCTGAAACGTTGTTATTTCTTAAATATTTAGAATCTATTGTCTTTTTCAAAATTTCATCTTGTATTACATCCCTTGCAGCAATCAAAAATAACATTGTTGTTGTGAGGCGTTGTTGTCCATCAACCAGAATATATCGGCTGGGCTCTCCGAAAATTTGAGACCGCTCTTCATAAAAAATAATTGTTCCAAAAAAATGCTGAGTATTAGGATTGTGTGCTACTTTTTCAATATCTCTGTAAAAAGTGTCACACATTTGTATATCCCATTCATAATTTCTTTGATAAGGCGGAATAAAAAAGGTTACATCGTTATTTGATAGTAACGGGATGATTTTATTATCTCTACTCTGCATATTTTTGTACCTTCCAACAATCTATAACAAACACTCTAGAGAAGAATTACAAAACATTCAACAGTAATCGTTATAAAAGTCCCCAATATTAAAATATGTTTTTCGGAAGATTTAAGATATATTTTACGTGCACAGTAAAACATTAAATAATTTATTATAAAATAAGATATAAAATTATTTATTTACCAAAAATTGATTTTTCACAACACGCTTACATTTCATCAAAGTATATAAAATTAGAAATCATTTTAGAATAACCCTTCCGCCAGTTCTTCCACCGTTCTGTAATTATCCAAATCATCCGGTTGGTAGCGGCGGAGGTTTTTGAGTATCTGCAAAACCAGTCGTGTCGGAATGTATTGCTCTTCCGGTGGTTGCCAGTAGGAATAGTCATAACTAATAACTTTTCTGTCTTTGATATATGAAATGCTGCTGTAATCACTATTATGATGTCTGCGGTAATGGATTAACGGATAACCGCAAAACATAAAGCCGTTGTCCCAGAGTTTCACCAGATTCCCGATACTGATTTTATCTACCACGTAGCCGTAATACGGGCAAGCAAAGCTCGTAATGATGATGCAGTCAACAATAACTGAGGCATAGGGTGTTCCAAGTTTGAATTTTTGCCGATTTTCCCAAATCCTATCAAAATGTTTCAGAAACCACTCTCTGTGCTGTTGCTTTTGCTGCTTTATATGTTCTTTGACTATCGGCAGGTTTGTCCGCTTAAAATTATTCATTTCCTCGTTTAAGTATTCAATTTTGGCCTGATAATCACAGAGTATTTTGTTGTATTCTTCTTTGTTCATCTCAAATCCTAACATTTTCCACGGCGTTGGCGAGCATTTGGTCGTTATAGTTAAAATAATGCTGCGTGGTACTGATGTTCTTATGATTGGCCAGTTTCTGCACAATGCAGATATTCACGCCGGAATTGACAAGTTTGGAAACAAACAGATGCCGTCCCAAGTGGCTCGCGCCCTGAATGTTAAATTTCCGATAAACCGAAGCAAACAGGCGGCTGATACTGGCACGGTTATAGGGCTTATTGAACTTTTGGCTCGTAAACAGATAAGTTTCCGGTGTCAGTCTGTCTTTCCATTTCCGCTGTAAATACTTCAAATATTCGCAAAATTCCTTCTTCATCTGGCTGTTCATATAGTAGGAGCATTTTTCCAGAAAATCTTCTTGCCCTTAAAGTCAAAAGCCCCGAAATCGTGTTCACCATACGGATCATCGCCTTCGTTAAAATCTTTGAAAGTCCTCACTTTGTTAAGAATGGTGGCAACGTCCTGCGGCATATTGCACGGATACCGGCGGTTAAAACAAATGTCACGAGCGAAGGATTAGCTCTGAAAGCATCGTTTAACGCGGCAATTTGGGCAGCATTACTCATCGCTCTTCTCTTCCAACAGACGGACACAGAGGTAATCGGTTAAGCCATCATGTTCGACAGCATAATCCCAAACGGTTTTGCCGTGTTTGTTTTTGATATTCGGATCGGCGCCGTTATCAATCATAAAATCCAAAACCCGAAGCCGCATCATTGCCTGCGGATGTTTCACGACATAAATAAACGCGGTATTGCCGAATTTATCCTGCGCGTTGATATCCGCTCCGGCCTTGAGCAAAACCGCCAGTGTCTGCGGTGAACTCCGATGCTTGGCGGCAATGATAAACGGCGTTTCCTCATATTGATTGCAAGAGTTGATATCGCCGCCGGCTGCCAGAAATGCTTTAATTGCTTCCGGTTCATAAAATTCCCGGCATGCCCACATAAAAGGCGTCCAACCGTGCTTGTTATAAGGAGCATTAACATCCGCACCGATGTTGAGTTCGGTTTTAATCAGCTCCCTGTCCATGGCATAAAGTGCTTGCATTAAATTGTTGCTATCCATTTGAAACTCCATCAAAATCAATCAAGATTTAAAGATGGCACCCGGGTTACCATGCCGGGATTCTCAAGTCAAGCACTTTTTTTAACATTTTTTCATGTTAATACATTGATTCATCATCATTTATTTTAAATTCAATGGGTTGGAAAATGCAAAAAATCAATAAATATCCTTATAAAGCACAAGGACGTAAAATGAAGGTATTGATTGAAACGATAACCAGCCGCAGGGGATATAAAAACTTTGCCGATGAGGCGGAATTGGACGACTTTCTGGCGCATAACCATAACAAAATCACCGATTATCAGATTTTACAGGAAGATAATGATGCTGTTATCCGTAGTGATTTACAGGATTTTGCTCGGGACTGTAGAAGTTTAATGATGAAGATTTATCAGTACTGGCTTAATAATCTTCATCAAAACAAAAGATATGGAAAATTAACCTTAGCAACCCAAAGTTTGCTCAATGCTATGACGTATATTGAAGGGTGTTTGAAATAAAATCAGTTCTTATATAAAACAGCACCGTTATCAAGCAAAAGATTGGCAATATCAGGCTCTATACGCTCCAAGGCCAGCATTAATGCGGTTTTGCCCTGACAATTAATCCAATTAACATCACAGCCCTTATCCATCAGCATTTGCAGTACGGCTAATTTTGTTTCATCGTCCATGTTTTCGTTCAAAATCACAGACATAATGGCATTAAAGCCGAAAATATCCGTTCTGTTGATTTCACTGCCCTGTGCAAGCAGATATTCCAAAGGCTCTTTATCGGAGCAAAAGTAACAGGCCACCAGAAACAAACTGGCACGGCGGCGGTTTATCGGCATATTGATATTAAAATTTTCCGTTTTGAGCAATTTCTTTAATGAGGTAACGTCATCAATATCTAGTTCATCTGTGCATTCCGCCTGATCAATCGGATTAACCGGCATATTTTGCAATCTTGCTTCCAGTTTCTTTATTTTTTCTTTCATTTCAGCCGCTTGGTCAATAGGAATAAATCTGGAGTAGCATTCGTTTTCTGAGTTATAAATCAACATAAAAATCTCCTTTGTCTTTTTGTTACAAAGATATTTATCCGGCAAATCGGTAATTTGTTGTTTGCAAAAAAATACCCTGTAACCAATCGGCCACAGGGTATTTTGCGCTATGGATTAATCTTAAAATTTATATTTTAAGTTAACCAAACCGGTGTGGTCTTGGTAGTCCTGACGGAATTTACCTTCATAACCAAGCGAAAGTTCGACGTTATCGTTAACTTCTGCAGTTACGCCGGCACCAAATTCCATACCGAAACGATCAAGAGCTTCACCCTCAACCGCATAAGCCGAACCGTTGGCCAAAGTTACGACCGAATTAACGTCATCGTTAAACAGGTCGTAAGTCGCGGCAATTCGGGCTTCCGGCTTAATGTTCATACCGTTAGACAATTCAAAGTTTTTGCTGACTTTCGCACCGATAACACCGGTCAAGATGTCGCTGTTGTTGGCAGAAACGCGCTGGTCGGCAGAATCTTTGTAAGCATCCTGTTTGATGTGGACATAACGCAATCCAACCTCGGGCGTGAAGCCTAAACCATTAACATTCATGTCATAACCGGTCATAGCCTGTAAACCAAAGGTTTCAACATCATAGTCAGCTTTGACGCCAACGCCGGCAACACTCTTGTCTTCGGAGTAATCAGACCAGCCGTATGTTGCAATACCGTTTACATACCAGTTGCTTGGTTTGTATTCACCGTACAAAATTGCCGTGTGTGTATCAACATCGGTTGAACGCATAAAACCGTCAATATCCGTATTGGTGTAAGCGTAACCAATACCAACCTTCGTATCATCAGTTACAAACTTCTCGGCACCGAATGCAACACCAGCAGAATCTGCGTCAAAACCTTTGGCTTTGGATGTATCGTCCAGCTTGGATTTGTTAAACATTCCCTGAACCCACACGGCTGCACGTTCAAAAATGTTATCGCCGGAAGACATACCTTCACCACCGGTTGAGATTGACCCGCCAGTCAAGCGTGTGCTGACTGCTCCGAATACCTGATTTGCAGTTTCGGTTTGGGTTTTCTGTACCATCGGTGCAACTTCAGGTGCAACAGCCGTCAACGCGTCAACATAAGCCTGTTCGTTATTCTGCGACAAATCGTTTAAGACCGAAGCAACCGCTTTGGCATTGTCGCTTGCTGTTGATGATTGTACCAACGTATCCCAAGCTTCAGCTGTTTGGGCATTGTTGGCCGAACCGCCGGCGTCTGCCACGACATCGGAAGCCGAATTTTCATAGGTAATGTCAAAGTTCTTACCGTCTTCCGAGGTTACCTTATAACGGTTATTGGAAATCTCATTGGTAAAGTGATTGTCTACATTGCCTTTCAGCAAAGCCACATCTTCCAAAGTCTGGCCGATTTCCATTTTCTTGGTAATGTTCAGCGCCAGTTTGGATCCTTCTTTGCCGGTAATATTTGCTGCTTGCAGAGAACCGTTACCGCCGTCGGTAATTTCCAGCTTCAGCGTTGAACCGGAATTAAATGTTGCATCGCCGTCAATAACCGCATTATTCAACCCGACGTTCATAACGCCGCCGCTTGTCATATTGACATTGCCGGTAATCTTTCCGCTGTTTGAATTAAAGTTAAGCGTTCCGTTGCCGTTCAGGCTGGTGTCCAATGTTCCGGCAATATTCAAAATTGCTGCGGAACCAAGCTGAGCCGTTGTCGGCGTTTGATCGTTTCCGCCATAGATTCCCAGAGTGCTGCCTTCGGCAATATTGATTGTACCGCCGTTAATGTTAACGTTTTTGCTGCTGGAAATTTCAGCCTGTTTACCGGTAACGTTGATTATTCCACCGTTGATATTCAAATCATACGCCGGATATTCATCGGGCTTGTAATCAGCAATATTGTTAAGAATGGTATCAGTGCCCTTCATATTGATGGTACCACCGGTGATATTAAATTCTTTGCGGGCATATAATCCGGTTTCAACAGATGTATCATCACCCATAAGGTTAATCTCACCACCGGAAATGTTGATATTTCCGTCCCAAGCATTCATTTCCGTATTGGTCAGCTGCATTTTTCCGCCGCTGACATCCAGATTCTCAAATCCGTCTGATGAAACATTGGTGTGAATAAACTCACCACCTTTAATGTTAAGGTTTTTGATGCCGATTTCACCACTAGGCTCTTTTTCCTCAAAAGCATCTTTTATTTCCTGAATTGTACCGCCTTCAAGATTAACATTACCGTTTTGAGCCATAAATTCGGTATCGGTGATTGTTCCGTTTTTAATGGTAATACTCCCATGTTCAGATAAAACAGTTCCTCCGTCGGAAGTATACGAGCCGCCGTCAATAATGATTTCTCCGGCTGCACTTAAGTAGGAATCTTTCAAAGTAACTTCAGAGTTTTCCAGTGTAAGATTACCATCAGCCCAAACGCCGTAGTTATCCGGTGCTTCAGTAGAAGAGGTTGAGCTGAGATTCGTATCTTTAATGATAATGTTGCCATTGGCTTCCAAATCCGAATCATTCATGGTTACGGTTGCACCATCCAACAATATATTGGAGTTATTGGGCTGGTCATCGGCATCATTTCCGGCTTCCAAAACGCTGTTTTTCAAATCCAGTCCGCCCAAAACCGTAATATCATGTTCGGTTTTGATATTAGAAGTTTCAATATTTAATGAACCTTCTTTTTCTACTTTGATTGATTTGTAGTAATATGGTTCTTCGTCCATTCCCTGATTGCTGATTGGGGTTTGAGAATCTACAATCAAATCTTCTCTTACCTGAGCAAAAGCATTATTGGCAGAAAATAAAGCCACTAATGCCGTTGTAATTAAAAGTTTATTTTTCATACGATTAAACATCCTTTTTCTAACTAGTTAAAGAAAAACCCGCTTTTCTTTGAAAGGCGGGCGGATGTTCAGAAACCGTATACTAACAAACGGCTCGGCTTATTTGGCTGAGCCTTATTCACCGACATCCGTCCATTAGACAAGAAGTCGGCACAGTTTTTAAGTCGTGTGCACACGACTGTTAGTATTTTCAAGGGTTTCTGACGCCCTAAGCAGTTTCCCACTCGTTTCTACTCTATAAAGTAAATGAGTTAGAATCAAGTTAAATCATCAAAAACCCTCTGGAATTTTTAGAAATAAGCCTTTATAGTACTTTTTATAAGAGGTTGAAATTTATGTTAAAACTAATTGTTCGAAGGCGAGTGTGAAAAAACTATTTTATCCAAACGAAATACCGCATATCTTTTCTTATTGAAAAAACATTAAAAATAAAGGTGCGCATTATCCGGTCAGGAAAATGCAGACTAATGATATAAATCACTAATCTTCTTGTAACAGCCAATCAAAAACATTCAGGCGTTTAATGCCGTTGTTTTCTCCTGAACCGTAATCCATTGATAACAGGAATTTGGGATAATTATCATCAATTGCCTCTAAAGAAGCTAATTCACGGGCTAATATTTGTTGATCAAGGACATTTAAAGCCACTTGGTAATATTCAACTAAGCCGCCACTTTTCTTGGCGACAAAATCAACTTCAATATTTTTACTACCTTTGACTAACTTACCTACAGATACTTCATAACCTCGCCGTATCAACTCTAAGTAAACGATATTCTCCAGAATATGCCCTGCGTCCATATCCTTAATACCCAACAGAGCTGTTCTCAGACCAATATCGGCTACATAATACTTGGCATTGCTATCCAAATATTGTTTTCCTTTAATATCATACCGTTCGCACTTATATAATAGGAAACTGTCCACCAACCCTTGAATATATGTATCGATTGTCGGAACGGATATTTTGCGTCCGCTAGCTTCCAGGCACTTCGCAATATTACGAACGGAAGTTTCACAACCGATATTATCAAACAAATATTTAACCACAGCATCAAGTTTATTTGTATCTGCAATATTAAACCGTTTCACAACATCTTTTTGAATTGTGTTTAAATATACCGTATCCAGCAAATAATCGCTGATAAGCTGTTTGTCATACAACAAATTAAGCGTTTGAGGGAATCCACTCTCCTTTATATAATGCGAATAAACAGCTATTGGATCGTGCAAATCCATTATATCTTTTTTAGTTTTCACAAAATGTTGAGCAAAATCAGGATATGCACTAAAATATTCCTTAAACGATAAGGGCTGCATTTTGATTTCAACATAACGTCCGCCTAATTGGTTCGCCAAATCACTGGAGAACATGTACGCATTTGAACCGGTCAAATACAAATCGACATTATTTTGCAGACGTAAGGTATTTGCCACCCTCTGCCAATCTCGTAATAACTGTATTTCATCAATAAAGACATAATTCATCTTTTGGGGTTTAAGGCGTTTTACAATATAATCAAGGAGTTTATTGTAATCGGTTAAAAAGTTCTCTTTGTCATATTCCAAACCAATCTTTTGAGTTTGCATAAGATCTTCAAGATTGATATTGATTATCTGGCTATCATCTGCGATCTTATCAAAAAGTAAATCCATCTGGTAGAGATAAAACAGCTTGGATTTACCGCACCGTCTGACACCGGTAACAATTTTTATCAAATCGGTCTGGCTCTGCCATTTTTTCAATTGTTCAATATACTGAGGCCGGCCTATCAGCGTTTCTGTTCCATTTTGCATATTGCATACTCCTTGTTTATATTGATAAGTATAATTAACAAAAATGTAAAAATCAAGACAAATGTAAAATGTATTTTACAAAATTTCTTTTTATTTTATATACGCTTAAAAATTTTCTGGAATCTTCTTAATAAGTTATTATAGTTGTCATTAAGGAGTTGAATATATGTTAAAAGCATTAATTATCTTATTTTTTGTGGCTGGGTGTACGGCAATCAAAGCACCGACTGATTTTGTTTATAAAGAAATCCCAACAAGAGGCTTTATGCTTGCCAGTTGGCAAAAAATAACCGAACCGTTCGGAACTTATAAAATATACATTGAAGGAGACGGTTATGCTTTTAATGCTCACGGCCGCGCCACGCAAGACCCGACACCGCGCGGAACCTTAGTTCGTGAACTGGCTTTTGGTGACAACAACCCGAATGTCATTTATCTTGCCAGACCATGCCAATATGTCAAGAGTCCGATTTGTTCCAAACGTCATTAGACAACCGCCCGTTTTGCACCGGAAGTTATTAACGCCGAATATGAGGCAATTAAAAATATTGCCGGCGACAATCCGGTTATTTTAATCGGCTTCTCCGGCGGGGCGCAAGTTGCAGGATTGATAGCATCCGCCAAACAGGGATTAAATATCAAAAAAATCATAACCATTGCCGGCAATCTTGACCATCTGGCATGGACACAATATCACAACCTGCCACCGCTTAATGAATCAATGAATTTGGAAAGCTACCGCAAGCAATTTGCTAAAATTCCGCAAATCCACTATGTCGGCAGTGATGATGAAGTCATGCCTCCGGCATTGGTGCGTGATTTTGTCGGAGAAAGCTGCAACATCATTGAGGTTAGGGGCGCCATGCACAATTCCGGCTGGGAAGAAATTTATTCTCAAATCCGGAATGAAAAGTGATTTTCGGGCAATTAACGGATAAATATCTATGTAGCAAACAGCTATAAATCTCATCATATTAATTTGTCTTTATGGGGAATGCCTTAAACTGCATTCCTTTTTTATTAAAGAAGCTAAACTCCTCTCAACTGGTTTATTTTCCTTCTATTTTAAGGGAGAAACAAAGGAGCTATTGTTAAATTCCCGTCTATTATAATAGCTATTTTATTTTCTATTATAATACTATTATAGGGTTCTAAAATCGCTCTCAATCCCTTGCTACGCAACACATTCCGCAAGAAACAAAGGAAATAACGGCTTCCATTTTGGGAAATAACGACTTCCGATAACGGCAATAATAGTTTCCACCGGTGGAAATAAGAGTTTCCGTTTTAAGAAAACCGGAAATAACCGTTTCCAATGCTTCAAACAGGTGAAAATAACGATTTCCGGCAGGGATTTTGTTCAAATTAAAATCCGGTGTCCTTCTTCAATAAATATTTGTGAGACAAATTTTTATGAGGAGAAAACATGAGCAAAAGCAAAGCTGAGCTATCCATAACCAAACGTTTGCTATTGGATTTCATTAAATACAAAACCAACAATAATCATACATTTTTATGGGGAATGATAAAATCGCCGACGCCCTCGGATTGACGGTTAATTCTGCCAAAGTGATGGTAAACGAACTGATCCGCGAGGGATACCTTCTAAAATCCACGGATACCCATGACCGCAGAGTGCTAAACCTCTCCGGCAAACCCTACTTAACCATCTCTTGCGTAGATTTAAGCAACATAGATAAACGCATCCTCGCCCAAGAAGTCCTAAACTACCAACGCGATGCCGAATATTACAAACAACAATATGAGCTGGAAAAGGCTAGGGCGGATAGACTAGCGGAGAAGATTTATAGAAGAGAATAAATTAATTCTGGAATTATATCCGTATTTTTAGCCAAAGTGTCTTTTCCTATGGCAATTAGGACATAATGCTATAGTATTATCCACACTATCTTCTCCATTTTGTGATAAGGGAATTATGTGATGTACTTCTAAGTATGGCTCTCCAGTACTTTTTCTCAAAAATGGTGCTTTTTGTTTACAATCTTCACAATATCCAGCTGCAATATATAATCGTTCGGCAATTACATCGGGATTTCTGTTATAAATTGTAATATTAGAAATTGATTTTTGGGGTTTGCCTTTCTTTTTTTGTAGTCTTGCCAATCTAATCTCGTGAGTATCATTTAAAGAAGACGATACCGCGATGTCAAATAATAATGAAGGATTCTGTTGGATGAACGAAATGTAATGATTTATTCCCGCAGAATACATATTATTTCCTTTTTTATCGGTATTGATAAAGGTAATATTTTTTTTAATTTTGCTAATTGCCGGAACTAAATCTGCAATGTTATGATAATTGTAGAGTGATTTACCGGATATCTTTTCAAAAAAGGCTGGAACCTGTTCGCTATATTTTAAAACAGATACAGGTTTTAATCCCTTGGAGTTTAGATATTTTTTAAACTCAGTTTTTAAGAACATTTTCTATTGCCTATGTTTTTTTGATTTGTATTTAAAAGTTCTAAGATAATACTGGCCATTTGTTCAATAACAGGGATGGTTACTGAATTTCCGAATAATTTATATTGCTGTGTATCAGAAACCTCTGAAGGAAAAGTAAAAGTATCCTCACCAGTTTTCTTATTAATAAAAGCATAATTTACAAAACCTTGAAGTTTTCCCCATTCCATAGGTGTCATAACTCGCACAAATTTATTGTTAATCGGAGTTTGTTTCTGACCATACATTTTTCCGGCATATTTTTTACCGTTAGTCTTATCCAGTATAAGATTTCGTTCTTTACCAGAACCACCCGTAGCAAGAATTGTATTTGCAATAGGATGTTCTATATTTTCTAAATTAACTATTCTGTATCCGAAACCGTTACCCTTATTTTTTTCTCTGATAGCATGTTTTTCTAAAGTCTCCAAGTATCCTTGCGACATAAAAAATTTCTCGGAAACATTCTTATCAAGCAAATCATTCAAATCGGCATATAGCTTATCTTTACCCTTAGAAGGGATGTGATCCGGCAATTTGATGTCAGGATATTGTTCCATATCAAAGCCTATTATATAAACTCTGGGGCGATTTTGAGGAATGCCGAAGTCCTTTGAATTTCTTATAAAATCTTTAGGATCGTAAATAATGTTTCCGTTATTTTCTTTCTTAACACCGATTATTTTATAATTTAATTCGGTCAATTTTTCTAATATTATTTTGAAAGTCCTGCCTCCGTCATGTGTCGTCAGATGATCGACATTTTCCAAAAAGACGACTTTCGGACGCTTTTTACTGCATTTTATTATTTCCAAAATATGAAAGAATATTGTCCCTTTGACGGTATCTTCAAATCCTGCCTTTTTTCCTGCTCTGCTGAATGTTTGACACGGAAAACCAGCTAACAATACATCATAGTCAAGATCAGAACATTTCTTTTTAAAATCATCGGAAGTCAGATCGTTTCTCGGATTGTCTTTATACAAATGTTCATATGTTTTACAAGCATATTCATCTATTTCTGCAGACAGGACATTTTTAAATCCTCCCGTCAGCTCAAAACCTTTGCGAATTCCTCCAATTCCGGCACATAGATCAATAGTCTTATATTTCATCTTTTTTCTCTAACACACTAACAATTTCCTGAAAGCAAGCTTCCGGATTTTTTAAAATCTCCTTTCCCCAGAATCTTAACACCGTCCATCCGTCATTTTCAAGTTTTTTATTAACTTCTTCATCTCTTTTGATGTTTCTCTCGATTTTTCCTGTCCAGAATTCTTTGTTTGAATGAATTTTATCCTTATTTTCATTCCAAGAGTAGCCATGCCAAAATTCGCTGTCACAGAAGATTGCCACCTTTTTGCCTATAAAAACAATATCTGGTTTACCGTATACTTTGGAATAATTTTTACGGTATCTATATCCGTTATCCCACAAAATTTTACGCAAAGTCAACTCTATCTTACTGTCTTTGTTTTTAACGGCAACCATATTTTTATGTCTTTGTTCTTTGGTGAGCTTATCCATTGTCAAGCTTTACTCCCATACTTTTAGCTTTCTCATAAAGAGTATACAAAATTTGAGCCTGTTTTTCACTCGGTGGAAGGAGATATCCTTTTGACATTTTTCCTAATATTTCAAATTCCTTCAAGCCACCGCATAAAGACTTATTTGCATTATAAAAAGCAAATAATTTTTCCCATACTGAGAACGGTAATTTTACAATAAAAGCCTGCCGTTCTATATTATTATCAATCGCTTGTTGTTTTTTTGCTTCTTTTTTCTCGAATTTTACCGTTTCCTTTTCGATGATTATATTTTCAAATAATTTTTCAGGTATTTCGAACTTGATTTGCTGTATTTCTTTCCATGTATATTCTCGGCTGAACTTTTCACGCAAATCAGCTTCATTTTCTTGAGATTCAATATAAGATCTGATAACATTAATACAAACATTCAATACTTTTTCCATGTCATCGGATATATCCTGTCTGTCCCATATATCCGCATAATTAAGATATGCTTCGTGCTCCTTGATATACTTATTCAAAATTGCCAACGCATAGGCCTTGATATAAGCTCTTACGGATTTTCTGTCCTTTACCCAATCGGCTTCTTTTAAGATGTTATCCGTTTTAACGGTTAATATTATTTTTGCTATTGCTTCCTTAAAGTAAGCCTCATTAATGGAAAGCTCATCTTTCTCAAGCATATCTTCAATTTGTTTTACAAACTTTGGGAAAGCTTGGTTTGTTTTGGTGGACAGGTACGGGAAATTACTGAAAATCATTTCCGTTTTTGCCAACAAATGTTTATCTACCATTTGTTCTTTCGGATAACGCAGCAGAAATTCTTTTTCTTTTCCATCTCTGATATATTTGGCTTTCTCATTCAAATATTGACCGCGAGTACGTTCATAATACCATTTATTTTTAATCTGTTGGCCACCAGACATAGGAGCCCATATTCTTTCGGAAAGTTCTTTAAATGTCTTATGGAACGGGCTGTTAGAAAAGAAGTCTGATTCTTTAACAGGATTCTGACTGTTGGCATATCTTGCCACTTTACCGACAAAGTCCGCATATTCATCCTCTTTAGAAACTACGGACAGTTTCATTTGAACGAATACATTGCTTATATCAAGCTTATTCTTATAACAGTTATAGATTACCGAAGTCGTTTGACCGCCGTTCACTATTTGCAATCCGTTTAACCGCACAATCTTTAAAACGTTATCTTGTTTTTCAACTTCAATTGAAGATGCCGTACAAGTCAATCCGTTATTATAGGCAAAAAAGCGCTCAGGTTCTTCTTTAATCGTAATCTGCATTTTCTTATTGGTATTTCCTTTAAATTGCAGAAACGTACGAACATTTTGCTCTAATAATTTTTGTCCGTATTGATCATATATTTGAGCTAAAACATTTCCGGGCATAACAACCAGATAAGAAGCATAGTCCTGAGCTTCCAAAGATGCAGGCAAACACAATAAACCTTCATCCGTGTAATCACTGATAGAAACCTCAATTTCCTGAAGATTGTTTTCCTGTGTTGATATTCTGTAAATATCTTTCAAATCAAATACCTGAAAATCGGCTCTTAAATTTTTAATTATTTCAGGAGCAATCACTTTGGTGTTTCTTGTCAGTGTTCCGTTTGTGATAATTAAAAACATAATCCGTTGAATTTTAGCAGAATTAAACAGTTCATATATGAACTTTGCCGATTCAACAGCTTCATCACCAGGAGACATAATGGAATATAAAGGATGCGAACCATTCGTAACTTCTTCAAAAAAAAGTTTCAGTTTTTTGAACTTACGTTCATACATATCTTTTGTAAGTGTTTCAATAGTTTCTCCCGGAAAAAACTGGCTTCCTATAATTGTAAGTAATCTGCGTTCTTCATCATAAGCATATCCCGAAAATTCTATATCTGATTGAATATATTCTCCCCAGGTTATATCGGCAACATCTCCATCCTGTTCAAGATAACTTCCTATTTTTTGCGTAAATATCTGTGCTTTGGAAGCATCCTTATCAATTTGGAAATCAGTTAAAGCATCCTGATAAAAACCTTGATAAAAATCTTCCAGTTTAATATCAGCCATTATTCGTTCCTTTCAAAAAGTTTCTGTATGGCATATTTAGATATTCCCGTGAAATCTAAATCATATTTTACGTTGAAAATACATCCGGGAATATCTGCCACGGTAATACTCGGAAAATCATCCGTAACTTTATAATACATGACAGAGGATTCTTTCACGGATATGAGATTTTCATATAAAACGGCAGGGTTGTATCCTATAGACAACAATTTCTGTTCAAAAACAGAAACTAAATTTTCCTTTTCAGTTCTCATTTCTTGTTTTAAGTAATTTATTGTCTCTGAAAGATTATCGGCAGCTGCGTCCTGAACAAATTTATAACATATTAAAAATATTTTTTTACTTTCTGGCATTAATTGTTTTTCATTTGAAATACGAATACTACTTTCATCATCAAAACATGCTTTGATTTCAGCAAAGAAGTCATCAAACATGAAATCTTTGCTTGCTCTCTCAGGTCCTTGCCATGCCGCCAACAATTCTTCGTATGTACGCAAATACTCAGAATGCATATATTCCAAGAATTTCAGTTCAGCCATTAAGCCTATTTGCACTCTGACATCAATTTCTTTTTTCTTCAATTTTTGTAAGAACTTCATCCATTGTTTCATTCTTACAAACAACGCATCAGCATATTTTTGTTCATCGTCATATACAGAAACAGATACCAAATCTTCGCCGAAACGATTAAAAATTTCAATGTCGGCATTCTTCCGTAAAGACAGAGCAAAAACAGATTGACCGTTTTTTTCTGATAAGTTCGCATCGGCTCCGTTAAAACGAATTTGAGAAATGTCGATATGTACAATACCTTTAAAATTTATTCTCAGACCATATCTTCCATCGTTCAAACGAACCCACCATATATCAGATTTAATATCTGGTGAAGCTTTAATCTTTTGTCCTTCATATAAGGATTTCCAAGGGATTACGGTTGAATTATCCGTTCTATTCATCTTCATTCTCCGTATCATCACTGCTTTCTTCTTGTTCTCTTATCTCTTCTTGAAGCTTTTCTTGCAGTTTTTTGTTATATACAAAGCCAGTTAAGGGTTTAAATCTCGGATTTTCAAAGCTTCCTGGAAAGCTGAGTGAAAAGAATGGGAAATTTCTTGATATAAGGGCTTTTTCTTTCTTTTCTTTATCTTTTTTATCTTCTTTGCTCATGTGCTTATACACATCACAAATATTAATAATTAATAAAGGTTCTTTTCTTTTTGCTCTCAATTCCAAGCGCGTATCATCTTTAGGATATTCATTATCAAGTGATCCCAAACGTTCGTGAGAAATATCCGAAACAGCAAAAGAATGAGAAAACATATCATTTTCTAATTTATCAAAACGTTCAAATTTATGAAATGATATATTACTTCCAGCAAATGTAACTTCATTTCCTGATTGTGCGTAAGGTAATACAATTCTCCATTTGAAATTTCTGTTCTCACGCACATATCTTGCCAATAATTCAGAATCAATCTTGTCATTAAATGACCTGGGACAACTTTTAATTAAACTAATTACATTATCTGCAGAAATATCCAGCCAACGATAACATTTTCCCGTATTTTCCGGATTTCCGAGTTGCGCAACAAATTTCTCTGCCATATTGAAATAATCGGATATCTCATCTATTTCAGTGTATTCGTAGGTTCCTTTTTCACGGATAGTTCCATCAAGATAAACTCCTTTATCATTTTCGGCATTGTACATTTTATTTCTGGCAGTTAAAATCATTCTTGTTGCAGGATGTTGAGAGACCGTAACCAAAAATTCCATCGGTGTTTTACCTGCATCTTCCATATTTTTAACACAATTTACAAGTGAATTCGTTGCGACCAGTGCATCATGGAAATTTTCATAATATTTTTCAGTAGTATATATTCTGCATAAATCTTCATAATCACGCCTGTATCCGAACCAACGTCCCATTTGTAAAAGAGTATCACACATTTTGGTGTTTCTTAAGAAATAGCTTACACTCAGGTTTTCAATTGTGAAACCTCTGGCTAAACTGTTACCACCAATGGCAATCATATTAGTCTGATGTTCCGAAGAATATTTAATTGTTGCCTCGGATGTGTTTGACATGCCGACAGTAATACCTGATATTATGTTCGGAAGTTCCAGAAGCATTTCACCAAAAACAGGAGTATCAAATTTTGATAATGAAGCCCAACCACTTTTCAACATATCTTCAAAAATCTTTTCCAACGGAGCTATATATTCTAAATACTCCGATGTTCCTGGCATTCCCGCATAATTTTTTATGTTTTCTTCTAAATTCGCAAGATATTCGATTACCCGTTCTTTTATTGTGCAATGCATATCAACCAAACAACTGACATGAATAAGCATAGAATTATGTTTCTCGGCATAGCCGCGATGGTTACGAACATATATATTAAATATAAATAAATTTATTGCTTCTTTCATTGAAGCAGGCAATTCGTCAATGTCATGACACGTTAATCCTTTTTTCTGTTTTACCGGGAAGTATTTTTGCCAATCCGATTTTGCCTCACTTGTATTTTCTTCCGCCAGCAATCTGATATATTCTGATTCTTCGGCATTTTCAGGACCGAAAACTTTTTGCGGACCGAAATAATTTTTAGGAGAAACTAAGGAAACAATAAAATCACTCGGATACAAATCTTTATCTTCCGAATTTTCTTCAAACATCGGATCTATAAAAATATTGGCGAAAGGAGTAGCCGTAAAACCTACATATGCACTCTTTTTGAAATTTTTCAGAACCAATCTTATTTTTTTATTAATTGCAGTAACTTGATTATATTCTTTCTGGGTATTAACGGATGCATTATCTGCTTCATCATCAATTAATAACAATGATTTTTCGGATAAATCTTTGCCGTCAAGCCATCTTAAAAGTTGTTCCAATACATTAGTATTCTTTTTTATAACCAAAACAATGGGTGATGTTGTATTATTGAGATTGGTTTGATTAAGAGCTTTTCTTGAATCGGTTTTAAAATCTCCGCTCATGCGTTCCGAGGTCATCGAATAAGGTCTGAGTCTTTCCAATTCATCTTTTTTACGACTTCTATAAGCTGTAACAGTTCCTTCTTCAGACATGTTTTCTGGTACCTTTACAGGTTCATCTTTATTAAGGTCCGTTTGTCCTACAAAACCGCAATTAATACGAAATTGAGTTTGCTTTCTTAAAAGAGACGATATGCCGGCAATTACAACAATAATTTTATACCCCGCATCTGCCGCCTTTGCAACAAGAGCAGAATAGTTCGCCGTTTTACCTGATTGAACCGAACCGATAACCATACCGCGACGTGTAGCATCTTTGATATCAGGGTTAGTCGGATCAAAAAGATAGTTCATCACTTTATCACTTCTCTCATCAATCCGTTCTATAACGTCAGCAGGCAATTTATCTTTTTTCAGAAGATATTGTTTATAAGAATCCCAGTAATAATCTCTGCCTTCTTTTTTTCGAGTTTCAGCGGAATCTGTCCACCATGTAGAGCGAATCATCGGTTTAAATAACTCAGCATCATCATCCGTCATAGTAACAGCATAAAAATAAAGTAATTCTGATATCGCTTTTTGTATGTCATCGTCAGATATATCATGTCTTTTTCTGCATATGGCAGATACCGTATTAACGGCTTCTCTGACATCATCTTCAGTAATTTGCTTTACATCATCGGTTAAATAAGATTTTGCCATGCTCAAAAGAGCTTCATATCCGCTACTCATAGATTTCTCCAAGTTTTTTATCAATTAAAGTTTCGGCATTAACATAATATTCATCTGCCAAAAGTATCTTTCGAACCGTTTTCTTATCTTTTCCAATATTTTTATATTCGGTAATTTCTTCCGCTAAAATATTTTCATTTACCGTTCTCTCTTTGACGGAATACGGATCGGTCGTCATCAGAGAATGCAACTGCTCTTTCGGATAACATTCCTCTAAACAGGCCAAATAACCTCTTAAATGTTGTTTTTGTTCAGTTGTCATATTTTCAATTAATGCTTTATACCTCGGGTGTTCCTCATTAATTCTGAATTCGGAGGTATCATTAAATATAACTTCCTTCCAATAACAATCTTTGGTTTTCTTGGATATTATACCAGAAGCTTTATGTACTTTTTTTGACTTATCTGTCGGGACATTTACATAATGACGCAAAATATCCCTTATTTCTTTATTTGGAAAGGCTGCTGACTTTTTAACGTCTATTTTCCACAATTGATCCTGATAAACATCTGTATCAATTCTTATTCTGACAAGATTTGAAGCATCTTTAATACATGATAAACCGAACCATGTACCGTAAACCAATAAACGCCCCTGACGATATAGGTAAAACCCTTGAGAACGGGTAAAACCGTCAGCGGTAGCCAATTCTTTATATTCTGCTTGAGAAAGTTTGTTCAATGGTGGCAAAATATATGGTGTTACGGAAATACTTGTGCCATTAGAAAGTTTATAGTCATCTGTTTGTGCCTGCATTCCAGCTCTGGCTATATTTTTATCTTTTGATGTAAAAGGATCAAACGGATCAATTTTATTATTATTGAAATATAATTTAATCAGCTGCCCGTTAAATCCAGGAAAGTCTAAGTATCTGTGAAATGTTAAAGACAAATGTTTACGTGCTTTATTCAGTTCTTCATTAAATTCTTCAGAAGAATACCTGTCTATTGTTTCCCATATAACAAGAGAAGCATGTTTGGATGTTGTAAATTTGTTGTATATAGCAGAATCTAAAGAAGCCAGCTTATCTTTAAATTCTTCAATATGAGCTTTTTGCAGTAACCATTCATTCGTTTGTGAAAGTATATCTAAGTCCCAAGTATAACCTGAAATTTCTGAACCGTCATAAGAAAACACCGTTAATTTTCGACATTGAGAAAAAGAAGCGGTTTTTAATCCCAAGCCAAATCTTCCCAAATCGTTTTTTCCCCGATTTTCCTTTTGTGTTCCCAGGCGCATGGCCTCTATTAACATGCTATCGGACATGCCCAATCCATCATCTAAAATTGCCAGCATATCAATTGATGGTAACGCATATAGATAGATATTTGCGGCGGATGCAGAGATGCTGTTATCTACTAAATCTGCCAATGCCATTTCAAAAGAGTACCCGATATCTCTCAAAGAGGAAAGAAATAGGGATAATATTGGTTGTACTCGAATGTTGTGATTATTTTGTATATCCGTGTTTGTCTTTAAAACCATGCTTTTGTCCTTAGTTGATAAAGACAGTTTATGGTAAACAATGCAAAATGCAAGTTGTTTTCTTTGCTTATACAATCAGTGGATTAAGGTTTTGATGATGTGTCGTTAATTGTTGTATTGTTTTGAGTAGTAGGTGAACTTAGCCTATAAATAAGTTAAAATCGGTAGTGTCCTCTATTAAAGAGATGATATTAATTCTCTAAAGTATATATCTTTACTTCCCCTCTATCTCTTTTGCCAGTTTATTAACCAAATCCATATCCCTGCTTTTGTAGGCTTCGAGGAGAGGGAGGTAGTAGCGGGAGCTTTTACCTTCGCCGATGTAGGGAATGCGGCGGATACCGTCGGCCTTGTCTTCTTTGCGCATGGCGAGCAAGGTTGCGTATGAAATCCCTAAAAATGCTGCCGTTTGCTTGATATTGAGCCAGTTTGAACGCGCGGCAATATCAAACTCGTCTTTGTTGATTTTGGTATCAGTACCGTCCGCGCCGACGTTTTGTTCATAAAACTTGGCTTCCTTAGCGTATCCGCTTTTGCTTAAGGCGGTGAGAAAGCTCTTAAATCCGTCCTTTGCCGTCTGGGTGATAAACGGCGCAAAACTCAAGTTCTGTATTTTGACTTCCGGCCTGAATTGCGTATCCTTAAAGCTGACCTCGCGGAAAAAGGTCAGATATTCCAACACGCTCTTTTCCGGCACTATACTCTCGTCAAAATTCACTATTCCCTTAAACAGGCAGTTCCGGATTTCCAGATGATACAAACCAAGGTTATCGCTGCCGTTAAAACGCCGCATATTGAGCCGGCTGTTCTCATTAAACACGCAGCGGTCAATTTCCACCGGAATGCGGGCGTCTATTTCATCAAAGTTCAAGCTGCCGTTAAAAACACAATTGTTAAATTCTATCGGTGCGTCCGGGGTTTCATTTCGCAAGCGCACATTGTAAGCTTCTTCAAACACGCAGTCATAAAATCCGACACCCGCCGGCGGAGTGTCAATTCCATCATTAACGCCGAACCGGCAGCCGATAAAATACACAACGCTGATATACGGCGAGCCGGTCGCGCTGAATAAAGCACCGGCCGCAACCACATCGCCGAAGTCAAAGCCCTTAAAACAAAGCCCGACCAGACTTCCTTGCAGAAATACCTTAATGTTTTTAAGTTCCCGTCGGATTGGTAATTTTTCATTGCCGGGTATCAGATTATTGATGGCCGGCACGATGTCTTCTTCAAAATTATAATCATACGGAACGTACTCTTTCCCGTCCTCGCCGATATATTGCAAAATCTCGCCTTTTGCCTGGAAAAGTCCCTGTTTGAAATTAAAATGCACCATGCGTCCTCAACAATTCCTACTTTCTTTTTTGCTAGGATAATCGCAAACAAGTTTAATTTCATTTAATAAAATCATGCCGATTCTGCGATTCTTTTGCTGATTAAAACAAAATTATCCAGTTTTAAGCAAAATCCTGCAAAACTTTTTACCCCGCTATATCCACATATATCCATTTAAATACATTTAAAACCAAGTTTCATAAAAATCCTTGAAAAACAATATGTTGACTTGCGTTTTGTTTTTCTCTCATACTAACCATGTCAGGCAGCAATGCCATAATTTAACGATTAAACCGAAGGGAAAATAAAATGACCATATTAACTTACATTATCGCTTCTTTGCTGAAAAAATATCGTTTCAAAAAAGAGGCCGAAAATCTAAAAAATCTTCTCAACGCCGCCCGGTTTTCCTGCTAGGAGAAAAGTCATGCATTACCAACTGGTTGCCAAAACCGCTGATTTTACGCCGGAAGAATTGCTCAATAAATTGCAGGGATTTATGCCGGTAACAGACGAAGCGGTTCATCAATACGGATGTTGGAAACTTGCACGTTATGTCGATTTTGCAGCATTTGCCGCCGATGAAGGCATTGATACCGATGAAGTCCGAACCGTTGATGATCAGGACGGCATTTTACGTCAGCATGGGTTTGCTTTGGGAGATGATCACAAAATCTATGAAAAAGTATCAACCCATTTTGACAGCTTTGTCATCAAAGGCATCAGACGCTATAAAGATGTCATTGCCGACCCGCGCGGTGTTTATGCCTTTATTTCCGCGGCCGGAGATTTTTATTACGTAACCGAAAAGCGCTGTCCTTTTGCCGCCGATGACGTGGTTTATGTGACAGACTGCCATAATTAACTGATTTTCTAATAAAATTAAACATTTAACCTCAATGGCTCGGAGGAAGTACCAAAGTGCCATACAGAATTATTATGCTCTTTTTTTTAACGAAAACCCTACTTTTGAAAGGAAAATTAAAATGAAAAACTTTTTGGAAAAATATAACGCTTTTAAGATTGAAACCTCAAAAGACGAAGGCAAGCTGACTTTGGAAACGGCCAAAGAACGGATTTTGAAACTGTTGACCGATAATATCAGAAACTTCAAGGAAGACAGCTGGAATTTGCAAAATCGGATGAACAAGCTGATTATTGATACGGAAAAGAACTCAATTTTTACGCTTCGTCTGGGCGGCAAACGCATTGTCCGCTATTCGTTGGATTTGCTGGATACTCAGCAGAAAATAAGCTTTCTGTTTGATTTCTACAACAGTGTTGAGGCCGGTGAGTTTAATGAGGATATTACCGACTTTCTGGCCAAAGAGATTGATAATGCCGCGGTGCGCAAAAAAGAAGCCAATGAGCGCCGGAAGAATAAGAAAAAAGCCGAACGCGAGCAAAAAGCCAGAGAAAAACAGGAAGAATATGCCCGAAAAGTAGAGGAAGCAAGGCAGAGAACGCTTGCCGCCGCTGAGCCGATGCTTCATGAAATGTATATACAATCTGAAGCTGCCCGCCAAAACGAACAGAATCAATATGTTTCTGAACGGGTTTAATTAAAAGTGTCCGGGGCTTATCAAAAATAAGCCCCTTTGCAATAAAACCAGGACAAAACAATATATTAGATTGAGTTCGATTAAGGGAAAGATAAAATGACAATAAGTTTAATCGAAGCATTGAGAAACATTGCGTCCGTCCCCAAAACCGAGGAGGAACTGAAACAAGGTGTTCGCAACCTGACAGGTTTTGCAAGGTGTATGTTATCAATCAAACAGGAGATTAAAGAAAATGAAAGCCGTCATACTGACACGTGTGTCAACCAAAATGCAGGAAGAGCGATTGAGCCTGCGCGCTCAAAGTAAGCGTTTGGAAGAATATGCCGAAAGAAGGGAGCTTGATGTTATCAAACGCTTTGAAATTATCGAAAGTTCCACCCGCGGCGAACGTAAGCGTTTTATGGAGATGATAAATTTTTGCAAGAAACAAAAGGAAACCATAGCGATTGTGGCCGATACGGTTGACAGGGTGCAAAGAAGTTTCAAAGAAAGCGTGCTTCTTGATGAACTGATGCGCCAAGACAAGATTGAGCTGCATTTTTATCGGGAAGAGATGATATAAAACAGCAAATCCACCTCGGCCGATATCATGCGTTGGGACTTCTCGGTCATGGGCGCCAAAGCCTATGTCTTGCAGCTTTCGGAGAATGTCCGCCGTTCTACGGAGTTGAAAACCCAAAACGGGGAAAGATGCGGCGTTGCGCCGCTCGGGTATGAAAATTATGTTGACGAGCGGGGAAAGCATAATATTCGCCCCAAAGAACCGGAAGCCGGTATCATCAAGCAAATATTTGAACTTTATTCTCTCGGTAAGATGAGCATATTGGAAGCCGTGCATTTTGCCGATTTAATGGGACTTAGAACCAGAGCCGGCAAAAAACTGGTCAATTCCAGCATCTACTATATATTGGATAATCCCTTTTATTATGGCGAGATGAAAACCAAAAGAGAAATTATCAAACATGTTTATCCGACGCTGATTTCGCAAGAGCTTTGGGAGCAATGCCAAAAGCAAAAAGCCCTTAACAATCATAACGGCGCGGAGCTGAAATACAGCCAAAAGCCTTTTGTGTTGAGAGGTTTAATTACCTGTGGAAGAACGGGAAGGGTTTGTCCCTGCGAAGATCAACTGAGAAGAAAATACTATTCGTGGGTGGTTTGTTACACAAAAACCGGGCAGAGGCGATACATCCCGGAACAAGATGCTTTAAGTGCGATAGAAACCGTCCTAAACCGTATCAAAATACCGGATTCTCTAATAAATCCGTTGTATGAAGAGATTAAAAATGCTGAAATTTCAGAAAAACAATACTGTCAGCAGGAAATCGGAAAACTGAGACAGGAACAGGAAAAAATGAAGGCAAAATTGATTTGCGTTTGGACGGAGAGCTTGACCGAGAAACGTTTGAAACCAAGCGTAATGAAATCCAACTCAAAATTGACCGTATGGGAAGGAAGATTAAAACCTATGAAAAGACGGGAAATGCCTTCACTTCAACGATATTAGATCTCATAAATCTTGCGTCGCAGGCCGGAAGAGTATTTGCCAAATCCGATAATCTTGAGCTGAAGCATCTGTTGTTAAAATTTGTTTTTAAGGAAATGATATTAACGGAAGGAGAATTGACGTATGAGCTGAATTTTCCGTTCAGCGAGTTTGAAAAAGCGTATTTTTACGAAAAAAGAAGCCAATTTTTCCAAGGCTCGCAAGACGAGGAAAACCAAGGCTTTGAGGATAATAAAACGGATGAAAACGCAAAATCGTTTGGGCCGAAAATTGCTCTTAAAAATCAAAGAGTTGCGTTAAAAAACGCAACTCTTCTCCAGTCTGGCTGGGGTGGCTGGATTCGAACCAACGAATGACGATACCAAAAACCGTTGCCTTACCACTTGGCGACACCCCAAGGAAATCCTGTTTCATGTACAGATGTGCATTTGAAACGGCTGAAGTATATTTATGCCATATTTTTCATTTTGGCAAGAGTTTTTTTATCACGTTAAAAATGCCGACATCTCGTGTCGGCATATCGCCGAAAAAAGACAGGCCTCCTCTTATCAGGGAGTTAAAACAGCCGCAATCTGACAGTTTGATCATGATCAAAGGCGAGCATCGTTACTCCGACGACTTGGCACTCACGCCACTAAAGAATCAAAGTTTTTCGGAAAGGAATGCAATAAAATTCATAAAAAACATCCGGCAGACGATGTTGTTTCAGCAAATACGAACCCGGGACGAAACACCCGAACAGATCCTCAAAGCCGCGGCGAACGGAATACAGTATTTCACCTGTTACTGTTGTTCTTTGACAAAAAGAAAAATTATCGCCACGACAAAAAAAAGAAAAAACTAACCATCCGATATGGGTAATTTATTCTTTTTACAATTGGGAAAACAGACAACGGCCAAACGCCTCAATCCTTTTTCAGACGCAGATCATCAGGCGGTTCAAACACCGGCACTCCAAAACGGCAAACATCAAACCCGGCCCGTTTGAACACAGCCGCCGTGATTTTACCAATCCTCTGCCCTGCTCCACCCTGTTTTCGTGTGGACGGAACATACAAAAAATGGATTTTTACCCGGCAAAAGGTTATATTGTTTCCAAAAGAAAGAACAGAACAATGAACATTCCAAAATTAATATTCAACAAGGAAAACAAAATCATGAGAAAAGCGATTGTCCTGATATTGCTTTTGACCGGCTGTGCCGCTGTCAAAGCTCCGCCGGAATTCGTTTACCGGGAAATACAGACCCGCGATTTTACGTTAGCAACCTGGCAAAAAATTACCGACCCCGACGGCGTTTACAAAATCTACATTGAAGGCGACGGCCATGCTTTCAACGCCCGCGGCCGGGCAACAAACGATCCGACCCCGCGCGGAACGCTGGTGCGTGAACTGGCTTTCGGTGATCCTTCGCCCAACGTCGTTTATCTGTCACGCCCCTGTCAATATGTAAAAAGTGAAATCTGCAGCAAACGTCATTGGACAACCGCCCGCTTTGCGCCGGAAATCATCAATGCGGAATATGACGCCGTACGGCAGATTGCCGGCAATTCGCCGATCATTCTGATCGGTTTTTCCGGCGGCGCCCAAGCGGCGGGGCTTATTGCCGCCGCCAAACCGGGACTCAACGTTGAGGAAATCATAACCGTTGCCGGCAACCTCGACCATCTGGCCTGGACACAGTACCAGAAAGTTCCGCCGTTGAATGAATCGCTTAATTTGGAAAGTTATCGGAAACAATTCGCGGAAATTCCGCAAACTCATTATGTCGGCGGCAACGACAAGGTTATTCCGCCGTTTCTGGTAAAAGAATTTGTCGGCAGCGGCAAAAGGGTAATCGAAGTTCCGAACGCAACGCATAACAGCGGCTGGGAGAGCATTTATCCGCAGATTTGGGAAAAAAGGTAAAGGATACCGGCACACGGACGACAAAAAAGCTTTGACCCGGGGATCAAAGCTTTTTTTGCACAAAACCTCATTTGACGACGATGAAACTGCAGCCTTCGTCAAAATCCACCGGTTCGATTTTATCCGGCGCCTCAATATCCATGGTCAGCGCTCCATACGGTCCGGGATCGTCCGTTATCAAATACGGCCCCCGGTAAAGCGGCCCTTCGCCGACAGCGGCAAGAGAAACGCAGATACGGTCAACGTTCCGGGCAATTTCCCGCATTTCATCGCCGGTCGGAAGCCTGCCGCCGAAAATCACCGCCAGCTGTTTGCAGATGCCGGGGTAGACACCGTAGCCGTAATAACGCAGAACCGTCAGTTTGTCGTTTATAACAAAACCTTCCACTTCGTTAAAAAACTGCCGGCCGGTCGGATGATGATAAATCTTCTGCGACAACCCGAGCGGTTCGGTCAAAATTCTGACGAACGGCTCAACGGCCCGTTTTCCCTGCGGATAATAACTGTACGGAAGTTTGGCGGCGGAAGAGTCATAAGACAGACAATCCCTGTTCCAGTCAAGCGTTTCTTCGCCCGTATTGCGTTTGGTTCTCTTTCTGTTCGCGAAACCGAACATTTTTTGCAAAAATTTTCCCATAAAAATATGATTTTAAAATAATTGATAATCCGAATTTCCCATATATCATGCGCAGCGGAGAAAAACAAGACAAAAAGCCCCTCACGGCAAGAGGGGCTTTTCGCTGTGTTTTCCGCAAACCTTTATTTGTTTTTGAGACAAAGAACGTAATATGTGCCGTCTTTAACCTCGACCCCGTGGGTATCGTGCCCGAAGCCCGGAAATTTGCGGTCAAAGGCCTGCAACGATTTCAGATAGCCGAGAACGGGACCGTCCGCCGGACCGGCATTTTCGCCCGGCATCAGCAGCGGAATTCCGGGCGGATAAGGAACCACGCCGGTTGCCACCGTACGGTCGGCGATCTGATCGACAGCCATTGATTCGACGTTATTGTGAACAAGATTTTCATATGCTTCCACCGGTGTCATATCCGGTTTGGGCAGAACCGAGAAAGCGGCGGACAGGGCTTTGGTCGTGCCCAGTTCCTTCATGGCGGCAAACATTTTGTCGCACAGTTCTTTCAAGCCCGTTTCTCCGTATTCGTGCGGATTGTCCTTTACCAATTTGGGCAAGACGCGGCGCAGAGGCTCATTGTTGTCATAATCCTGCTTGAATTCGAACAGGGCGTTAAGCAAAGTTCCCCATTTGCCGTTGGTAACGCCGAGAGAAAACAGCACCAGAATGGTAAAGTCGGTGGTTTTCTCGACCACGATACCCTTGTTGTCCAGATAAGCGCTGACGACCGCGGCCGGAATACCGCTTTCGGCCAGGCTGCCGTCCGTAAGAACGCCCGGCGTTACCAGCGACACCTTGATCGGATCAAGCATACAGTAGCCTTCTTCCACCTCGCCGAAACCATGCCAGTCTTCGTTCGGCTTCAGCGTCCAGCAATCGGGATCGGTTGCCAGCTGCTCTTCGTCGGCTTCAAAAAACGGCACTTTCTGTCCGCTTTCGCGATCAACCACAAAATCCGGCTGCCAGATATTGAAAAACCAGTCTTTTTTGCCGGTAAATTCGGCATGAAGACGAGCCACTGTCTTGCGGAAGGAAACCGCTTCGCGGATGGAAACGTCGGTCAGCGCCTTGCCGCCGGGACCGTCCATCATCGCCGCGCTGATGTCGTTGGAAGCAATGATCGGATAGAACGGCGAAGTTGAGGCATGCATCATGAACGCTTCGTTAAAACGCTGGTGATCAATCGGGTTGCGGCCGTCGCGGACATGAATCATTGAAGCCTGAGAAAAAGCTGCCAGCAGCTTATGGGTAGACTGGGTGGCAAACATGGTCGGCCCCTTGCGGTCATCGTCTTTGGGATCGCAGCACATGGCAAAACGCCCCTTGTACATCGGATTGAAACGCGCATAGCCGTACCAGGCTTCGTCAAAATGCAGCCGATCAACGCTTTGTCCCAACAGTTCCTTTACCCGGTTGACGTTATAACACAATCCGTCATAAGTCGAATTGGTAATGATCGCATGCACCGGCGTCGGATCAATTCCTTCTCCGACCAGCGGATTTTCGGCAATTGTCTGACGAACGGCATCAGATGTCAGACGATCCGAAGTGATCGGACCGATGATGCCGTAGCGGTTACGGGTCGGGATCAGATAGGTCGGAATCGCTCCCGACAGGGTAATCGCGTGTTCGACCGATTTGTGGCAGTTGCGGTCGCAGAGCGCAACCTGATTGCGGGTAACGCTGGCCATCAGAATCACCCGGTTGGAAGTCGACGAACCGTTGGTTACGTGGTAGGTGCGGTCGGCACCGAAAACCCGCGCCGTGTATTTTTCGCTTTCGCCGATCGGACCGGAATGGTCAAGCAGCGATCCCAGTTCGCCGACCGAAATCGACAGATCCGAACGAAAAACCGGTTCGCGGAAAAAGTTGAAAAACGCACGGCCGGCAGGCGAATGCATAAAACCGGTGCCGCCGGTGTGCCCCGGCGTATGCCAGGAATATTCGTGCACTTTGGAAAAAGCGGCCAGCGCCTTGAACATCGGCGGCAAAATAAACTGACGGTAACGTTCGGTCGCCGCCAGTACGCGGCCGGCAATGAAATCCGGCGTATCTTCCATTACCCAGATGAAGTCGTTGACGCTTTCCAGAATTTCCGACGGCACTTTAGACGCTGCCGTCCGCCCTGCCAGCAGAAAGACCGGCAGCTCCTTATTGTGTTCGCGCAAAGCTTTCAGCAATTCAATGATTTTGGCATAGTCTTTGTCGTCTTTGTTGTTCAGTTTGAGCAGCACGCACTGAACGGTCGGATCCGTAATCAGAACGGCTTTGGCGTCGTCATCGCTTTCCGACACGATTACCCTGACATCTTCCGCGGTCAGATAATCCTTCAGTTCGCGCACGCTGCGGGCGGCCGCGGTGTTGTCGTTCAAACCGTCGTAGACCAGCAGCATCCTGATCCCCAGCGGGTCGCTCTCCAGGCATTTTGCACCTTCTTTCATAAATCAAACTCCTTTCAACTTTAATTTGCCGGATCCGCGGTCACGGAAGTATTGACATACTCGCTGATCCGTTTGGAACTGTAGTCACTGACAGATACCCAGAACATTGCGATCAGCGCCGCGATCGTAATCGTCAGGGTCATATAGCGAACCCAGCGCGGCACGCAGCAGCCGCCGGGTTTGACATGCGTTTCCCTGATTTCGATTTTGCGGTTGACCGAAAGCTCGTAGAATATAATGGTAGAAATGACGAAAATCAGCGCCCAGCGGGTTTGCTCGCTGTTGGAACCGATCATCGCCGACAGGCTGTAAACGGCGGCAATCAGACCGACAATGGTATAAAACAATCCTTCCCTGTCGCTCATTTTTTCACGGCCGAGGATTTTGATCGCCACCGAAGAATAAATATAAGGCAGCAGGGTCATGATAACCGCGATCGAGGCGATTTTGCCGAACTGTTCGGAAGCGGTCGGCGACATCGTGGCCAAAACCTGCAGGGTCATGATGCCGGCAACGATCGCCAAACCGGCGGAAGGAACGCCGCGGCGGTTGACGCGAGCAAAAATGCCGGCAAACAAACCGTCTTTGGCCGCCGCCTGAGCCGTTTGTCCGACCAGAAGCGTCCAACCGGCCAGAGAACCCAGACAGCCCACCGCCGCGCAGAGGGCAACGATTTTGCCGGCGGTCGACCCGAGGGCAATGCTTACCGCCTGCGAGAACGGTGCCGAAGAAGAAACCAGTTCCTTGTTGGGAATGATGCCCATGATCGCCGAAGAACTCAGCACGTAGCAGACGGCCGCCAGCAGCACCCCGACGACGGTTGCGATCGGCACGTTTTTGGCCGGATTTTTAACCACCGCGGTGGAAACCGAAGCGCTTTCGACGCCGATAAAAGCCCACAAGGTAAAGTTCAGGGTCATGCCGACGGCGGTCAGGCTGCTTTCGCCGGAAACGTTCCAGCCTTCCATATAAGTTTCGGGATTAAACCAGAACCAGCCGAGCAGTGCGACGCCGACGATCGGAAACAGGGCCACGGTGGTGGTGATGCCCTGCATGCGGCCGACCACCCTCGGTCCGAGAATGTTGGCGTAGGTAAAAAACCAGATGACGGCAATCTGCGCCAGCGCCATTACCAGCGGATCCCGAAGCGCCGGGAAAAACGGCGTCAGATAACCGAGCCCGGCCACCGCCAGACCGACATTGCCGATAACGTTGGCCAGCCAGTAGACCAGGTTGGTCTGATAGCCCATATAATCGCCGAAGGCCTTGCGCGCATAGGCATACGGCCCGCCGGCCGCGGTCGTCACTTCCGTCAGCTTGGCAAACACCAGCCCGAGCGCTATGGCGCCGACAACCGTAATCAGCCAGCCGATGATGGCGATGCTGCCGATGCCGGCGAGGTTGGCGGGCAGCATGAACACGCCCGAACCCATCATGTTTCCGGCCACCATCAGGATCGCCGGAAGCAGTCCTATCTTATTGCTTTCACTAACCATCTGTTCTCCCCGTTTGACATAATTGCAATTGTTTACGGCTATTTACATAATGCCTCGTCAAACGGGTTACAATTGCCGGGAGAGAAATTTATCGGCAGAAAATGCGGTCCGGCTGCGGACGTCCGCTCTCAAAGACCGGGAAAATGATCCACTTCTTCAATGGTAAAGTCTTCGCCGATAATGACAAATTCGACCGTAAAATCTTCGCCGACGTCAACCAGGCGCCACTCCCCGCAATCGGTGCCGAAAGGAGAATATTTCACTTTCAGGTCGCCGAAATGTTCAACCTTGCGCACTTTGAAATCCCCGAAGTGCTCGACAATCCGCACGTTGCCGTAAAGCGGCACCCCGCCGAAGGTGCAGTCTTCCGCGATTTCTTCCGCCGCTGCCGGGAACGCCGCCAGCAGCAACGCCGGCAACAAGATTTTTTTCATCATATCTTCTCCTTTTACGTCTGCTTTTGCAAAAACCTATTTTAATATGCGGAAAACAAAATGCCACATATTTTTTCCGGCCGGCGTTTTTTTAGAACTTTCGGCCTGTTTTCATCCGGCCGACCGCTTCCCATATTTTGTAAAATTAATATGAGGAACGATTGATGAAAAAACTGACATTATCCTTAACCGCCCTGCTGTTGGCGCTGTGGCCGGCCTTCGCCGGCGCCGAAACGCCCGCTTTTGTCCCGCTCAACCCGGCAGCAGTCAACAAAAAACTTGACGCCGCCGCAACCAAACTCAATTCCGGCAAAGCCGGCAAGGAAGAAATCGCCGCCATTTTGCAGGAAGTTGCCGGCATTGAGGACGACCGGCAGCAAACGCGTCAACAATATGCCGAAGAACTGGCCTCGGTGCAGAAAAAACTGAATGCGCTCGGTCCGGCACCGGAAAAAGACGAAAGCGAGCCGGCGGCCATTGCCAAACAGCGTAAAGAATTTGCCGGCAAAGCCGACGGTTACAAGGCACAGATCGCGCAGATGGACCTGCTTGCCGCGCGGATCGACGAAATCAACGGCCTGATTTTAAAAATCCGCAACCGGCGCCTGCTTGACAATATTCTGGTCAAACAAAGCTCAATTTTTCATCCCGAAGAATTCTGGCAGTCGCTGACCACCTTCGCCGGCTTCGTCTTTGAACTGGTCAAATCGCCTTTCAGCTGGTACCGCGGTCTGCCGCCGGAAAAGGAAGCAGCCGTCAACAACAATATCCTGACGGTGATCGGCGTCATGGCCGGCGCCCTTGTCGCCGCCTTTTTCCTCAGCCGTTACATCAGAAGCCGCCTCGGCTACCGCGCGGCGGTCGAACATCCCGACTATTCGCAAAAAGTGCGCGCCGGCATTGCCATGTTCATCGTCCGCGGCGTCATTCCCGCCGCCGTCATCGGCGCCTTTTTGTTCTGGCTTAAGGGCAACGGAGTAGTCAACACCGGTTCTTTCGGCCTGCTGCTGCACACCGCTGCCGTTTACCTGCTGTACTACTACCTGACAAAAGCGGCAGTGCGCACCGTATTCACGCCGGACAACGGCAAATGGCGGATCATCGAAGTGGCCGACGGCTGCGCCAAATGCATCAGTTCGGCTCTCGTCTTTTCGGCGGCGGCCGTTTGCACCGTTTCCTTTCTGCAAAGCCTCGCCGGCCGGATGGACTATGACAGTTCAATCGTCTATTCACTGAAAATTTTCGCCAACGCGGTCAAGGCCTTCTGCGTGGTGCTGGTTGCCCGCAAGGCGCTTTACAACAACAATCCGCCGGTGCCGGGGGAAATTGACGACGACACGCCGCTCGACGGCCTCAGCACTGCCTCCAAAATCAGCCTGTTTATCACATTTCTGATGACGGCGGCCTTTGCCGTTTCCCTGTTCGGATATATCCGCCTGTCGGAGTACGTTATCAACCGTTTTATCATTTCCGTCGTCGCCATCGGCGTTTTCTATATTATCGACAAACTGATCCGCGGCCTTTTTCACCGGATACTGCAATTCCGTTTCTGGCTTGCCACCTTCCGCCTCGGACACAAGACCCTGCGCAAGGCGGAATTCTGGTTCGGACTGCTGCTTTCGCCGGTGATGTGGGCGTTTGCCGTTCTCGTCCTGCTGGCCGTCTGGGGCGTTTCCGTCGATCTGCTGCTGGCACGGATAAAAGGCTTTCTCACCGGGTTTAACATCGGCGGCATTCACATTTCCATCACTTCTATCATTCTCGGGATCGTCTGCTTTTTTGTGCTGCTTTCCCTGTTCGGGCTGTTAAAAAACAGCTTTGTCCGCGGCAATTTAAGCAAAATAGACATGGACAACGGGGTACGCAATTCGCTCGTTTCCTCAATTAATTTTCTCGGGTTCATCGTTTCCGCCCTGATTGCCGTCGCGGTAATGGGCGGCAGCCTGAGCAGCATCACCATCATCGCCGGCGCGCTTTCGTTCGGGGTCGGCTTAGGTCTGCAGAACATGGTCGGCAACCTGGCCGCCGGCATGACCATTCTGTGGGAACGGCCGATCAAAATCGGCGACTGGGTGGTCATCGGCGGACAGGAAGGGCTGGTACGCAAAATCAACATGCGCTCGACCGAAATCGAAACCTGGGACAAATCGACCGTCATCGTGCCGAATTCCGCGATTTTGTCGCAAAGCCTGACCAATTACACCTACTCCGGACTGACCGGACGGGTGGTCATCAAAGTCGGCGTCGGCTATGACAGCGACATTGAACTGACCAAACGGACGCTTTTGGAAATTGCCGCTTCCAACCCTGACGTTCTGACCAGCCCCGAACCTTCGGTCGCTTTCAACAACCTCGGCGACAGCAGCCTCGAATTTCAGCTCAACTGCTTTACCGCCAACGTTTTCAAGCGCTCCGGCATCGCCAACGACTTAAGGGAAAAAATCATCAACCGTTTTCGGGAACTGAAAATCGACATTCCCTACCCCCAGCGCACCGTTTATCTGGAACGGCCGGCAGCCGGAACGAACGCCCCGAAAGACGCTTCTCCTTTTGCCGAACGCTCCTGAAAACAGTTTGTCCCGGGTATCCTTAAACAAACGCATGCTCTTGACTTTTTGTTAAAAATGCTTTGTATTAGGGGTAATTTCGGCAATTTTGGAAGGTGAAAATGAAAAATACCGTTAAAATAACATTCTGGATTATGCTGACCGCCGCCGTTGTTCTCGGCATCAACGCCGGCTGGGACAAATATCAGGAATTCCGGCAGGCCGAACTGGCCAGGGTGATGACCGTCAAAGACAAGAAGTTCGACCCCGGCCAATTGACGGAAATGGCGGCCGCGCTGGCGGCCAAACCTTACGTTCCGCCGGCAGACAATCTTCCGGACGAGCTTAAGAAACTTAACTACGACCAATACCGGGACATTCGTTTCAGCCGCGAAAACGGCCCCTGGTACGGCAAAAAACTGCCGTTTGAAATTCAGTTTTTCCACCTCGGCTCATTGTTTCTCACCTCGGTTCCGATCAACGAAATCGTCAACGGCCGCATTCATCCGCTCAAATATTCCCCCGCTTATTTCGACTACGGCAAAAACCGCCTGAACACCGACGAGCTGTCGGAACTGGGCTATGCCGGCTTCCGCCTGCACAACCCGCTGAACACGCGCAAATATTACGACGAACTGGTTTCCTTCCTCGGCGCCAGCTACTTCCGCGCACTCGGCAAACATCAGAAATACGGCCTTTCCGCCCGCGGGCTGGCGATCGACACCGCCGTCCAGACCGGGGAAGAATTTCCGATCTTCCGCGAATTCTGGCTGGTCCGGCCGAAAAGAAACGACAAGTCGGTTACCGTCTACGCCCTGCTGGACAGCCCGAGCGCGGCCGGCATCTATACCTTTGTCATCACTCCGGGCGAAAACACGGTGATGGACGTCGACGCCAAAATTTTCCCCCGCAAGGAAATCAACAAACTGGGCATTGCGCCGCTGACCTCCATGTACCTGTTCGGAGAAAACACCAAAAACAAATTTGACGACCACCGGCCGGAAGTGCATGACAGCGACGGTCTGCTGGTCTTAAACGGCAACGGCGAATGGCTGTGGCGCCCGCTTGACAACTCCAAGTATCTGCGCATCAGCGCTTTCGTCGATGAAAATCCGAAAGGCTTCGGACTGCTGCAAAGAGACCGCGATCCGGCTCATTATCTGGATTTTGAAGCTAATTACGAACAACGGCCGAGCGCTTGGGTGGAACCGGTCGGCGACTGGGGCAAAGGCTGGATCGAACTGGTGGAAATTCCTTCCCAACAGGAAATTCACGACAACGTCGTCACCTACTGGGTACCCAAGGAAAAAGCCGTGCCGCAGAAAGAGCTGCATTATCGGTACCGGTTATACTGGTTTACCAAACTGCCGGTCAAAAAAGTTCCCGGCGACATTACCGCCACCTATACCGGAATCGGCGGCGTATCCGGCATGCTGGAAGACCACAAACGCAAATTCGTGATTGATTTCGACATTCTCAACATGCAAAAAGAAGTGGAAAAAGGCATTGCCACGCTGGAAGTTTCCGCCAGCGAAGGGGAAATTACCGGCAAGCACCTGATGTACAACCCGGTAACCAAAGGCCTGACCGCATACATCGACTTCAAACCGAACGGCAAGACCTCGGAACTGCGGGCTTCGGTAGTCAAAAAAGGCAAAAACATTTCCGAAATCTGGAGTTACCAATGGTTGCCATAAAAATACAGAGCAAAGAAGACATTATCGGCGCATACCTTTGCAGCCTGGGGTTTGCCGGGCGGGAACTGCCGTCAGTCGTCAAGACCGTGGCCGGACAACTTGACTTTCAATCGGCCGACGGCGACGAGCTGGTCGGCAAAATCGACGGCATTCTGCTTGAAATGGCGCGCAAAACCTTTCCCGAAAGCGAACTTGCCGACGAACAGCTGCTGGCGCAGTTCAAACTTTGCTTTCTGCTCTGCGGCGGCGCCGAACAATGTACCGTCCAGGGCATCAGGCAGCTGAATTTGCCCGCCGGTCTGACCAAAGCCATGCGCGAACGCTTCATCGTCAATGCGCCGGCTTGTCATTACACGGAAATGAAACCGCAGAAAATAGAGAGCTTCCGCTCCCGCAAAAGGAAGAAAAAATGACTTCTCAGCTTGTTCCCATCAGCCCGCGGCAAATCCGCCGGCGGCGTCTTAAAGTTTTCGGCCTGATGTTTGTCAGCACCCTGTTCGCCACTTTGAAATGGATTACGGTCATCCCGAGCGACAGTTCGCTTTTTACCCGTTTTCTGATGATCGGCCTGTTTATCCTCACCTTTGCCTGGATCGCCCTTTTCTTCTGGTCCAGCATTTTCGGCTTTTTCGAACTGCTTCGCAAAAAGAAGGTGCCGGGCATTGCCTGGCCGGAGGAAAAAACGCCGCTGTCAACCCGCACTGCCATTCTGATGCCGGTCTACAACGAATCGCCGGTCAGCGTTTTTGCCAATCTGCTGGCGATGGCACGGGATCTGGAAAAAACCGGACAGGCCGCCGCCTATGACATTTTTGTCTTAAGCGACACCACCAACCCCAAAGTGTGGGTGGAAGAAGAAAGCGTCTGGCTCGAAGCCAAAAAACTGATGCCTGCCTCAATCGGCCTTTATTACCGCCGGCGGCCGGTCAACACCGCCCGCAAAAGCGGCAACATCGAAGATTTCTGCAACAAATGGGGCGCGCTTTACGATTTTATGATCGTGCTTGATGCCGACAGCCTGCTGGCGGGAACGACCATGGTCAGAATGTCGCAGCTGATGGAAGCCAACCCCGGCGCCGGCATCATCCAGGCGCCGCCGATGTGCATCAACCGTCATTCCCTTTTCGCGCGCATTCAACAGTTTGCCGGCAAGGTATACGGCCCGATCGTTTCCGCCGGGCTGGCCTACTGGCAGGTGGGCGACAGCAACTACTGGGGACATAACGCCGTTATCCGCGTGAAAGCCTTTATGGAATGCTGCAAACTGCCGGTTTTAAAAGGGCGCGCACCGTTCGGCGGGCATATTCTCAGCCACGACTTCGTCGAAGCGGCGCTCATCCGCCGCGGCGGATGGTCGGCCTGGCTGCTGCCGGAATTAAAAGGAAGCTTTGAAGAATGTCCGCCGTCGATGATCGACTTCGCCGTGCGTGACCGCCGCTGGTGCCAGGGCAACATGCAGCATATGAAAGTGCTCGTTTCCAAAGGCCTGCACCCGGTCAGCCGCGTGCATTTCATCATCGGCATCATGTCCTATCTGTCTTCCCCGCTGTGGCTTTCCTTCCTGCTGGTGGGACTGGCAACAGCGCTCGGACGCAACATTTTTCAGCCGGAATATTTCCCGACTTATTACACGCTGTTCCCGACCTGGCCGATTTTTGACAAATTCGGTACCATCAGTCTGTTCGTCCTTTCCATGTTCATGCTTGTTTTTCCCAAATTCCTGGGGTTAATCGTCTATCTGACGCAAAACAAATTCAAGGACATCGGCGGCTTTTTCGGGGCGGTCAAGAGCGTGCTGGCGGAAATTGTCTTCAGCGCGCTGTCGGCACCGATCATGATGATGTTCCAAAGCAAATTCGTATTTGACATTTTCGCCGGCATCGACGCCGGCTGGAATACCCAGAACCGGGACGAAACCGGTACTTCTTTCCGGGAAGCCTGGGCACGCCACCGCTGGCACACGATCCTCGGCGCCGCTACCACCGTCATTGTCTGGAAATATGCCCACAGCCTATTCTGGTGGATGCTACCGATCACCGTCGGACTGATGCTTTCAATCCCGATCTCGATGATTTCTTCCCGCGAAAAAACCGGCATAGCGGCCAGAAAACACAAATATTTCATTATTCCGGAAGAAATCCGGGTGCCGGAAATCTTAACCGAAGCGCTCGATTTTAAAAAACAGCTGTCACACCGGAACGAACAAAAGTTCGGGGTAGAAAACATAGTCGACGACAGCGTACTCAACGCTTTGCACATTTTGATGCTGCCGGTTAACGGCCCGGCACCGGAATTTGGCACCAAGGCGTTGGAAATGGCCAAGATCAAACTGGAAAACTACATCAATCACGGGCTGGAAATGGACCTGAGCCGGGAAGAGGAAATTGCCCTGCTCTACAGTCCCGACGTTTTGAAAAAAGCCAACCTGATGAAACAACTGGAAAACTGCAATGAACTTTAAAACGAAAACGGCCGCGGCAGGAATTTTGGCCGTGCTGACGGTTGCCGCCGCGGCGTTTGTCATTCTGCCCCGTCATAAAAAACTGCCGGCACCGGCGGCCGTTCAGGCGGATAAGGTACTGGTCAAAAAAGCCGAAAGAAAACTGTATTTGCAAAAAGACGGACAGAACCTGAAAGAATGCCGCATCGCCCTCGGCTTTGCGCCGGTCGGCGACAAGCTGCGGGAGGGCGACGGCAAAACGCCGGAAGGCATATACCGCATTTCCGGCCGCAATCCGAACAGCCGTTTTTACCTGTCGCTCCGGGTTTCCTACCCCAGTGCGGAAGACCGGCGGGAGGCGGCGGAAAAAGGCTTTTCCCCGGGCGGCGACATTATGATTCACGGACTGCCGAACAAAGCCCCGTTTTTGGGCAGCGCCCATCTTCTGCGCGACTGGACGGCCGGCTGCATCGCCGTTACCAACGAGGAAATCGAAGAGATCTGGTCAATGGTTGCCGACGGCACGACAATTGAGATCCTGCCTTAACTGCCTGATTTCATCATTTTTTTGAGCTAAAAGCTATTGACAAGCACGGTACCAGCCTGTAGCATAGGCAAATGTTAAAATAAAATGAGGTTCCAAAATTAATCAATCATGAGTCCCGTATACGTATACGTTTTTAATCTGGCCCTGGTTTTGCTGCTGGTGTTTGCCAATGCTTTTTTTGTCGTTTCAGAATTCGCCATCGTCAAGATCCGCCGCACAAAACTGGAAGAACTGGCCCACTTCGGCAATAAACGGGCAAAAATCGCACTTAAAATCACCGAAAATCTCAATACCTATTTAAGCGCCATCCAGCTTGGCATCACGCTGGCCTCGCTCGGCCTCGGCTGGATCGGCGAACCGGCGGTTTCCCACTTGCTGGAAGACCTGTTCGGACATTATTTTGCCGACAACAAAGTACTGCTGCATTCGGTCAGCTTCGGCGTCGCTTTCGGTTTCATTACCCTTTTGCACGTGGTGCTCGGCGAACTGGTGCCGAAGTCGCTGGCTATTCAAAACACCGAAACCTATGCGCTTGTCATTGCCAAACCGCTTTATGTTTTCAAACATATTTTTTCGCCGTTCATCTGGGTTTTTGACAAAGTAACGGCCGGCATTTTGCACCTGATGGGTGTTCAGCAGTCAAACGAAAACGATGACGCTCATTCGGAAGAGGAAATCAAACTGATCATCGATGCCTCCAAAAAAGGCGGCGTTATTGACGATACCGAAGGCGAAATTATTCAAAACGCAATTGATTTTTCGGAAATCTACGCACATGAAATCATGATTCCCCGGCAGGATATGAAGTGCCTTTATCAGAACTATACCTTTACGGAAGCGATGGATTTTATCAAAAAGCACAATCACACCCGTTTTCCGCTTTGCAACAAGGACAAAGACCACATCATCGGCATGCTGCATATCCGCGATCTGCTGGAATATGAAGGTGACGAAAACGACAAGGATATTCTGACCAAGCTTGCGCGCAAGATATTGTTCGTGCCGGAAAACAAGTCGATTTCCGAAATTTTGCATCAGATGATGCTGCGCCACGTGCATCTGGCCATCGTGGTCGACGAATACGGCGGTACTGCCGGACTGCTTTCAATGGAAGACATTCTGGAAGAACTGGTCGGCGACATTATGGACGAGCACGACGACATTACCGACGAGCCGATCAAAAAAATTGACGACAAAGTCTGCGAATTTGACGGCGTGGTGCTGGTCGAAGACGCTTTCGACAGCATGGGGCTGCCGGAATGCGAACACGAGGAAAGCACCATGGGCGGTTATGTTTTCGGCCTGCTCGGACGGCTGCCGAAAGTGGGCGACAAAGTGGAAGACGTCTATTGCGAATATGAGGTGATCGGGATCGACAACATGCGCATCACCCGCATCAAGGCCAGAATCAAACCGGCGCCGGAGCAAAATGATGAAATTTAAGACTTTGTTCATCGCCTTTGTATTGTGTGCGGCGGCTTCGGCAGCACAGGCGGGCTGTATGGACCTGCCGCAGCAAAAGGCGCGCCGGGCATTGCAGATTCTGAAAAACCAGATTATGGTCGCCGAATACTGCGAAAAATGCCTGAGTCCGTTCCACCGGCTGATCGGTGTGCGCTCAACCGGTATCGTCTGCGACGAAAAAGACCTTTGCCGCGTTCTTATCAACGGCGAGGAAGTTGACGTGTCGCACCTGTTTGCCGAAAACGCCGACGGCCGCGAGGAAAACATCGGTTATGCCGTCGGCTGCCCGGACGCATTGCTTTACAACCCGCGCTATCTGAACTTTGAAAGATAAAAGCCGTTGCCATTTGCCGGAAATGATTATATAAAAAGAACAGATACAATCATTAACGAAAGCAAAATAATGGAAAAAATCATCAATTACATTTCCCGCGGACAGGGACTCGGCATTAAGTTCCTGCTGCTGTTTTCACTGATCGTCGCCGTTTTCTATGCCGTCGGCACCAAGTTTGCCGGCGATCAGTTTTTTGTTCCCGCCGCACAAAAGGCGGCAGACGCTTTTCTGCCGATCAGAATTGAAAACGGCATTGTAACCGAGCCGGAAAACACGGTCAAAAACTACACCTTCGTTCTCGGCGAAGGAAAAGTTCCGGATGCGGAAAGTTTCAACTTAACCATGGATACCACCGTAGATTCTCTGGATACGTCCGGTTTAAAAGAAGGGCTGTACCTGACCAAACGGGCACTTTATGTCGTCCAACGCACTCAGACCAGAGTTTACGAACTGGAAGATTCTTCTTATTTTCCGCAAGGCGACTATACCGACACGTTTCATTCCGTTGTCAACTGGGCCGTCGTTTTTGTCGGTTTGTTCGGATTTGTTGCATTTTTTATCCTCTACTTCATCGTCGTCATCTTTTACGCTACCTGTTCGTACATTGTTTCCGCCATTTTCAGGAAACAATACGACTTTGATCTGAGGATGCGGCTGAGCACGCTGGCGTTTATTGCCACCAACGTCGTCTTTACGGTTTTGGGCTGGTTCGGCTTTTCCAGCAATTTGATCTTCCTGCTCGCGGTGCTGGCGCTGCAGGCGCTGGTGATCAAAGAACTGCCGGGCAAGCAAGCACAGGCGGCACAATAGGTTTTGGGCGCCAATCAAAGAAAAATCCCCGCTGTCGGCGGGGATTTTTACGTTTCGGAAAAGACAGGCAAAGCACGCCCGGCAGAACGGTGCGGGACAAAAGACGGACACGGACGGCCGTCGGCGGCAAAAGACTTATGTTTCGGCACAGACCTCACCGGCGGAAAAGCAACGACGGTTTCCGCACCGTTTCGATATTGCCCGTCCCCGCCGACGTCATCGCCATTTTCGGTTCGCCGGCAAAAAAATCAAACATCGCTTTAATGCCGCGGCAACCGCACTGCCGAACCGTACCGGACGGCCGTCGGCAACGATATCCGTACCGGCGGACGGTGCTTTGAAAACGTGCCGGCCGCGGCGGGCGCCGCCGTCAAAAATCACCGGTACGCGGTAGTTTACCGCCCGGGCAATTTTATCAGCGCGGCAAAGAAAGCGGAACCGCCGTCAGCCGACGGCCGCCGTGATTGTCCCACAAACCGCCGATATGTCGGCGGCAGTCGACGTCAATGCATCGGCGGCGCTTTGAATGTTTTTGGCCATCGCCGGCAGTTTGACACAAGCGGCAAATTCCGCCGCATCGTCCGGCATACTTTTCCGCGGCCGCAGCAAACACTTCCGCAATCGACCTCCCCGCACCGGCGCCGGGAATTTCCGGACTGTCCGTCGGTAAGGGTATTTTTAAGCCTTCGCCTCACATTGCCGTCAATGGCGGCATCAACGGCAACGCCGGCCGCTTTGGCGCCGTTTTTTCCGCTTCGTCACAGATACGGCGGTTGAATGCATCATCTTTGCGTACACAGAGCTGAACCAACTGTGGCGCTCCCTGCCCGACGACGGCAATGTCGGGGATCGTACCGTTGGTATAAGTACCGACCGACATAACCGTTTTCGCCGCCGCAACGCCGGCCGCGGTTTCCTTTTCCGCTCCGGCATATTTCGGGTCATGGGCCGGACGGCTCATGATGACGGACATTGACGGCGGAATGCCCGAAACAGGGGTCGAAACATCCGGACTCTCCGTCCCGCTCATCACCCGCGGACATACGGCTGCCGCCGCAAACGCTTCACGGTTGCGGCGCATGGCCGCTTTGTTGCAGGCACCACCTGCCGGATTCCCGGGGCCGGGCACCAAATTCTCCCGTCCCCGGACGGCCGGTCAACGCCGACGATTCCCGTCATTTTTCCACAGCGGGCGCTTTATAACCTTCGGACATGTTTTTTTCATTTTCTCCGCGTATGACGAAAAAACACCTTTTAAAGCGGCAAAACAAAGCGTTTTTTCAATACAAAACCGGTTTACAAATTAAAATCAATATGTTAAAATTAGACAAAAGAAGACAAATATTTTATGATAAAAAGGCGGTGAGCGAATTGAACAAAGAACGATGGAAAAAACTGGCGCAGAAGGCGGGCGACAAAATCAGGCAGGGATCGCTGCGTCTGGCAATGTTGATGACGACGCTGATCGGCAACGGCAGCGCGACAGGTTCCAACCCGCCCGCGGAATCTTCTTCTTCGTCAGAAAAGACGACGATCACCGCCCCGGCCGTCAAAACGGAGCGAGCCGACAGCATCGACACCGTTGACATGACGCAGCTGATGAGCGAACAACTGATCAGCAGCAACAAAAACATCGCCGGCAACTTTAACCTGGAAGGCCGCACTTTCACCGCCGAGGAACTGGCGGAAATCGGCCAGTGCGAACTGAACGAACAAATCCAGAAAACGGCGCAGAAAACGGCCAAACGCGGCATACCCAAAAAAGGACAACAGACTTATTGCCTCGGCGCCGTAAAGTCTTTCTTTGCCAAACACGGCATCACCATCGACGCCCAGCGCTTCGCCTACCGTGCCGTCACCGGCTTTCAGGCCAACGAAAATTTCACCGAAGTCGAAGCGGAAATGAACAATTTCCGTTCGCTGCCCGACGGCGCCGTCATCGCCTGGGAAAAGGGAACCACGCGTTACGGGCATGTCGCGATGAAGATCGGCAACAAGGAATTTTGCGACTTCGTTTACAATCTGCGCACCCACAATCGCCGGGGCAGCAGCGGTCAGCGCTACGGCAAACCGCATGTCTTTATTCTCAAAAACATGCCTTTCAGCAAGAAACTGACGCAGAAGCTGATTGCCGAAGGCCGGCTTGACAAATCTCTGGAAAAGCAGACGCTCGCCCTGGTCAAAATCGGCGATATGAGAATGCTGCTCAACGCCGACAATCTGGCGGCATTCAACCATGATCTGGCCAAGGCCGGCATCCGGACAGCTGACAAAATGACATTAAAGGACCTGAAAAAACACGAGAAGGAACAGCAGCGGCTGACGGCAGAAATATTGCGGGAAAGACGGCAGCGGGATTGAAGTTTCGCCGGCGCCGAAGCTGCTTTTGCAACCGGCGCGCGCGTTTTTCATGTTTTACCGAAAAGCGGGGTTCAAACCCCGCTTTTCGGTATTTTGCCAACGATCGCAAATGCGGCAAAGAGTTTACCGCGGCGCATAGACATATTCGGCAATGGCAAAAGCGCCGTACAAAATGATGTACATCCCCATCAGCGTGGTAATGGTAACGGCGCCGATGCTCGGAAAAATCAGAATCATAAAGGCAAACAGAATACCCAAAATACCGATGCCGAGACTCCAGCCCCAGGGCGCTCCGATCTTTCTCAGCTGGAAAGAAGTCACCAGTTGAATGACACCGACCGCCAGACACCACAAGGCAAAGATCATCGGCAGCGTGGCCGCGGTAACCCCCAGGTTGGCTACCAAAATGACCCCGACCAGAATATCCAACAACCCCACCAGCAGGTACCAGCCTGACTGATAGGAAAAGGAAGCCAGAAAATAGCCGGCGCCTACAACGATGAAGGCAATGCCGATATAGAGCGCCAGTCCGAGCAGACTGGCCACCGGATTAAACCAAACGTAAAAGCCGAGAATCACCATGATGATGCCGGCAAACAAATGCCAGAAACCGGCGGTTTGCAACTTTTCCCCGTTGACGGGGGTGACAGGTTCAGCCATATTTTTTCTCCTTTAAAATCTCTTCTCAATAAAAAATAGGCATTGTTTTTCCGATTTCAAAGGCCGACGGATGATTATTTGTCAGCGCGAACAGCCGCCCTCACGGGACCTGAGGGCAGAAAGTTCCGGCCGGGCGGCATAACCGCCGCCGCGGGCGGGACAAGCGTCGTTTTCCCGATCTCAAAGGCCGACGGATGATTATTTATCAGCGCGAACAGCCGCCCTCTCGGGACTTGAGGGCAGAAAGTTCCGGCCGGGCGGCATAACCGCCGCCGAAAGATTTGACCATATACACATCCGACAGTCTGCCGCCGGCCTGCCGTTCAAGGGAAACGCCCTGCTCCGCCTCATAACGGCTCATGCCGGTTTCCACGCACCAAACGGCGGAAATTCCGGCATTTAACGCACCGGCCATATCGGTACGGAAAGTATCGCCGATCATGGCAACCCGGCCGGAAGGGGATATTCCCAATTTGCGGAAAGCATATTGATAAATGTTTGCATGCGGCTTGCCGAACTCGACCACCCGTCCGTCCATCCGGCGATACATTTCGGCAATCGTTCCCTGTCGGACTACCGGCTGCGGCTCGCCGCCGTCCTTCGGTTTTTCAAACGCACGGTAATCGGGGTTGGCGCACAGAGCCGGCAGACCGCGCTGCCGCATCTGCAAAAGGGAATCCTTAAAAGGTTCCGTAACCAAACTGTCCCACAGCGGAGCTTCTCCTTCCGCCGTCAGGCGAGAAAGGTAAAAATGGCCGGACAAAGACGGAAACGCTTCCTTTTCTTCCGTCGTCAGCTGAGGAATGGAAATATAAAAGGCATCGGCCTCATCGGCATCAGGCACAACGCGATAAGCGCTGTCCGCAAACAAAGCAGCCCGCGGCGTACCCCAGATATATATGTTTTTGCCGGGGATGTCCAGTTTTTCCGCCAGCACGGCTTCCCTGAAAACGTCGCCGGAAGTGACAAAATCGGTATAATGACGACCGGCAAACATTCCCTTTTTTTCGTAAGAACGAACAGAATCGGCGCTGAGCGAAGTGGTATTTGACAGAATGCAAACCTGACGCCCTTTCTTTACGGCCTCTTCCATCACCTCCAGACTGCCGGGAAAGAAACGCCCGCCATCCCAAAACACGCCGTACGCATCAACCAAAAGCACGTCAAAGCGGTCGGCAATTTCGGCAAAACCTTCGTGTATTTTCATTTTTTTCCTTCCTCCCAAAAATATTGCTGAACCGATTATAACCAAAAACGGAAAAAATACAATTTTTTTAAAATTAGCTGGATTTTAGACAAGACCATGTTATAATAGACAGAAAATAGACTGATAAAGGCAAAAAGAGATGGGCAAATTCTCCTTTGACAAAGATTTCGCCAAACGCGTTTCCATGCACCGCGATCCCGAACAACACAAGAAACGGGACGACAACAAGAAGCGGGGCGACAATCCGAATGCCCGTAGAAATAAGTACAAGGAGCAGAACAACGCTCTGAACAGCCGCAAAGACGAACACGAGAAACGGGGCGATAATCTGAATGCCCGTAAAAAACAGATTTTCAACCAAAACAAAACGACGGAAGAAAAAGCAAAGACGGCAGCCGCCGAAGAAAACAAAGCAGCAGCAAATGCCGCGTCGGTTTTAAGCGACAAGGAAATCGGCGAAGAACTGAACCGGCTGACCGCCGCTTTCCGCGCCACCAACGGAGAAAAAGAAGAAGGCGAACTCCGCGCTTTTGCCGCGCTGCACCATCTGAACCTGCGGGTGGGAACGGCGGTTTCCAAAACCGACAAGAGCGTTATTGCGCGGATGGTTTTCAACGGCGGCGTGGAAAAGCCGATGGGCAATTATTCGCCGAAATTTGCCGATATCGCCAACTATCCGTACAAATACGCCGGCACCCCGGGCAAGGCGGAAGATTATGATTTGGAGAGTTCCACCGTCTGGCAGGCGATGAAGGAAGAGCCGCGGCTGGCGGAGATGCAGGACAAACTGAAAGCGGCACTGGCCAAGGCCGGCGTGCCGAAAGAAATTCTGCCGGAAATGAACATTAACGATTTCAAATACCTGATGTTCAACCATTGTGCCGCGCAAAAGGGGCTTGGTTTTGCCAAGCTGTTTCAGGCCAGGGACGAAAACGGCAATCCGCTGACCTATAAAGACAGAAGCGGAAAAGAGGTTCCCGTCTGTACCAGCGCCAAACAGGAAAACGTCAAACGCTTCATCAAAGAAAATCCGCAATTCAAGGACATGATGCTGAAAATGCCGGGCATTGACAAGGCTTATGTCGAAGCCCTCGTCAACAAAATGTCGCAAAGCGGTCTGACCGACATGTCCAAAGAGCTGGAAAGACATCCGGAATGGGCCAACCAGCCGGCAATTGACGTTCACCACATCATCAACATCAAAGACTGCCGCCTGTTTGAAGCGGAAGGCAAGTCTTACGCCGACGTCAACGCTTATGAAAACATGTGCATCGTCAGCAACGGCACTTTGTTTGACGCCGTCAACCGCGCCCACGGACTTTCCGACGCCAACGACAAGGCCGCTTCCGTCCACGGCAGCATCCACTCCGCCGACATGGTATTCAAAGATAAGGATTCAAACGGTGACGTCCGCCGCACCATGGTTCGCCTGGAACCGCAGCCGGGCGTTCGCTGCATGCTCGGTTTCGGCGAAGACATGATGATCATCGAAAACGTCAAGGACGGACAAAGCAACGACCGGCGGCAGGAAGCGGAAAAGGACGAAAAACAACCGAACGATCAGCGGCTGATCATTCAAAACATTCAAAACAACAGCAGGAGCATGTCGGCATGACAATGCAGGAATTAATCGATTATCTGAAACAAAACGAAGAAATCGGACGCAACCGGCCGACCAGCGAAGTCAAAATCGCAATCGGGGTGCTGAAGCTGAAAGAAGCCGGTTTTCCCGAACCCGCCGCCGAATATCATACGCTGCTGCGCAATTTCAACGGTTTGTCCAACAACGGCTGTTTTATTTTGGGCATTAATACCGAAAGCTCTTTTTTTCCGGATATTCTGGATTATAATGTCCGGGAAAAGGAAAATCTCGCCGCCGGAGAACTTGTCCTCGGCTATAACGACGCGTTCAGGCTGATTTACGACGCCGAAAACAAAAAATACCGCCTCGTCGACCCCGACGACGGCTCGGAAGAAGGCGCCACGGAAAGCCTGGCCGAGGCAGTTCCTTACATCTTGCACGTTTAACCGTTACGGATCGAAAAAAATGATGGAATATCTGAAAAGAAAACTGAGCAAAATGAACAACGAACAAGCCTGGAAAGAAAAGGTAGGCTATCCGCGTTACTACAAGGAAAACGGACTTTTTATCAAGGAAACGGAAGACGGCGAAAAACTGATCGTCACCTTAAACGAAAAACATGAAGAAGTAATCACGGGAAAATTGAAATGAAAAAAAGAAAACACCCCTGGATGGTAATTATCGCCGGACCGAACGGCGCCGGAAAATCTACCTTTTACGATTTGGTAATCAAAGATGACCCGCTGATGAAAAACGCGCCGTTTATCAATATGGACAACATCGCCAAAGAAATTTCCGAACCCGACGAAAACCCGAACGACAACATGTTGAGCGCCGGCAAAATCACCTACGAAGAAGTGGAAAAACATCTTGAAAGCCGCACCAGCTTCGTTTACGAAACAACCTCCTCGGGCAAGGTTCATCTTCGTTTTATGGATGCCGCCCGCAAAAAAGGATTTAAAATTGCCACCGTATTTATAGGCCTTTCCGACCCGTGGCTTTCATACTGGCGGGTGAGAGCGCGGGTTGCCAGCGGCGGACACGATGTGCCCTACAAAGACCTCACCCGGCGTTATCCTAAAATCATGAAGAATTTTCCCGAAATGCTGAAGCGAAGCGACATTGCAGGCGTTTTCGACAATTCCGGACCAGAGCCGTTCAAGCTTATTTTCCTGATGGACGACAAGGCTTTCCGCATTTTCTACAAATATCCCCGCTGGCTGGCGGAATCGATTAAGGAAAGAAAAACCAGCAAAGACATGATCATTATGCGCAGCGCGCTGGATATTCACAACTTAAACGACGCCGATTTGCAAAAAGTGTCCGACATGGCCTTAAGCGCGGTTATCATGGGAGGAGAAAAAGACGACCTTGACATACAGCTTGCCGACCGGCAGACAGACAACCTCGCCATCGCGCGCGGCAAAGAACCGATGCCGAACATATCCGGCATGCCGATTCCGCCCGATGCCGGGGACCCGCACGATAAAGAAAAACCCCGGCCGGCTACCGTGCGCGGAAGCATGAACATTAACGACTGGCTGCAAAAAGCCAAAAACAACGAGATTTAAGAAGGCCTTCTTTCTTTTGGGGGCGTTTTTCGAACCTTTTCCCGCCCGGCAGAACATTTTCCGCCTTTGTCCGGTGATTAGGCAATGAGTTTGCGGCATGAACGCGGTGCTCCGTTTTCCGCACCGTGTCTGTTCCGCATCCCTTTCAGAGCATAAAGACACAGGCACGTCTGCATCCGTCGGCTTATGCAGACGTTTGAAGCATGGATATCCCCCGGTAAACCGGGGCTCCAAAACACAACAAAGCTTACTTTCCGACCGTGATTAAAGGCGCGGGACGGTGTTGTCCCGACACTTTAAGCATTCTGCCCCGAACAAACCCGGGGTTTTCCGTCAGGCAGGCAATAAACTTTCACCGGCATAGGCAAGCGGCATCAGCCATTTTGAACTTCGCTTGACGCCCCAAAAGCTTCGCAAGCCCGAGGACCGGGCCGGAAGGTCTGCATTCCCCCGTTTACGCAGACGTTCGAAACACAAAAAATTCCCCGTCGGAACGGGGAATTTCAAAGGCTGTCAGTATCCGCCGAAATCTCCGGAGGGCGGCGGCGGATAACCGCCGTATTCCTGTTGCTGCTCAAGCCGGCGCTGCTGCTGTTCGTAATAGCGCTGCTGACGGGCGCGAGCTTCCTGCTCGGCCGCGGCTTCGTATATCGCCGAAATGATGGTGTCGCGAAATTCCCGCGGATGGGCAATATCCTGAATGATCATGCTGCTTTCGTCGTTGCCGACCTGCACGATCGCGTCACCGGCGCCGAACAGACGCTGCACCAGACTCTGTACGATCTGCACGTCGTTGATTTTGGCCAGAGGAATATCCTTTTCCTTGATGTTGATGATGCCGCGGCGGACATAAACCCGCTGGTTGGTTACCGCATAGATTTTCAACTTGTTGTCAACCCGTTTGTAGATGTAGGGAATGAACAAAAGGCCGCCGATCATCATCATAATGCCGGCCACCGAATAAATATGACCGATAAAACGGAACCGTTCCCCTTCGCCGACGCCGCTCCACACGGCGAGAAACATCAAAATACCGATCGACATCAGCAAAGTCGGCAACACAAATACCTTATAACTGAAATGGACTTCAATTTTGACGTATTCGTTGGGGCGTAGTTCCAATGTCATGCTTGCGACTCCTCAATAGCTGTATGCTGCCGATTATAATTTAATTTTTCGCTAAAGACAACAAAGATATTTTTATTGCAAATTACAAAAACCGAGACTACCTTAATTAATGATTATTATAACTATTCTGAAAGGAAAAATGATGACAGCCAAACGTTTTATCTTAAACGAAACCAGCTACCACGGCCAGGGCGCCGCTGCGGCGATCATTGACGAAATCAAAAGCCGCGGTTTCAACAAGGCTTTAATCGTTACCGACGCCGATTTGATCAAATTCGGCGTCGTCAAAAAAATAACCGACCTGCTTGAAGCCGAGGGCTTCGCCTATGCCGTGTTCGACGGCGTCAAGGCCAATCCCAGCGTCGGCGTCGTCAAAGCCGGCGTGGAAGCATTCAAGGCGGCAGGAGCCGACTATATGATCGCCGTCGGCGGCGGATCGCCGCAGGACACCGCCAAAGGAATCGGCATTATCATCAACAATCCGGAATTTGCCGACGTCGTATCCCTGGAAGGAACGGCGCCGACCAGACACAAGAGCGTGCCGGTCATCGCCGTGGCCACCACTGCCGGAACCGCCGCCGAAACCACCATCAACTATGTTATTACCGACGAGGAAAAACGCCGTAAATTCGTCTGCGTCGATCCGCACGACATTCCGGTCGTAGCCATCGTCGACCCGGACATGATGGCCTCAATGCCCAAAGGGCTGACCGCCGCCACCGGCATGGACGCGCTGACGCACGCAATTGAAGGATATACCACGCTTGCGGCATGGGAACTTTCCGATACGCTTAACCTCAAGGCGATCGAAATCATTGCCCGCTCCTTAAGAAAATCGGTCGAAGGCGACGCCAAAGGACGCGAAGACATGGCTCTCGGCCAATATGTCACCGGAATGGCCTTTTCCAACGTCGGACTCGGCGTCGTGCACGGCATGGCCCATCCGCTTTCCGCCTTCTACGACACGCCGCACGGCGTGGCCAACGCCGTTCTGCTGCCCTACGTTATGGAATTTAACGCTTCCCATACCGGCGAAAAATTTCGCGAAATCGCCCGCGCAATGGGCGTCAGAGGCGTAGATGAAATGACGCAGGAAGAATATCGCCGGGCGGCAGTCGACGCCGTTCGCCAGTTGTCAAAAGACGTCGGCATTCCGCAGACGTTAAAGGAAATCGGCGTCAAAGAAGAAGACCTCGACGCACTTGCCGAGGCGGCAATGGCCGACGTCTGCACCGGCGGCAACCCCCGCCCCTGCAGCAAAGAATTGGTTTTGGAAGTTTACCAAACGGCTTTCGGCAAATAGGAAAACAAAAGCGGCGCCGACGGTTTACAAAAAAAATGAACCGGCGGCCGCCTCTCTTCGTTACAGCAATTGTATGGAGGAACATATGAACGACATCTCAAAACTGCTGCAAGAGGCAAAGCCGCTTTATTTTGCACGCAAAAAACGCAACAACCGGATCAAAGCCGTTGTCTGTATGCTGTTTTTAACGGCGGGCATTAATTTTGCACTTCCGCAGAAAAGCCCCGTCTTCGGAGAATACGGAACGGAAACGCTGCTTTCCATGCTGGAAAATCAGATCGTTTCCGTCGAGCAGGATTCGGTAATTAAAGACATGGGACTTCCGGTTGATGACTTCGGTTTGCTGATGGTAAGTTAAATGAAAGAATTTATCTCGGAAAACAGGGGACTGGTCAGAGCGATCATCCGCAAACTTACCGGTTCTTACAACGAAGACATCGAACAGGAAGTCTATATCAAAACCTGGCGCAGCCTTGGAAGCTATCAGGAAGAAGGCAGGTTCAGACAATGGGTCGCGACCCTTACGGCAAACGTCTGCCGGGATTATTTCAAATCGCGGGCATACCGGCAGAAATGTACGGAAATCTGCGACGATGAAACGCTGGAAACGATCCGGTCCGGTTATTCGCAGGAAGAAATCATCAATGCCAAAACGCGACAGAAGCTGATTTTGAAAGCGGTGGACGAACTGCCCGCCAAAATGCGCAAAGTTATTATTCTGTTTGAATTTGAGGGTTTGAGCCAGGAACAGATCGCCCGCAAGACCGGCGTTCCGGTCGGAACCGTAAAATCCCGCCTGTTTCATGCCAGGCAGATATTAAGTCAAAAACTCAGTTATTTAAAAGGAGAATGAACATGAACAAAATCGTTTTAACCGTTGCTTTCGCTGCCCTGCTGACGGGTGCGGCCGCCGCCGAAGCCGCCGACGGCAAAATGCCGCCGATGCGTCCCGACCGGCCGACACACGAAATGATGGAGGCAAAGCTCGCCGACCGTCTGAACCTCTCCAAGGAACAATATCTGGCCATGCAAGACCGCCGCAAAGCCGACCAGATTAAAATCAGGGATCTGATGGATCAGATGAAAGAAATCAGAATCCAGATGAACGAAATCAGAAAATCCAACATGGAAGCTTTTGAAAGCATTCTGACGCCGGAGCAAAAGGCCGAGTTTGAAAAAATCAAAGCGGAAGGCAAAGCCCGCCATATGGAAAGGAAAAAAATGCGGCACGGAATGAAACCGGATCCGATGTCGGAAAACCGCAACATGCCTCCGGCCGTCGAAAAAAAGTCCGAAGCCGTTAACGTAAGCGCTCCGGCGGAAGATCCCGTAAAAGATGCCTATACCGTTTCGATGGCAGACGCTTCCAACGCTCCTCAAGACATTTCGACAAAACCGACAAGTCAAAACGGATATGAAGATAATGAAGAAGATGATGAAGCCGAAGAGGGAGATACCGACGAAAATGAAGATGACGCCATGACCGAAGCTCCCGCTCCGGTTCTGCCTTCCGAACAAGAAAATCCCGATGTCAGATAACCGTCCGCATTTTCAAAAACCCCGGCAAAAGCCGGGGTTTTCTTATGATAACGGACATTATAATAAAACCAACACCCGATTGCCCGGTTTGCCGCGTCCGCATACGATGACATTTTCACAACTTCCGTCTTACTTGCGGGAACGGCGGCCGACAATGCCGTTAAACAGCCGGCTCAAACCGGATATGATGCTTTTTCTTTCCCGTACTTTGAGCGAACTCCACCAACCGAGCAGCCGCCGGAAAATTCCCGGTTCCTGTTTCCCTGCAACGGGGATTTCCGTTTGTTTTTCCCTTTCCGCCGGTTTTTCGGGCAAAAGCGGCACGGCTTTTCCCCGCCAGGGTTCCAGCAGCGTCCGGATGTCGTTGTCGGCAACATAGGCGCCGTGCAGACGCTGCAGCCGTCCTCTGCCGTCAAGATAAAGAGCATCTCCGCGGCCGAGAAGCTTTTCCGCGCCGCCCGTATCCAAGATGGTGCGGGAATCCGCCGCGCTTGCCGTCTTGTAAGCCAGCCGGCAGGGGAAATCGGCTTTCAGCACACCGGCAACCACGTCGACGGAAGGGCGCTGGGTAGCGACAATCAGGTGAATTCCGCAGGCACGGGCCTTTTGCGCCAGCAGACGCACGTATTTTTCCGCTTCCGGCCCGGTCGCCGCCAGATCGGCAAATTCGTCAATGATACAGACGATATAAGGCATCAGCCCGACGCGGGAATGATATTCGGCAATATTGCGGGTCATGCTTTCCCGCAGCCGCAGATAGCGGCGTTCCATTTCGTCGGCCAGCCGCGCCAGCATTTCGACCGCCTGCCGGTTGTCGGTCACCACCGGCGCCAGCATGTATTGCTGATTGTCGTAAATACCGAACTCAACTCTTTTCGGATCTATCAGCACAAACCGCACTTCCTCCGGCTTTTTGGCTTTGATCAGTGACAGAATAAAGGTATTCAGGCCGACGGACTTGCCCGAACCGGTGGTTCCGGCTACCAGCAGATGGGGCATTTTGGCCAGATCGGCCGTTACCGGTTCGCCGCGTACGTCAACTCCCAGACAAAGCGGCAGCGCGGCTTTAAATTCCTTGCACGCGCGGCTGTCGGCCAAACTTGCAAAATCAACGGTTTCCGGAGTTTCCGCCGGAATTTCGAGCCATACGGAGTTGCTGCCGGGTACCGGCTCCACGTTAACGGAAGAAACTTTCAGCTCACGTGCAATATCGTCAAGCACGGACGCAAGTTTTTTAATCTTGGTGCCGGCCGCCGGCTCAAATTCCGTCAGTTGCAGCAGCGGCCCGCGCCGTTCGCCGACAACCCGGCCGTTGATGCCGTAATGGCCCAAAACCCGTTCAATGTCCGCTCTTTCCGGCATATCCGCACTCACATTTTTGCCAGCCGGGCAGCGATCTGTCCCGCCAGTTCATTAATCAGGGCGCTCTGGCGGCCGGCCAGGTCTTCGTAAGTGTCGCCCAGCGGCGAAGACAGGCGGGTACGGTCGCGAACGGCGACACGGCCGTTTTTGTACACCGTCCACCAGACGTCAAGTTCCAGTTTCCGCCCCAAAACGGCATCCATTTTATTGATTTCGAGCGTGATCGTATAGGTGAAGTTCTCGCTGCTCAGGGTTTTGTATTTGACGACCGATTTAGGCAGGTAGAGCGACAAGTCGTCAGCCAAGACACGGGAAAAAGAACTCGACAGCGGTTCCGCCCAACGGTAAAATTCGGACATTTTCAGTTCGGAAGAACCTGCTTCCACGGTCACGATCTGCGGCCGGTCCAGATATTTCGGCACAAAGGCTTCCTCAACCCCGACGTCCAGCCGCCGGGAAGAAACCGGCTCAACCCGGGCATCCGTCATTTGCAGCTGATAAAAATGAGACGGACTGCTGGTGCCGACGCAGCCGGCCAGAAACAACACTATTGCCAGTATACTCGTTTTTTTCATCTTAATATCTCCCTTTTCCTTTTAACAATGCTTCCGGATGTCTTTCTATATAATCAGCAAAATTGTTTAACGACTTGGCCGCGCCGGAAATATTCGTCATTGCCCGGTCAAAACTGCGCAAAGCATCGGGGACTTCCTTCACAGCGCGGTCGATATTATTTAACGTTTCAGGGATACCTCTGGTCTGCTCGGGAATTTGCGCAAAATCTTCCAGCACCGTATTTAATTTGGGCACCACCTGCTGGTTTAGGGAATCGAGAAACTTGTTCATTTTGGTTACCGTCTGTTTCAGCGGAATCTCCTGAAAACCGCGGGAAAGTTCGGCCAGCGGCGACAATACCGTCGGAATTTCGGGAGCGGAGTCGTCTTTGCCGCGATAAACTGCCGGCGTGTCGACCGGCATCATTTCCAGTTCAATCATCAGCTGCCCGGTTAAATAGTTCTGGGTGCTTAAACGCGCCCGCAATCCTTTGCTGACCAATTCCCGCAAAATCTGCCGACGCGTTTCGTTCGGAACCGACGGATTAAAATTCTGCGCGTTAAAAGAAACAAAAACCGGGATTGTAAATTCTCCGTCACGCATATCGGTGATCAGGTCTATTTTAACGACACGACCGATATTCACCCCTTTGAAAACGACCGGCGATCCGACATCCAGCCCTTTGATTGATTCGGAAAAATACATGACAACACGACTTTTGGTATCGGTCATAACCTTTTCTGCCACAAACATTCCGACCGTAGCGAGAAACAAAGTGATCCCGCAGACGATGAACAAACCGATCAGTTTGCTGTTGGGTTTTTTACGCATGTTCGCTGCCCCCTCTGGTTAAGAAATTGTACACTTTTTCGTTCGGCGGATTTTTCAGCAGTTCGCGGGGATTGCCGTAACCCTGAATTGATTTGGTTTCGCCGTCGAGAAAAACGGAATTGCTGCCGACGGCAAAAATGGACGCCAGTTCGTGGGTAACGATCACAATCGTGGTGCCCAGATTATGGTTAATGTCCAGGATCAGGTCGTCAAGCAGCCTGGAACTGACCGGATCAAGCCCGGCGGAAGGCTCGTCGAAATAGACGATTTCCGGATCAAGCGCCAGCGCGCGCGCCAAACCGGCGCGTTTTTTCATGCCGCCGCTGATTTCCGACGGATAAAAGTCTTCAAACCCCGCCAGCCCGACTAACGCCAGTTTGAGCGACACCAGCTCGCTGATTTCCCGCTCCGAATAGCCCGTATACTGTTCAAGCGGCAGAGCAATGTTTTCCGCCAGCGTCATAGAGCTGAACAACGCCCCGCTCTGGTACAAAATGCCCGAACGGCGCATGATTTCGTCGCGCACCGCCGGCGCCGCTTTGGTAAAATCCGTCCCGTCGATGACAACGGTTCCCTTCTGCGGCGCCACCAGGCCGGTCAACACCCGCAACATTGAGCTTTTGCCGCAGCCCGATCCGCCCATGATGATGAAAACGTCGCCGCGGTTGATGTTAAAATTGAGGTCTTTCAGCAATACGAAATCGCCGTAGCCGATGGTCAGGTTTTTTACCGCAATCTGCACTTTGTTCATCATATGCCCAGCACCTCGCAAACAACGGTGATAATGCCGGTCATGACGATCATCCAGACAATGGCCGAAACCACCGCCCTGGTGGTGGCAATGCCGACGCTGTCGGCGTTGCGTCCGCAATAAACGCCGTAATAACAGCCGCAGACGGCAATTACGATGCCGAATACGAAACCGTGAAAAACGCCGACCATGAAATTGCCGAGGGTAATCGCTTCAACCGACAGTTCCCAATAGCGTTGCAGCGGAATCCCGAGCATGGTCACGCCGACAAAACCGCCGCCCAGCATGCCCATGAAATCCGCCCACATGGTCAGAAGCGGCATTGTCATCACCAGCGCCGTCATCCGCGGCAGCACCAGAAAGTCGCCGACCGGAATGCCCATCGTCTTCAGGGCGTCGATCTCTTCGTTAACCTGCATGGTGCCGATGGTGGCGGCATAGGACGCGCCGGTGCGGCCGGCCATGATGATGCCGGTCATGATTGCGCCCATAATACGCGTCATGCCGATGGTTACCAGGCTGGCAACATAAATTTCGGCGCCGAAAGTTTTGAGCTGAACAGCACCGACAAAGGCCAGGATCAGTCCGACCATGAAACTGATCAGCGACACGATCGGCAACGCCTTATAACCGCAGTCTTCCAGCGCAAACAGAAAGTCTACCCGGCGCATCACCGCGGTTCCGAACAAAAAGCGTCCGAAAGAACGCCCGGCGCCGAGCAGAAAGGAAGTCCCCTTTTTGACGCCGGCGGCAATATCAATGCCCCAGTCGCCGACACGTTCCAACAGGCCCGGGAAGGTCCGGTTTTCGCCGCTGGGCTTGCGGTCGACAGAAAATGCCAAAGCCAGCATTTTTTTCAGTCCGGCCGGCAGGGAAAGCATTTTGATTTCGATTTTGCGGCGGCGGGCCGTTTTTTCCAGATTAAACAGAATGACAAGCAGCGTCGAATCCCAGCGTTCCAGCTTTTCCGCACGCACCTCAAGCGACCGGACTTCCGCGCTTTCCGCCGCTTCGTACAGCCGGCGCACCACCTCGTCGTCGTCATATTCCAGATAGTCGCCGTTCAGTTCAATGCGCAGCAGCGTTCCTTCGACGGCATATTTCAATTTTGTTTCCATTTAAAACCGTTCCGGTTGTTTTTTACCGACAATGTATTCGCAATCGCCGGCGCCGTCAAGCAATATCGGCCGCCAACGGTTAAAATATAAGCTTTTTGCGGCGCAAATACCAGTAAGAGAACAACATCATCATGAAGTTGTAAAAATATTCGGTACTCCAGCACCAGGCCAGCGAGGATTGCCGCCAGACCACCACATACCAGACGTTGGCCACATAAATGACGGTCGCCGCCAGTTCGATGTAAAGCGCTTCTCTGGTCTGACCGGAACCGATAACCACATTAAACACGATCATTGCCGGCACGATTACGACATAGCTGCCGAGCATGACATAATAGGCGTTAACGCTGCCGCCGATCAATTCCGTGTCATCGGTATAAATGCGCATGACCGCTTCGGGGAAAAAGGCCAGCAGCATGCACAGCGCCAGTTCGATGGCAAAGCCCAGACGGATGATGCGCCCGCAGGTGGGGCCGACCTGCTTCACCCGCTCCTGCCCGACCAGATTGGCCGTCAGCGAAGAGGCGGCGGCGCCGAGCGCGCCGACAACCATATAGAGCATGGTGGAAATCGAACGCAAAACGTTGGAAGCCGCCAACTCCAACTCGCCGATATGTTCAATGGCGACAAAAAAGAAGAACCAGGTGGCAAAAGACACAAACAACTGGATGGTCGTCCAGACGGAAACCGAAAAAATCTTTTTGACCAGATGCGGGTCATAACCGTAAAAAGCATCAAGCCCGTAGCGGGAAGCATTGACTTTGTACCGGGTATAAACGACGAAAACGGCGGCGGAAACCGCTTCGGCAATCACCGACGCCAGCGCGGCGCCGCCGATCCCCATTTCCGGAAAACCGAAATTGCCGAAGATCAGCAGGTAATTGCCGACAACATTGACGATCAGCATGATCCCCGCACTCCAACTTAAAATCCGGGTATTGACGATGCCGACGTAAAAAGCGCGGAAAACGATGACGGCAAAGGCAAAGACGAAACCCCACACGCGGAAATGCAGATAGTCCCGCGCGGCCGCAAGCACCCGCGGCGAACTGATCAGAAGCGGCAGCGCCCACGGCGTCAGCAGATAGGAAACGACGATCGCCGCGGCGGCAAACCCCAGCATCAGACCCATCGCCTGATAAAAAACCGGCGCAATCCGGTGATAATGTCCGCGCCCGTTTAACCGGGCGATCAAAATCTGCACGCCGACGCCGAAACCGACGCCCAGCATGTAAATTGTAATATAATACAGGCCGGCAATGGCCGAAGCGCCCAGTTCCGCCTGTCCGACACGGCCGAGAAAAACCACATCGGTCACGCCGATCAGCTGCTGAATAACCATTCCGAGCAAAATCGGACCGGCCACTTTCCATATGTTTTTATATCCGTATATCATGCGCCACCGCCAACAACAGCTTTCTATTTGGTCATTATAGCCCGCAAAATCAAGCAAAAGCAAATTTTAAATGAGAAACCCCTTTTCGCACCGCCGGGGGCGAAAAGGGGGTTGAGGCAGACAATCCGTCAGCAGCCGAAACGGCGGCTCAATTCCCGGATAATCAGCGCGCACGCCTCGCTTTGCAGGGCGTCGCCGCTTTGTTTCAGCTTTTCTTTAAGATGTCCGTAAAGACCACAGGCGTCTTCGCGGGTTATTGCCAGCAGGGCGCCTTCAAAAACGTTCCGCAGTTCCGCGGCATCCAGTTCGTTCAGGCCGGGATAGGGGCGGCGATATAAGAACATCCAGATTTCATCGCAAGCGGCGGCAATGATCCGAAGACCGTTTTTTTCATCCGTCGGCGTTTGCTTTTCCGTTGACGTCCCCGAACGCGACGCGCGCAGAAACAAAATAACCAGAAAAACCAAACCGGCCAGTACGCAGATCCATAATTTCTCGTTCATGGCGAAAGGTTTTAAAAGTTTGCTTCTTTCAGAGCCGCCAGAAAACAGGCATTGCCGATGCGGCAAATGCGGGTGTTTTCCGCCATCTTACGGTCAAGTCCGCGCATTTCGGCAATTTCTTCCAGAGAATCGCGCATTTCGCGAAGATAATCATAAAGCTGATAACGATCGACGGAAGGCATGATTTCCAACTCGGCGACCAGATTCTGCATCAGCTTTGCAAAGCTCGTTCCCGGCTGCCACAAGGCAATCGCTTCCCTTACGCAGCGGCGATCGCCGTCATTGACCACCGGACCGGAAAAAAGGTCGGTTACCATTTTGCGCAGCACGGTTATTTCCTCCGCCGTTGCCGGCCGATGTTCTTCACCGGGCACGGGAGCGGGCACGCAAACGGCGTTTTTTCTTTTGCCGAAGAGCCAAAAGGGCATTCCCAGCAGCAAAACCGCGGCAGCAACCGCAATTATTGCCAAAATCAAAGTTTCGTTCATAGGATTAAAAATTTTGTTAATAATGATGTTCAGGCTTTCAGTCTATTCGTTTTTGACAATTTTGTCAACCGGCGTTTTTTCGCATGCGCCTCAGGCCCGGAAAGCGTTTTTGCAGGTTCCTTAAAACGAACCTTTTGCCGGCCGGTGGGCAATGATCCCCCGCCCGGCCGGGGGTTTTCGGATAACAAAAACGGATCGCCGAATCTGCCGGCAGCCCGTCAAAACAGTTTTTTCCGCTTACAGCCCGACCGTTTTCAAATGGCGGATGATGTCGGTGTCGGCGGGCGGAAATTCGTAATTGTCCATTTCCGCCGGAGTGACCCAGGCCGCATTCTGATGAACGTTCAGCTTCGGCTCGGCATCGTCGGGAATATGCACGCGGTAAACGTTGATGCGGAATTCGCCGCTGGCATAGCCGTAGGTGGTGTTCATGATGAATTCGCCGATTTCGGCATCCACATCCAGTTCTTCCTTCAACTCGCGTTTCAGGCATTGCGGCAGCGTTTCGCCCGGCTCAAGCTTGCCGCCGGGAAATTCCCACACGTTCGGCAGCGGCTTGCCTTCCGGCCGCTGGGCAATAAAGATTTTACCGTTGCGGACGATAATGCCGGCACTGACGTCTTTCATGCTTCCGCTCCCAGTTTGGCCGACGCCGCGGCAATCCGCGCCAGAGTTTCTTCCCGGCCGAGCACGGCGGCAATCTCGGTGGCGCCGCCGGCAGTGGTTTCCCGGCCGCTCAGGGCAATGCGCAGCGGATAAAGAATCTGCCCGTTTTTCAGCCCGTTTTCGGCAGCCAGAACCTTCAGGCTTTCAAACAGGTTTTCGTTGTTCCATTCGGCAATTTCCGGCAGCCGTGCCGCCGCCAGCTTAAGCGCGTTTGCCGCAACCGCACGGTCGGTTTTCATCTTTTTGTTTTCATAAAGCGACAAATCGTATTCCGGCATTTTTTCCAGAAAATCGGTCTGCGCGGCAATATCGGCAAAGGTTTCCACCCGCGGCTGCAAAACCCGGCTCAAAATTTCGAGATTAAGCGGGCGGGTCAGGCATTTTTCATACCAGGGCAGCGCCTGACGGTGAAATTCTTCCGGTGTCAGGGCGCGGATATAGCAGCCGTTCATCCAGGTCAGTTTGACAATGTCAAAAATCGCCGGAGACTTGTTCAGACGCTCGACGCCGAAAGCTTTTTCCAGTTCGGTCAGCGAGAAAATTTCGCGGTCGTCGCCCGGGTTCCAGCCGAGCAGCGCGATGTAATTGAGGATTGCGGCCGGCAGATAGCCTTTTGCCACCAGATCCTGGAACGAGGCGTCGCCGTTTCTTTTCGACAGTTTGTGCTGGGCGTCTTTCATCACCTGCGGCACGTGAACATAAACCGGCGGCGTCCAGCCGAATGCTTCGTAAATCAGGTTATATTTCGGGGTTGAGGAAATATATTCGTTGCCGCGCACGACATGGGTAATTGCCATCAGATGATCGTCGATCACGTTGGCAAAGTTATAGGTCGGAAAACCGTCGGTCTTCAGCAGCACGCCCTCGTCCAGATCATCATAGTCAATTTCAATATCGCCGTAAACTTCGTCATGGAAGTGCGATTTGCCCTTTTTGTTGATCGTCTGGCGGACGGTATAGGGCTCGCCGGCGGCAATTCTTGCCCGTGCCTCTTCCAGCGACAGCCGCTTGCACGGGTCCTGAAATTTGGCGGGAACGGCGTTTTCTTCCGCTTCGTCGTCTTCCGCCTCGTCTTTCGGCGCGCAGAAACAATAATGGGCACCGCCCAACTCAACCAGCTTGTGGGCATATTCGGCATAGATCGGCTTTCTTTCCGACTGGATGTACGGTCCGTAGCTGCCGCCGATATCCGGCCCCTCGTCCCAATTCATGCCAACGGTTTTCAGGGTCGAATAAATAATGTCGGTTGCGCCTTCGACATAGCGCTTCTGGTCGGTATCTTCAATCCGAAGCAGAAAATCGCCGCCGGAAGATTTGGCGATCAGATATTCGTACAAAGCGGTGCGCAGGTTGCCGATATGCATATAACCGGTCGGAGAAGGCGCAAATCTGGTTCTTGCTTTCATTTTTTTCCTCATAAAATCAATTTTGCGAATCTTTGTCCCTAAAATAGCGCAATTTGAAATTTTCACAAGCATTTTTATGCCTCGGTTCCGGCCCCCGTTTTCAACAACGTTCTCTCGTCCGGACGGGAACGGAGGTTTTAGCCGGCAAATGCAAAAACCGTCCCGCGGCAAAACGGGACGGTTTTCGGTTTTACAACAATTCCGGCGGAGAAAGTTCTTCCTTCTCTCCGGCTTTTCCTGACCGGTTATGCGCGCCGGGTTCCCGGCAACGGTACTTTTCTTTCTCCTGTTCGCTGATCTCCTGAGGACGAAAGCTGCCGGGTTTCCTGTCTACCAGCTCAATGCCGATCCCTTTGCCGTAAAAATCGAGCAGCAGTTTATACGCGCTCCATTGGGCGGTACTGCCAAGCTCAAGCTGATCTATCATCTGCCACGGAACACCGCTTTGTTTGGCCGCATGTTCCAGGCGAATCCCGTGATTGCGACGGTATTCGCCCAATTTCCGGCCGATTTTTTGTTTGAGGTGAAGTTTGGATTTCATGTTTGTAACTCCTTAATTTTGTTTATGATAAAAAACAAAACTCACCTTGATGTAAAACCAAGGTGAGGGAGTTCGTAACTGCATGTAATCAGTGTGCGTTATTCGTCCGGAAAAACCGACTTATGTCCGCACCTCCCTCTTAAAGGGCTTTTTTATTTACATGAGGAGTTACGACACTCCGCACCCGGCCTCCCGGATGCAGAATTGATATTAAAGAAATTGCTGCCCGTTGGCAAGAGCTTTCTTTTAACCAACACTCCCTTTGTTTTGCTTATTTACCCTGATTTAAAACAAAACTCACCTTGATGTAAAACCAAGGTGAGGGAGTTCACAACTGATCACAGAACAGTCCGGGTTATTCGCGCTTATAGCCTTATATCCCCGGCTCCCTCTTTACAGGAGTCGTTCTTTTTTCTGTGAAAGGAGTTGTGACACTCCGCACCCGGCCTCCCGGATGCAGGATTGATATTAAAGAAATTACCGGTCATTGGCAAGTTCTTTCTTTTAACCAACACTCCCTTTGTTTTGCTTATTTACCTTGATTTAAAACAAAACTCACCCTGATAAACTCAAGGTGAGGGAGTTAACGACTGTGCAAGAACAGTCCGGGTTATTCGCGCCTATAGCCTTATATCCCCGGCTCCCTCTTTACAGGAGTCGTTCTTTTCTTGCAAGGAGCCGTTACACTCCGCACCCGGCCTCCCGGATGCGGGATTGATATTAAAGAAATTGCCGTCCGTTGGCAAGAGCTTTCTTTTAATCAACATTCCCTTTGTTTTGCCTATTTACCTTGATTTAAAACAAAACTCACCTTGATAAATTCAAGGTGAGGGAGTTCAGAACTGTTAGCGAACAGTCTGCTTTATTCGTCATATCAATAAAGATACGCTTATATCAGCAGCTCCCTCTTAAAGGGAAACATGTTTTTCGCTAAAGGAGCTCTGACACTCCGCACCCGGCCTCCTGGATGCAGGGTTGATATTAAAGAGATTACCGGTCATTGGCAAGCGGAAAATTAATCAGGCTTTTTTGAGGGGGAGAAAAAGCGAAAAAAGCTTGGCAAGAGGGAACAGAGGAAGAGGAAGAGGAAGAGGAAGAGGAAGAGGAAGAGGAAGAGGAAGTGGAAGTGGAAGTGGAAGAGGAAGAGAAGGCGGATGTGGATAAGGGTGTGGAATCGAACAGGGAAATGCAAATGCGGAAGAAGTAAAAACAGGAGCACGGAAACGGAAGCAATGCAAGAAAACCGGGGTATAAGCGGTAGTAAGGCTGAAAGTATGAAAACGAGAGAGAGCAGAAATATGGAAACGGAAGAAAAAGAATAAGTGCAGCAACAGGAATGAGCATAAACTTCCACCAGCTAACGCAAACGGTATTAACCATTCCGAAACTCAAACGCCCGGCCCGAAGCTGCGCAAGCCTTACGGCCGGGCCGGCATGTCTGCATCTGCCTGCTTATGCAGACGTTCAAAACATAAAAAAAATGAATATGGAGTGAAGATGTCAATAAGAGCGAATGCGGGTATAATGAAGGACGAAAACAGGAGTAAAACCGGAAGAAGCGGGGTCAGGCGGAAAAGGAAGCAGGCGTTAGAGGAGAAATGAAAACAAGCGTATGTGCGGGAAATAAAAAAAACGGAAAAATACGGGGATCAAATCCGACGCGGAAACTTCGGGGCGGTTCGGCACGACGGTTTCGGAGCGGTTCAGCATAAAGGATTGTGGGAAAGGCACAGCAGGTTCGGGAAAGTCCAACACGGCAGGTTTGAATGAGTTTGACGTGAAAAAGCTTGGCAAGTCCAATACGACAGATTCAGACAGTTCGGCGTGAAAAAGCTTGGCAGATTCGACACAGGGATTCAGACGGTTCAGCATAAAGGATTGCGGGGAAGGTACAGCAGATTCGGGAAAGTCCGGTCTGACCGGTCCTTGGCAATTCGGCATGACAGACCGCTGCATGCGCAGTTTATTTTTCACAAAAAAACATCATCGAAAATCCGGCGGCAAAAAACAGTCAGCCGCGACCAAAAGGAAAGGCCCCGAAAATACACCGGCAAACGACCGGCGGCTCTCACGCCGTCAGCAACACCCGCGCCGCCGCCCTTGCTTCATCGGTAATATGCTCGCCGGCCAGCATACGGGCAATTTCCTCAAACCGCGCCGTCTTGTCCAGTTCATAAACATAAGTGGTGGTAACGTTGTCTGCCGTCTTTTTTTCCACTTTGAAATGACTGTTACCGCATGCGGCTACCTGCGGCGAATGGGTAACGGTCAGCACCTGCACCGTCTGCGCCAGCCGCGCCAACCTTTCGCCGACCGCCTGTGCCGTCGCGCCGCCGACACCGGCGTCCACTTCGTCAAAAATCATGGTCTGACAACCGCCCGTCTCCGCCAGATTAACCTTTAAGGCCAGCATAAAGCGCGCCAGTTCGCCGCCCGAAGCGATTTTGTTGAGCGGCCCCTGCGGCGAATTGGGGTTGGTGGAAACGGTGAAAGCAACAGAGTCAACACCGTTCTCACTCCAGGAACTTTCCGGCAGGCGTTCAATGCAGGTAACGAAACGCGCCTTTTCCATTTTGAGCGGCGGCAATTCTTCCATCACTTTCCAGTCCAGCTGAGCCGCCGCCTGTCGTCTTTTCTCGCTCAAATCTTCCGCCGCGGCAACATAAGCCAGCCGGCATTCTTCTTCCCGTTTCAGGCATTCGTTTAAACCGTCTTCGCCCAGCTCTATTTTTTCCAGCTTCCCGCGCATATCGGCCAGCACCGCCGGCAGTTCGTCGATCGTCGTCTGATGTTTGCGCGCCGCCGCCCGCAGAGAAAACAGCCGCTGTTCGATCATATCAATCTCGTTTTGGCTGAGACTGATGGCCGAACTGGCTTCCTCAATCTGGCGGATGCACTCGTCGGCGTTGATCAAAGTCTGCTCCAAAATTTCGGCAATGCCGTCGTATTTTCCCTCCACCAGCCGGTTGGCGCGGTCTATTGCCCCCTGGGCATGACGCACGGCCGACAGCACGTCGGCGCCCAAGGTCAGACTGCCATAGGCGGCGTTCAGATTTTCCAGCAGTTTTTCGGCATTCATCATTTCCGTCCGGCGGGCGGAAAGCTCCGCTTCTTCGCCGGCGGCCGGGTTCAGCTTTTCCAGTTCGTCAACCCAGCAGCGAAGGTTTTCCTCGTCGGTTTTGGCCTTATTCAGATTCTCCTCAAAAGCCCGGCGCTCTTCCGCCGCCTGCCGGTACAACGCATATTTTTCCCGCACTTCGGCGCAGGCTTCCGGATATTTGCCGTAGCCGTCCAGAATATCGCGATGGGAAGCGGGGTTAAGCAGCCCCTGGTTGTCAAACTGTCCGTGCACTTCCACCAAAACGCGGCCGAATTCCTTTAAGACCTTCAGCGACACCGGCTGATCATTGATAAAGATTTTGCCCCGGCCGTTTACGTCCAACGTGCGTTTGATTACCAGTTCGTCTTCCAGATCGAGATCATATTCTTCCGCCAGCCGATAAAGCGGATGGCCGGCCGGCGGCAGGCTGAAAACGGCGGTTACGCTCAGTTTGTCTTCGCCGCGACGGATCAGCGAGGTTTCCGCCCGGCTGCCCAACACCAGCCCGAGAGAATCGAGCAGAATCGACTTGCCGGCGCCGGTTTCCCCCGTCAGCACGCTGAAACCGACCGAAAATTCAAGATCCAGCCGGTCGATGAGCACTACATTGCGGATGGACAGTGAGCAGAGCATGGCTATTTTTTGCCTTTGACGATTTTTTGCGCCTTGGCCGTCCAGCTGCCTTCGGGGTAATTGTAACTCAGCACCTCATAAGCCCGCGCCGCTTCGCCGGACATGCCGAGGATGGTATAAATTTCCGTCTGGCGGTAAAGGGCTTCCTCAACATAACCGGTTTTGTTGTAGTTGTTGACCACTGCCGAAAAACGGTTCAGGGCGGAAAGATAGTTTTTCTGGTTGAGATAATAACGCCCGACTTCCATTTCCTTGCCGGCCAGGTTGTCGCGCGCCAGCACCATTTTCTGCCTGGCATCGGCGGCATATTTACTGTCCGGAAAACGGGCAACCAGCTGATTGAAGGCCTCCAGAGCCCGGCGGGTTTCGCCCTGCTCGCGGTTGACGTCGGAAATCTGGTCGTAATAACAGATCGCTTTCAGATAATAGGCGTAGGCCACGTTCGGATTGCCGGGATGGAAACGGATAAAACGGTCCAGCGCCATCACCGCGTCGTCATAGCTTTCGTTTTTGTAGTAGGCGTAGGCGCCCATGATTTTGGCGTCGGTCGCCCAGCGGGAATAGGGATATTCCAGCTCCACTTTTTCAAAGGTTTCCGCCGCTTTCTTATAACGCGTTTCGTCCAGATAGTCATGCGCCCGGTTATAAAGCTGCTCGGCCGTCATATTGTCGAGGTCGACATCGTCGGAAGCGCAGCCGAACAACAGCGCGGAAGCAAACAACAAAGACAACAACTTGCATTTTTTCATGTTTTTACACCAATTCGTAATTTGACTGATCGCTGAACAAAACCTTCAGCAGTTGATTGTTGTGAAAATGACCGGTCTTAAAAGCATTCAGTTCGCCCAAAATCCGGTAACCGGAAGTGTAAAGATCCCCGACGGCGTCCAAAACCTTGTGGTTGACGCATTCGTGCGGATGGCGCAGGCCTTCGGGGTTTAACACCGTTTCGCCGTCAAGGACCACGGCGTTCTCCAGACTGCCGCCCTTAATCAGTCCGATCGACTGCAGATAGTCCACCTGGTATTTTTCACAGAACGTGCGGCAGGGCGCAATCTCCGAGGCAAAAAGTTCAGGCGTGATTTCGCCTTCAAAAACCTGATGACCGACAATTTTGGAAGGAAAATCAATTTCAAAACGGATTTGCAGCCCTTTCTCATAAGGTTTCAGCACCGCATGGTTGCCTTTGTCATCGGCAAAAGACACTTCTTTTAAAATTTTCAGATATTTTCGCGGGGCGCTCTGCTCTTGCAGAGGAATGTTGCACAAAGCCTTGTACAGCACTTCGGCGCTGCCGTCCATGATCGGCAGTTCGGGGTTGCTGACCTCAACCAGCACGTTATCGATGCCGCGGGCATAGAGCGCGCTCATCAGGTGCTCTATGGTGCTGACGACGTTTTTGTCATCGCTGCCGAGACAGGTGCAGTTGCGGGTGTCAACCACCTTCGACCACAAAGCCGGCAGCGCGGGGGCGTCCGGCAGATCCGAACGTTTGAAGACAATGCCGGAATTTTCCGCCAGAGGTTTGAAGACCAGTTTCGACTTCAGCCCCGAGTGGAGCCCGATCCCTTCAATTTCAAACTGTTGTCCGATTGTCTGCTGCCGCATGTTCCCTCCGCAATAAATAAAAAGACAGGCAGTCTGTAAGCCGGGTTCTGTATTCCACTATCTTTGCCCGAAGGCAAGGGTTGGAATTGATAGCCATTCATCTCGGCGGCCCGTTGCCGGACCGCTCGGTGCGACCTACCTCTGGAGCAGAGTGGAAACGCTCCGTATAACCGGTCAGTAAAAAAACCGGCCCTCCTAACTTGGTCTTGCTTCAAACAGGGTTTACCTCAGGCCAAAACCGTTGCCGGCTTTGCGGTGAGCTCTTACCTCGCCTTTTCAACCTTACCGGGCATGCCCGGCGGTAATTTTCTGCGGCACTTTCCCTTGGATTTCTCCAGCCGGACGTTATCCGGTGTTTTGTTTCCATGAAGCCCGGACTTTCCTCATCAGCGGATTTTCCTTTCCCTGACGCGGCTATCCGACCGCCTTGAGATAGAAATTAATCTGATCGCGGGATAAAAGCAAGCGAAATCTGGCGCCGTCTGCAAAAAACAAAACCGGGCAAACGAACGGCAATGACAAAAAAAATGCCGACGGACGTTTTTTTGTCATACGGACAGACTCGGCAAAACGCCGGCCGCACGGACGGACGGCCGCGGACGGCTTCGTTTTCGCCGCCGGCAGCGGTTTTGCGCAGGTTTGCGAAAAATTTTTATAAAAAAAACATTTTTTGTCACAAAGCGCAAACTCCCGGCCGACAACAGATTGCCGGCATAAGCCGGCCGGAAGCCTCAGAACAAACAGCGAACAGTTAACGATTCCCTAAAAATTCCCATTGATTCCCAAATTTTCCCATGATATACCATAATCTTAGAAAAACAGGGCAACAAACAGGAAAAAATGACGGTGAGAAAAACATTTCTCTTTATGGACACCATAAGCAATAAGGTAGACGCCAAAGGCCGCGTTTCCCTGCCGTCAGACTACCGCGCAATCGTTAAGGAATTGTCAACGGAAATCGTTTGTTACCGCAGTTTGAGCTCTCCCTGCATTGAGGGATGCACCGAAGAACTGCTGGAAAAGCTGGCCAGCGAGATGGAAACCTCGCTTGATTTTTTCTCCCAAACCCAGGACGACCTCACCAACCTTATCTTCGGTGATGCCCGCCGCTTTACGTTTGACAGCACCGGCCGTATTTCGCTTTCGGAAAAACTGCTGAAACATGCCGAAATCACCGACACGGCGGTTTTTGTCGGCAAAGGACGCAAATTTCAGATATGGAACCCGGAAAACTGGGCCAAAGAAGAAGCCCGCATCCGCGCCGAGGTTTTAAAAAACCGGCCTTCGCTCCGGCCGTCGGGAGGCGCCGATGAATAACACCGTCAAACACATACCGGTTCTGTTGAACGAAGTGCTGGAGGCGCTTGCGCCGCAGGCGGGCAAAACCTATGTCGACGCCACTTTCGGCAACGGCGGCTATTCGGAAGCTCTGCTCAAGACGGCCGACTGCCGGCTGATCGCCGTTGACCGAGACCCCAACGTACGGCCGCGGGCCGAGGAACTCAAAAGCGTTTACGGCAGTCGTTTTGACTTTCGTCCCGGCCGTTTCGGCGACATTGAACGACTGATCCAAGAACCAGTTGACGGCATTGTCTTTGACATCGGCGTGTCTTCCATGCAGATTGATCAGGCCGAACGCGGCTTTTCCTATAACAAGGACGCCGCGCTTGACATGCGGATGTCGTGCACCGGAATTTCCGCCGCCGACATCGTCAACACATACGGCGAAAAAGAACTGGCCGACCTTATCTACCGTTTCGGCGAAGAACGCAAGTCGCGCCGGATCGCCGCAAAAATCGTCGAAGCCCGTCAAACCGCGCCGGTTGCCACTACCCGGCAGCTGGCCGAGATCGTCTATCAGGTTATTTTCAAAAAACCGGGACAGCCGGATCCGGCAACCCGCACTTTTCAGGCCTTGAGAATCGCCGTCAACGACGAACTGGGCGAACTGGAACGCGGACTGGCGGGCGGACTTTCCGTTTTGAAACCGGGCGGCCGTCTGGCCGTGGTTACCTTCCATTCGCTGGAAGACCGTATCGTCAAAAACTTCTTTAAACAAAAAGCGGGCAAGAGCGAAGGCGTTTCCCGCTATCTGCCGGAAGCCGCAACGGCGGCACCGGCCGAACTGGCCTTTTGTTCCAAGGCCGTGCCGCCGACGGCAGCGGAAGTCGAAGCCAATCCCCGCGCGCATTCGGCCAAACTTCGTTACGCAATTAAAAGTGATAAGGAGACAGGACAATGAATACGACAAAATCTGCCGCCATCTGCCTGTGGGCAGCCTTAACCGTTTTAACTGCCGTCATTTTCGCAACCTTCATTATGAAAAACCGGGTTCAGGACCTGGAAAAGGAACTGAACCGCATCAACCGTGACATCAGCGAAGACATCAAAACCATCCATATCCTGAAAGCCGAATGGAGCCACCTCAACAATCCCGAAAGGCTGCGCAGCCTGGCGCAAAAGCATATCGACCTGAACCCGGTCAAGGCCGAGCAGATCATCAGCTACGCCGCCCTGCCGTTCGATTACGAACCCGACCGCAAAATGCTGGCTCGCCGGAACCTGAACAGCATTGCCGCCCGCAACAAAGAACTGCGCCGTCTGGCCAAAGCCGAACGCTAAAACGGGAAACGGGAAAAAAATGGCGAAGCTGTGGGCAAAAAAGGAAAGAAACAAATTTTATCTGCCGGGCGAAGAAATCAAAGTCAACCGGAATTTCGCCTTTTCCGGCTTTGACTTGGAAAAAGACCCGCTGTCGGCCTGCAAAAACCGTATGCTGCTGGCCGTTTTCGGTTTTATCCTGATTTATGTCATCATTGCCGTGCGCACGCTCGGCATCTGCATCAGCGGTTTTTCGCCCGACGACGGAAACGGGGAAAAGGAACTGCCCCAGCTCAAAATAGAAAACCCGATCACCCGCGCCGACGTCACCGACCGCAACGGCACCATCATCGCCACTTCGCTGCCGACCGCCAACCTCTTTGCCCATCCGCGCAAGGTCAGGGACAAGGAAAAAGTGGCGGCCAAACTGAGCGAATACATCCCCGACATGCTTTATGAGGAAATTCTCGAACAGCTGGAAAAAAACAGCAATTTCATCTACATCAAGCGCAACCTCTCCCTTGCCCAGCGCTACCAGATCTATGCCCTGGGCATTCAGGGACTGGGTTTTGAAGACGTGGAAAAAAGAGTTTATCCGCAAAAGAACCTTTTCTCCCACATTCTGGGCAAAACCAACATTGACAACATCGGCATTTCCGGGTTGGAAAAACAGCTGGACGGCCGCCTGACCAGTTCCGACGTGCCGCTGCAGCTGACGATCGATTCCGGCGTACAGGACACGATCAGGGAAAAGCTCGCCGCTGCCGTAAAAAAATATAATGCCGCCGGCGCTTCGGCCATTCTGATGGACGTCAACAACGGCGAAATCATCGCCATGATCTCGCTGCCGGATTTTGATCCCAACCTCAGCGGCAACCCGGACGAACGCAGCCAGTTCAACTTTACCACCAAAGGGCTTTACGAACCCGGTTCGGTGTTTAAAATCTTCAATGCCGCCCTCGGGCTCGAAAGCGGCAAGATCAAACTTTCCGACCGTTTTGACGCCACCAAACCGCTCAAGCTGAAATACAACACCATCAAAGACTACCGCGGCGAAAACCGGTGGCTCGACCTGCAGGAAATTCTGATTTATTCTTCCAACATCGGCTCGGCCCAGATCGCGCTGAAAGTCGGTCAGGACGAACAGAAAAAGTTTTTGCGCAAAATGGGGCTGTTTGATCCGCTCAGTTCGTTTGAAGTTACCGAAAAAGCCGCGCCCAGCCTGCCCCGCCGCTGGGGAGAAACGACAACCGCAACGGTTTCCTACGGTTACGGCGTTTCGGTCACGCCGCTGCACATCATTGCCGCATTTGCCGCCATCGTCAATGGCGGCATCTATCATGCCCCGACGCTTTTAAAAAATCATCATGACGAAGGGCACCGGGTCATTTCGGCCAAAACGTCGGCTGCCATGCGCAAGCTTTTGCGCGGCGTCGTCACCAAAGGTTCCGGCCGGCGGGCCAACGTTCCCGGCTATGAGGTCGCGGGCAAGACCGGCACCGCCAACAAACTGGTCAACGGCCATTACGTCGACAAAAAGGTGATGACTTCGTTTGTCGCCACCTTCCCGGTTTCCAACCCGCGTTACGCCCTGTTCCTGATGATGGACGAGCCGAAAGCCTCAAAAGAAACCTTCGGCTTTGCCACCTCCGGCTGGAACACGGTACCGACCGCCGGGGAAATCATTTCCGCCGTCGCGCCGCAGCTCAATGTCAAAGCCAATTACGATTTAAATGAAAAGCGCGCGCAGCTGATCGAAGCGTCCTATTCGCGCTGAAAAAACATCCGCCGGCAAAAAGTTCGGGAAAATGCAGACGCTTCAGGGACGGCCTTTGCAGATGCCGCTTTCAAACCGGTAGTTTTCCCGGTTGTCCAGCTTTTTCTGTTCATAAAGAAGCGTCGCCTTAAAATCGTTTACCAACGGACGGATCAGCCGGATATATTCGCCGTTCATTTCCTCGGTGGCGGCGTCGGTAGCCGAAAGGGAGGCAACCGCCCGCGGACGGACGACCGGCAGCGCCTTTTGTATTTCTGCCCGGATCCGCGGCATAAAATATTCCAGCGCGGCAATGCTCACCTGCTGGTGCTGGTGTTCATGACGCAAAACCAGGTTGTAGCGGCAGCCGTCTTTTTTCAGCCCGTTGTCGATGTAAATCGTCGGTTCGCGAAAGCCGATAAACACGTCCAGACTGGTCGGCAGCACGCAGATCGTGTCACCGGCGCCCACCCGGGCCACGGTGTTGAGCGAAACCGACCAGTCGATGCCGAACAGCGACAAACCGGAAGCATGCATGCCGGGTTCGACCAAACCGTATTTCTGCCCCAAAAGGGTCAGCGAGCGGCGGTCGTAATCGTAATTGTAATTCAGCTTTCCGTACGACGTGGTCATGTTCAGACGGGTGGAATAGCGAAATTCCGCACAGGGATCGGCGGCCCCGTCGCCGGCGGCATCCGCCGCTTGAGCGGAATTTAGGGCTGCACAAATGCAAAATATTGATGTCAAATATAAATTTTTCATGTATGGTAGGTTATTACAGGATTAGTTAAGATTAGGTTATAGGCCATGAAAAAATTTGTTTTGTGTCTGACTGCGGTTTTGTTTGCCGCCGGCACCGCCCATGCGGAATATGTGCGCAAAAGAATACGTCCGAACTTCTTCATTCCCGCCCGGGAACTGGAACGGGCGGAAAAACTGCCGCCGTTCCCCGAACCGGCGGAAGAACCGGACAACGGCGAAGAAATTCACTACGTTATTCCGGCACAAACGCCGTCACCGGCCGCCGGAAAAGCTTCCGCCGTCGTCGTCGACCACGAAACGCCGCCGGAAAAAGTGCATGTCAACTTCCTGCAAACCAAGCTGATGGAAGAAGAACAGCCGGCTGCTGCTCCGGTTGACAGTGATAAAATCCTGCCGGACGAAAACGGCGGACAAGTCGACACTTCGCTGGAAAAAACACAAAGTTACCAAAACATCCGCAAGGCTTATGCCGAAGATTTGAAAGTTATTGCCAAAACCGGCAAAGCACCGGCCAATCCCGATGTCAAAGCCGCCCTGCAAAAGATGAATTCCGATGACGGCGTCTGGGTAGACGACAGTTTCGGAACGACGGCGGAAGCTTCCGAAGAAACCGGCGGATAACGCCGCCCGTCAAACCGCCGCGGAGAAAAAGCATGCCTCATATCTTAAATCGCGTTGTTTCCCCGTTGTTGGTTACGGCAGTCCTTTTTGTTTACGCTTTCAACCAATACGGAACGCTCGCGCTGCCCGGCATTCCTGCGGGAGAAAATTTCGGTCTGTCCGGAGAAAGCCGTTTCATCGAATTTTTCTATTTTGTTTTCTTCCTGCTGACGCTTGCCGGAGGATTCTGCTGCTGTCTGCTGACGCGTCTGGAAATTGTCCGCACCGCGGCAGGAGATAATTTGATGCTGCGAACGGCTGTCGTTTTGCAATGGTGGTACATTTTCGCCGTTTTGTTCATATTTTTTTTGCAACCGTTTTCTTTTTATTTTTTCCTTTGTCTGACGGCTCTCGTTTTTTCTTCCGCCGCCACTGCCTTTTTTTATCGGCGGGACAAAAGCGGAAATCCGCCAATCATCGGTTATGCCGGCGGCATTACTTTTTTAAACACGCTTGTTTTTTACCTTGTCTGCGTTTATCTGTATTATCCGCAAATTGCACAAACCGGTTTTATCGCTCTTTACGCCCCGGGTTTGTATTTGCCGCTTTTCCTGTCCGTTTTTCTGTTTTTGCGGCATAGCCGTTTTTTATCTTTTTATCTGGTCTTACTTCTGGCAGTGCCTTTTATGATCATTTCGTGCGCAGAATAAAAAAACTCCCCGGATAATCCGGAGAGTTTCCGCTCTTTTTACATTTTCTAGAACGCATAGTTCAGACCCAGACCGACGGTCGTCGCGTCATAGTCCGAACCGAACGTATAATTCGCCCAACCGTAAGCCGAGAGCTGATCGGTGAAGCCGTAGCGCCCGCCAAGCTCAATCCGCCCCAGCGTTTCGTCGTCAAGCGTGTTTACTTTGCCCAAACCGGTG
>OOAK01000046.1_pt1 | contig 122265 bp, 79 predicted proteins | sample 1671811 | NCBI WGS metagenome assembly OOAK01 (sample SAMN06348195, study PRJEB24527) | human gut metagenome | biome: human gut; feature: ankylosing spondylitis patient; material: feces | host: Homo sapiens | place: China | collected 2015-10 | reverse complement strand
GGTAACCGTCCCGCTTTGCAAACACGTGCAAGTCTGTCATTGCCAAATAGAAAGCACCATCCGGCCCACGATAAATATGCGGGTCACGAATACCTCTCTGATAGGCAATCGTATCTCCGGCAATAACCGGCTCTGCATCATTCAATGCCGTAAATGTATAGCCGTCACGACTGACAGCCATATAAAGCCCATGTGTCTCGTCCTTGTGGAATACCATGAGATAAGCACTCATGTCTTTCTCCTGTGGAACAGCATTCTTATATCGGAACTGTTTAAATCCGGCACTTCCCTTTCCGGTAGAAAGTAATCCTATACGCAAAGCATAGAAACCATGATAATTATTATGGTGCATTTGTGACACATCAACATTTTCCGCAAGTGTTGTCCATTCCTTATTATCTTTGCTAACCATTATACGCAGATTATTACCCTGATTATGGATTTTAGCAATAAAACGTTTGCCCAACTCATTAGGTAATTCAAGTTGCTTGTTTGCATTCTGATATATAATAAACTTCTTTCCGTCAGATACAACTCCCGCATAAGCCTTTTCATTATAAAACAAGATAAGCCCGGCTCTATTACCGTTACCGGTATTTATTTCCACTTGGGTTTCATAATTCTTATCTTCAGCAGTTGTTAGAAGGAGACGTCCGTTGGCGGGCGTATTTCCTTTGGCTTTCACCCAAAGAGTTCCATTATCAAAAGTAAGGGATTTCGGAGCATATTCTTTCCAGAAAGTCCATTGAAGTCCCAATTCCGGTCCGTTAAAATCATCGGATAATTCCAGACCGTGTTTTATCTGCTTGTCCGACTTTATCGGAGTGGCTGTGGATTTGGTGCGATACCAGCCGTCAGCCGTCCATTCGATAGGTTCAATCAAAGTCTGGCGCCCTAAAGTATGATAACCTTTCGCATAAGCATGATATACAATCCACCAATTGCCGTTTACGTCGTCAATCAATGTACCATGCCCTTTAGACCACCAATTCTCACGTGAACTATACGTATGCACTATGGGATTATAAGGAGAGTTTTCCCATGGACCGAGCGGACTTTTGGAACGGGCGGCAACAACCATGTGGCTGGTAGCCGGCCCGGCAGTCCCGCCTTGCGCAGAAGTCATATAATAATAACCGTCTTTATAGTTCAATTTCGGAGATTCCAGACACATGCATTCAGTATTCCATTTCTTAGGATATTCCCAACCGGTATAAACCGCTTTTTTTTCTCCGATGGTGGCCAATCCGTCATCAGTCAAACGAATCACTTCACCTTCATTGACATAAAGATAACGGTTACCGTTCTCATCCGCAATATGCCCCGGATCGATGCCACCAATTTTCAGGTTAACAGGCTCACTCCATGGTCCCCTGATATTGTCGGCCCAAGTTACCCAATTCGTTTCATCAGCGGGAAAATATATATAATACCTATCTTTGTACTTTACTAAATCAGGTGCCATAGCAGAACCTTTCCAGTTTGTCAAAGCACGACACACCGGTTCCCAGTTCACCAAATCCTGTGAATGCCAGATTAGAAAACCGGGAGCATAATAAAACGGTGAGTGGGTCATATAGTAATCCTTCCCGTCCCGCATAATAGTAGGATCGGCGTAATCACCCGGAATAATAACTTTTGGATACTCCTGTGCGTAAAGCAGCCAATTCATCAATGCAAATAAGAATAGCAAAGTACATTTTCTCATCATATTCAAATCTTATTCAATTAGTAAATATTAGTAGCAAAGCTATGTATTGTTTTCATATAGAATACGAACAGAAACCACTATACACCTATTGAGTAACCCTATCAGCAACCTCTGAATCTTCATTCTGAAAAACAATGCCTTCGGTATGAGCTCCCACATAGATACGGGCCATATCGGATGTCTTATACCATGCAGGCTTATCAGCCATCCCATCGTAAATCAATTTTCCATTTATTCTCAAATTCTCAAAACGGATATTCTTTACTTTCCGTTCTTCATTATATCCTTCTATGACAGAAAGTTCCGTATTGTCTCCTGTATAAGAGATATTCTTGAATAATACATCCTCAATCCCTCTACCTGGTGCTGTACAGTACTTTTCATTATAAAAGATGCGTAGATTGACAAGCTGTCCCTGCCTAAAGTCTTCAACACGGATATTTTCGAAGCGTACTTTACGTATCAGATTGTTATCTCCGGCATTAATCGCCATACATCCCTGATAGTCGAGCTGTTTCTCCTGATGATCCAAAATATCAATATTAATATAATTCAAGTTCTCCAGAATCTCCGGTTCTTTCGAATTTCCATGAATCCCGATAAAGATGGGATGAGCCACATCTGCCCAAAGCGTAGAATTTTGCATAGTTATATTCTTGCATCCACCCTCAAATCCCAAACGAGTGCCATAGACAGTCGTACAATCATCCGAATTACGGCAGAAAACGCCATCAAATAATACGTTATTACTCGCAAATACATTCATACCATCCCCCCATCCATAATAACTTATGCTTTTCACATTACGAATAGTTACATTATTGGAACCTCCGGTAGCACATTGCGTAGTTACAATACCTTCCACAAATACATTTTGAGAATTAGCAATCACAATCCCCTTTTTAATTGAATGATCAATAATTCCTCTTCCTATCAACCTTACATCATTAACATTCTCTATAACAACACGTCCCATCAATACAGCTCCACCAGCCAAATAAACAGTCTTTCCGGAAGAGACCCGCAATTCCTCATTTTCTATCATATGGACACCCGGTTCATAATAAATCACATCCGGATCATTTTTATCAGGCACATCCACCTCCGGCTGGTTGGTAAATAAATGCAGATTGTGAAAGATATCTCCATTTATCTCCACAGACAAATTACTCGGTTTGCTCAATGAAAAGAACACCGTATTACCCTCTATCCGGAACGGAATATCATACGACAAAGGACGAACTCTTGCATTTTTCACCTCTCCTCGATTATAAGTTACAGCGACCTCTACTGTTCCGTTAAAATCAAAGGTTACCATCGAAGCATTTTCTACGTGATGTTTTGCTTCTCTTACTTCATCCACTTTTATCAAGTAAGTAGACAAAATTTCCCACTTTCCGCCTTGCTGACGCACTTTGACTGTAAAGTCATCATTTAAAATTACTCCTTGGGGAGCAGCCCAAGTTACTAATTTATTTTCAGAAAACACAACATCTGCTACTAACAGCAAAAACAAGAAAAACAAATATCTTCTTACCATACCACTAAAGTTCTAAAATTTTCAATTTTCAGAGAAAGAATAATCTCAAACAAGATGAGACTATTCTTCCTTCTTATCTAACTCTATCTTGCATACATCAATGTACCAAAACCTAAATGGTCATATCCGCCACTGTTAGGGCCATAATTTCCACCGCCACCTTCAGGAAAACTTTTATTCATCCCCATGAAGGCATACTGACACTTATCAGCATCTATATTCTTCACTTTGGTATAATGATAATAAGGAAGTGCCCATATCGGTCCCTCTCCCCCTGCACGTGGAGCAATGACATTATATTCTTCATAAGCAGTTCCATGCGGTCCTTTAAATTCCCTTATATACGGTGCATAAGGGACTTCCAAACCTGCAACATGATAACGGCCATTGTATTCACAAGCCTTTAAAAACATATTATCATTGTAGGCAAAGAAGTCATCCCCCTGATTAAAAGTCAACTGGCAAATTGTACCCATCAAGCCTTGACACAAGAATGTATGCCCGGCATCACGACCACTTTCCTGCCATTGTGCCAAGTTAGAATATTCACCACCAAACACGTGATAAATAGCATGAGTCATCCGTCCACTGGTTTCTCCAATCTGTAAATGCTCTATTCCTTCATTATAAATATCACGACGATCTGCCAAAATACCAATAGCTAATACAGACGCAATGTTACATAATCCCCAGTTTGCCCAATAATGCAATGAGGGAGTACCAAAATGATTGACAAGAAAATCATGATTTGCTTTATAGAATAAGTTAACCATCCAATTTTGATAAGATATAAAGCCTTCCGGATCATTCTCCATCCAATAATCCCTTATCTGTTCGCCAGCAACAGCAAATTCATACCCATAGAGCCCTGATGCCAAAGCTTGATCTGTAGAGCCTGTGATCAACGTACATGTATTAGCCCATCCTGTCATTATTTCAATGGCTTTCTCGGCATAAGCTTCACCTTCGCCAAGCCTATAACGAAGCCCTAACTGATAGGCTGCCGCAGCATCATTATAAGCTATCGGATAATTTTCAGGATGTCCACTACCACGTACAATAGAGGTCTGTGGATTTGCTCTCCATGTTAATTGCGAATGATTGTTTGCAATCAATACTTCATAACCCGTCTTCCATGGTTCATTATTCAGATTTTCTTTTACGCGTTGAAAATCTTCTTCTGTATGCAAAGCACCATTATGCAACATTGGTTCTGTCTCCGGTTTCAATGGAATTTCCATTAATTTCTCAAGATTCTCCGGTACGGGAATCTTATTCAAATCTGTTTCCGCTTCAATGGATGGTAAATTCAGTCCATCTCCACACGATGTCATCACATATGCCAAAGCAATAGCCACGTAATATATTTTTCTCATATTATACTATTTTTATTTTAATGGATAACCAAGCCATACAGTCCTTTAAAAGAACTGTATGACATAAAAAGTTTTGATTATTCTAAAGTTACGTTGATAGAAGACAATTTAACCCATCCTTCCTGATTCAATTGAGTAACAAATCCGATTGTCACCTCCGTTTCCTCATCTAAAATAACCGTTAAATCCTTTTGATGAGGATTTTTGTTATCTGTTATTCTATACAATGATTTATTGCCCGAACCGTCAACAACAAAGAAATTACTTTCATCAAGCGGCCACCACTCATACATGTGACCTGATACCCTATCTCCTAAATTAGGAAGAGTGCCATTCCCTTTCGTCACAGCAAAAAACACTCCAAAACGTCCTTTATTTGAACCACACTCTGCAACATTTAAAGTGAACTTATATGTACCTTTGGGCAAAGTTACTACCTGATATATTTTTGAATCCTGCTTATTGGGTTGTCCATATCCGGCTTGCATAGTAAATAGTCCTTGCGAAATATCTCCATTTGGAAACAATAGTGCCTGTCCTGCATAATTGTCAGTCATCCATCCTTCAGGCATCGCCCATTCCCCACTTACATACTCACTTGTTGGAGTAAATGGCTGTACACTATTTTCCAATACGAGAGCAGTAACATCTCCTGTTGACAAAACCTGCAAATAACCGACTTCTTTCTCTACAGGAATATCCTTAAATGCTATCGTCAATTTACCACTAGCGAAATCTTCTGGTACTTGAACAACCATTTTATCAGAAGAAATAGTAGTAGGATGAACAACTGTTCCGGCAAATTTAACTTCAACATCTTCTACTTTACCGGGAAATCCGGTACCGGTAATTATAACTTCCGTCCTAACCAACTTGTTTTCAAATATATCCACTGTCGGAGTAGGAATTACCTTAAAGTCTTTAGAACAAATCTCCAATCCGGCAATCATAAGAGTCAGTTTCACTGTTCCTGAAACAGTTTCGGGAACTACCACAGTCAACACTCCCGCCCCATCTGTCTCTTCATAAGATTTTACCGGTACTTCATAATCTCCGAACTTCACAATCATATTATCCGTATTCACTGGCATCTTGGTTCCTGTAATTGTAATTATAGAACCATTATATCCTTCTAAGGCAGATATACCACTGCCATCAACAACAGGAGTCGGAATCACTTCGAAGCTCAATTTCTCATTTATTTCCTCATAGAAAGTTTTCACCGTCACGTCCACAGTTCCTTCTGCTGCTTCCATCGGAACTTTTACCTCAATCTTCTCTTCGGAGAACGAAACAATATCGCCCGGTTTATCACCAAAGAAAACAGCTGTCCCTTCAAGTGTAGTACCTAAGTTTGTCCCATTAATCGTAACGACTGAGCCTTTATAAGCAGTTACCGGGGCCATTTCTGTTAAAGTGGCATGCTCGCGAACTGTAAATTCAGAGGGAACATTCACATTCTTCTGAGTGGAGATATTCAATACAATCTTACCGGAAGTAGCACCAGCCGGAACTTTCACAGTAAACTCTTCTTCAGACCATGAAACAACCTTTGCCTTTGTTGTAGACTGCCCAAATACAAGCTGAATATCTGCAGCTTGTGTACCTAGACTGCTACCCTTGAATGTAATTTCATCATCTATAAATCCCCAATTTCTATTCATGCTTTCGATAAATGGCTTACCAAGGACTTTATATACAAAATCTGTGGCAAATACCTTATCGAAGAAATCTACTTTGATTTTACCTCCTGTCGCATCTTCGGGAACCTCAACCACTATTTTTGTATCGGAACAAGAGATTACTTTTGTTTGATAGTCACCTATAAAAACCTTTATAAAATCCTTTGCACCACCAAAATCAGTTACATCAATAGTAAATTGATCACCCGCATATCCCTGTTCGGGGCTAATTCCCGTCACTGCGACCTGAGGGTCCTGATTTTTCATATTTACCACTTCATTTCCATCCTCTTCACAAGAGAATATCAACATCATTGGCAACATCAATAATAAATAATATATTTTTCTCATACCAGTGTTCTTTTTAGTTTATTCTCTATCTATTTGAATACTAGATATCTTTACAGTATTACTAGCAGCCATCATGGTTGCAAATCCAATCCGCACTTCAGTCGCCCTATCCAATGTCATCTTGCAAGTATATACGGTCGGAACAGTGCCTGTCGTATTTGATATCGATACATCACACAAGACATTTGTCCTATCAGCAAAATACCAAGGAGCACCTTTATCTGTCAATGCCGGGAAATCCGTTTCACCTTTTCCCACAACAAACCTTACCCCATATCGTCCGGAACCTTTCAAATCTTCCGCTACATTTACAGTAAACGTATAAGTCCCGACCGGAAGTGTTGCAAGTTGATAGCACGCACCATCCCACTTGCCATTTCCTACTATCGACAGTAATCCTTCCGGCACGTCATCTGTGAACTGAAGAGAATTAGCACTATTGAAATTACCATTGAATGACCAATACAATGCCGTTCCCCATTCTCCATCTTCTGTATCACCACGTTGGAAAGGTTGTTTATAGTTCTTCAAGAATAATTCTGTTACGTCACCCTTTTTATTCGGGTCAATCAAAGCAGGTCCTGTCACTTCGTACCCCTTTATGGTAACAATGAGAAGTCCTGATCCATAATCTTCAGGTACAATAACTTTGATCGCATTATCCATCACTGATACGATTTCAGCCTCCTTGTTATTGATTGTCACCTTTACCTCTTCTTTGACATTCCCAAAAGCCGTACCATTAATAATTATTTCATCTCCACCAGTAGCAAAACCTTCTTCCCTATCCGAACTAATCGACGATATGGAAGGAGTAGGAATCACCGTAAATTGTCCTACGGACTCCAAAGTATGCGTCCATACCTGCAACGAGACATCACCGCTTTGAGCATCTGCCGGCACTTCTACAATAATACGGTTGTTTTTACATGAGATAATGTTTTCCGCTTCTATACCGCCAAAGAAGATTTTCACTGCTTCCATGCGATCACCAAAATCTGTTCCGCTAATAGAGATCCGGGAACCGATATAAGCACTCATCGGATATATCTCGTCTACTGTGGGGGCAGGGTATACATATTCTTTATACTTAGCATCTTTCTCACAACTAAAAAGCAATGCCGAAAGTCCTATAAGCATAAATACATTCAAACTAAATTTTATTAAGTTTCTCATAATTCCATGAAATTAATGATTCTAAATTATTACTTCGCATATCCCGGATTTTGCACCAAATTCGGATTCATATTCCTCTGTTGTTGTGGAAGAGGCCATAAGTAATGTGTCTTACTGAAATTAAAATTGGATTTACTGTCAATCACAACGCTGTTAACTGCTCCAACCGGTGTTTCTACTTTTTCTTCTCCCCACACATAGGCACTCCTGTTATATTGGCTTGTTGATTTACCATCCGAGCCAACAAACACAGTCGGATACTCGGCATTCCCCACAACCATACCACATCGGGAAGCGTTCAATTCTTTTTCAGCAATTCCCCAACGTTTCAAGTCGTCAAAACGATGCCCCTCCATATACAATTCAACCGTCCGTTCACGACGAATTTCAGTTAGCATATCCAAACCATTATCTGTAACAAAATCATTGTCAAGCCCTTTTACGCCCGCACGATTTCTCAATATATTAATAGATTTACCGAGCTGTTCATCTGTTATGTTCCCGTTTCTCTCATACAATGCTTCCGCATAATTCAAATATACCTCTGCCAAACGAAGAACCGGATAATTCGCAGATTCCTCCAAGTTTACCCTATTCACAGCCTGGAACTTGACAGTATGATATCCGGATGTTCCATTATTCAGAACAATACTAGTTGCCGGAGTTTCAATATAGGATTTCAAACGATAATCACGGTTCTGGAACTCATCACCCGGATTAGCATATCCCATAAACCTATGAGGTGACTTGGTAATAGGAAGTCCGTCCGTACAAACAAACATATCAATAAACTTTCGGCTAACATCCATCTTTGGAATTGTCTGATTCAAATTAATACCTCCCGGTTTTGCTGTTTTATCAAATACACTATAAATAATAAATTCGTTGTTCGATGCTTTTGTCAAACCGGCAGGATTGCTGTCCGCATCTTCCAGACAAAAGAGATAACGGCTACTCATCTTCTCCATACTACTATTACCGTTATAGTTCCAAATTGTATACTTGCCATTCATTATCACATCGTCACACAATGCAATAGCTTCATCCAAAAATTCATTCACTTGGTCTCTGGCAGGTCCTGCAGAACCTTCAAAATCTGTTGAAGTTCCGTTATATTTGCGCCAGGTGGCCTCATATAACAATACACGTGCTTTAAAAGATTTTGCTCCGTAATAGCTGATACGTCCTTTTTCCGTTGCCGGAATATTCTGTTCTTTAGGTAACCCTGCAATAGCTTGGTCAAGATCTGATAAAATTAAATCCACCACCTCATAACGACTATTACGCGGACCTGTCAGTTCAGGTGAATCAACATCAAGCACATCTTTTACAATAGGTACCCCTCCGAACATCTTCAATAAATAAAAGTAAGTATAAGCCCTGAAAAAATAAGCTTCCGAAAGAGATTCTCTAATTTCAGCCTGACTTCCGGGATAACCTTTCGCCTTCTCCAACAAGATATTAACCACACGTATATTTTCGTAACATTTATCCCAACGTTCATCGTTTGTAGGAACTTGAATTATACCATGAGCCAGATCACCGGAATATGCAAAGTAAGTAGATAAATCCGTAGCCCCATCCATGTGAGTATAAATAGAACCATAGCGCGAATTCCATCCTAATAATTGCCCATAAAAGCTAGTAGCATACTCTTTGAAGTCAGAAGCTTTTTTAAAGTAGACAGCGTCCGTTCTTGTATCTAGCGGATCCAAGTCTAGAAAGATATCCTGGCAAGATGACATCCCGAATAATAATCCGCATGTTATTGTATATAGTATCTTTTTCATATTTTCTTTATTTTTATAAACTGAATGATTTAGAAACCGACATTTACACCAAATGACCATGTCCTGCTAAAAGGATAACCGGAATTATTTGAAACTTCACCCATTTCCGGGTCAAAACCATCCTTGATACTTGTAGCTTCCCAAAGATCGTTTCCGGAGAAGAATACACGTACTTTTTCCAGTTTCACCTTTTTCGTCCAAAGTTTTGGCAACGTATAACCGATCACCAATGACTTCAAGCGTATATAACGACTATTTTGAAGCATAAAATCATTATTTGCATAATTCCAGCTGGCACGTGCCGGACGAGTGGTCAGACGAGGATATTTAGCATTCGGATTATCCTCCGTCCATGTCTTTCCTAAGAAATTAGGATTTTGGTTAGTATGTTGTGCATAAAATGGATATGCCATCCATCCGGAACGCATAATATACTGTTTTCCCACTCCTTGAAAAAGCATATTAAAATCAATTCCTTTCCACGAACCGCCTGCATTAATACCAAAAACAAAATGAGGGTCACCATCACCTAAATACTGCAAGTCACTATTTTCAACACCATCCCCTGTAATTTTGTAGTCACCGTTCAAATCTACACGTTTTGTATCACCGGGACGTAGTTCAGTCTCTGTACCAGGCAATAGTCCCGCCAAAGCAGCTCCCCCATCCTTATACAAAGCATAGTAACGGTCTACTTCAAGTTGATCTTTAAAATAACCGGCAGTGCGGTACAAGAAAAATGAATTCAACGGATAGCCATTTACTGTCTTATTTTTGCCAGCCACATACGTATCAGCTCCTTCCATATTCTCCAGTTTCGTTTTCGAATCACTGATATTAAAATTCAGGAAATAGGAAAACTCCTTCACATTATCACGCCATCCTAAACTAATTTCCCATCCCTTTACATTTAAATGACCACTATTCGTCTTAGGAGCCTTACCTCCCAGTACAGTCGGATAATTCACCTGTGAAAGCATTCCATTATTATCTTTGATAAAATAATCGAAGCTGGCAGTCAAGCGATTATTCAGGAAAGCCAAGTCAATACCTAAATTCTTTTGTTCCACCTTTTCCCAAGTACGCGTATAGCTTATCAAACCGGAATTATTCAAACTGGTAGAAACCCAGGCAGTAGCAGGTAATCCTAAATAAGTAATCCCCTGATTAATGGTAGACAGGTAATCATAATCCCCCAAACCGACATCATTGCCGGAACTACCATAACTAAGACGAACCTTACCAAAATCAAGAACGGGAGTAATGGATTTCAAGAACTTTTCTTGCGTGAATACCCATCCCAAAGAAAAAGAACCGAAACTCTTAAAACGATGCCCCTCTGCGAATTTTGAATTACCGTCACGACGTCCCATCAATTCAACCAAATACTTCTCCGCATAGTTATAATTCAACTTAGCGATATACGAGTAAGTACCATTATGTGATTTGCCGCCTTTGCTTCCTTGAGCTCCACTTGCCAAGTTAATATCATATACCCCATTATCTTCAAAAAATTCACGGGCTACTGTAGAATTCTTCATTTCTTTTTTTTCAGCATTAATACCCACCATAGCAGACACATTATGTATTTCCGCAAAAGTCCTGTTGTATTTCAATAAAGCCGAATAATATTGATACAGCTGGTTCTTCGCATCCATCAAGTATCCCGGATTATTCTCCGTTTTAATATTACCCGGGTCAGTCGGATAAATCAAGGAAGGCTTGGTCGAAAGAATACAGTCATATTGTGCCGGGTTGCCAAACCAATCGTAGGTTTTCACCGGTATAACATAACGCTCCCTTCTGTATTCTTCATTCTGGAACGAAGCCATTCCTTCAAAACTGATGCCTTTCCAGATATCGGCCGTCACCTTTAAGTCAACACGAGTCGTCAGATTTGTTTTATTGTCACGACCACCGTCAGAAGTGGCGGCTACCGCTTGACGGTCACCTATATTACCGAAGTTGGCATACCACTGTCCATATGGATTTTTCGCAGGAAAAAAAGGCATGTCATTTCCATACATTGAATTGTCCAACCCTGTAGAAGGCGACTCCGTATCAGTTTTCACCATACTGGCTGATGTTTCGAATTTCAGCCAGTCAGTCATTTTAATACCATAATTCAGACGAAGATTTATCTGCTTTTGCCCGTCATAGGCAGTAGCTAAATTAGCCTGATTATCAGCATACCCTGCGGAAATACGATAATCCGATTTGTCTGTCGCTCCCGAAATACTTACGTTATGCTGATAAGAGAAACGAGTGGCAAACAGCTCATCTATACGGTTCGCATTACCAATAAAGATATCTCCATAATATTGAGTAGGATACATACCTTCGATACCCTGTTGCATTTTCAACATGTTTTCTTCAGAAACCCATGCCCACCAATTCGGTACTTTTTCCCCCTTGTTACCTTCAATCCACATGGTGGCGTACTGTGACATATCCGGTGAGAAATTCGTTATACCCAAAGTAGAGAAACGCATATTAAAACTATAATCAACATTTACCTTTCCCTTACCTTTCTTTGTAGTCACCAAAATAACACCATTAGCCGCCTTCGCTCCATAGATTGAAGCCGATCCGTCTTTCAGAACCGTAATGCTTTCAATATCATCGGAGTTCATATTCTGGAACGAGACATCATTTAATGTAGGTACACCATCAATAACAATCAAAGGAGAACCACCGTTGACAGAAGTCGCGCCACGAATCTGAAAATTCATTTTTTCATTACCCGGACGTGAAGAACTACGCGTAACGACCAAACCGGGAGTTTGTCCCTGCAAGGCCAAACCGACATTCGTCACAGCACGACTCTCGAGTGCTTTACTGCTTACCTGTTCGATAGAACCGGTCAAAGTAGCTTTTTTCTGTATACCATAACCTACCACCACTACTTCATCCAAAGCATTACTATCCTCCTTCAGCACAATTTTCAACTCAGAACGTCCATCCACATTCACGATTTGCTCCTGATACCCGATATAGCTAAATTTCACCTGTTTTATTCCTGTAGGAATGGCAAGGTTAAATTTTCCATCCATATCGGTAATGACACCTCCTTGCGCTCCTACAAGCGTCACATTGCAACCAATCAACGGTTCTCCATTTTGATCTGTAACTATTCCTTTGATTGCCCTCCCTGCTTGAGCGACAATCAAACTTTCTTTCGTGTGCGTGTTTGCTTGAAGCAACGCACCAGAAGAACCGCCTATTAATACGGCCATAGCCATGACAACTCCTCTACGTGATAAGAAATTGGATTTAATTTCCATAATACTACTAAATTATTAAAGTTAATATTTTCTCGTTCCGGTATTCAACCGACTTTAGAGACTTCATTTTGTATATATGTACGCACTTTTTTCCGGGCTAACAGCAAATGTCCCTCTACCGTACGAGGAGATAAAGACATCTTTTCCGCTATGGCCATACTAGGTAAATTCTCATTAAAACTCAATTGATAAATTGCACGACGCTGGAAAGGCAAAGCGGACACCACCTCATTATGCATTTGTTTCAAATCATGATAATCCATGCTTTCTTCCACAGGATTCCGATTGTTTTCCCCCACATTATTATATAGATAAGAAATGCAATCCTCCTGTTTGTAATAACGACGTATTCTGTCCGTGATAATATTGCGTGCAATAGTATAAAGTAAAGACCATATCGTATTTGGATTCACAAATGCCCAGTGCTCCCATAAACGGACAAAAACATCTTGTGTCAAATCTTCCGCTTCATATTTATGGGGAACACGACGGGTAATAAAGGCCAAAACGATGTTCCGGTGTTCCTGATAAAAATCGGAAAAGTTTATGGATTCGGATGGATTCAAATTTGTTCTCATAGCATTGTTATTTCATTAATCACAATGCAAATTTATGAGAAACATACCGTTCAGAGGTGCGAATTTTGTCGCAAACAAGTGTAACACTTGTTGCATAATCGTGTTTTCAGGCTATTATGACTGAAATTCCCGTGATTTTCCTTCATATTGCGACGGAAGAACTCCAAAAGTTTCTTTAAATAACTTGGCAAAATAACGTGGAGTGGAAAAACCGACATGATCAGCTATTTCAGAGATAGACAGATCTGTATCCTTTAATAATTGCGCGGCACGTTTCAAACGGATGCTACGAATAAAATCTTTGGGCGTCTGTCCGGTTATACCTTGCAGTTTACGATATAAGGTAGCACGGTTCATCGCCAGGTCCGTACTTAACTCTTCTACCGAATACTCCGTATTATCCATATTACGCTCTACACATTCCAGTGCCTTCTGCACAAGTTGTTCGTCCAGTGAAGTTATTGTGAAATTACCCGGAATTACCACAATTTCCTTGTGGAAAGTTTCTTGCCGCTTCTTCTGCTGCTCTATCAGCTTGCGTACACGGGTTAACAAGACATCAACGCTGAACGGCTTGGATATATAAGAGTCCGCTCCGGCTTCATATCCCATAGTCTTGCTTTCATCAGACGCACGGGCAGTAAGCAGGATAACAGGAATGTGAGACGTTTGCAAATTTGTTTTTATACGGTGGCACAATTCTATACCATCCACATTAGGCATCATAATATCACTAATGATAAGGTCGGGGTTCTGCTTGACAGCCAACCGCTCCCCTTCTTCACCGTCAGGAGCGTCAATGATATTGTACCATTCGCTCAGTTGCTCACGAAGGAAAAGACGGAATTCCTTATTATCTTCTACTACCAGCAACAAAGGTTTTATCTCATCCTGCAACGCAAGTTCCTGCACCGGACCTTCCTTGTTTTCCTCTGCCGGGAGATGCGGCACCGGAGATGCTTCCGGATGCAAATCAACAGGAACTGTTATACAGAATGTAGAACCTGCCCCCAATATACTTTCCACAGATACATATCCGCCATGTAGCTCTACATATTCCTTTATCAGATGAAGCCCGATGCCGCTGCCCGAAATATGACTACCCATGTTCTTCTTTGCCTGATAGAAACGTTCAAAGACATGCGGCAAATCCTCTTCAGATATGCCTACGCCTGTATCTACCACCTTTACTTGTATATATCCGCGCCCTTTATCGTTCTGTTTTTCTATTTCCAGTATTATATTCCCACTTTCAGGAGTAAATTTGAATGCATTGGACAAGAGATTATTCAAGACTTTATGTATTTTGTCACGATCAAAATACATATATAATTCATCCATACCATTTGTGTCCAACTGGAAAGAAATACTTTTCTCATCTGCCATCTCCTGAAAGGCAATGTAAGCCTGCCGACAAAACTCCACCCAATCACCGTGCTGCAGATTCAGTTTTTCCCCTTTCATCTCCAATTTCCGGAAATCGAGCAATTGATTGACCAAGGTCAACAGGTTCTGTGCATTTTTATATACAGAGCCTAGTTGTTTCGCCAATACCTCATCCGTCAACCGACGTATAATCGTGTCCAGCGGAGTAATAATCAATGTCAGCGGTGTGCGCAGTTCATGGCTGATATTTGTAAAGAAGCGGAACTTCATTTGTTCCAGTTCCTCTTTCTGCCTCCGAGCTTCTTCCTGCTGCATACGAACCATTTTCTGATGATTACGCCGATTGATTACAAAAATGAAACCGAATATAATCAGAAATCCCAGGATTACATAAAAGATCCGCGCTGCCAATGTATCCCAAAAAGGCGGATGAATCACTAAAGCAAACCTCGATTCGGGACTCCACATACGATCATTGCCTGCAACCGACACACGGAACACATATTCACCCGGCGGAAGATTATTATATGTAATACGCCCTTGACCATTCTCGAACAACGCTTCTGTCCATTCCTTATCAAATCCATCCAATTGATAACGGAAAGATGTCTGTGAAGGATTAAGATAATTTAATCCCGAAAACTCCCATGTAACGTAATTCTCATCATACTTCAAAGACACGCTCTCTGAATAACCCAGAGCCTTGTCGAACAATATACGCCCGTTATACTTCTCACCGGAAAAGACCGGAACATTAAACAACCTGAAAGAGGTAAACAATGGGCGGGAAAGAGGATGAGTATCTATCATATGATCCGGTGAAAATGTAACAAAGCCGTTCAAAAGTCCCAAATACATAGTATTACCAGTCATCAATGAAGAGAAACTGAACAAGTCGTCCTGAAGTATTTCCGCCTCGGACAAACAACTGATTACATGAAACTTATATTCGTCCGTATTGCGTTCTACCTTGATTTTATAAATAGAAGTCACGGTAGAAATCCAGATATCATGGTTCTTGTCTTCCTGAATATTCAAGATGGCTTTAGAGAGTCCTTCCCCTCTCCCTAACGTATAGCTTCGCCCGTCCGTAGTCAAAACATGTAAACCATATTGAGTGGCAAACCACAATGTTCCTTCATAATCCTTTAATATCCGGTTGTACTTCATACTTCCATAATTAAAAGCGGGCTTCATTTTACCCTCTTGTTCCAGTGTGCATAGCTTATTCTTGTTCGGATCATATACATACAGTCCGTTATCACTTCCGACAAGTAATCGTGACTGATTGTCAATAGCCAACGTATTTGCCACTTTGTGTTTCTTCAAATCCGGAAACTGTTTGCACAAAAGAGTTATTTCTCCATTTTCAGGATTCAACTGCCCCACTCCTCCATAGATACTTACCCACAAACGTCCGGCTCCATCCTCTATCATTGCACGTATATTACTGTAATCCAATTCATTCTGATAATCAGTATCAGGATAGTCATAAGCTCTCACCTTACCATTTTCAATACAATACAGCCCATTATGGTATGTACCTACCCAAATCCGCTCTTTACTGTCTTCATAAAGCATACGACAATTTTTCCGGGCAAATTCTTTATATAGCTTATTCAAACTCCTTGTTTCCGGTTCATACCGATAAAGCGCCTGTGTAGTTCCCATCAGGATTTCTCCCGTTGACGTTTCAAGCATACAACGAATCTCTTCCCCATTCCAGTCACCATTCAGTACTTTCTTGTTATATAATTTCATTCTGTTCAGGCTGGGATGATAATAACACAGACCCTGATTGTAAAGCCCTATCCATACTGCCCCGCTCTCGCGGTCACAATAAATGCTTTGAATGCCATTTATTATTGTCTTGCCTGATAATAAAGGAAGTTCCCGAAGTTGGGTGACGGAAAAGTTATGTATATCAACAATACATATTCCGTCCAGCACCGTGCCAATCCATGCGTTTCCTCCTTTATCCACATCCATAGAGGTGAGCCAAGAGTTCTGCCTCAACCGGATTCCGGCAATCGGATTCCACTTTTTCTTATAAACATCATAGTAACCGGCTCCGCGATCCCACATTATCCAGAAATCTCCATTATCCAGTATCTTCAAAATGATACGGTCATCAGCCTTCAGTTGGTCTTTTAGAAAATCAAGTTGTTCTATAAAACGTTCTTTCTCATGATCATAACAACGAATTATTCCGTTCTGATGAACCATCCAACTGTTATTTCCATGACTTTCTATTCCTAACAGTTTTCCATAATAGTTCATCGCTTCATTGTCTCTACAAATCTGCCCGACCGTTTTTGTCCTTTGGTCATAAGCATAAACAAAAGAGCTATCCGTTAAAAACCAATAACGTTTTTCCGAGTCAATAACTATATCTACAAGTTTTTCCTTGAATCCCATCTGGTGGAGCAAAGAGTCTACATTATATATATATTGCTCCGTAGTCAAATCAAAAACCTGTAAACCGACACGTTCTTTCATCCACAGACGATTATCAGCGTCTATATATTGCTCAATGATAATATGGTTATACTGTATAGGATAACTTTTCTGAAAGTCAAATGGAAAATTGGTGAAATTTGCCCCATCATACATCGTCAATAACACATTCCGGATGCCCATACGCCCGTCAGGCAAAGAAAACACGCTTCCGATATAATTATCCGGCAATCCTTCTGTCACTCCGATATGACGAAAGATATAGGATGTCTCTTGCGAATATATCCGGTTCGTAATCAAAAGACTCAATAAAATAGTAAATAATATTCGTGCTTTCATAATTGCTATTCCTCTTTGTTTTCCACTTATATAGTCAATACGAACAAGAGGGCAGATTCACCCTGTTTCCTAAAAAGATTTTCATAGAAATTGCTAACCGTTAAAACATACACAAACTGTTTATAATCAACACAAAGATAACACTAAAAGTACAAAACCAAAGCAAGTCTTCATCTTTTTCCAATCAAATCCAAAGCAAAAATCCTCTTTTTTAAGATTAAATCCAAAGCAATCAATTAACAAAATTGCAGCAACTATTAATCAAACAGAGAAGCTCACAACAGTGGGCTCCTCTATCCACAAATGTAAGCCTAAAAGCCCACTTCTGTAAGCCTGTCTATTCACACCTGTAAGCTCTTGAGAAACAAGACAGCTTGCAAGAAGATCATAAGGAGCTATCATTACAATACTACAGGCCGACATAATATCCAACGAGGTATGAGAGCAAAAGTTACCCTCATGCTACCATCATACTTACCCTCATAACTCAAGCACCGATGAATAAAGGGATTCAAGAGACTATGAGGGTATGACAGCAAAATTGAATAAAACTTCTAGTTGAAAAGTTACTTTATTCTCACTTTTCCTACAAAATCTTTCTTATCCACATTCAACTCATCCAATGTAGTCACCCGTTTACCGTTCAATACGATATTCTCGAACAGAATATTCTCTACTTTGCAGTTCTTATCATAACCTTCTATCAAAGAAGGATTGATATACTTGCCAGTACAAGAGATATTACGGAGCAAAATATCCCCATTCCATCGGCATAAATGCAAGTTTCATCTCTGGTATTTGTTTACTGCGCAGCCTGAAAATCCGGAATACGTTTCACATCCGCACCTTTCATGACACCTTTTTTAATGGCCTCATTTGTTTCGGTGATTTCTTTCTTGACGCGCTTATAATATTCTTTCGTCAGACCTTTTTCTATTGCGTCCGATTCCGTCGCTGCCCAAAAATATTGATAATCCATCAACATCAGATCCGGAGCCACTACTTTAAAGAAAATACTATCCCCTGCAAACTTCTCACGTAAGTCACCCAGATAAATGGTATCTGCCGGATTCACTTCCTGACTGTTCGCACTATTTTTTGAACTACCTCCGCAAGAGGACAACAACAAACCTCCTACCAATGAAATTAAAACTAATACTTTCATATCATTATTTATTATAAATTGGCACAAATGTAATAATTAAACTAATAAACGCAACTATAATGTCATTCTTTTTTCCTGATTCTTCTGCATATTGCTTAGGCAACATCCATCAAATCCCCTTATCCTATCTCACAATTATTTTCTGAATTTCGAGTTCATTTCCGGCTTGCTCTATCTGCAAACGGAGCACACAAGCTCCGGCGGAAAGGGTGAGCTTTCCGATTTCTCTTTCCGTCCATTGTACGGATTGAGGTAATTGCACAGGTTTGGTCTCAACTCCCGAATCAGAAGCTACGGACAATAGAGAATTTCCTTTCGAGCGATAAACAATACTAATTGCATATACTTTATCCGCAGGAACGCTCACCGTATAATTCATCCATTCTCCATCTTCTGTTTGAGTAACCACATAGCCTTGTCCTTCTTTTCGCAGTTCCACCGCCCCGTCAGGCCTGTATGTATTTCCACGTTTCTTACCTACATTGTGATAGGTATGTCCTTCAGGATCTTCCGACAGACAATAATAGTCATAATCAGCAGCCAGAATTTCACAAGGCAGCGAATGGATTCCCGATACACGCTTTCCTGTAGAAAAGGAAACGGGATCACCCGCCATCCAAGAAGTCAATCGCTTGGTTAATGTTCCCCATCCTGTCCATTCATAAAACCAATTGGGTGCTATCCCCCAGTTTTCACAACCGTGATGTTCTATCATATAATCACGGTAACGTTTCAACCAAGTATAGTCGTTTGCAGGCAGTCCGGCACGTACTGCATAATGCGCCAATGCCATTTCACGGGTTCCGCCACTACCTGCTACGTCTCCACGTCCGTGAGGAGATACGGCTATGGATTCCCAACGTCCGCTACGACTCCTTATTTGCAGAAACTTTCCGTTCTCAAAGGTGACTTCATTCGGATTGCTGCTACAACCTGACGGTTCCCATGGCTCTTTCTGTTCTTCATAAGAACAGACTTTCGACAGGTTATACCGATAATTCCATTCCAATCCGGTCAAAAGGCGATTATTCAGACAGCTATACAAGGAATCTCCCTGATTCCATGCCATTTCCGCTATTGCCACATAGTTATGGACTCCTGCCAACACATGTCCCTGGTCGCGACTGGATTCCTGACATTGCCCGTTCGGATAGATATAGTATTGCAGTTGCTCATCATAACCATAATCAGGAATATCCGTTTTCCTTCCCTGCAATTTATAATCAATGATAGTGGGTGACGTGCGGATCGGTTCTTCGCTACTGATTGCAGGGCCGGAGGGATAAGGTAAATCGTCCGCCCGATGCTTCATGCCCAATAAATAACGATAAGCACGGTCATACATTATTTCATTATCCAGATAAATTGCCATTGCCATCATTCCGCGCGCTGCAAACAATCCTTGATTTCCGAAACGCGCAACATCAAAGTTATGTATATTCCAGTAGAAGGTTATTCCATTCTTCGAATCATCCCAATAATCGGCATACTTGGCAGCCAAGTCCTCTGTATGACTATATCCCGGATAAACCAGCATATCTTTGAATCTCTGTTGATCTTCCTTTTTCCATCCCGGATAGTCACGCATTAGTTCTGCGGCATCTATCAGTAAGTAAATTTTGCCATTATCGAGTGGTCCTGTGCCACAACTACTTGTGTTTGTATAATAAGAATTTGCATTCAGAAACTCTACTGCTTTACGTGCATAAGCCTCATCACCGGTCAGATGCCAGAGCAATGCCAAATCATGGGCACGCCTGCCATCCACTCCAATGGTAGCGTTGAAACGTCCTTCCTGAATTTGCTTTCCACGGTGATAGACAGGAGCTTCCAATGAAGAATAGGGAGATTCTTTCAATTTCAGAAAAGTAGAATAATAGGGCTCTTTGTGTACTTCAATCATTACTTTCATTCTATCTAGATCACCTTTTGTATAAGTGATGCCGGGATGTACAAAGTCTCGTTGCGCCTGTACTACTTCATGGTTACTCCCCAACCATATCACCCAAACGATACATATAAGCCTGTTAATCATAGTGTTATTTTTAAGTCTCTTTTTCTGCAATGTTTTTACTTACGGACAAAGATAATTATTTTACCTCAATTCCTTTCACAAATTCATTCGTTATAAAGCCATCGACATTCTTCATCTTCACCCCATTTATCATCACATTATTAAAAGTCACATTTTTTATTCTACGATTCTCATCTAATCCTTTCAATAGAGAGGGATTCTCTCCCACACCATTATAAGTGATATTACGGAAGGTGATATCCTCAATGCCTCGTCCCGGCTGTTTATCATACTTTGGATTGAAACGGACATTAATATGAAACAATCGCCCTTCCTGAATACTTTCTACACGAATATCTTCGAATAATATCTTACGAACCAGATTCTTGTCACCGCAATCTACCGCCATGCAACCTTGATATGGCAGGTCATCCTCATCCTGTTCCAAAATATCAACATTGCGAACTGTTATATTTTCTACTATTTCACCTATGGCGTCATCCGGGTTTCCATGCCCGCCAATATTTATAGGATGAGCAATATCCGCCCAAAGAGCCGAGTTTTGCAAAGTCACATTGCGGCTTCCTCCATAATAATTCCAACGATGGGCGTAAATGGCAATGCAGTCATCGCTGTTCCGCATAAAAACATTGTCTATCAGAACATCATTGCAACACATCAAATCTATACCGTCACTCCATCCTTTACAACTGAAAGACTTCAGGTTCTTAACGGTCAGTCCGGTAGATTCCCCGCCAAACACTGTATAATGGTCGGGATTCACTACCGTAATACCATCTATCAATACATTTTTAGAATGGGTGACTTCTATTCCACGAATGGAATGATATAAGATACCACGTCCGATAATGCGTACATTTTCAGCTTTATCAATCAGTAGTTTCGCTTTTAAGACAGCTCCCGGAGCCAAATAAACTGTGGTATTAGAAGGAATTTGTATTTGTGTATTGGGCAGGTCTTGGGGACGATGAACACCCGGCCCGAAATACATTACATTTTCACTACTTTCAGTATATGTTTCTGTCTCTAGAGGATTGGCAAATAAATGAAGGTTATGTAGACGGTCACCGTTGAATTCAATGGAAAGATATTGAGGTTTCGTCAGCGTAAAGAATATAGCACCAGAGTTTACTGTATGCGGTATTCCCGTGACTAAGGGACGGATTTTCACATCCTGAATCAAGCCATTGTTCTTTTTCACCATCACCTCTACCGGTCTACCCATATCAAACTGTACCATCGAAGCTGACTGTACTTTGTCCATATCTACATGAACTTCATATTCGAATACATCTTTCCACTCACCTCCTACTTCACGTACTTTGACGGTATAATCGTCATTATGCGGCATGCCGGTGTTTAATCCTGCCGGATAAGTCACCAATTGGGCATTTCCGAATATTGAAAACGTAACTGCTATCGCCAATAAACATTTTCTTTTACCTGATAGAAATCCTGTCATATTCATTTCACTATTACTATTTAATATTTTAATCAATCTTATTCATTGAAGACTATTGCAAAGCTACGCCTTCCGTTCCGGCGAGATTGGTAAACTGGTAACAGAAGTTGGTAAACCGGTAACAAACACAAAAAATCTCCTTTATTGTCTACTACGAACAATAAAGGAGATTTACCTAGATTATTTCTGTCTTTTATTTATTTTCTTACTTTTCGTCCCCGGAACGCGTCTCTGCATATTGGGGTGGGCGTCACCCCGAACATTTCCTTGATTTTCACGTAATTATCAGGTAGCCCGTCCGTCACTCCGATATGACGGAATATATAAGGCACTTGTCCTGCATTCAGCTCCACTGAATACAAAAAAGATAACAGAACAACAAATAAGGTATAATGCACTTTCATACAATAATTAGTCGGATGACAAATATCTTTTTTATCATCTACGTAAAACTAGCACAAAATACCCCTTACGTTTCTATTCATTAACTTTATTTAAAAGTAGGCATTTTAAACTTGTAAATCAATCCTCCCACCATAGAAGCAACGCGGTCGGGTCTTCCCTGATCCATACCATCATACGTGTCCGTGCGAATGCCTACTTTGGGTTCCACATAGAAATCGAGGGAAGAGCCCAGTTTCAGTTTGACTTGCGCACCGGCGTCAATTCCCGGAACTGCTTTAAATTCACCTCTACGACGTACCAATCCGGCTGTCACTCCGACAAAAGGAACAACATCTATCACATGATCCCGGCTATATCCCTTCGCCAAAGTAGCGAGACTCATCATATAATCCATTCCTAACCCAGCATAATGAAGATTCAACTTATCCGGTGTTTTCGCCTTATACATGATTGTTCCGTTCACACGCCATGCAGAAAGCGGAGTATACCATTTTCCGATACTACCCTTAGCTTCCACCCCCATATTCTTTACCAAATCCCGATTGGCAACCAGCAGACTGCTTACGCCCAATGCTCCCGATATGAAATACCGTTTGTCATCTTTCTCAAACACACTGCGATTGGCCGCTTTGGAATAAGGAACAAAACGATAATGGAAACCGGCATTGATCCCCACCATCACATCCTTCTGTATGAAACCCAGATTTCCTTCGATAAACTTATCACGATACAGGCGGATTTGCGGTTCGAGATACAAACCGAAGAAATCATTGATGTGCCATACTCCCTGTACCCCCGCATTGAGTCCCGGCTGGAACTTATGCTCTGAATTCGACGTATAAGCCAGATTAAATCCTACCGAACCGATCAGTTCAAAAATACGTTCCGGATCATATCCGCTCATGGTAGAAGTGATATTCCATAAATAATCCAATCCTCCGGTTACGGTGATATGTCTGAGTCTCTCCGCCTCCATATCTGTCGGAAGCAAATAATTGGAGAAGAAACCTCCCGTCCCTACCAGTCGCAGACCGGAATACGGAGTAAACCATTTTCCGATAGAAGCGGAAAGTTGCGGTCCCCATGCAGCGAGATGTTTCAGATTAGTCTTATTCAGGAATAACTGTGCCCCGATACCTGACGTCATGAATAGATTGTCGGCAATATGATTGCTTGAGAATCCATTCTGAGGACGGGCTGCACGGTCTATTGTGTGATACGTCACACCGAAGTTCAGTTCTCCGAGCTGGTCTGTACTACCGAAACCACATCCACCGGCATATCTCTTCTGATAAACATTAAGGCGGGGTTCCACAAACAAATCTACGGAACGGTTCAACCGGAAACTTCCTTGAATCCCGATACCCAATCCCGGTGCATACTTGGCTGTCTGCGCCACTCCTTTTGTCCCGGACAGATTGACACCGGCTATACCGATCAAAGTGAAAAGCCTCTGTTCGTCATATCCCCAAAGTATATTATTGATATTCAGCAAATAATCGGCATGCAGGTCTATATGCTTGAAATAGCTGCTCGCACTACCGGCAGGCGTATCGCTGTAGCCAACGGTTCCGGACAAGCGTACTCCCGACGACGGACTGAACCATTTACCGATTCCGGCAGAGAACTGCGGTCCGAATCCTTTGAGTGTATTCTTTATCCCCGGCATTTTCAGCGTACTGATTCCACCGGACAACGAGACAAACATATGATTGAGGAATGAGCTGTTATCGAAGTTGTCAAAATGAATCTTCCTACCCATCGCCGCAGCAGGCATATAGGTCAGACCCACCAAGACCGATCCTCCCATTTTATAGTTTCTCCAACTTTCCGTATGCCCCAATCCATCGTTGTACCATCCGATTCGGGGTTCGACAAATAAATCGAGTGTCCGTGAAAGACGGATATTCCCCTGCAATCCCATACGGACACCATAATAGAACTCATGTCCATTCTTCACAGCCGGATTATCACCGGCCGAATTGTCATTGGCCCTGGAATAGCCGGCTTCAACTCCCGCTATACCCAAAAGTTCGAACCTGCGCTGTTCGTTGTATCCGAATGTAAGAGAAGATATATTCAGCAGGTAGTCGAAACTGCCTCCTACCATTTTTATCTTACTGTTATATACTTCCGACGGCAAATAGCCCAAAGTCGCTCCCAGACGCGCCCCATGAACAGGAGTGAACCATTTGCCTATAAAAGCATTGGCTGTCATTCCCATGCCATCCTGTCCTCCGCTCGTCAGCAAACCGTAAGGTCCCAGCCCGGCAGAGAAAAAGAGGTGTTCATTGAATTTATTACTTTCAAACCTCTCATTGGCAGGTCTTTTCTGCAACATATATTTCAATGCACCATAATCCTGTGCCTGCAAAGCAACAGACAACATCAAGAACAATGCCACTGCCGCATATTTATTTTTGATTCTAAGGATATCCATCATTTACTCTTTCGTTGTATTATCATTCTTTATTTTCTGCTCTTCGGGCAACAGGTCAATAATGTCACCGTCCACTCTCGCGGTCTCCAGCAAGGAAGGATCCAGTTCCAAAGCTTTCTCAATATACATAAGTGCTTCACCCACCTTTTCCATACGGTTGGCAGCGATAGCCTTCACATAATACTCGCGAGCCGAGCCCGTATCCAGCTGCGAAGCCTTCTCCCATGCTTCCTTATTCTTCTTCATCGCCAGCAACATGATCACTTCATTGAAAGGACTGGTAGCCGCCACTTTCTCAAACGCATCGTCGTAATAGCCTGCCATCGCCTGAACGATCGCCTGCAAATCATCGGCAACAACTCCCTCCGGAAGCAGTGTCAACACAGAATCAGCCTTCGTATATTTACCTTCATGCAACAGGGCAATCGCCTGATTGGAAAGCAATTCCACCGGAGCCGACTTGCTGACGAACGGTTCAAGAATCTTGGAGTCCGGCGTATCTTTCTGAATATTCAACACAGCCAGCTCATTCGCCGCATACGTAAAGTTATCGTACAATTCAAGAGCTTCTTTACAATACCTCTCTTTTTCATCCGGCGTTTTAGCCGTTGCAATCATCCGGTAATATTCAAAACGTGTCAGCTCCTTCGGATCTTTCTTATAGAGCTGCATAATTTCCTCATCCGTCAAAGAACGGAAAATAGAATATCCGTAAGTGTACTGCACTTTTCTCAACTTAGGCAGATACACAGCAGCAACCTCCTTATAAAAAGGTTTCGATTTCAGCGCGCGATTCAACTGGTAATTCTTTTCTCCGTATCGCTTAATCAATTCCGTGATCTCGTCGGCCGTATCCTGTCTGGAATCTTTCCGCAGCAACTCCGCCACTTCTTTCCACGAAGCGACCGACGCGTCCGATTTCACCTCCAGAAGTTTGCGGGTCTCCGGGTCGAGTTGCGACAAGATACGGTCCAGCGCCTTGTCCGTACGCAACTTAGCCAGTCGCAGATTCAATTCATACGAACCGTCCGGTGAAGCGACACCCGTAATATGGAAACTTTTCAATGAAGCCTCCGGATTCATCTCGATAGCGTGCAACTCTTGATTCAAGCGATTCAGTTCCACCTGATTCTGTGGATTCTTATCATCCAGATCAGCTTTTCCCACAACGAAAGTCAAGTTGACTTCTCCTTTGGTATCCCTCAATTGCATCACAGGTTTGGGGAGATATTTCTTATCCGTCAGATTGAAAGCGGAGAATTTATATTCCAGGAAACGCAACGGATTGACAGTACCGCGTGCGATAGAGAAAGAATCCCGATAGATAATAGCACGGTAATTCTCCATCGCAAGATGCACATCCGCACGATAATCATGTTGCAGATACTCTATATAGATAGAATCATGATAGGCGATAATATCCCCGTTCCGCGAGGAAGTAGTCTTCACCTGTATGTATTCGTGCAGCGGGTCCTGTTCGATATTATAATCATACATACGCCGCTGGGTAGTATTATACGTACCTCCGTCGAACACCACGGGACGTAACAGCAAACGCTTCTTCTGTGTCACATCATAGATAGAAGGTTGCAACACCAAACGGCGGTTGGAAGTGAACATCTCCTTAGGCACCGGCACACGGGTTTTCAGATGGAAGTAATTGCCTTTTATCTCAATGTCCGTAGGCTCGGGCACCACTTTATCCTTCACTTTTGAAATCACAATCACCTCGTCAAGTTCAATGACCGCATCTTTGAGCACCACGTTGATAATCTGCTTTCCGCCCACCTTGACCGTCTTGTCTTCATACCCGACACAAGTATATTTCAACGATCCGTGTCGTTCCGCCAGCACACTGTAGCGTCCGTCCTCATCGGAGATTTCAATGCGTTCATTCGTCACAGGATCTATAATATTCACGTTCGGAATGCTTTTTCCCTGTTGGTTGGTGACGTGTCCTTGCACACGCATACGTTGGGCGTACGCATCCGCACCGAGTAGCAGCATGGCTGCCAGGAGGATTCCGATTAATCTACCACGTTTACAATTGATTTTCATTCTCTTTTCTAACTATAAATGTTCGTTCCGTTACCGGATAATATACACAAAAGACACTCCCAGCTTCACTGGCGCCAGCGTTGTCTTACTGTCATTCGCCGCATCCGGTTTCGGAGCACCCTTGTCGTACTTAAACTGACGGTAGCGCATCACCCCGATACCTGCCGTCGCCTCAATATTCCAATGATCGTTCAGCACCCAAGCATAACCGTACGTCAAACCGACTGCCAGCGCATCGCCTTTGTGATGCACATCTTTAACCAGCATATTAAAATTGTTCGCGAAAGCGGTGACACCTAGAAAATGGCTCACCATCGGACGGTTTAACCAATAACGTACTTCCGGCTGAAAATGTGTGAAAGTAGTTTTAAAATTGTCTGTACTGATCGGATTCGCAGCGACTCCCATATTGAGAGAGATATGACGACCCAAAACAAATTCGGCCTCGACATTAGGGCTGGCAGTCAGCCATCCCAACGTGTTCGTTTTCACAGCCATTCGTTGTGCGTGTACATGTACCCCACAACACAATAACAGAAATGACAACAGAGCGACCACTCTGCGACCATTTCTCAGTGCATATACCATAATTATTTTCCCACTAAATATTTCCCACTAAATATCCGCCCTATATAAATAAGGACTTCTTGTCCGTTTCTTCCGAATCAGACAAGAAATCGCAAAATTAGAAAAAATATGGTATTCACAACGTTTGCCTACGTTTTTTTTATTTTTTATTGCAATATTTTCTTAGCAGTCTGCCAATACATTACAATATTATCAATCTATGGACAGGATATACATCTTTTTGTCTTCTGTGCAGCTTCCACTTTCATCTTCTTGCCGCCGATCACCACCGTGCAAGAAGCGGAAGACAAGATATACCATTTCCCTTGCTTCTGTTCGAGCAGAACATTGGCGGGAACAGAAGTACGGATACTGACTCCCGGTGCTATCAGTTGCGTTCCGTTACCCATAAACAGCGTACGGTTATCTCCCGCATACCGGTTACTGATTACCGCATAATCCGCTTTTACTTTCATCCCTTGATAAGTAGCCGTCTGCGTAGCGTCGGAAAGCGAGAAGATATGATCTGTACGCCCACTCTTGCTTTTCACGCAGATTCCGGCAAAATCCGTCAGAGCGGTTTCCTCCGCATCAAAGTAGGACACAGCCTGAATGGCCGACGGCTCTTTCCGTGTACTCGGTTCATAAACAGCGACAAAAGGACGGTTCCAAGCCTCTCCATGCTGGCGGGCAACAAAAGTCAATGTAGGTTGCTCCTTTATATTATAAGGCATACCGGGTGTACGGCTCAGCCCTTCGGTCATAGGCGACAGAGCCGTAAAGACTTCACGGTCCGGTTCTCCCTTCATCCAGAGATTCATGGATATATCATCGCCTCCCTTATCTTTCATATCAATGGTAAAGGTCGCTTTCACATCCTTGCCGGTAGCCGCCACTTTCTTATCATATAAATAAGAATAGGCATAAAGATGCGCACCGGCAAACGCCAGTTCCTCCGTAGGCTGCAGATTCAGATCCGTTCCGTCGGCAGCGGTCAATGTGAGCGTCTGCCCGAGATTATGATAAAAATAATCATGCATCTTGTCCCCTCCTTTTTCTTTCCGGCTGCGGAACACATCCACATAATACCCCGTTTCCGGAGCAGTGGTGACGATACTCATCATACGCGTCTGATCCGCCCTGCTTTCCGGTTCGCGGAAATAGAGGTTGCTGTATGTGACAGAGGTAAACTCCCCACCCGGTTCCGCCGAAGCCGGGAAACAGGAGAGCAACTCAAAAGAATGATTGCTTTTCATCACCGGATAACTCGATATTCCATCTACACAAACCGTATTATGACTCGGAAACTGAGAATAATATTCCGCATAATCCAACCCGCTATACAGGAAAAGACCGATACCCGCATCGGGTCCCAGCACATATCCTTTTCCGTAAAGTTCCATAGAAATGCCGTTGGCGTGCATGTGGTTGCCCTCACTTCCATTCTGCGAAATCATCAGACTGCTGCGCGGATCCATACCATTTCGCTGCACCAGCCAAGAGACGTTAGGCGCATGGAACAAAGGAGAGACATATTCTTCTATCTTTCCCGCCTGCACCTCCGGATTCAGCGTCAATGGCTTATCTTCAAAAAAAGAATTGACAGACACCCGCACATTCTTCTTTTCCGCTTTCTCATTTCCGGCACCGGGATTCAGGCATTTCAACAAGGCAGTGAAATAGTCTTCCTGTTCCTTCTTCCCGTTTGCCTGTGCATTCTGTATCATACGGACAAAGAAATTAGTGTTCAGATACCCCGGATGCGTATCTCCGAAACCGCAAATCATACGGTTGGGAAACAGATATTGAGGGGTTGTCGCTACCGCTTTCGACAATACAGGCATCGCCTTCACCAAATCATATCGCAGGTTGTTGTCAAACTGATTCACAAAATTGGCATAATCATTAATCACCACACTGCTATATCCCGGACATTCCGCCCAGATACCCGTTTTAGAGTCAAAACCATATTCGGCAAGACGCGTCAAGCTCCATTGACGAATGCTGGAACGGTTCATCACATAGTCTATGTAATATTCCCGTCCTTTCCCGTCGGCATACGCCTTGTTGTCTTCCAGCACCAGCCCCACATTCATGATAAACCGTGCCTGCAACAAATCCCAGTTATTATGCGGCACTCCGTTCGCTATGATATTGTCCGCCCATTTCTTGAATGCTCCGGCGTAGATTTCCATCTTCTGCGGGTAGTTTGCTTTCAGATAATCATACAGGAAGTCGTATAGAGGGACAGCGATATGCAACGCATCTTCATGGATCACTTCAAAGGAAGTCAGTCCCACCAGTGTCTGCTGATGACCGTGATTCAGATCAACCGGAACATTTCTGTAATAAATACCCGTCATATAAGTATCGAACACTCCGGCTGCCAACTTTGCAAATTTCTCCTCCTCCGTCATCCAATAGAGGAAAGCAGCATCACGGGCGATTCCCAATATCTCACAATTCAGACTTTCGATGTTACGCCCGGTTTTAGACGGATGCACACTCTCCATAGGACGGTCGGGAAGCGCATTATTACAGAATGTCACATTCCCGTTATCATCATCATCGTACGGCACAATATCCGCCAGTCGGGGACGGCCGTGAGTAGCGGCAGTTCCACGTGTTCCCGTATAGCGCACGGTAGGATACGGAGCTTTCTCACCGCCCGCATGGTCGAAAGTTTCACCTTTTATATATACCTCAGTAGCATGGGATTTCCAATACATAGCCAGACGCGACAACAACCAATCCGGCCGGGTGGCCGTCAGATCGGTATATTTCTCCGTACGCTCTCTCAGCTTATCGAAAACATCCTTTGCCCATTCTTCGGTCTTAATCAAGTTCCACGTTTCCTGCTTCCCTTCCGGTGTAGTCAGCACTCTCGGATGAGCCTGCGGCATACTCTCCGGCAAGGGAATTTCTTGTCCGGACGCACTATTGAGGAAAGATAAAAAACATAGTCCCAGTAAAATTCGTCTCATACTTCAATATCTTTTTTAGGTTTGCTACCTATTAAATACGAAGATAAACATTTATTTACCTAAAGTCCCCGCCAAAGGCAGGTTTATTTTCCCGGTATCTCTATACAACACAAAAAACGACTCTCCTGACAAATCAAGACAGCCGTTTTCATCAAATAATCAAAAAAATAATGAAAATGCGGAGAGAACGAGATTCGAACTCGTGATACACTTTTGGCGTATACACGCTTTCCAGGCGTGCCTCTTCAACCACTCGAGCACCTCTCCTTATGAGTTTTCCGCATTTTCAGCTACAAATGTATCCTTTTTTTTCTTTTCCTAAAGCATTATCCCTTTTTTATCTTAAATAAATACTGCAAATTAATATAATTTAAAACCTTTGGAACCTTATTTGACCATTCCGAACACTTTTAGCGCATTTTCGGAAGTGGCTTGTGAAAGGTGCTCCGGGGTGGTCCGATAAATTTCTACCAGTTTCAGGAACGTATCATGCACATTCGCACTTTCATTCCTCTTCCCCCGATTGGGGGCCGGGGTCAGATACGGTGAGTCCGTTTCGAGCACAATCCGCTCCAAAGGCACTGTCAGCAAGGTATCCGGCAGTGAGGACTTTTTAAATGTGACCACTCCGTTGATTCCCAACATGAAACCGCCAAATTCAAGCAACCGGGCCGCTTCTTCGGCATTTCCGGTGAAACTATGAAAAATACCGGTCAAAGCAGTGTTTTTATAGGGCTCCATTACCTTATATATATAGTCGAATGCCTCCCGCGAATGAACCACGATGGGCAATTTATATTCGAGCGCCCATTCTATCTGTTTCTCAAAAACGTACAGTTGTTCGTTCAGAAAGGTTTTATCCCAATACAAATCAAGCCCAATTTCGCCAATGGCTACAAAATTATTGGGTGCTTCCAGACGCTCCCGGACAATTGACAGTTCCTGCCGGTATGACTCGTTCACCGAGGTAGGATGCAATCCGATCATCGGATAACAGAAATCAGGATAATCCGCACAAACCGACAGCATGGATTCAATCGTCGTACTGTCAATATTGGGCATGTAAATACGCGAAACACCTGCCTGACGTGCACGTTCCATCACCTGTGGCAGGTCATCGGAAAATTCTTCCAAAAAAAGATGGGAATGAGTATCTATTAACATGACAATTTGCTTTCTTCTTTTACTTTTTCGTTGGAACGGTAGTAATATACCAGTCCATAGTCACGACATTTTGCCAACCGGGCTTCATTAGGATTCACTTCCTGAAACTTCGCTTCCACCTGATTCCAGATATCCAGAATCAATTCATCCGCCCGGTCACGCATCGAAGCCAGTTCATCCAGACTCCGGTTGGTGGCAGACTGGTAATTTTTCTGACGTTCGTAGCTATCCAGAAAAATATCATAATGCACTTTTACGCGCGCAATAGTCGGGTTATAAATGGGGATTCCCCCTTGAGAGGTTCTCCGCTGCTCTCCTTCAATGATTTTTCTCCCCCACTCTACCAAAGCTGCTTCGCTTAATAAATCCGGTACCACATTCGCTTCCGGAAGATCATAAAGTTCTTTATGCACCGGTTTGATTTCATCGCGAAGCACCGCGAGGTTGAGCACTTGAATAAAATGGGATATATACAGCCGTGCCATCCGCACATTCGCCTGATGCTTGCGACTGGCTCTCGACTGGTTGTCATAACATTGGGTATAGTAAATCTGCGCAGCTTCAAACTTCAGCAGAAAATTACGGGCTTCGAATAATGTTTTCAGTGAGATAGCCAAGTCCCGCACATTATACACGTCACCCTTCTCGACCGCTGCTTTCAGCGCCCGTACTCTGGCTTGATCCGTATTTGGCAATCGTCTGTAAGGCATTTCCCACCAACTTTACTACATTTCCCGATACATCAGTAATTTCACTAAATTCTTAAGTTCTTTCTTCTTCTCTTCGGCAACCGCAACTGCTTCAAGGCTCTCCATAGCCAGCGTATAATATTCGCGCATTTTGTTTTCACAAACGCTACGGATAGTCAACTGATTATAGATCCCCGTCACTGCCGCTATCTTTTCTGCCGGCTGACAGTTCTCTGCATTCAGCCAGCGGTTCAGTTCTTCCAGCTGTTCTCCGCTTGCACGTTCCAGTGCTTTGATCAGCATATATGTCTTCTTATTGCAAAGGATGTCTCCACCGATTTTCTTTCCGAACACTTCCGGATCGCCATAAACATCCAGCAAATCATCCTGTAACTGGAATGCAACCCCTATCTGCATACCAAAATTATAAAGATTCTCCGCATCAACAGCAGACGCTCCTGCCAGAATCGCGCCGATCTTCAGACTTGCGGCAAGCAATACAGCCGTTTTCAGACGAATCATTTCAATATATTCGTCTTCCGCCACATCGTTGCGCGACTCAAATTCCATATCCAACTGCTGCCCTTCACAAATTTCCAACGCAGTCAGACTAAACAAATCAATGACTTCTTTCAAATGCTCGGGCGCACAACCGGCTACATACCGGAAAGCCAGTATCAGCATGGTATCACCCGACAAAATAGCTGTGTTATCGTTCCAGACCTTATGCACAGTCGGCTTTCCTCTGCGCATATCCGAACGATCCATCAAATCATCATGCAGCAATGTATGATTATGATAAACTTCGATACCGGTAGCAGGATCGTAAATTGACGAAACATCTTCCTTATACAAGTTATATGCCATCAGCATCAATACAGGACGAATCCGCTTTCCCCCCAAAGAAAGGATGTATTCGATTGGTTCGTAGAGTCCTTCCGGAGTCCGGGTTATCTGATTTTCAGATAGGTGGTTGTTTATTTTATCAAGTAATTGAGAAGCTGTAAACATGATGAAAACAAAGATTAATGAATAAAAAGAGGCTGCATTCGCAGCCTCTTAAATGTATGAGTGTTACAAATTACTGCAATCTGAACATTACAGGAACTGTAAATTTAACGCGAACCGGTTTACCACGCTGCATACCTGGTTTCCATTTCGGCATCGTGTTGATCACACGGAGAGCTTCTTTATCCAGATACGGGTCTACACTGCGTACAACTTTTGCATCTACGATACTACCGTCTTTGTTAACAACGAACTGTACGATAACACGACCTTGAGTACCATTTTCCTGTGCGATAGTCGGATATTTGATATTTTTAGCCAGATACTGCATCAATGCTGCCTGTCCACCCGGGAAGTCCGGCATGTTTTCTACAACTTCGAAGATAGTCTGTTCTTCCGGCTCTTCCTCAACTACTTGTACCGGTACGTATTTTACTTCCACTTTAGGTGTGTTATCCTCATTAAGGATGGTAGTTGATTCTTCAATATCTGCCTGGTCATCGACAATTTCCAGCAATTCGGCCACCTTCGGAGCCTCGGGTGGTGGTGGAGTCGCTTGTTCAGGGGTTTCGGTAATAGGAATGATTTCCTCTTCAAAAACAACATCAGCTACAGCCTGGCTTGTATCGATTTTCACGTCACGCTGGGTCCATTCGAACGCCACGAACATAAAAGCCAATACCACCACGTAACCGATCAGCAGCCATGTGGATTTCTTTCCTTCCAGGTCTGCCTTGGGTGATTTTTTAACTTCCATAATTTTGTTAATATAATGATTAATAAAAAAAGTGTCTTCCTATGTGTCTCTGGGCAAATATACTACATTTTCAGATAACCGTCCGTTTCTTCGTATCTTTTTATCCGGCTTTTTAACTTTTTTAATTCTTTCATACTCATTCAGTTGCTTTTACAGTCAAATTTATGGCTGATTTTCAAAATAAGCGTATCTTTGGCGGACAAATATAAGAAGCAGATAATATGAAAAAGATAACAATCGCAATCGACGGTTTTTCCTCCTGCGGAAAAAGTACAATGGCCAAAGATCTCGCCCGCGAAGTAGGATACATTTATATAGATAGTGGGGCAATGTATCGCGCAGTCACCTTATATAGTATTGAAAATGGGATATTTAACGGAGACGTTATCGATACGGAGAAGCTGAAAGAAGCAATCCGGGATATCCGGATTACTTTCCGCCCAAATCCGGAGACAGGACGTCCGGACACCTACCTCAACGGGGTGAACGTAGAGAATAAAATTCGTACAATGGGGGTTTCGTCCAAAGTCAGCCCTATCAGCGCACTCGATTTTGTACGCGAAGCGATGGTAGCACAGCAACAGGCCATGGGTAAAGAAAAAGGGATTGTGATGGACGGACGGGACATCGGAACCACGGTTTTCCCGGATGCGGAACTGAAAATATTTGTTACGGCCACACCGGAGATTCGTGCCCAACGCCGTTTTGACGAACTGAAAGCAAAAGGCCAGGAAGGCAGCTTCGAAGAAATTCTTGAGAACGTCAAGCAACGGGATTACATCGACCAGCATCGTGAAGTGAGTCCATTGCGCAAAGCAGATGACGCTCTGCTGCTCGACAATTCTAATCTGAGCATCGAACAGCAGAAGGAATGGCTGTCGGAACTGTTCGGAAAAGTAGTAAAGGAATAGAGGATAGAAATCGAGTGTATGATTAAAGTAGAGATAGATGAAGGTTCCGGCTTCTGCTTCGGCGTGGTCACAGCCATCCACAAGGCGGAAGAAGAACTGGCAAAAGGAGAAACCCTCTATTGCCTGGGAGATATTGTACACAACAGCCGGGAGGTAGAAAGGCTGAAGGCAATGGGACTAATTACGATCAACCGTGATGAGTTCAGACAATTGCGCAATGCCAAAGTGTTGCTTCGCGCACACGGAGAGCCACCGGAGACTTACCAGATCGCCCACAAGAATAATATCGAAATCATCGACGCAACCTGTCCGGTCGTACTGCGGCTTCAAAAGCGCATCAAACAAGAGTTCCGGAAGGAAGATTTTGAAGAAAAGCAAATTGTGATCTACGGCAAGAACGGTCATGCAGAAGTGCTGGGACTGGTAGGACAGACCGGCGGTCAAGCCATTGTCATCGAAAGTGCAGAAGAAGCCAAAAAGCTGGATTTCACTAAAAGCATCCGCCTTTTCTCACAGACCACAAAGTCTCTGGACGAGTTTCAGGAGATTGTAGAATACATCAAACTCCACATTTCACCGGATGCCACTTTCGAATATTACGATACAATCTGCCGGCAGGTAGCTAACCGTATGCCCAATCTTAGGGAATTTGCGGCAACGCATGATCTGATTTTCTTCGTCAGCGGAAAGAAGAGTTCGAACGGAAAAATGCTTTTTGAAGAATGCCTGAAAGTAAACGCTAACTCACATCTGATTGATAATGAGAAAGAAATCGATCCCACTTTACTCCGGAATGTGGAATCCATCGGCGTATGTGGAGCGACTTCCACCCCCAAATGGCTGATGGAAAAAATACATGACCATATCCAGCTATTGATAAAAGATTAAAAAGAAAGATAGAAAAGACAATTTGAATATTTTTAATGGTTTCGACACACGAAAAAAAACTTATGAAACACTGCTTTCAACTTTTTGTTGTACATTTGCCACGTCAAACTAATTAATGAAAGATTGTTATGGGAACAGTTAAATGTATCGGTATTTTGACTTCGGGAGGTGATGCTCCGGGAATGAATGCGGCCATCCGCGCAGTAACACGTGCAGCTATCTACAACGGACTACAAGTAAAAGGTATATATAGAGGATACAAAGGTCTGGTGACAGGCGAAATCAAAGAGTTCAAGAGCCAGAACGTAAGTAATATCATCCAACTGGGTGGAACCATCCTGAAAACAGCCCGCTGTAAGGAGTTCACCACACCGGAAGGCCGCCAGCTGGCTTATGATAATATGAAAAGAGAAGGCATCGATGCTTTGGTGATCATCGGTGGTGACGGTTCGCTGACAGGCGCCCGAATCTTCGCACAGGAATTCGATGTTCCATGTATCGGACTTCCGGGAACGATTGACAACGACCTTTACGGCACAGACACCACTATCGGATACGATACGGCATTGAACACCATTCTGGATGCAGTAGATAAAATCCGTGACACCGCCACTTCACACGAACGTCTGTTCTTTGTAGAGGTGATGGGGCGTGATGCCGGATTCCTCGCTCTGAACGGCGCTATTGCTTCGGGAGCCGAAGCAGCCATTATTCCGGAGTTCAGCACGGAAGTCGACCAACTGGAAGAATTTATCAAGAACGGATTCCGTAAATCCAAGAATAGCAGTATTGTACTGGTAGCGGAAAGCGAACTGACAGGCGGTGCCATGCACTATGCGGAACGTGTGAAAAACGAATACCCGCAATACGATGTGCGTGTGACAATCTTAGGACACTTGCAGCGCGGTGGAAGCCCTACAGCTCACGACCGCATTCTGGCAAGCCGTTTGGGTGCCGCTGCCATCGACGCTATCATGGAAGACCAGCGCAACGTAATGATAGGTATCGAGCACGATGAAATCGTTTATGTACCATTCAGCAAAGCTATCAAGAATGATAAGCCGGTCAAGAGAGATCTGGTCAATGTATTGAAAGAGCTTTCTATTTAATAGAGACTGCCAACAGAACAGAAGCTTATTTTTATAAAGGCAATATAAAGAACGGTGGACGAATTGAGCTTTTCAATTGTTCACCGTTCTTATTTCAATTCATCCATTCCATGATCCATGCCACAGATTCCGGGCAGTCCGCCCCCTTGTTTTGCTCTATCCGAATGAAAAATGAATGAAACGAATGAATCAAACAGTAGTATCTCCAATGGAGATACTACCGACTTTTTAGTCACCCCATTTAAGATACTATTGACTAACATTTGGCTCAAATCCGTATAAAAGGAACAAACGGCAACAACCGTTTTTTTCGGATTGATCACAGAATTCCAAGTGATTTCTTTTTCTCCTTCTCCGGCAAAAGAAAGAATGGTCGTTTTTTCACGTTTTTTCTTATTCATCATTTGCACTACATCAAATGAATAACGATCAGATGCACGTACGATTACCCAAATGATTAAATCATGTGAACCACTGCGCCAGCAATTGCTCCGTTATTTCCCACAACTGTTCTTTCTGCACATGATAAATGTAGTTGTCCGACAACTCTTTCCTACGATTGCCTGCATAAAGCTGTCCGCTGACTCCGGCCACTGCCTCATCCAGCAAGAGGCCGACGGCAGTGGAAGCCCCTTTCTTCGGCGTGCGGATAAAGGGGCGGAAAAAGATATCCGTCAGAGGGTCAAACCACTGGTGCATAGTGATGATGTCGGTAGAAACAATGCCGGGATCGGCGGCATTGACAGTGATTCCTTTTTCACGGAGGCGTTCCGAAAGTTCGATCGTAAACAGCATCAAAGCCAGTTTGGTATTGCTGTAAACAGGGATTCGCCAAAAACTTCCCTTTCTTCCCTGCCGGAAGAAATCGGGAAAATCAAGGCGACCGATCGCATACGTGCAAGAAACCATGTTTACAATACGGGCTCCGCATGTCAATGCCGGAAGGAGTTTCCGGGTAAGCAGGTACGGCCCCAGATAGTTCACACTGACCGTTCGTTCAAAGCCGTCGTCGGTGATGTGAAGTCCGGTTTCCATCGTTCCGGCGTTATTCATCAGCAGGGAAACGGGGAGATGACGCTCCACAATCCGATCGCCAAAAGAAGCTGTCGATGCCATAGAAGACAGATCGACTGCCATGACTTCCAGGTTTGCGTTTCCTGTCTCGTTCACTAGACGCTGCCGTATCGGTTCCGCTTTGGACGGACGATAGCAAGCCATAATAATATGATAACCGGCTTCGGCTACGGCACGGGTTATTTCCGTTCCCATGCCGCCGTCGGCACCGGTGATGATTGCCCATTTCTCTTCACTCATTGCTTTTCCAGTTTTTCAATCTCCCGTTGCAGGCAGGGGGGTAGTTTTTCTTTCAAATGTTGGTGGCAGGCCATTTCAATAGTGTACATGCGCCCGATGCAGTAGTTGCTGTGCCCGCAGTTACAGCGTGCCTGCTCTTCCCGCCTCATCCGGTTGACAAACTCCGGTTCGTTGAGCAACGCACGTGCCATCTGGACGGCATCGAAGCCGGCATCCAATACTTCATCTATCTTTTCACGGGACACCAGTCCGCCCACATAAATCAACGGAGCTTCCGGAAGTGCCGCCCGAAATTTCAGTGCATCCTCCAGGAAATAGGCTTCCCGGAAAGGAACGGTCGGAATCATCCACTTTCCAAACATCCGAACCCCGTATTTCAGCCACCAGCAGTCCATGTAGTAAGCCATCGAACGAATCGGCATCGCTCCCCGCATGACGTACATCGGGGCTTTGCTGACGAAGCCTCCGCTCAGTACCAATGCGTGCGCGCCCAATGCCAGCAGGCGTTTGGCCACTTGCAAGGTTTCATCGGTTTCCATGCCGCCTTTGAAGCCATCGCGCATATTCATTTTTACAAAGACCGCCATATCGCTTCCCGCTGCTGTCATCACCTCGTTCATCACCATTTCCATAAAGCGCATCCGATTTTCGAGCGAGCCGCCGTATTCGTCTTTCCGGTGATTGGTGTAGGGAGACAGGAACTGGCTGATCAGATATCCGTGTCCGGCATGCACCTCCACGGCGTCGAAGCCGGCTTCCCGTGCCAAGTGGACAGCCCGTCCGTAGGCTCTGGCCATCTCCGGCAACTCTTCTTTCTTCATGCCACGCACGAATGTAGGAGAATAGAGATTGAAACCGGTAGAGGCCGAAATGGGAGTGGTTCCGCAAATCTTTTTATGGGACATATTTCCGCAGTGCCCTATCTGGATGCCTGCTGCCGCACCTTCCGTGTGTATAGCTCCGGTCACTTCACGTAAACCGGAAATGATTTCCGGACGCAGCCACAACTGACGGTCGAAAGAAAGTCCGCTTTGCGTCACGGCTGCATAGGCTACAGTCGTCATCCCGACTCCGCCCGCAGCCACCGAGCGGTGGTAATCGAGCAGCATTTGTGAAGGGGCGTTACCGGGACACATGCTTTCAAAAGCGGCAGAGCGGATCGTACGATTCCGCAGCGTCAATGGACCGAAAGTGACAGGGGTGAAAAGTTTAGATTCCATAGTACGCTATTTTATGTCAATAGATAATTTATTTCAAATCAATAGATAAAAGGAAATACACGTTTGCGTCCGCCTACTTCCGAGCCAAATTCTTCACGGTAGCGATGCCAGATTGCATTGGCACGGGGGACGAGATTGGCCACTGTCCACCAGAAGAATACAAGTCCGGACAGTGAACAGGTCAGTATTGCCCAGCCTGCCCATTCGATGATTTCGCCCAGATAATTGGCGGAAGTAACATAGCGGTACATCCCTTTTTGGGGCAGATAATGACGGGTATCCCCCGGTTTGCGCAAATGACGGATGATATAGTCCGAATGCCAGTTCATCAACATACCTGCAAAGAAAAGCAGACTGCCCGCAATAAACCATGCGGAAGTGAACCAGCCGGAATGATACATTCCCTCGGGTGAGAGATAAAATATCCATTCGCCCTGCATATAGCCGTTCAATAGATTGAACAGGATTCCCATCGACATAATTGCCAGCGGCATTTTGCTCTTTCCAGTCAGTAGCAGGGGAAAGACGAAGGCGCGCTGAAAATAATGAATCTGAAAGAAGATAAAGAATGTCAGTATGACCGGATCAAAACGACGTTCCGAGTGCATCCACATCCAGCACATGACCAGAAATACGGGGGCTTCCATCAGTATCCACGCCAGCTTGTTGGAAATGGCGACTCCCCAGGAGGCAGTGCGAAATATCCCGTAACCGGCTTTCACAAAGTAGAGGGCGATGAAAACAATCAGAGCGATCAGACTCATGACGCCCAAAAATAGATTAAAGGCAGTTATACTCATCTTGATTTTCTTTTGAGATTCACAAAAATAACAAAAAAAAGAAAAGAATGGCCACAAAAATAACTCAAATAAAAAACAAATCAAATGACAACAGACTTCCGGCATTCTTTGTTTATTCATTAAAATCAGCTATCTTTGCAGTTGGTTATGAACTAAATAAAAAGAAAAAGCAATGGCAATGGAAATTAAAGCCATACCGACCTTAAAAGGAAAAGAAGCGGAACACTTCGTTAAGGCAGCGGACAAGGCTTATAAAAATCAAAACAAACAAGACTTCAGCAAACATGTGCTGGAAGCCCGTGCTGTGCTCAAAAAGGCTAAAATGTTATAAAACATGGGATTTCTTTTTGAGAAATGTACTTTTGCCGTACTTGATGAGTATACGATTAAAGAATGTGACCCTTTCTCATGCGGGCACCAAGACTTAGACGACTTCTTTCATAACGATGCTCCTCTCTATAATGCACAACTATTAGGAAAAAGTTACTGTTTTCGTTCAGATAAAAAGCCTTCGGACATAGTATGTGCCTTCACTGTTTCTAACGATAGTATCAGAGTAAACATCCTCCCCAACAGCAGGGAAAAGAAAGTTCAGAAAGCCATTCCCCGTGCCAAACAAATGCGCCGCTATCCGGGTGTATTAATCGGCAGACTTGGAATCAATAAAGAATACAAGCATCAGGGCATAGGCAGTGATCTGATGACTTTCATTAAATCATGGTTCATTGATGCAGGAAACAAAACAGGGTGTCGCTTTTTAATTGTTGACGCTTACAATGAAAATATTCCTCTGAACTATTATCTGAAAAACGGTTTCAAATACCTTTTCTCTACGGAAGCGCAAGAAGTGGAATATACAGGCTTTGAAACCGGAACGCATCTAAAAACACGCTTAATGTATTTTGATTTAATAGACATTATGCCTTATCCCAATAATAGCAGCAAAGATTCAATCAACGGTAATTATTAAAATAACAAGTTCGTTCTCAACAGGTCACCTGCCATAATCTCTCCTCCGGTAAAGGGAAAGTTCATAGTTTACTGATATCCAAAGAAATAGAATGTATAATTCATCGGTTGTAGAAACGCCCTTTTAACGTAGCGTTAAAAGGGCGTTTCTACCTGCCAGGCTGTGCCCTTTCTACCAACGATAAATGCCTTAGCCTCCATCGGATGAAAAATACAGCAGCCGCAAAGTGTTAAATGTTAAATGAACATCGGACGTTCTTCCTGAAACAAGTCACCCCAGACGTACAACCGGGTACTACCAAGATGTACAACTGGGGATTACCGAGACGTACATGCAGGGATTGCCGAGATGTACGTCTGAGGTTAGTTATTATTGCATAAAAGGATTTGTTCTTATCAGCGTTTCTTGATGGGGATATAAGCCAGATCATCAAGAACATTTTTATAAGCCGGACGGATAATGCGTTTGCCCTCGAAGTTCAGTTCTTCATTGCGGTGCGCACACCAGCCGACAATACGAGCCATGGCAAACAGCGGAGTGAAAATCTCCTGCGGCAAACCAATCATCTCATATACGAAGCCCGAATAGAAGTCGATATTGCTGGAAACCGTCTTTCCGTTGTTCTTCACACGTCCGAAAGTAGCGATGGCACGCTCTTCAAGCAGTTCGAGGAAAGCGAACTCCTCTTCTTTTCCTTTCTCACGGGCAAGGTCGCGAGCCAGTTCTTTCAGCAACAGCGCACGAGGATCGGAAATCGTATAAACAGCATGACCGATACCGTAAATCAGTCCGGTCTTATTATACACTTCCTTATTCAGCATCCGTGTGAAATAGGTATCTATCTCGTCCACGCTCTTCCAGTCCTTGATGTTCTCCTGCAAGTGATGGAACATATCGGCCACCTGGATATTCGCGCCTCCGTGAAGCGGGCCTTTCAACGAACCGATACCTGCGGCGATGGCCGAGTATGTATCTGTTCCGGTGGAAGAAGTCACACGAACCGTGAAAGTCGAGTTGTTACCACCGCCATGTTCTGCCTGCAAAATCAATAGCAAGTCGAGCGTACGGGCATCCAGTTCCGTATAATCTTTTTTGAGCATATAGAGGAAATTCTCGGCAATAGAGAGTTTTTCCTGCGGATGACGGATATGCAGGGAACGGCCGAATGTAGCATGGCGGAGCATATTATAAGCATACGCAATGATGGTCGGGAACTTGGAGATAAGATCGATACTCTGGCGCATCAGATTGTCGCGGGAAGTATCGTCGGCATCGGGATCGAAACGATACATTTCGAGTACGCTGCGCGAAAGGATATTCATGATATTATTTCCCTCAAGCTCGATAATATTCATTTTCGTCTTCTGCTCGAGCGCCATATTGTCATTGATCAGTTCGCGGAACGAAGCCAGTTCTTCCTTGTCCGGCAGGCGACCGGAGAGTAGCAGATAAGCCACTTCTTCGAAGCCGAAACGTTTTTCCTTGATGATGGCGTGGGAAATGTCTTCCACATCATAGCCCCGATAGAACAATTTTCCTGGAATAGGCTTCAGACCGCCGCCGGGGATACGTTCGTAACCCACCACATTACCAATCTTTGTCAGACCTACCAATACACCGGTGCCGTCTTCATTACGTAGTCCACGCTTCACGTCAAACTTGGGGAACAATTCATTGTCAATCCGGGTTGCCTCTTTCATCTCCTCGGAGAGCTTGTAAATCAAATACTCTTTCTTCATAATACTTCGTTTTTAATCGTTACATTTACTTTTCGATTCTTTCCACAATTTCGCGTGTGAAAGCGGTGGTAGACAGGGATGTACCTCCCGGCATAAAGCGAGCCAGATCATGCGTGGCACGGGCATCGAGGAAACTCTGTTCCAGCGCCTTTTCGATAAGCGCGGCCGCTTCTTTCCATCCCAGATATTCAAGCATCATCACCGCCGAAAGAATGATAGAACAAGGATTCACGACATCCTTTCCGGCAATGTTGGGGGCGGTTCCATGAGTCGCTTCAAAAATGGCGTGCCCCGTCTTGTAGTTAATATTTGCTCCCGGAGCAATGCCGATGCCGCCTACCATTGCCGCCAACTGGTCGGAAACATAGTCTCCGTTCAGGTTCAGCGTGGCAATCACGGAATACTCTTCGGGAATCAGTAATGTATTTTGCAGAAAAGCATCGGCAATGCAGTCCTTTATCACCAGCCGGCCGTCTGCCAGCGCGTCGCCAAACTCACGTTGCGCCAGCTCATAGCCCCATTTCTTGAAACCTCCTTCGGTGAACTTCATAATGTTTCCTTTGTGCACCAGTGTCACAGAAGGCAGATGATGGTTGAGCGCATACTGGCAGGCAGCCCGCACAAGACGTTCCGTGCCCTCACGGGAAACAGGTTTCACCCCAAAAGAAGAGGTCTCGGGGAAGCGGACTTTCGTCACTCCCATCTCGTTTTTCAGGAATTGATAGAACTTTTCGGCTTCGGGAGTACCTGCCTCCCACTCGATTCCTGCATATATATCCTCCGTATTTTCACGGAACACGCACATGTTCACTTTTTCCGGTGCTTTCACCGGAGAATGAACGCCTTGATACCAACGAACCGGACGCAGACAAACATATAAATCCAAGGTTTGGCGCAAAGCTACGTTCAAAGAACGGATTCCACCGCCGACAGGGGTCGTCAGCGGACCCTTGATGCCGATCAGATATTCTTGGAAAGCCTTCATCGTTTCATCCGGCAGCCAAGAGCCTGTCTCGTTGAAAGCGCGTTCGCCCGCCAGCACTTCTTTCCATTCAATCCGACGTTTGCCGCCGTATGCTTTCTGAACAGCCGCATTCACAACGGCTTGCATCGACGGAGTCACTTCCGCTCCTACTCCGTCTCCGGTAATATAAGGTACGACAGGCACATCGGGCACCGACAGCGTACCATCTTTTTGCATGGTTATTTTGTTCATTTCTATCATTTTAATTATCTGGCATTCAAGGCAGAGCCGGCACGGAACCAGGCAATCTGCTGTTCGTTGTATGTATGTTGCGCTTCAAAACTCTCTTTCGTTCCGTCTTCATGATGGAGAACGACGGTCAGATTCCGTCCCGGAGCAAAGTCGGGCAAGCCGATGACTGAAAGGAGGTCGTGCTCCTGTATCTTGTCATAATCCGCTTTGTCCGCAAAAGTAAGGGCAAGCATGCCTTGCTTTTTCAGATTCGTTTCGTGGATACGGGCGAAGCTCTTGGCGAGAATCACACGCACATTCAGGAAACGGGGTTCCATTGCCGCGTGCTCGCGACTGGAGCCTTCTCCGTAATTTTCTTCAGCCACGACAATGGAGGGGATTCCTTCGGATTTATACATTTTGGCTGTGCCCGAAACGGTTCCGTAGGTGTTTGTCGAACGGTTCCACACGTTGTTCGTTTCGCCATTGAAAGCATTCACGGCTCCCATCAGCATATTATCCGAAATATTCTCCAAATGTCCGCGAAAACGCAGCCACGGTCCCGCCATCGAAATATGGTCGGTAGTACATTTGCCCTGCGCCTTAATCAGCAGGGGCATATTGAGTATATCTTGTCCGTCCCAAGCGGGGAAAGGAGTCAGCAGTTGCAGGCGTTGGGAAGCCGGGTTGACGTTGATCGCAGTTTTCGTCCCGCCGGGGGCGATATAGCCTTCATTACCGGAGGTAAATCCTCTCAAGGGGAGTTCTTCGCCTTCCGGTTCGGCCAGTTTCACTTTTTCGCCATCATGATTCATCAGTCTGTCTTTCAGCGGATTGAAGCAAAGATCACCGGCAATGGTCAGTGCCATCGTCAGTTCGGGAGAAGCAACAAAGGCGTATGTGTTCGGATTGCCGTCCGCACGTTTGGCAAAGTTACGGTTGAAGGATGTGACGATCGAGTTCTTCCGCATCGGGTCGTCCGTATGACGTTTCCACTGACCGATGCAAGGACCGCAGGCATTTGCCATGATCACGGCGCCGATCTGCACGAAGTCATCCATCATTCCGTCTCTTTCGGCAGTGGCGCGAATTTGTTCGGAACCCGGATTGATGATCAGCGGGGAAGCCACACTCAGATTCTTTTCCTTCACCTGCCTTGCAAGGGATGCGGCACGGCTGAGATCTTGGTAAGAAGAGTTGGTACACGAACCGATCAGCCCGACTTCCATCTTACGCGGATAGCCATTCAGTAATACTTTTTCTGCAAATTCAGAGATAGGGGTAGCGGCATCCGGTGTGAAAGGGCCGTTGATGTAAGGTTCGAGCGTAGACAAGTCAATGTCAATGACACGGTCGTAGTACTTTTCCGGTTCGTCCGTCACCTGTTGGTCCGCACGGAGTTCACAGTCCACGGCTTCCGCCAGTTCCACGATACGATCTCTGCCAGTGGCTCTCAGATAAGTAGCCATGCGCCCGTCGAACGGGAAAAGCGAAGTGGTAGCTCCTACTTCCGCACCCATATTGCAAATGGTCGCTTTGCCGGTAGCCGACAGGGAAGCCGTTCCCGGTCCGAAATATTCGATGATGGAGTTCGTTCCTCCTTTTACGGTCAGAATCCCTGCAAGTTTCAGGATGACATCTTTCGGGGAAGTCCAGCCGCTCAATTTTCCGGTCAGGCGGACACCGATAATCCTTGGCATTTTCAGTTCCCATTCCATACCTGTCATCACGTCTACGGCATCCGCACCGCCGACACCGATGGCCACCATGCCCAATCCTCCAGCATTCGGAGTGTGAGAGTCGGTGCCTACCATCATTCCACCGGGGAAAGCGTAATTTTCGAGCACTACCTGGTGAATGATTCCGGCGCCCGGCTTCCAGAAGCCGATGCCGTAACGAGAGGATACATCGCGCAAAAAGTCGTAAACTTCTTCGTTTGTTTTGGTTGCCGTAGCAATGTCCTCCTTTGCTCCTTTGTACGCTTGTATCAAGTGGTCACAGTGCACGGTGGAGGGAACAGCCACTTTTTCTTTTCCTGCATTCATGAATTGAAGCAATGCCATCTGGGCAGTCGCGTCCTGCATAGCGACGCGGTCGGGACGGAAATTTACGTAGTCTTCACCCCGTTTGTAGTTTTTCACATCGCCCTCATTGAACAGGTGGGCATACAGAATCTTCTCGGCTAACGTCAAAGGGCGTTTCAAAACAGCCCGCACGTGTTCCACTTTTCCTTTATAAGCAGAATAAAAAGCCTCTAACATAGTCAAATCATACACCATATTGCTTTTATTTTTTTTAGTCTATCTATAAAAATAACGAACGGCGTTCGAGGAATGTTTAACAAAATGAAATATATTTTCGTCTCAGGAGGAAGATTTACTACCTTTGCATCTATTATGAATAATCATCCGAAAAGTCCAATCATCGACCTTCAGCAACAGCAACTCCTGCTACGCATGGAGTATGAACACGAAAAGGAGGAATTCAAGCGGCAGACTGAAACAATGGGTGTCGCCCGCAAAGTGAAACGTGGTCTGTGCTGGTATCCCGCCTCTCCCGGTCGAAGTTACTATAATTCTCTAAATCAACTTGTAATAGATATTACACGCACCGAAAATAAAGAAATCGAGCATTCCTTCGAATTCGGTCGTCCCGTCTGCTTTTTCCGTCAGTCATTTGACGGGAAAGTGAATTATATGAATTTCATTGCAACGGTGAGTTATGCGGACGATGAACGGATGGTGGTCGTGCTTCCCAGTGCAGGCGCATTGCTGGAACTGCAAACGGAAGAGGTGCTGGGTGTACAACTTTATTTCGATGAAACGTCCTATCGTGCCATGTTCGAAGCGCTGGAAGACACGATCCGCGCCAAAGGCAACCGCCTTGCCGAACTCCGGGACACCTTGCTGGGAACACAAAAGCCGGGATTCCGCGAATTGTATCCCGTCCGTTTCCCGTGGCTGAACAGCACGCAGGAGACAGCCGTAAACAAAGTGTTATGCACACGCGATGTCGCCATCGTACACGGCCCTCCGGGAACCGGAAAGACTACCACGCTTGTGGAAGCCATTTACGAAACGCTTCACCGCGAACCGCAGGTGCTGGTCTGCGCCCAAAGTAATACGGCCGTGGACTGGATTTGTGAGAAACTGGTGGACCGGGGTGTTCCTGTGCTCCGCATTGGTAATCCTACGCGTGTTAATGATAAAATGCTCTCTTTCACCTACGAACGCCGCTTTGAGAATCATCCGAGCTACCCCGAACTTTGGGGAATCCGAAAATCAATCCGTGAAATGGGCAGCCGGATGCGTCGGGGAAGTTACTCCGAAAGGGAAGGAATGCGCAGCCGGATGAGCCGCCTCCGCGACCGTGCCACCGAACTGGAAATCCTGATCAACGCCGATCTTTTCGACAGTGCCCGTGTGATTGCTTCTACGCTGGTCAGCAGCAATCACCGTTTGCTCAACGGAAGGCGTTTCCCCACCTTATTTATCGATGAAGCCGCCCAGGCACTCGAAGCCGCCTGTTGGATCGCCATCCGAAAGGCCGACCGTGTGATTCTTGCCGGCGACCATTGCCAGCTCCCTCCTACAATCAAATGTATCGAAGCCGCCCGTGGCGGACTGGACCATACTTTAATGGAAAAAGTCGTGCAGCAAAAACCTTCTGCCGTCTCGCTGCTCAAAGTGCAATACCGGATGCACGAGGCAATCATGCGCTTTCCCTCCGAATGGTTCTACAACGGAGAACTGGAAGCCGCACCGGAAGTGCGCAACCGGGGTATCCTTGACTTCGACACTCCCATGAACTGGATAGATACCTCGGAAATGGACTTCCACGAAGAGTTTGTAGGCGAGAGCTTCGGGCGCATCAACAAGCAGGAAGCCAACTTGTTACTGCAAGAACTGGAAGCCTATATCAGCCGGATCGGCAAAGCACGCATCCTGGACGAGAGCATCGACTTTGGTCTGATTTCGCCCTACAAGGCGCAAGTGCAATACCTGAGAAGTAAAATCAGAGGAAGCAGTTTTCTCCGCCCTTTCCGCAGCCTCATCACGGTCAACACGGTAGACGGCTTTCAGGGACAGGAACGGGATGTCGTCTTTATCAGCCTCGTCCGGGCGAACGAGGACGGACAGATCGGTTTTCTGAATGATTTAAGACGAATGAACGTAGCCATTACCCGCGCCCGGATGAAACTTGTGATTTTGGGAGATGCAACCACTCTTACCAAGCATGCGTTCTACCGGAAATTAATTACATATATCAAACAAAGCAGCCTATCATAAAATAAGGGGGCCTCCTTCAGTCGAAGAAAAAACCCCACTTACAAACAAAACAAACTATATTATTTTCCTAAATACCAATCTTTGTCCTTTGCTCCATTGGACTCAGCCCAGGAGACAAAGCGGGGATAAGTCTTGTCTACTGCCTCTCTTTCCTCCGTCGAATAGACCTCTGCATCAGATAAGTTGATTGCAAACGGATATTTTGAAGCAGATACATAATAAATCCCAGCATTCAAATCGGATAAATCCTCACCTGTATGGAACAAAGCTTTCTTCGCTTTCTCCGTAGGTTTATGATTGACTAAATGTACTTCTGTCCGGTCATATCCCGTATACTTAAAAACACTGATAAATGGATTATACGGAGCTCCTCCTAAGACTTCGTGATCGACGGGAGTCTTAAATTTATTCGTGACATTCACTGTTGATGTCTTGGTATTATCGCCTGTCGCAGTTTTAACATCCACAAATACCGGAATAGTAGCAAGAGCCAAATCCTGATCTACCTCAAGTGACGATTCGACATTCAATTTATCAGTATTTAACTGATAAATAAAACTATTGCTATAAGAGGCTCCGGACCACAATGCAGTAAACGTGTCTTTCGTAGAAAGCACTTCATTCTTTGTATTAAAACTTAATACAGAATTGTATTTTATAACTACATCATTCAAATCGTAATCCCCCTTGGACGGCCAGTTATCTTCAAAAGCCAAAATACCTTTGTAAGTCATGCTATATGCAATTGAACTATCGTCAGGATTTCCGGGAGGAATAACCTCGGGCAAATTCGGAGTAACAATAGCTTTAATAGGATCTGACCATACATTAAACATCACGTCGTTATAATCCTCGTCAGTCCAGTCTTCAAAAGAGAGAACAACAAAGTCATTAATTCTAAAAGCAACAGTATGAGTTCGTCCATCAGTATTCAACTTTGGAGTTGAGTAGAACATTCCTTTCCCTTCACCAATATTTCCTTTCCAAAAAGCTGCATTCCTAATGAACCAGCCTATTTTTATACCTTTAGGAAAATCTGTTCCACGATCCACCCCATTTTCATCAATATAATGTAACGCAACACATTCCCCTCCTTTTAGCCCTATTCCAGTTCTTGTATTAGGAAAAACAATATACTTCTTGGCTTTCTTAATTTCTCCAATAGAAGCATCCGCTTTGTAACAATAATATCCAAATGTACTGTAAGCGCTACTCTTGCCGCCAATAAAACGTACCTTTACATGGGCAGGCTCTTTTATTTCAAAATCAACCGACTGACGATATTTTTGCGGACATTTCCCATCTTCCGGAAGTGTACGGTTTATTGCATTCATTATTGGTTGAGACAAGCTTAGCGCTCCCTCACTATCCAAATAATCAGGACGACCATTTTCATCCCAGTCACCCAATATATTAAAAGCCTTTGGATACGTAAAATTACTTTCCACTCGTGTTGGAGCCGCAGAAACAAAATCATACATAGTATCCCAGGATATATCAGCTTGAATCTTATTTCCCTGAAGAGTTGTCTTATAAAGCGTAGGCACTCCGATATAAGAAGAATAAATATAAATGTCACCATCCAAATAACCGGGAATCACTTCCAAGCCGGCATATTTACCATTTCCATCAGTCATTCTAGTCACTTTCGGCACAACATCAGTACGTTTTACAACTTGGCCTTCTTCATCTATTTCAAATGGATTCTCAAAATAGACATCAAAGAGTACTTGATAACCTTCAGGAACCTCATACTGCACATTTAACTGTACCTGTTGAGTTGTACTGTAATCAAAGTCATTAGGAGTTTGGGGGTCATCCGGACGAGAATAGTCTGTATCTTTATCGATACAACTTGCAATAACAATACCAAGTAAGGCATAAACAACTATTACTTTCAAAATACATGAATAGCTTCTCATTTTTAAAATTTGTTTTAGTTTGTTGAAGCAAAGATAAATACAAACTTGCATATCTTATGCATAATTCTAATATTTTTTCAATAAAAGACGAAAATATATATTCTCCAACCTTTCGTGAAGTTATAAAATATAACCATATTTACTGTTTTTCAGACTCAATCTCCCCTTGAGCAACTCCGGCAGGAGTTGATGCAATCCTAGTGCCTACCACAACACCAACGTTCAGATATTTATGGATGAGAGGAATCAATCCTAAAACATGCACCTATGTTGAGCATATCAAAAAGAAGCCCCCTTTCTCACGAAAGAGGACTCCCATTTACAAACAAAACAAACAATGTTATTTTCCCACTAAATTCTGTTCCAAAAGCTCTGTCTTAAATTCAATTTAACGCATACTTTTTCCTGCTACAGAATAAAATTCTGCATCATATCAACGAATCACTAATGGAACACGAAATATAAAAAGGACTTGAAATGGTATTACAGCTACCATTCGGTAGAGAATAACTTAAATATCTTTTAATGTAACATTCTGATATACTATTTATTAAAGAAGAAATCATCTTCATACGTATCGATCTTCTGTAAGTAAAAAGTTTCTTCATTGCCTATTCTGTTTTATTTGTTGCCGTAAAGGTAATCATAAATGCTCTTTTTCACCTATATTATCAGTATCTTTTAATCTTTTTTTCTACTTTCATCCTTTTTCTATTACTCAAAAGACCGGTATCTACATAGAAAAGGCGGGAAAATACGCTTTTCCCGCCTTTTGAAAAACTTATATAGTATAAGTCTGATTAATTATTTTCCGGACGAAGTTTACGAACTGTCACGGCAGTCTGCCACATTTCGCTTTCGCGCAATGCTTTCAGTTCTTCTTCCAGTTTCTCACGATAATCCGGTTTGGAGTTAGAGTCGATTGAAATCTGTGCTTCGTTACCAGTCTTCACACTGTGATACAACTTTTCAACTACCGGTTTGATAGCATCGTGGAAGGGGCCCATCCAGTCGAGAGCACCACGTTGAGCTGTAGTAGAGCAGTTAGCATACATCCAGTCCATACCGTTCTTTGCAAACAACGGCATCAATGACTGAGTCAGCTCTTCTACAGTTTCGTTGAATGCTTCGGAAGGAGTGTGACCGTTTTCACGTAACACTTCGTATTGTGCCAGCAACAGACCCTGGATAGCTCCCATCAATGAACCACGTTCGCCTGTCAGGTCGGAAGTAGCTTCGCGGATGAAAGTTGTTTCGAACAAATAACCTGAACCGATACCGATACCCAATGCGATTGTTCTGTCCATAGCGTTGCCTGTTGCATCCTGATAGATAGCGTAAGAAGAGTTCAAGCCGCGACCTTCAAGGAACATAGTACGCAAGGATGTACCCGAACCTTTAGGAGCAACCATGATTACGTCGATATCTGCAGGAGGAACTACACCTGTGCGGTCACTCCATGTAATAGCAAAACCATGAGAGAAATAAAGAGCTTTTCCTGCAGTCAGGTAAGGCTTGATAGTAGGCCATACAGACATTACTGCTGCATCAGACAACAGGCACATAATGATCGTACCTTTTTCGCAAGCTTCTTCAATACCGAACAAAGTTTCACCCGGAACCCATCCGTCAGCAACCGCTTTGTCATATGTCTTTCCCTGGCGTTGACCAACGATTACATTGAAACCGTTATCACGAAGGTTCAGAGCCTGTCCGGGACCTTGTACGCCATAACCGATTACAGCGATTGTTTCATTTTTCAATACTTCACGAGCTTTTTCCAATGGAAATTCATCACGGATAACTACATTTTCTACAGTTCCGCCAAAATTCAACTGTGCCATTTTTTTTGTTTTTTTGTTTTGATGACTTGCGCCATCTGTTATTAATTGATTTTATACTCTATATTATTCAAATATCACTTTGGAACGGCATACTACCTCGCTGCCGTTTTTCTTCACCTCTACATGAAACTCGTTTTCACTCACCTCATCACAGAAGAAAGAGAGTTCATCTCCGAAATAACTTTCAGCCACATACGCCATTTCAAACCGGCGGATACGTTTCGTCTGATACAGTTCTATCGGAAACAAGTCAAGTATGTGCTCGATATAACGAATACTGTTTACGTGTCCGTTAATATCGATATCACTGTATTTTGCCGTCAGCGTCGCAACAGGCTGATTGCTTGTCACCTTGATACGCGAAGGCTTTTCTATCGGGCAGGGTTCATCGCATATATAATCGACGATGCTTCCTCCATGCAATGCCAACAGATCGGCAGGCTTACGGGTATTCAGATTGATCATCGCCCATACGGAACGGGCATAGCCGATCTTCTTTCCATCCTTGTCAATGACGGCAAAGTTACGGTCGGTAAAGAGACGATAGACATTCTCCACCCATGTCTGAACCGAGAACTTCTCGTACTGGTAAGGCATCTCATCCAGCTCGATAGCCAGGCGGGAAAGCACCCATGTGTAATTGTCCTCGTTCAGCGTAGCAATACCAAATCCACGGTCGCTGGCATGAAAACCTGCGCAATTCAGCAGATGATTTCCTAGCACGCCCATGGTCAGGCGGCCGTTAAAATCTACGTGAAACGGCTCTGCCACAAACTGATAAGTCCCTATTTTATTTTCTTCACTCATTACTCCTGTTCCTTTTTACTTTGCTTATACTTCGCTTCCTGTCCGTCCAGGAACTCATTCACACGTTCGAAACAGCTGGTAGTAATAGCCACACGGCCCGAACGGACAAATTGCAGCACACATTTCAAAGCCCGAAGTTCTTCGTAAAGGGAAGTAATCTCTTCACTCATGCCGTTCTTCTCGACGATAGAGAATACCGGATTCACCTCTACAATGCGGGCATTATATCTGCGGATCACTTTAGATGCTTCCGGAGTCTCCTGAAAAGCAGGAGTAGATACCTTATATAAGGCTATCTCATGGAAATAAATCTCGTCTTCAGTAAAATAGTGCGCCTGAATCACATCAATCTTCTTTTCGATCTGCTTCACCACCTTTTCAATAGTGTCCTTATCAGTCCACGCTGTGATCGTATATTTATGTACTCCTTTAATGGAAGAAGCAGAAACGTTCAAACTCTCGATGTTTATTTGCCGACGGGTAAATACAGCGGTCACCTGATTCAGCAATCCGGCTATATTTTCAGAATGAACTATAATCGTATATAATGTCTTATCACTCATAACTTTCTAAATTAAGGATTAACATTCCAGCAACATCTGATTGACTGAACCGCCCGGAGGGGTCATCGGGAGGACATTGCCTTCTTCTACCACACAGGCTTCGAGCAGGAACGGCCCGTCTGTCGAGAGCATTTCGTCGATAGCCGCTTTCAATTCTTCCCGTGAAAAGACACGTTTGGAAGGAATATCGTAGGCGGAAGCGATTTTCATGTAATCCGGATTCAGCATCGGAGTAAATGAATAACGGCGATTAAAGAACATAGCCTGCCATTGGCGCACGTTGCCGAGATAATTGTTATTCAGGCAGATAATCTTCACCGGAGCTTTCTGTTCCATGATCGTACCCAGTTCCTGAATGTTCATTTGCAGTCCGCCGTCACCCATAAATACACATACAGTGCGGTCGGGACGGCCGAAAGTAGCTCCGATAGCTGCCGGAAGGCCAAAACCCATCGTGCCGAGTCCACCCGAAGTAACGATACTACGTTCCCTGGTATATTTAAAGTAGCGGGCAGAGATCATCTGATTCTGACCTACATCTGTCACCAATATGGCTTCGTGACGGGTCGCTTCGCTTACCGCACGCACCACTTCGCCCATACTCAGTGAATCCGTTGCAGGATGAAGTTCAGGACGAATGACTTTTTCTTCCTCTACCGCTTCATATTCCTTGAAACTATCGACCCACTCGGTGTGCCGGTTCTTTTTCAACAGTCCGGTCACAGCAGCCAGCGTCTTTTTGCAGTCGCCCAAAACGGCAATATCTACCTTTACATTCTTATTTACTTCCGCCGGATCAATGTCAAAATGGATCACTTTCGCTTGTTTGGCGTAAGTAGCCAGATTACCGGTCACACGGTCGTCGAAACGCATACCGACAGCAATCAGTACATCACATTTGTTAGTATTGATATTCGGTCCCAGATTTCCGTGCATACCCAGCATTCCTTTATTCAACGGATGATCGGTAGGCAATGCGGAAAGTCCGAGCAAGGTACAACCTGCGGGCATATCCGCCTTTTCGATAAAGATACGCAGTTCTTCCTGAGCGCTTCCCAGTTCCACTCCCTGTCCTACCAAGACAAGCGGGCGTTCGGCATTATTGATCAGTTCGGCGGCAGCCTTTACCGATTCTTCGTCTGTATCAGGAACCGGAACATAGCTGCGGATAAACTCCTGCTTTGTCGGCTCGTATTTCGTTTTTTCAACCTGCGCATTCTTGGCAAAGTCGAGTACCACCGGACCGGGACGACCACTACTGGCAATGTAGAAAGCACGTGCTATCGCCCAGGCTACGTCTTCGGCACGGCGAATCTGATAGCTCCATTTAGCGATTGGCTGAGTGATACCTACGAGATCGACTTCCTGAAAAGCGTCTGTTCCAAGAAAGCCTGTTCCCACCTGTCCTGCAATGACAACGATAGGCGTACTGTCTATCATCGCATCTGCAATACCTGTGATCGTATTGGTTGCTCCGGGGCCGCTTGTCACCAAGCAAACACCGACTTTACCCGATACACGGGCGTAGCCTTGTGCCGCATGGGCAGCTCCCTGTTCATGGCGAACCAAGATATGGTTCAATGTATTTTGATGGTCGTACAGGGCATCGAACGTAGGCATGATGGAACCGCCGGGATAACCGAAAATGGTAGTCACTCCCTGATGTTCCAGAGAGCGCATCATTGCCTCTGCGCCTGTTATTAAGTCCTTACTCATAGTTCTTTAATGGATAATGGATGATTCATAATGGATAATGAAGTGGATCAGTCTATTAATCTCACTGCTCCCTTATCGGCAGAGCTTACCATGCTGGCGTATGCTTTCAGGCTCTTCGGCACGTAACGGTCACGGGTGACGGGAATCATCGGGCGGGCAGCCAGTTCTTCATCTGTTAGTCGCACGTTAATCGTTCGGGCGGGAATGTCGATTTCGATGATATCTCCATCTACTATTTTTCCTATATTACCTCCGGCAGCGGCTTCGGGAGAAACGTGTCCGATACTCAATCCGGAAGTTCCACCACTGAAACGTCCGTCGGTAATCAAGGCACATTCTTTGCCGAGGTGACGGGATTTGATATAAGAAGTCGGGTAAAGCATTTCCTGCATACCGGGACCGCCCTTCGGACCTTCGTGCGTGATGACGACAACGTCGCCGCTGACGACTCGGCCTCCGAGGATGCCTTCACAGGCTGCTTCTTGTGAGTCGAATACTTTGGCAGGTCCGGTAAACTTCCAGATGCTTTCGTCTACACCCGCCGTTTTTACTACGCAACCGTCCTGAGCGATATTTCCTTTCAGTACCGCCAGGCCTCCGTCCTTGCTATAGGCGTGCTCCAGATCACGGATACATCCGTTCGCGCGATCTTTATCTAATTCCTGATAATAAGCTCCCTGAGAACCAAGTACGAGATTGAATCTGTTTCCTGCCGCACTTGAATATTTGCTCATTGCTTTTTCCGTAACGTTCGGGCTGGTAATTGAATATTGATCGATCGCTTCCGCCAGCGACATGCCATCCACACGGAGAACGGAAGTATCAATCAGACCGCCTTTTGCCAACTCTGCCAGGATAGCAATGATGCCACCCGCACGGTTAACGTCCTGAATATGATATTTTTGAGTATTCGGAGCGACTTTACACAGGCAGGGTGTCTTGCGTGACAGCATATCGATGTCGTCCATCTTGAAATCGACTCCTGCCTCATGTGCCACGGCCAACAGGTGAAGCACCGTATTGGTAGAACCGCCCATCGCAATATCCAGCGTCATGGCATTGAGGAATGCCTGACGGGTAGCTATGCTGCGGGGAAGTACACTTTCGTCACCTTCTTCATAATATTTCATTGCATTTTCCACAATCAGTTTGGCAGCATCTTCAAACAGTTTCGTACGATTTTCGTGCGTAGCCACGATTGTGCCGTTTCCCGGAAGAGCCAAGCCGATAGCTTCATTCAGACAGTTCATCGAGTTTGCCGTAAACATTCCGGAACAACATCCGCAGGTAGGACAGGCATTCTGTTCGATATTCGCTACTTCCTGATCGCTTACACTGTCGTCCGCCGATTTAATCATGGCATCGATCAAGTCCAGATGCTGACCGTTCCACTCTCCGGCTTCCATCGGTCCGCCGGATACAAATACGGTAGGGATATTCAGGCGCATGGCCGCCATCAGCATCCCTGGGGTAATCTTATCGCAGTTGCTGATACATACCATTGCATCCGCCTTGTGCGCATTGACCATATATTCTACGCTGTCCGCTATGATATCACGGGAAGGAAGCGAGTAAAGCATTCCGTCATGTCCCATAGCGATACCGTCATCAATAGCAATCGTATTAAATTCCGCAGCGAAGCATCCCAGCTTCTCAATTTCCGCCTTCACCAACTGCCCGATTTCATGCAGGTGCACGTGTCCCGGAACAAATTGTGTAAACGAATTGACGATAGCGATAATGGGTTTTCCCATCTGATTTTTCTTCATGCCGTTGGCTGCCCATAATGCGCGGGCTCCCGCCATGCGACGGCCTTGTGTACTAAACGAACTGCGTAATTGCTTTTTCATTTCAATCTATCTTTTAATTAAAGAGCCTCCCTCACATCAGTGAGAAAGGCTCCAAATTCTATCTTTTATGGTACGAATACATACACAAAACCTTTCTCACGCTCTTGATGGCACCACCACGACGCGAATAATATGCAGAACTGCTAGGTTAATAGATGTATGTAATATATTCATATCTTCTTTTCTTTATTTTCGTGCTGCAAAGGTAAGGGCTTTTTTATTATCTCCAAACAAATCGAAGAAAAAAATCACTAAAAAGCGAATAATCGTAAGAAAAGAACGGTAATAAACCTAAATTTTATCACTTAAAGGTTGAATTTGCAACTATCAGTTAGTAGAGAATGACTGTCCATTTCTGACAAAAGCGCTTAATAATCTGAAATTTACTCCGTATGCACCCGGTAGCAAGCAAATTATTCGTATCTTTGTCCACCCTAAATAAGGGATTTATTAATTAGAAACTATAAATATCAGATGGAAACAGTAGAAAACAAGTACATCACCGTTGCATATAAGCTATATACAGTGGAAGATGGTGAAAAAGAATTGTTCGAAGAAACAAATGCAGAACATCCTTTTCAGTTCATTTCAGGATTAGGCACAACGCTCGAAAGCTTCGAGAACCAGATAACAGCTCTTTCTAAGGGTGATAAATTCGATTTTACCATTCCGGCAGATGAAGCTTATGGAGCCTACGATGAGCAACATGTATTTGATCTTCCTAAAAATATCTTTGAAATAGATGGCAAGTTCGACAGCGAACGCGTAACAGAAGGCAGCATTGTACCTTTGATGACCGGAGACGGTCAACGCGTAAACGCCAGCGTCGTAGAAATCAAACCGGATGTAGTAGTAGTTGACCTTAACCACCCATTGGCAGGCGCTGACCTGATCTTTGAAGGTGAAGTAATCGAAAGCCGTCCTGCTACCAACGAAGAAATTCAGGAACTGGTAAAGATGATGAGCGGTGAAGGTTGCGGTTGCGGATGCGACAGCTGCGGCAGCGACTGTGGCGATGACTGCGGTTGCGAAGGCGGACACTGTCACTAATTTTAAGTAATAGGTAATAAGTATTAAGTATTAATTCCATGCGGATATAGGCGGAAGTTAATACTTAATACTTTTTTTATGCCGTTATTCCAGCTATTACCTATTACTTATTACTTGTTACTTATTACTTGTTACTTGTTACTTATTACCTGTTAACATCCTCCTTTGTGCGTCATGATATCAAGCACCATCTTATCCGTTTCGTTCATGGCTTGCGAGCCGATTCTTGTCAGGTTACGGATGCTTTGATCGACATCTTCGTCAATAATGCCTTCTACAGAAGTCACACAACGGTCCTCCATTGCCATCATAGCAGATAATACGGCTGTTGAGACTCCGGTTGTTACTTTGAGTGCGCAGCTCGGTTTTGCACCGTCGCAAATCATTCCCGTCAGGTTGGCAATCATGTTTTGAACGGCAAAGGCTACCTGATTATAGTTTCCACCCATCAGCCAGGTGATTCCGCAACTGGAACCCGTGGCAGCTACTACACAGCCACACAAGGCAGAGAGACGTCCCAGACTTTGTTTAATATAGATTACAGTGAGATGACTCAGCATTAAGGCGCGGATCAGTTCCTCTTCGGTTTTACCATTTTCTTCGGCAAATACGACAACGGGAAGTGTGGCGGATATGCCCTGATTGCCACTGCCGGAGTTACTCATGACGGGAATCATTGCACCGGCCATTCTGGCGTCGCAAGCGGCGGAAGTATAAGATAGTATATGAGAGAATACGCTGTCACCCATCACTTTATGTTCATACGTTCCACGGAGCATCTTACCTAAAGAATGCCCATAATTGCCTTTAAAGGCTTGCTCGGCGGCTGCTTTGTTCAGACGTGCCGTATCGAGAATAAAACGGATTTCATCCAGAGGGGATGTCAGGGCAAAATCATAGACTTTGCGCAGATTCAGTTCCAGTGAAGCGTCTTCTTCCTCTTCATTGGCAGTCTGTTGCTTGTCAAGCAGTACTTTTTCATCCGTAGCTATATAGACAAAAGTAGTATGTCCGCCGGCAATCACAGCCGTCGCTTTTTGGCTGCCGGCTGTGCAGATTACTTCGATGTACAGTTTTTCCGTAATATCTTCTTTGAGAGAAATACAGATTCGCTTCTCTGCGATAAACAGTTTGCCTTGTTCTACTGCCTCCGGTGTGCAGTCTCTCAACACTTCCAATTGATATTCCGATCGGCCGATCAACGCTCCCAAGGCTACAGCTATAGGAAGTCCGACCATATCTGTGCCGGGGATACCGACTCCCATTGCATTCTTTAATATATTGGCACTCAATAACACCTCAATCTTTTCCGGTTTCATTCCTAATGTTTCGGCAGCTTTAGCTACACAAAGCGCTACCGCAATGGGTTCCGTACACCCTATCGCCGGAATCACCTCTTTTTTGATCAAGTCTATTATCTGTTTTCTTTCCGATTCAATCATACCCTATAAGGCTTTAGTTTCCACAAAAGTAGAAAATTCTTTTTTATCAAACATCCATTAGTGAACAAATAAAATTGCAGATTGTTATAAAATCTTCCAAGAACCGAACTTTAACAGTTAGAATAGTAGAAAAATGAAAGCAAAACACGGTATTCTTTATTTGCTGCTAGCCATTTTCTCTTCTTCTTGCATTCGCGAAGAAGCTCCCAATGCAGAGGCAGACATACTCAGTTGCAGATTGCCGGGAGTAGTCATGACAACGAGTCCGATTATCACTAATAATTCCATCAATATATTTGTAGGACCGGGAACGGACATTTCATCCCTTGCACCCGAATTTACATTGACTCCGGGAGCCACTATCGATCCTCCCAGTGGGACGGCTAGAGATTTCCATTCGCCTCAGCAATATACCGTTACGGCTGCCGATGGCTTTTGGAAGAAGAAGTACACCGTATCCGTTATTGATACGGAACTTGCTACTATTTACAATTTTGAGGATACGCTCGGCGGACAGAAATACTACATCTTCGTAGAACGGGAAGGAGAAAAAGTGGTGATGGAATGGGCCAGCGGAAACGCAGGTTATGCAATGACCGGAGTTCCCAAGACAGCCGACGACTATCCGACTTTTCAGTTTGCAAACGGAAAAACCGGAAAATGCCTGTCCTTAGTAACCCGCAGTACCGGATTCTTCGGTAGCATTATGGGAATGCCTATCGCAGCCGGGAACCTGTTTATCGGCTCTTTTGATGTAGGAAATGCAATGAGCAATCCACTGAAAGCGACCAAATTCGGTCTGCCTTTCCGGCATATACCAACTTATCTGGCAGGCTATTACAAGTATAAAGCCGGAGATCAGTTTACAGAAGGCGGCAAACCCGTCAGTGGCAAACGGGATATATGCGATATTTATGCCATCATGTATGAGACCAGTGAATCTGTGCCGACTCTTGACGGAACGAATGCTTTCACCAGTCCCAACCTGGTTTCAATAGCACGCATTGACGACGCCAAAGAGACGGACGAGTGGACATACTTTAAACTTCCCTTCCATATGTTATCCGGAAAATACATAGATAAAGAGAAGCTAACAGCAGGAAAGTATAATGTAGCTATCGTATTCACTTCCAGCCTGGAAGGAGATCATTTTAACGGAGCTATCGGAAGTACATTGTTGATTGATGAAGTCGAACTAATCTATCGCTCGGAAGACTGATTCCATTCGACCAACGATCTGATAGCAGCTATGGAAGGCAGAACAGAGCAACTAAAATGAAATAACTAATGATTTAATAATAACAATGAAGATGAAAATCCATTCCTATATATTCAGTTTACTCGCCTGTCTGGTAATAGCCCTCCCCGGCTATTCACAGGTTGACAGAAACGAAACGCTTATCCGTTCCGCTCTTCACGGACTGGAATATGAAATCAAAGCAGGGTTCAGCATCGGCGGTACAGCCCCGCTCCCGCTGCCTGTCGAAATCCGTTCGATTGACGGCTACAACCCGACGCTGGCTATCAGCATCGGAGGCGAAGTAACCAAATGGTTTGCCGTTCAAAATAAGCTCGGAGTCATTGTAGGGTTGCGGCTGGAGAATAAAGCCATGACAACGGAAGCTACCGTCAAAAACTATAATATGGAAATCCTCGGACAGGGAGGAGAAAGAATCAGCGGTGTCTGGACAGGAGGAGTCAAAACCAAAGTCCATACTTCCGGACTGACAATTCCTCTAATGGCTACCTACAAGCTGAGCAGCCGTTGGAATATTAAAGCCGGACCTTATTTTTCATATCTGCTTTCAAGAGAATTTTCGGGGCACGTATATGAAGGATACCTGCGTGAAGGCGACCCCGTAGGTCCCAAAGTCGAATTTACGGATGGTAAAATCGCTACTTATGACTTCTCGGACGACCTGAGACATTTTCAGTGGGGCCTGCAAATAGGAGCCGGATGGAGAGCATTCAAACATCTCAATATATATGCAGACCTCACTTGGGGATTGAATGATATCTTCAGAAATGACTTTCAGACCATTACTTTTGCTATGTATCCGATCTACTTGAATATCGGATTCGGATATGCTTTCTAGCTGACCAAAGACGGATTAATCCTTACCGGATTCCTCCACCTGCTTCACACCGGAGAAAGTAACTTTCACGGTCTGCTTCAATGTAGGTACTTTTACCTGAATATTCATCGTAGCATTTCCACTTTGCACTGTTCCTTCTATACTGGTGGCACAGGTACCCAGAGCAGCGGCATCCCCCTGAAAAGTAAGGTCTTGCTGTCCGGTGAAAGTCGAAGCGTCCGTTTCCTTTTTCACCGCACACTTGTCTATCACAATATCGCCGAACTTTAATATGTTTCCGTTTATAAACAGTTCAAATTCCTTCAGTTCCATCTTTACTTCCGTATCACTGACCTGAGAGAAAGTAATAAACTTCGGAAGTCCGTCGGCAATCACAACTTCCTGGTCGGAGCCATCGGGCAGCATTGAAATATCGAGATTTCCCCAATACGTTCCCACCACATCGGGAACAGTCACCACAGCCTCTTCTTCCGGAGGAGTCGTTTCATCATTGACCGTATTATCATCATCACTGCTACAAGCCGTCAAAAGAGAGACAGAGCATATCAATGCCCACAAATACAATAGATTCTTTTTCATAATTTTCGGGTTTAGTTATTAAATAATCGTCATTTATAAACTAAAAAGAGGAAAAAAGGTTCAATTTGCTTCCTTTTCCGAAGATATTTTGAATTCACAACCTTCTTATCAAAAACTTTGTTATATTTGCATAGAGTAATTTTAAAAAAGCCACAACTATGTTTAATTCATTTGGCAACATCTTTCGGCTCACCAGCTTCGGCGAGTCTCATGGAAAAGGAGTTGGGGGAGTAATTGACGGATTTCCTTCCGGAATCACAATCGACGAAGAATTTGTACAACAAGAACTAAATCGACGCCGTCCGGGACAATCCATCCTCACCACACCACGCAAGGAAGCGGATAAAGTGGAGTTTCTTTCAGGCATCTTCGAAGGCAAATCAACCGGATGTCCTATCGGATTTATCGTTTGGAACGAGAATCAACATTCCAATGACTACAATAACCTGAAAGAGGTATACCGCCCTTCACATGCGGATTACACCTACAAAGTGAAGTACGGCATCCGTGATCATCGCGGCGGCGGACGTTCTTCTGCCCGCGAGACTATTTCACGCGTAGTAGCCGGCGCATTGGCTAAATTAGCCCTTCGCCAGTTAGGAATCAGCATCACAGCTTATACATCGCAAGTCGGTGCCATCAAATTGGAAGGCACTTATTCCGACTATGATCTCGACCTGATCGAAACAAACGATGTACGTTGTCCGGACCCTGAAAAGGCGAAGGAAATGGCAGACCTTATATATAAGGTAAAAGGCGAAGGCGATACCATCGGAGGTACGCTGACCTGTGTCATCAAAGGATGTCCTATCGGATTGGGGCAACCCGTATTCGGCAAGCTGCACGCTGCCTTGGGCAACGCCATGCTCAGTATCAATGCCGCCAAAGCCTTCGAATATGGAGAAGGATTCAAGGGACTGAAGATGAAAGGCTCCGAGCAGAACGACGTATTCTTCAACAACAACGGACGGATTGAAACGCATACCAACCACTCCGGAGGTATTCAGGGAGGAATCAGTAACGGACAGGATATTTACTTCCGTGTAGTATTCAAACCGATTGCTACCCTGCTGATGGAGCAGGAAACGGTGAACATCGACGGCGTAGATACGACACTGAAAGCCCGCGGACGTCATGACGCCTGTGTACTGCCACGTGCCGTACCTATCGTAGAAGCAATGGCTGCCATGACCATCCTTGATTATTATCTGTTGGATAAGACAACGCAGCTTTAATAAGTATCAATATGTCAATCTACCCATGTGCCAATACCTGCACTAAAAATCTGTCAGGCTATTGGCATATAGGCTAAATAACCGCCAGTAAACTATTCATTATGAACGAAATTCAAAAATATATCGCAGCGAACGAACCGAAGATTATGGAGGACCTGTTCAGCCTCATCCGTATTCCCAGTATCAGCGCCCTGCCGGAACATCACGACGATATGCTGGCTTGCGCCCAACGCTGGGCACAACTACTGCTCGAAGCTGGAGTGGATGAAGCATTGGTGATGCCTTCCAAGGGTAACCCGATTGTTTTCGCACAAAAGATCGTTGACCCGAATGCCAAAACAGTATTGGTCTACGCCCACTACGACGTAATGCCTGCCGAACCGCTGGAACTGTGGAAAAGCCAGCCCTTCGAACCCGAAGTACGGGACGGATACATCTGGGCACGCGGAGCGGATGATGACAAAGGACAATCCTTTATCCAGGTCAAAGCCTTCGAATATCTCGTCAAGAACGAACTGCTGAAAAATAACGTCAAGTTTATCTTCGAAGGAGAAGAGGAAATCGGCTCTCCCAGCCTGGAAGCCTTCTGCGAAGAGCATAAAGAGCTGTTGAAAGCAGACGTTATCCTGGTTTCGGATACCAGCATGCTGGGTGCCGAACTTCCATCCCTCACCACCGGTCTGCGCGGACTGGCTTACTGGGAAATAGAAGTGACCGGACCGAACCGTGACCTGCATTCGGGACACTTCGGAGGTGCGGTAGCTAATCCGATCAATGTACTTTGCGAAATAATCAGCAAAGTAACAGATAAAGACGGAAGAATCACCGTCCCCGGATTCTACGATGACGTAGAAGAAGTGCCACAAGCAGAACGGGAAATGATCGCCCATATTCCGTTCGATGAGAAGAAATACAAAGAAGCCATCGGAGTGAAAGAACTCTTCGGAGAAAAGGGATACAGCACACTGGAACGCAACAGTTGCCGCCCGTCTTTCGATGTATGCGGCATTTGGGGAGGATATACAGGTGAAGGCTCCAAGACAGTCCTTCCCTCGAAAGCGTATGCGAAAGTTTCCTGCCGACTGGTTGCGCATCAGGATCATCACAAGATTTCGCAGATGTTTGCAGATTATATCTTACAAATGGCTCCCGACACCGTACAGGTAAAAGTAACCCCAATGCACGGAGGACAGGGATATGTCTGCCCGATTTCCCTTCCTGCCTATCAGGCTGCGGAAAAAGGTTTTGAGATAGCTTTCGGCAAAAAACCGCTGGCAGTACGTCGTGGCGGAAGTATTCCTATCATTTCGACATTCGAACAGGTATTAGGAACCAAAACCGTATTGATGGGCTTCGGACTTGAATCGGATGCGATCCATTCACCCAACGAAAACTTCTCGCTGGACATATTCCGGAAAGGAATAGAGGCAGTGATTGAGTTCCATCAGGAATATGCGAAAAGATAAAGGCTGCCTATAGCCGCACGCAGGACACGAAGATAAAAGGAGAACGGTAGACAAGCGGATAAATCCTTTGCCTACCGTTCCTTTTTATTCAAAAAAAGACCTCTTACCACATAACTAACTATCGACTACATCACCGGAGTTTCGAAAAGGAAAGTAAATGATTGACTATCCTTCAAATCCTTCACGGCATCTCCTGCGTAAATTTCTCCTTTGGTCAAGGACAGTTTCTTCACCCCAGCCTTCGGACTAAAATCAATCTTCTTCAAATCCAGCCAAAACAGGTTCGGAGTTAAAGTAGACTCAAAGTAATACACTTTATTCTTCTGATCGGAAACGGAACGCCAGCGAGTAGAAGAAATGTGAGGCTTCTCCGGTGTATTGATACCAAACGGAACGGAGACATTGCGCATCACACTCAGCACACTGGGGACGGCTATCTTTGCATCGGCAGTCTGCGGAATGGCGTGAATGTAGAAAGAGGCACGCACAAAACGGTCGCTCGAACGGTTCGTTCCCGGCAACATCTGCAATCCACCCACTTCTTTCCAGTAATCATTGACAGCCAACTGCAATTCATAACGCGGAGAATTGGTCATCACCTGATATTCTTGTCCCTCATGGATACTCAGTTTGCCATCCAGATATTCGATCACTGCCGTGTTGCCTGTTTCATCGGTAATAGCCATGTGCAAAGTAGATTCCGGTCCCCCGTTCGGCATACGGGGAGCGTCAATACGGAAAGTCTCTTTTTTCATTTCATCTACCGCCTCACGCACCGTTGCAAAATTGTCAAGCACATATTGAGTCCAGATACTGATTCCCATTGCCGGACGGGTATCTCCGGGAAGTGAATAAACAGATTCCGGCAAGAAGAGCAAGCTTGCCACCAGTCCTTTTTCATTCATTCCGTCACAAGTACCTATATCATAGCCTGTTGCGATTACGCTTCCATATTTGGAAGTCCAGTTTACTGTTTTTTCTTTATTGTGTCCCGCACGCTGCATTCCACGTGGAAACACATAGATATTTGACATAATGTCTTCTTTCCAGTCCATCGTGCGACCAGTGACCACCATTCGGTCCGGCCCCAGATATACGGCACGCGTACATGCTTCCGCCGGCTGTATGCCCATCAAAGAGACGGCAGCTAACACCAATGCAACACCCGTAAGTTTTTTCTTCATATTCCTTCCAAATTAAATAGTTGATACTCTTTATCTATAATAACAAATATACAACGTATATTGCCTGAGAGAGAGAAAAATTTAAGGGAAAAAAGGGAATTTATTCAGAAAAAATCTTATCCGCTCTTATTTGAGTTAAAAAAGCCTGCGGATGGAAGGAAACATTACACATTATTTGCTTTTCAAATGGGATTTCATTATTTTTGTACATAACCTATCATAAAAACTAAGGAGGGCAAATGCGTATGAGACAAAAAGTTAGCATATCACGGCTTCCAATTCGTTTGGGAATCTTTCTTTTGCTGTATTTGGTTCCGCAATCACTCTCTGCGCAAGAAAACAACGACAGTACGCACATACTTCGTAACGGTGCATCCATAACGCCGGACGACGTACTAAAACAGGCCAACATTAACTTGTTTCCAGAAAAGAGCACTACATATTCTTTATATTCACCCGGACAGTTGGAGCATATACCCCGCTTTTCACTCAAAAGGGATATTTCCCTACCTTATCAGACCAATCCTTCCCTACTCTTCCGAGGTGATTACAGTACGGGCGGGGTATTGCATCAATTCGATCGTGGAGCACTGTTCGGTTCCGGAAGTCAGACAAGTATGGCAGGCATCGGGCGTTTCAACAGTGCTTCACTAGGTTATCAGCATATTTTCAATGAGCAATTCGAGTTACAAGTCCGTGCCAATGCGCTGAAGCTCAACATGTCCCACATCACCGGACAGGCTTTCAGCACTTCGGGCGCCTTCCTTTACCATCCTTCCGACCGTGTCACCTTGAAAGTCTTCGGGTCATACGATATCGGAAACTCTTACGGAATGAGCACCCATAGCTACGGAGCTACGATGTCCGTCGATATGTCCGACCGTTTCGGGATGGAAATGGGAGTACAGCGATACTATGATGCGATGAGCGGACGTTGGGAAACGGTTCCCGTTATGATTCCTTACTACCATTTCGATAAGTTCACTCTGGGTTTGGATGTGGGCGGAATTATATATGAGATTCTCCGCAATGCCGTTTTTGATAAAAACAGAGGCATAGGCGGTCCATCCGGTCCGACAATCGGACCACCCCGGATGCATATACCTATACGGTAAACCTCCGTTATTACGAATTTGTTTTCAGATAGTCATTCACATTCAGCAATTTATATTCGGGTGAACATTCAAACAGATAGTTCAGCAGATTCATGTGTGCCGCACCAAAGATCACAAGTATCCGTTTGGCGGATTTTGGGGTACGTTGTATATTCCTGAATATCCTCAGATTACGGTTGAACCATCTTCCTGATTCGAAATCGGCTCCTGTATAATCTCCCTTATCGGATTCGTATTTGAAGTGTCCGATAAGATAATTGCCCAGGTCTTTCTTGATTTGTCGGGGATCATTCAGATGTATCAGCTGGGGAAGTATTCCTTTTTGCTTGAATATTAACTGGTCTTTGGAATATAAAGATGAGTCGGGAGAATTTACAAAACTCTCTTCAAAATCCTGATATTGTTTCGTGCTATCGTCTTCCAGCAGTTCTTCGATACGGGCTGTTTGTGTCCCCCGTGCATCTGCACAGTAAATCTTTGCTTTGCACATCTTTGCAATCCTGAAACCAAGTTGCTGCACTTCACTCTTTGACAGTTTATGATTTCCGGCAAGGTATGCTTTAAATAGAGAATCAACCTTTTGCTGTCCGCCCAGCGGGTGTTCAATGACGATTGCATCCGGCTTAAAGTTCGCCAGTTTACTCGCTATTAACTCTATTTCCTTCTGATAAACAGGCGACAAGACATTAATCTGATCTTCTTCGGATATTTGTTGCATATCGAGATTCGGAAAGTCAAAGTGAAAGACGCCTAGTGTCAGTACTTCTGTCCGCTGGGCATATCCTTTTATAAAGAACATACCGGTCATGATGAGAATGAATGCTATTTTATTCATTGTATTTATGATATGTTTGAAGCTCAAAGTTAGCAAACTTTTTCTAAATGGCAGATATTAAATTAATTTAAGTACAATCATTGCAGTCATTCCATTCCGCATCGTCAAAATTACAAAGTAATAAACATATAAGTGTTATGATAAAAGAGTTTGTACAAAACAGATGATAATCCTTCTAAGGCTTGGAACCAAAGTTTCTGAAGCTTGGAACTAAAGTTTCTGAGGCTTGGAACTAAAGTTTCATCAGTTTGGAACTAAAGTTTCATCAGTTTGAAACTCTAGTTTCAAGCATAGGAAACTTTCTGAAACACCTGTTAATCGAATTAGATCGACCATATGATTGGATTAACTCAACCGTATCGGTTGTCTCCGTTCACCTGTTCTTTCAGGTAGTGATCAAGCATTTTCAGTCAACAAAGTATGAGTTATCAGCCATTAATATCCTAAAAATCAGAAGATAACATTAAAAAAATGATTCAAAATACAATGTAACGGTATGAGAGCAACCGTTTGCTCTCATACTTGCCACCACTCTTGCTACCATAGCCGAAACTGCGATGAATAAAGGGATACAGATGAATAGTTAGAGCATGAGAGCAAAACAGATGACTTTTTCATTGGGAGAAAAAACTAGCTGAATTAACCTATTTCCCCCCATCCGACTTCTCTTGTTCTGATTGTAATTCTTTTAATTCCATGAGTTCCATACTATTCTGAACATATATTCGTATCAACACCAAACGGGTGATAACACGATTTGGACAAGCAGACTTTTCATTCACGAACTCATCAATGAGAACATTAAGGAAACAGAGTGTACAGTTAAGTTCCTGTTTTGACAGTTTATCAATACTTTCAATTTGTCCAAAGCTAGGCCAGTTGTCTTTAAGAAAGGCAAATTTGTCGGTGGAGTTCTGTAAATCAGACTTCATCAGGCAGGTACCGCAACAAGTAGAATCATCCATAATTTTCTGTTCTTTTATTTGTGTGTGTTCCCGCATGCCACAAAAAAGAAGGGCGCGGAAACTATTACTACATTACCCTCTCAAAGGCTCTGGTAAGCCCGTATTCGAATAATAAGCAATAGTCCCACGCCCATGAGGTATATAACAAACTTATATACAACAAAGACGTGGAGACCGGTTACTTATTATCTGCGAATACTAAATTTACCAGATTTATGAGAGCAGATAATAAAAACGCTATCTCCAAAATAAAAAAGCGTATCTCCATTGCGGAGATACGCTACAAATATAGTTATATTTTCTGATATTGAAACTTTAGTGAGTACTATTTCGCCATCTGATTCAGATGAAATACCGCCATATCGCTGTTTGTTCCTATTCTGAAAGGAGGCCCCCAAAGAGATAATCCGCTGGAAACATAGATATGTGATTGACTCCATTTGCGATAGCCGTGACTCTGTTCATATATTCTGTCTGTAATCAGACTCATAGGCCATATCTGTCCATGATGCGTATGTCCGCTGAATTGCAGGTCTATTCCCAAAGAATCTGTTTTGGCCAGGTTGTAGGGTTGATGATCTAAAAGAATGATAGGTTTACTACGATCCGCTTGCTTTAATAAGGTAGGCAGGGAATGACGGGAACGGTTGGAACGGTCGTCACGTCCGATGATCTGCACACCGTTAGGCAATGTTACTACGGAATCACGCAATAATTGTATGGGAGTATCTTTCAAGAAGCGGACGCTTTCATCAATACCGCTGATGTATTCATGATTTCCCGGAACCATATAAATGCCCAAGGGAGCTTTCAGCCGTGCCAGTTCTTCCGCCATATTCTCCTTATATAATGGGGTAAGACTATTGTCTATCAAATCTCCACCGATAAGTATAAGGTCGGGATGCTGCGCATTTATCATATCTACATATTCTTTCAGCATAGCTTTTCCCGTACCATACCCTAAATGGACGTCACTCACGGCTACGATATTGATTCCGTGACCTTCTATCGGCTTATCAAGGAAGACATCAATCTTATTGACCTGCGGATGACGGTAATTATAATAACCGTACAGAAGCAGACAGCAAGTCGCTCCCAACGCATAATAGAAACCGTGATTCAGTGACGGCACAAATATTCTCGTCACATCCGCTATCAACAAAGCAAAAATCATGTACAGTGTAAATACCAGCCATACCGAACCGATGTGAAACATGGATTTCGACAGGATGACAGGCATATCTATATGACGGGTCAGCATAGCTATCACCAACGAGAAAGCTACCAGCCAATAGATGACAGACAACAGAATCTTCATAGCCAGCGAGAAGCCGGAAAGCATCTGTAATGCACGGATAAAGATATAAACATTGCCACCTACATAGGCAAGCAGGAATATCAGGAAGAATATTCGCATAATCGTTATAAATTAAAATGGTTATCAAATATATTATCGCCCTTTTCCGTTGTCTGGTAGTGAGTGTCTGTATATCTTTGTGAGGAATAAAAAACAGGTATTATGTTACCGGATTTGTGTAAAGCATTCGACAAAACTTCTACCTATTGTTGACAGCTTGTTCCAATTGCCTCAAAGCCTTCTCCAGCGTAGCATGCGGACAGGCTACATTCAACCGCATAAACCCTTCACCTTCTTTGCCGAACGTCGTTCCTTCATTCAAAGCCAAGTGGGCATCTTCTACAAACAGGCGATTCAGTTCCTCCTGACTTAATCCCAGCTCACGACAATCCAAAAAGATAAGGTAGGATGCTTGCGGACGAATCATTCTGATGGCAGGAATCCGCTCTTTCAGATAACTTTCCGTGAAGTCAATATTTCCTTTGATATAGGCAATGACCTGATCCAGCCATTCAGTACCATGACTGTAGGCTGCTGCTACGCTGAGATAAGCGAATAAGTGTCCTTCGGAGAACTCGCTCGCTTCCATATATACCTGAAACTGATGACGAAGTTCGTCATTCTCAATAATTGCATACGAACTTGCCAGTCCGGGCATATTAAACGCTTTGCTCGGAGACATAAAGACAAGGGAGTTCATCCGTGCTTTCTCCGAAATCAAAGCAAAGGTAGGATGTTTGTAAGGAGGCAGGGTCAAGTCGGCATGAATCTCGTCAGAGATTACTAATGTACCGTTCTCATAGCAGATGTCGGCAATCTGCGACAGTTCTTCTTTGGTCCATACACGTCCGCCCGGATTATGGGGATTACTCAGGATAAGCAGTTTGCATCCTTGTACATCTTTGCGAAAACGGTCGAAATCAATATGATATTGCCCGTCTTTCAATACCAACGGACTGTAAACCACTTCACGTTCGTTCTTCTGCGTCACAAGAAAGAAAGGATGGTAGACAGGAGGCATGACCATCACCTTGTCTCCTTTCTCCGTGAAACAATGGATGGCAAATGCCAGTCCACGGACAATGCCGGGAGTAAACGTCAGCATTTCTTCACGAATCTCCCATCCATGCCGTTCTTTGAGCCAGTTAATAATGGATTCGGCCCATTCTTTGCAGGCAAATGTATAGCCCAGCACTTCGTGTTCCAGACGTTTCTTCAAGGCGTCGATTACAAAAGGGGCTGTGCGGAAATCCATATCAGCCACCCACATCGGAATCAAGTCATTACGCCCCCAACGACGCTCTACGGCATCCCATTTTACGGAGTCCGTACCGTTACGGTTTATTATTTCATCAAAATTATAGTTCATACTGCATGAGGTTTTTATGTTATGTGAGACAAAAGTAGTACATTTGTACTCAATTCAAAAAGGAATTTATGACGAAAGCTTTATTTTTTGATATAGACGGAACGCTGGTTAGTTTCGAAACACACCGTATCCCATCTTCTACCATTGAGGCATTGGAAGCCGCCCACGCAAAAGGGCTTAAAATATTTATCGCTACCGGACGCCCGAAAGCCATTATCAACAATCTTTCCGAATTGCAGGACCGGAACCTGATCGATGGATATATAACCATGAACGGAGCCTATTGTTTTGTCGGAGAAGAAGTAATTTACAAAAGTGCCATCCCGCAGGAAGAAGTAAAAGCAATGGCTGCTTTCTGCGAAAAGAAAGGAGTCCCCTGCATCTTCGTGGAGGAGCATAATATCTCTGTTTGCCAACCGAATGAGATGGTGAAGAAGATCTTTTATGACTTCCTGCATGTAAATGTCATCCCGACAGTTTCCTTTGAAGAAGCAAGCAATAAGGAAGTGATCCAGATGACTCCCTTCATCACGGAGGAAGAAGAAAAAGAAGTGCTTCCATCCATCCCGACTTGCGAAATAGGCCGCTGGTATCCGGCTTTTGCGGATGTCACAGCCAAAGGCGATACCAAACAGAAAGGCATTGATGAAATCATCCGGCACTTTGGTATCAAGTTGGAAGAAACGATGTCCTTCGGCGACGGAGGAAACGATATCAGCATGCTCCGCCACGCAGCTATCGGAGTCGCTATGGGGCAGGCCAAAGAGGATGTAAAAGCCGCAGCCGACTATGTGACAGCCCCCATTGATGAGGACGGCATCAGCAAGGCTATGAAACATTTCGGGATTATCTAATTCATTTATCCGGTCAACACATCTGCTTATCCGTCACTAACTTTATGAGCGTAGACACTAATAACGCAGCTTTTCAGGACGCCCTGAATCTTATTCAGTATACCCGCCAGTCGGTTTTTCTGACCGGAAAAGCGGGTACAGGTAAATCTACATTCCTACGTTATGTCTGCGAACATACCAAGAAGAAACATGTCGTTCTCGCACCTACCGGCATCGCAGCCATCAACGCCGGAGGAAGTACGATGCACAGTTTCTTCAAACTCCCCTTCTATCCGTTACTGCCGGACGATCCGAATTTAAGTCTCCAGAGAGGACGCATTCACGAGTTCTTCAAGTACACCAAACCGCACCGGAAATTACTGGAACAGATTGAACTGGTCATCATAGACGAAATCTCTATGGTACGGGCGGACCTCATTGATGCCATCGACCGCATCTTACGTGTATATTCGCATAACTTACGGGAACCTTTCGGCGGCAAACAGTTGTTATTGGTAGGCGATGTTTTCCAGCTGGAACCTGTCGTGAAGAATGACGAGCGGGAGATTCTGAACCGTGCCTATCCTACTCCATACTTCTTTTCGGCAAGAGTATTCAGCCAGATCGATCTGGTATCCATCGAACTCCAGAAAGTATACCGGCAGACTGATTCCGTCTTTGTCAGCGTTCTCGACCATATCCGTACCAACACCGCCGGAGCAGCCGACCTGCAACTGCTGAACACCCGATACGGAAGCCATATCGAAGAATCGGAAGCCGATATGTACATCACGCTTGCCACCCGAAGGGATACGGTTGACTCGATCAATGAGAAGAAACTGGCCGAGCTGGCAGGAGAACCGATCACCTTTGAAGGAAGCATTGAAGGGGATTTCCCCGAAAGCAGTCTGCCGACCTCACAGGAACTCGTTCTGAAACCGGGTGCTCAAATCATCTTTATCAAGAATGATTTCGACCGCCGGTGGGTAAACGGTACCATCGGAGTGATTGCCGGTATCGACGAGGAAGAAGAAACGATATACGTCATCACCGATGACGGCAAGGAATGCGATGTAAAACGGGAATCATGGCGTAACATCCGCTATCGCTACAACGAAAAGACGAAAGAGATTGAAGAGGAAGTACTAGGCAGCTTCACCCAATATCCCATCCGGCTGGCCTGGGCCATTACCGTCCACAAGAGTCAGGGGCTGACTTTCAGCAGAGTAGTGATTGACTTCACGGGAGGTGTATTTGCCGGCGGACAGGCGTATGTAGCACTCAGCCGTTGTACCTCACTGGATGGCATCCAGCTCAAAAAACCGATCAACCGGGCGGATATCTTTGTGCGTCCCGAAATCGTAAACTTTGCCGGACGGTTCAACGACCGGCAAGCCATCGACAAGGCTCTGAAACAGGCGCAGGCCGATGTTCAGTATGCCGCTGCCGCACGTGCTTTCGACAAAGGGGATATGGAGGAATGTCTGGAACAGTTTTTCCGTGCCATTCACTCCCGTTATGATATAGAGAAGCCTGTTCCCCGCCGATTAATCCGTCGGAAACTGGGGATTATCAATACCTTGCAGGAGCAGAACAAAAAGCTCAAAGAGCAAATGCGGGAACAGCAGGAACGTCTGCGGCAATATGCCCATGAATATCTGTTAATGGGAAATGAATGTATCACCCAAGCCCACGACGCCCGTGCCGCCATTGCCAATTATGACAAAGCGCTCAGCCTCGACCCTAATTATATAGACGCCTGGATACGAAAAGGAATCACCTTGTTCAACAGCAAAGAGTATTTTGATGCGGAAAACTGTTTCAATACCGCTGTCAGCCTTCATCCTGCAAACTTTAAAGCTGTGTACAACCGTGGAAAACTGCGTCTGAAAATCGATAATACAGAAGGGGCAATTGCAGACCTGGACAAGGCTACAAGTCTGAAACCCGAGCATGCCGGCGCACACGAGCTCTTCGGAGATGCCCTGTTAAGAGTGGGGAAAGAAGTGGAAGCCGCCATACAATGGAGAATTGCCGAAGAACTCAGAAAGAAAAAATCATAAATAAGTTGGTAGTGTATCAGAAGTCTTCTGATTGTGAAAGTTATTGAATATCATCTTACATCAAAAACTTTTTATTAACTTTGCCTTCGTATGTACGTCAAACTCTTAAAAGAAAAGCAAATGAAAAAAGGTTTGAAAATCGCAGCTATCGTCGTAGGGGTAATAATCATTCTGATGCTCCTCCTTCCTTTCGCCTTCCAAGGTAAGATAGCAGGTATTGTAAAAACAGAAGGCAACAAGATGCTCAATGCACAATTTGATTTCAAGAAACTCAACATTAGCCTGTTCCGCAACTTTCCGCAGGCTTCTGTTACTCTCGAAGATTTCTGGCTGAAAGGCGCGGGAGAATTCGCAAACGATACCCTTGTACAAGCCGGAGAGGTGACTGCCACCATCAATCTGTTCTCCCTTTTCGGAGACAGCGGTTATGACATTTCCAAAGTATTCATAGAAGATACCCGCCTGCACGCCATCGTCCTGCCGGACGGTCATGTCAACTGGGATATCATGAAGCCCGACACGACAGATACGCAGGAAACGCCTGCCACGGAAGAAGAGTCATCTCCTTTCAAAGTCAAGCTGCAACGTTTCGTCATCAAGAACATGAATTTGATTTATGACGACCAGCAAGGTAAAATGTATGCCGACATCCGTGATTTCAACGCCCTTTGTGCCGGTGACCTGGGCAGTGACCGCACTACGCTGAAACTGGAAGCGGAAACCAAATCACTGACTTACAAGATGAATGGCATTCCTTTCCTTGCAAACGCCAACATCTCCGCCAAAATGGACGTAGACGCCGATCTTGCCAACAACAAGTATACACTGAAAGACAATACCATTCGCCTCAACGCCATTCAGGCAGGTATCGACGGTTGGGTGGAACTGAAAGATCCCGCTATCGACATGGATCTCAAACTCAACACCAATGATGTAGGCTTCAAGGAAATACTTTCTTTGATTCCTGCCATTTACGCAACGGAATTCTCCAGTCTGAAAACAGACGGAACCGCTACTCTTGCCGCATCAGCCAAAGGTACGCTGCAAGGAGATACTGTCCCCGCATTCAACATCGATATGCAAGTCAAGAACGCTATGTTCCGCTATCCGGCATTGCCCGCAGGAGTCGATCAAATCAACATTAATGCCAACGTCCGGAATCCGGGAGGAAATATAGACCTGACCACCATCCAAATCAACCCGTTTAGCTTCCGTCTGGCAGGAAATCCTTTCAGTCTGACTGCGGACGTGAAAACACCGGTCAGCGACCCCGATTTCAAAGCTGAGGCAAAAGGTACGCTCGACCTGGGTATGATCAAACAGGTATATCCTTTGGGAGATATGGAACTGAACGGAACCATCAACGCCGATATGCAAATGTCAGGACGCCTTTCTTATATAGAGAAAGAACAGTACGACAACATGAAAGCCTCCGGAACCATCGGTCTGACCAATATGAAACTGAAAATGCAGGATATGCCGGATGTAGACATCAAGAAATCACTCTTCACCTTCACCCCGAAATATCTGCAACTGAGCGAAACGACGGTCAATATCGGTAAGAACGATATTACTGCCGACAGCCGTTTCGAGAACTATATCGGCTATGCTCTGAAAGGTACTACACTGAAAGGAACGCTGAACATTCATTCCAATTATTTCAATCTGAATGATTTCATGACAGCATCCGCAGACAGCGTGGCAACTACCGAAGCAGCTGCCACAGACTCCACGGCAATTGCCGGCGTGATAGAAGTTCCGCGCAATATCGACTTCCAGATGGACGCCAATCTGAAACAGGTGCTGTTTGACAAGATGACATTCAACAACATGAACGGTAAACTTGTTGTCAAAGACGGAAAGGTAGATATGAAGAATCTTTCTATGGGTACTATGGGCGGCAACGTGGTGATGAATGGATATTACTCTACCGCCAATGCGAAGAAACCGGAAATGAAAGCCGGATTCAAACTGTCGGATATCAGCTTCTCACAGGCATACAAAGAACTGGATATGGTTCAGCAACTGGCTCCTATCTTTGAGAACCTGAAAGGAAACTTCTCCGGCAGCATCAATGTGCTGACCGACCTGGACGCAGCCATGAGCCCGGTACTGGAAACGATGCAAGGAGACGGCAGCTTGTCTACCCGCGACCTCAGTCTGAGTGGTGTGAAAGCAATCGACCAGATAGCCGACGCCATCAGCCAGCCGAGTCTGAAAGAAATGAAAGTGAAAGATATGACACTGGATTTCACCATCAAAGACGGACGGGTGGAAACCAAACCGTTTGATATCAAAATGGGTGACTATAATCTGAATCTCTCCGGTAGCACAGGACTTGACCAGACCATCGACTACTCCGGCAAGATCAAGCTTCCGGCATCCACCGGCATTTCCAAGCTGATGACGCTCGATCTGAAGATCGGAGGTTCATTCACTTCCCCGAAAGTCAGTGTCGATACAAAGAGTATGGCCAATCAGGCACTTGAATCCGTAGCCGACGAAGCAATCAGCAAACTGGGAGAAAAGCTCGGACTGGATTCTGCCACGACTGCCAACAAAGATTCCATCAAACAGAAAGTGACGGAAAAAGCTACAGAGAAAGCACTTGATTTCTTAAAGAAGAAACTTAAATAAGAAAAGGAGAAGAGAGTATGCTTCTGAAACTGTACGATAAAAACAATAACCCGCAGGACTTGCAACGGGTAACCGACATCCTGAACGACGGCGGACTGATCATCTATCCTACGGATACGATGTACGCCATCGGATGCCACGGGCTGAAAGAACGTGCTATTGAACGGATTTGCCGGATCAAAGATATTGATCCGCGCAAAAACAACCTGTCTATCATCTGCTACGATCTAAGCAGTATCAGCGAGTATGCCAAAGTGGGTAATAATGAGTTCAAGCTCATGAAGCATAATCTCCCCGGCCCATTCACGTTTATCCTGAATGGCACCAACCGGCTGCCCAAAATCTTCCGTAACCGAAAAGAGGTGGGTATCCGTATGCCGGACAACAATATCATCCGTGAAATCGCCCGCTTACTGGATGCTCCTATTATGACCACCACACTGCCATATGATGAGCATGAAGATCTGGAATATATGACCGATCCCGAACTGATTGACGAAAAGTTCGGTGATATCGTGGATCTGGTAATCGACGGAGGAATAGGAGGCATAGAACCTTCTACAGTAGTGAAGTGCACAGAAGATGAACCGGAAATTGTCCGTCAGGGAAAAGGCTGGCTGGAAGGGATTTAATCCCGAAGACTATTAACTTAGAGAATATATAAATCAGGCACGGACTACACGGATTTCACGGTTTTAAAAGATTACATATCTAAAAAACGTGTTAATCCGTGAAATCCGTGCCTGAATATTTCTTACTTAATCAATGATTCCGGATCCAGATGACCTGCTTCGATATCCTTGAAGTAACGGTAAGTACCTACTTTCAACTCTTCCGTAGCAGCATCGTCACAAACGATAATACCCTTTTCGTGCATCTGCAAAGCACTGATAGTCCACATCTGAGTGATAGAACCTTCTACTGCATGATATAATGCGCGGGCCTTATTGTGACCATTTACGATAATCATCACTTCTTTAGCAGAAAGCACAGTGCCTACACCAACAGTCAGAGCTGTCTTCGGAACTTTGTTAATATCGTTGTCAAAGAAACGGGAGTTCGCAATGATTGTATCCGTAGTCAGCGTTTTCTGACGGGTACGGGAAGTCAGTGAAGAACCCGGTTCGTTGAATGCGATGTGTCCGTCTGGACCAATGCCACCCATGAAAAGATCGATGCCACCATAAGACTTAATCTTTTCCTCGTAGCGTGCACATTCTGCATCCAGGTCGGGAGCATTACCGTTCAGGATATTCGTATTTTCCTTTTTGATATCGATATGGCTGAAGAAGTTATTCCACATAAAAGAGTAATAGCTTTCCGGATGTTCTTTCGGCAAGCCTACATATTCATCCATATTAAATGTTACGACGTTCTGGAAAGAAACGATTCCTTTCTTATTTAAATCGATCAAAGCTTTATACATACCCAGAGGTGAAGATCCCGTAGGACAGCCCAATACAAAAGGTTTTTCCGGAGTTGGGTTGGCAGCTTTTATTTTTGCGGCAACGTAATGTGCAGCCCACTGAGATACGGACTGATAGTCCGGCTGAATAATAAGTCTCATAAGTCGATTGTTTTATAGGTTAGTAAATAATTGTTCATTCTTTATTTAGCGGTCTTTTTTCAAGCGGTCCGCCATCGCACGTGCCAGGTTCTCACACTGGGTATAAGTAATATCCTGCATCGCCTGTTTCATCTCTACCGGATCGCCTACCAGTTCGAACTTACTCTTTTCCGCAAATTCAGCCATACGCTTCACAGCAGCTCCTGCCCAGGTGAAGGAACCGAAGTATCCCAAATAACGTCCTTTGAGTTCGCGAACCAGAATCTTAGACAATAACGATTCCACTTCCGGGAATATCTGATTACTGTATGTCGGAGAACCGACAATCAATCCTTTATAACGGAAAATATCTGCAAGGATATAAGAAGGATGACTCTTCGTCACATTGTGCATCACAATATTCCTGATTCCCTGTGCTGAGAGTTCCGCAGCAATAGCTTCCGCCATCTGTTCCGTATTTCCATACATACTGCCATATACGATAACCACACCTTCGTCCGCATCATAACGGCTCAGACGGTCGTAGATACCGATCACCCTGGAAATATTCTCTGTCCATACCGGTCCGTGTGTAGAGCAAATGGTAGTGATAGGCAGTCCTCCCAATTTTTGCAGGGCTTTCTGTACCGGACTACCGTATTTGCCAACGATATTGGAGTAGTAACGCACCATTTCACCCCAGTACTTATCTACATTGATACGGGTATCCAGAAATCCTCCGTCTACAGTGCCAAAGCATCCGAATCCGTCACCTGAGAAAAGGATTCCGTCCGTTTCATCAAATGTCATCATCGTTTCGGGCCAGTGCACCATCGGAGTCATATAGAAACGAAGCATATGCTTGCCTAATGCAAGGAAGTCTCCGTCTTTCACCAGATATTGCTCGCCGGTAACACCGTAGAATCCTTCAATCATGCCGAAGGTTTGCTTATTGCCGACAATAATAATATCCGGATAGTGCTGTTTAATCAATCGGATGGAGCCCGAATGATCCGGTTCCATGTGATTTATAATCAAATAGTTAATAGGACGTTCGCCGATTACTTGCTTGATCTTGCGCAAGTAGACTTCAAAATAACAGATATCTACAGTATCCACCAACGCCACCATTTCATCATCAATCAAATAAGAGTTATACGAAACTCCATAGGGCAACGGCCATAACGCCTCAAAACGGTGTTTATTACGGTCATTTACTCCCACATAGTGGACATTTCCTTTAATTCTTGTTTTCTGTTCCATTCTTCAACTTTAATTAATTTCTGCTCACCAGCTATGATCCTCTGAGGACAGAGATTTATTCTGTGGTGAAGTTATCTTCCGCAAAAATAACTCTTTTTTCTGAATCCCTGTACTTCTTACCTTGATAAGCTCCCCTTTCTTTCATTCTTTTTTGCAAACGAGTTACAAATTCATAATTCTTCAGTCCCCAGTCCGGAGCAATCAGCAATTCTTTGGGAGACTGCGAAACAAAACGTTCCAGTACCAAATCCGGACGGAGATGCTCTACATAGTCAATCACCAGGTCAATATATTCGTCCACTTCCGTAAACAGATGAAAACCTTCCGGATTCTCTTCGTATTCATGCGTCATGCGAGTACCACGAATCAACTGTAACTGATGAATTTTGAGTGTGGACAAAGGAAGCGCGGAAAGGATTCCTGCCTGCTCTACCATTGTATCATGTGTCTCTCCCGGAAGACCGAGGATGACGTGCCCGCCCGTCAGTATGCCACAGGCGGCGGTACGCTGAACAGCCTCTACCGTATCCGCATACGTATGTCCACGATTGATACGCCGCAATGTCTCATCACTGGCACTCTCAATGCCATATTCCACCATCAGGAATGTATGGCGATTCAGTTCTTCCAGATACTGGAGCAGTTCTTCCGGCATACAATCCGGACGCGTACCGATCACCAATCCTACTACCCCGTCTACCTGCAACGCCTCTTCATATTTACGTTTCAGTCCTTCCAGTTCTGCATAAGTATTGGTATATGCCTGGAAATACGCCAGATATTTCATCTCCGGATATTTATGGGCAAAGAAACATTTCCCCTCCTCCAGTTGGGTAGCAATCGACTTTTCCGTCCGGCAATAGTCCGGGTTGAAAGTCTGGTTATTGCAATACGTACACCCGCCCCATCCCTTCGTCCCATCCCGATTAGGACAAGTAAAACCGGCATTTAATGATATTTTCTGCACTTTGTAAGGAAAATGTTTTCGCAGAAAGGTTGGGAAATCATTATATTGTATTTGATAAGACATATCTATTTAATTCATTTGTTATTTGTGTGGCAAACATAAGAAAAAACAGCGAGTTACGGAAAGATGCCCCAAAATATCTTCAATATATTAAAAAAAACATAAAGTGCATAAGATAAATTAATATTTATTGCGAAAGCAGAAACTATTTAGTTAGTTTTGTGTGATTTTAAGCATTGACGGGAGGATACTTGTGAAAGTCTTGTGCAATTATTCCCCAATTATGATTTCATCTCACCATACCCCATGCGACTCTCGTCAATAAACTATCCTCTTTATGTTCTAAAAACAGAATATAAAGAGGATTTTTAGCATAAGCAGGCAGACAAGACAGCGAAAGGGAGGAAAAAATAGGCAAACTTTCGTATTATCCGTTCAATGTAGCGTCCGAGCTTCTTGTTTTCCATCCTTTTACTTATTTTTGTTCTAACAAAAAACACCGATATTATGAAACGCGCCCGGCTCCTTCTTATTTCTCTTTTTAACTTTTACATATTAGTGGCCCAGCCTACCTATCAGATCAAGCATTATTCCGTCAATGACGGAATGTCTCAAGGAATAGTACAGACGATCATACAAGACAAAAAAGGATTTCTATGGTTCGGCACCTGGAACGGGCTGAATAAATTCGACGGATATACATTCAAAAACTATAAGACATCTTACAAAGACGGCTATATTCTGAATACCAACCGGATCAGTCAGATAGCGGAAACGAAATATGGGGATATCTGGTGCCAAGCCTATGACGGACGGGTGTATATGTTCGACAATCAGACAGAGAAGTTCATCGACATTTTAGGTTCAGTAGCAGAAACGATGATAACGAATAATTATGCCGACCATATTTATACCCTTTCCAAAGGAATCTCATGGATCACCTTTCAAAACGAATGTGCCGCCATCCGCATAGATGACCAACTTTGCAAACAGGGGAAAGGAATCACTCTATACAGCTCCTTCAAACAAAACTTGAAGGGAGACAAGATATATACCGTTTTCGAAGATTCCGAAGGAGATGAATGGATACTGACCAACAAAGGAATTTCTATCATAGGAAAGAAGCAGGTAGACAGCGATTTCCCGTTCCAATATATTAAAGAAGCGGATGGAATTATTTATCTGGTTTCCCAATCGGACAAATTGGCCTCTTACAACTTTAAGACCAGACAATTCAAATTCATAGAGATTCCTTATCATGTTTCGATGATTAACGAAGTCAAGAAGTTTGACTCCAATACACTTTTGCTGGCTACAGATAACGGACTGATTATTTATAAGATAAAAGAAAAAGAATTCCAGTTGATTGATATACGCACATCAACGCAACCTTCCAACGTCGTACAGTCAGTTTATCAAGACCATTACAAGGAACTATGGATATTCCCCCAAACGACAGGAGTGATCCGTTATAATCCATCCACCAAGGAAATGCAGCATTTATTCACACCGGCCGACGAAGTGATCAGATATGAACGGAAAAATAAGAATGTGATCTTTGAAGACCGGCAACACACGTTATGGGTTCTCCCCCCGGAAGGGAATCTGTCTTATTATGACCGTGAAAACAAAGAACTGAAACCCATGCTGAAGGACAGCAACAATCCGAAGTCTGTTTTCAGTCCGCTCGTCCGCTTTTACACACTGGACAATCAGGGTAACTGCTGGCTGACCAGTACACGTGGCATTTACAAATTGTCCTTCTTTCCACATACCTATAATCTGGTGCATATTGACAATGGATTCGAGACCCGCGCTTTTTTATGCGACAATGAAAAGAGGCTGTGGGTTTCTTCGAAGGCACAGATGATCAGAGTGTACCAACCGGACGGACAGTTGGAAGGCTATCTGACGCCACAAGGAAAAATAAGCAAAGATAAACAGAGTTTTACAAGCGTATATTGCTTTCTTGAAGACCATGAAGGCAATATCTGGATAGGAACAAAGGAAAACGGCATTTATCTGTTAAAGAAAAAGTCGCCGGATTCCTATTCCGTACAACAATTCACTCATCAACCGAATATGCCATACAGCTTGAGTGGCAACAGTGTATATTCCATTTTTCAAGATAGCCATAAACGTATCTGGATAGGCTGCTATGGCGGAGGAATCAATTTGCTAACCTACAATAAGGACGGTAAGACAGAATTTATACACAGCGATAATGAGTTGAAGAATTACCCGACCGGCTACGCTTCGAAAGTCCGCCACATATCCGAAGCGCCGGGCGGTGTGCTGTTAATAGGAACCACCAACGGATTACTGACTTTCTCCAATCAATTTGAGAGACCGGAAGAAATCAAGTTTTATCGTAATTGTTGCGAGTCAGGAATAAGTACCAGCCTGAGCGGAAATGATGTGATGCATACGTACACCGACAAGCAAAAACGAACCTATATAGCCAGCTTTACGGGAGGCATCAGCCAAATCGTATCCAAGAACCTGCTCAGCAACAAGATTGAGTTCAAGACATATACAACGGATGACGGACTGGCTTCGGACTTGGTACAAGCCATGCAGGAAGATCAACAAGGCAACTTATGGATTCTTTCGGAAAATGCTATATCCAAATTCGACGCTCAAAGAGAGACTTTCGAGAATTACGGGCTTAACTCTCTGCACCAGGAATTTAGCTTCTCAGAAGCGGCACCGGTGATCAACGCTCGCAATCAAATCGTATTCGGTACAGACAAGGGATTCATTGAGATTTCTTCCAAAGAGATGCAGAAAAGTTCCTATGTCCCTCCCATTGCCTTTACCGGTTTGAAAGTGCAGGGACAATCTTCTGTCATCGCCATTGACGATCTGGAAGAATTACGCCTCACCCCCTCTCAGCGTAATGTTACTTTCCTGTTTGCGGCACTCGATTATGTCGATTCCAAAGAAATCCGTTACGCATACCGACTGAAAGGACTGGAAGAAGAGTGGCACGACGGCGACAAGAACCGTTCTGCCAGCTACATCAACTTGCCGAACGGCAAATATAAACTGCAAATCAAATCCACCAACAGCGACGGCGTATGGATGGACAATATCCGCACTTTATCCATCAACGTACTGCCCACTTTCTGGGAGACGGGCTGGGCATGGCTGCTCTACGTTATTCTCTTCGTTCTCTTTACGGGTAGTATCGTATATGTACTTTTTTATATTTATCGGTTGCGCCACCAAGTGGATATCGAGCAACAACTATCCAATATCAAGCTCCGTTTCTTTACTGACATATCTCATGAACTCCGGACACCGCTGACTCTGATCAGCAGCCCGGTCAATGAAGTTCTGGAAAATGAAGACTTATCCGCCACAGCCCGTGAGCACTTGACTGTGGTACAAAAGAATGCCGAACGTATGCTACGTCTCATGAATCAGATTCTGGACTTCCGTAAGATACAGAATCAGAAGATGAAAGTACTGGTGGAGAAGACAGACCTGATTCCACTTCTTGAAAAAGTAATGATCAACTTCCGATTGATTGCAGAAGAAAAGAAGATTAATTTCCGGTTGGAAAGCGAACTTAAATCAATATATGCATGGATAGACCGCGATAAGTTTGAAAAGATATTCTTTAATCTGATATCCAACGCATTCAAATATACACCGGCTGAGAAGGCGATTACAATAGAAGTGACAAAACAGACAGATAAAGTGACAATCTCTGTGGTGGATGAAGGCATCGGAATTGAACCGACTAAACTGCGTACTTTGTTCCAGCGCTTCGAAACACTGGCACAGCAGAATATGCTCCAACCGTCTTCCGGCATCGGCCTGTCATTGGTAAAAGAAATGGTCGACATGCATCACGGTACAATCAAAGTAACGAGCGAACCAGAAGCAGGAAGCCGTTTCATGGTAACTCTGCCTCTTCAAAAAGAAGTCTTCGAACAAGACAGTCAGGTGGAATTTATTCTGAATGACAGTCAAAGTCCGACTACCCATCCGGACAGCAGCCTCCAGACTGAGAAAAGACCAGAAGCGGAAGACAAAGAAGATATGGAGAATAATGCGGCTCCGGATACGTTTACTATATTGGTGGTTGAGGACAATGAAGAACTGAAAGCTTTCTTAAAAAACATCTTGTCTGAGAATTATACTGTTATCACCGCTCCGAACGGAAAAGAAGGATTGCAACACGCAGTTGATAATATCCCCGATCTTATCATCAGTGACGTAATGATGCCGGTTATGGACGGCTTGGAGATGATTCGGAAAATCAAAGAAAACAATAACATCTGTCACATTCCCATTATTGTATTATCGGCAAAAGCCTCTTTGGATGACAGGATTGCCGGACTGGAGCAAGGTATAGATGACTATATCACAAAACCTTTCAGCGCCACATATCTGAAAACACGTATCGCTTCACTGCTCCGCCAACGCAAATCCTTGCAGGAAATCTATATGGCCAAACTGACGGAAGGGAAAGAAATAGCTGTCGCAGAAGCTCTTACCCCGTCGCAACCGCAGATTACTCCCTACGACGAGCAATTCATGCAAAAGGTAATGGAGTTCATAGAAGAACAGATGGATAATGCCGAACTGACCATCGACGAATTTGCAGAGCATCTGATGCTCAGCCGCACCATCTTCTATCGGAAACTGAAGTCCATCATCGGACTGACTCCTGTAGACTTCATACGTGAAGTACGCATCAAACGTGCAGCACAGCTAATAGACAGCGGGGAATATAATTTCTCACAAGTAGCCTATATGACCGGTTTCAATGACCCGAAGTATTTCAGTAAATGCTTCAAGAAGGTAGTAGGTATCACGCCTTCCGAATATAAAGAGAAGAATAAATAAAAAAAGAAGCCGACCGTACGCATTCATTAATCACCATAACCGGCTATTTTCTTTCGTAGCACCTAGGTCAGACAATTGTAGCACCCAGGTCAGATAACTGAAGCACCTAGGTAACACATTCGTCTCACCTAGGTGCAACGAAAGAAAAACGACTAAAGACATAAAAGATTTTGGCTAGCAGGATACTTATTTATCCCTATGTTCCAATAAGTTAGCGACAGTTCCGAATCTGTTAATTCCGCTGATTTTCCGGAAAGCAGCATTTTTCCGGAATCCTTTTTATATTCTTTCCCGTTAATAATAATGCCTGTAGCATTTTTTATCTGTATGCCCGGAGCCTCGGGATCCTCCACTTTGATATTCTCCATATTCACCTGAGAAGCCTGATTGATTACAATACCTTTCTTGGCATTAGTTACAGTCATGTTCTTGATAAAGATATTCTTAAGAGGCATTTCCGGCAGCCCGTTGAAATATACTGCCCGTCCCGCACCTCTACAAAGAACATTTGAAATATAAATGTTCCTGAAAACAGGAGTTTCCTCATTCACATCCGGTATCGGAGTTTCCGGAAAGTCATTGACAGCATAATACAAATCCATCGTCAGAGCATCATTGGGAATATCAATCATGTTGATATTATCTATGAAAATGTTCTCCACTACGCCACCACGTCCGCGGGTACTCTTAAACCGCAAACCGACATCTGTGCCCACGAAAGAACAGCCCGATACGTATACATTCCGGACACCACCGGACATTTCGCTGCCGATTACAAATCCGCCATGCCCATGCAAAACCGTATTATTCTTAATAATCACATTCTCACAAGATTCTCCCCGCCTGCGTCCATCCTCATCTTTACCCGATTTCAGACAGATAGCATCATCCCCCGCATCAAAAAAACAATTAGTGACCAGTACGTTTTTACACGACTCCACATCCAGCGCATCGCCATTTTGCGAATACCAAGGATTGAACACCTTCACATCATTCAAAATCAAAGATTCGCAGGACAAAGGATGGATACACCAGCCCGGTGAGTTCTTGAAAGTCACCCCTTCCAGCAGAATCCGTTTGCTCTTTACTATACTCAGCATGACAGGGCGCAACCAGCTTTTCATGTAAGTCCACTCTTCATCGGTTATTTCTTTCTGCCCGTTATTTTGTCCGGTCATAAGTACAGAAGCTTTCAAAGCACCCGCATCAGGATACCATACTTTTCCGTTCTCATCCACTTTACCACCCGAACTCACCAGATTTTTCCATTGCCGTTCCGTCATCTTGTCTTTCTTGACCGGACGCCATCTATCTCCTGCCCCATCGAAAACACCATTGCCGGTGATGGCTATATTTTCAGCATTCATTGCCGAAATCGGCGATTGGCAGCGCTTAGTGTCCAGCCCTTCGAAAGAAGTGTCGATAATGGGATATAGAGATGTATCGCTGCTAAATACAATGAGAGCATTCTTCTCGGCATATAGATTAACGTTACTCAAAAGTACGACGGGCCCCGTCAACCATAATCCTTCGGGTATGATAACTTTCCCCCCTCCTTTGGAGCTTACCGCCTTGATTGCATTGTTTATCGCCTCTGTGTTCAAGGTCACACCATCGCTGAGTGCGCCGAAATCACGGATATTAACCTCATAATCGGGAAAGGAAGGTTGGCTCACTTCAGGCATTGAAAACGGAAGATTCCTGTATACGTCTCCCTGTTCTTTTGTTCCACTTTCCGGATTTGAATAAACCTGATATGATATAAATATCATAACGCCTGTCAGCACAACTCTCAAATCCTTTTTCAAAATTCCATTCATCTCTTTTTAATTTATTTTATCGGGTTCCTATTGATAACTACTTACAGAAATATCCATATCTTCATTGATATGTTTTTCCCATTTCACAAGCAAAAGTAATGGAAGTCTACTCCCCCTAAGTTCAATTATTGACAGATTAGGAGTAAAAAATAGTCATTTACCTGTTCGTCTATTAAAATTGTACTCAAACAAAGTATATCTCCGGAAAATAATTCATAAAAAAGCCATAGTAGAAAAGTATTATAAAATTCTTCCTTACTATGGCCCTTAATCTAATCCTGAAAACAGTTTTAATCTATGGTCAGAGTTTCATCATCTTGCCAATCTATAGTTCCGGCAGCACCATTTTGGTCTGTCCAGCCTTTGGTCTGTCCGAGCCAGGAGTTATTGTCCAAAATATCTTTTGACAGACCCATTATATAATAATTAGATCGCCATCCGATCTTAATCCATTCATTGCTGTTGTTCTTATCAGGTTGCACATTGGGCTCCCCGTACTGGAAATTAGACTCCCAAAAATCAGCCACTTCTTTAAGTTGCTTCTGGAAATCGGCAGATTCAGGGTCTGCAAATATATTCTTACGCAGTTCCGACAACACATCTTTACTGCCTGGAGTATATCCATCTTTTACATCCACATATTTAGCTGTACGATATCTTTCGGTCAACGGAGTTACTCCCAGGAATGAACAGGTATTAGTGGTACTCAACTGCATAGCTTCTCCCCGTCCTCCATCATAAAGCATCCAACGCCAAATATCCCAATATCTTTTGCCTTCATATGCCAGTTCGACCTGGCGTTCACGCAAACAGGCAGCCAACGCCGATGCCCGGTCAAACACATAAGTATCCAAACCGTAATTATTAGTGGAAGGAATCCCAACCCGCGCACGCAATTTCCCGATTGCCTGTTTACATAAATCAATCTGATTGGTTGCCGCATAACACTCGGCAAGATTCAATTGCAATTCCGCATAACGGAAATCATAGATATGCACTCCCGAAGCTTCGTAGTTGTTGGCAGAAGCAGTATTGAGTCCACTCATCTTACGTACGAATACCGGACTGGTTATATTTACTCCTTCACTATAGGCAAAGCCGCTGGTAGTTGACTCCGAAGTTCGCCAACGATAAGCCCAGACCGTATCATTGGTGACATCTTTATGTCCCCACTTCAAACCATTAAAGGCAAATGTCTGGTAGAAACGCGGATCACGGTTTTCCATAAAGCGCAAACTACCTTCGGTAACCTGATGAGCGGCATCAGGAAGTGTACCGTCAGCCATAGGGAATACATCGATCAACTCAATAGGAGCACCTTTTCCACCGCTTCCTCCTTGAGAACTCAAACGGATATTCTTCTCCCAGCGATTATTCTTGTAACCTAATGACGAGTTGCTTTCCTTAGCCAATAGTCGGACAACTAATGTTTCTCTGTTAGAATGTTCATTATCGTCATCCGCCAATATTTTACTCCAGCTTGCAGCATCCGTCACACCGTCCAATCCACTGGCAGTAATACCGGAAATAGCGTTCTGAGTAGCTTCCAGGGCTTTTTGCCAACGAAGGTTGCCCGGATCATTCCAATTCTTATTAAAGATGGGGCTGGCATAGAATAATAACACACGGCTCTTGTATGCCAATGCTCCGCCACGTGTGAGACGTCCGTAATCGTTTGTTCCCCATTCATCCGGCAGCAAAGCGGCCGCATCGGTCAAGTCTTTCACAATCTGTTCCACACATTGGGTCACAGAGGCTCTTGGCAGTCCTGCATCGGTCACCTCAGCATTCAGCACTGTTGTCACAATAGGTACGCAACCATACATACGAACCAAATCAAACAACTGCATGGCACGTAGAAAGAGGGCCTGCCCTTTTGCCTTATCTTTGGTATCCTGCGAAACCGAGGAAGCATCAATGTCACGAAGCAGAATATTGCAGTTACGTATACGCGTATAAGCATTGTTTGTAACACTTGAACCTAGTGCCTTGCCGAAATAACCGGCAAACAACGGGTCGTAACTTTTACCGCTGGATGCATCTGTCTGTGTTTTTATATCATCAATGGTCGAATATTGCGTACTCGGGTCAATCCGGCTGGTAGACGTGATTCCCCACATCTCATCCGTGAATTCGTTAAAATCCTGCGCATAAGAAGTATACAATCCCAAATACTGAGACGTCGGAGATGTATAGTTTTCAAAACTAGTCTGATATAATCCGGCCAGATACCAGGTGATTTTCGTTTCAGAATTAAAATCATCATAAGCTCCGTAATTATTCATATCCAAAAATGAATCACTGCAACCGGACATAAACATACCGAGGGCTAAAGTTCCTGTATATAAAAAGTTTTTCTTTTTCATCGTTGACACAATTATTAAAATGTAACATTAACACCTAATGACCAAGTTCTTAAAGTAGGATAATCTGTAGAAGAAGCATCATACATATTACGGTAATGGTTAGGGTACGGATTGTACAAATCCCACAAATTATTACCGGTCAGATTCAGACGGACAGCCGACATTTTCAACGGAGCAATCCACTTTTTAGGAAGTGTATAGCTGACAGACAGATTACGTATGTAACAACGGAAGGTACTAATCATCCAGAAATCAGAGTTGGCGATAGCCGAACTGGAAATCAGAGATTCTGTTCCCAAGTTAGGGTATTTACCATTCGGATTGTACATTTCGTCAAACATATCTCCCCAGAAAGAATCCGGCGCCCATATCATTGTACTCTTATTACCACCCATAGAAGCACGGTCTATAAAGCGTACTCCACCCCATGAAGTAGCGATATTGGCACTGATAGCAAGTCCTTTCCAGCTGGCACCCAGTCTTGTCGATACATTATAAGTCTTATTCTTTTCACATAACTTTCCATAATCCTGTTCCAATACAATCTGTCCGTTGGGACCTTGTTGAACTCCATTGACCATTTCGCCCCCTAAATCCTGGTAAGCCAGCATACCCGGACGCAAATCGTCTTTACTTGTCTTATCCAGATATTTAGTTTGTCCGCCTTCGGGAGTATATGATTCCAGATAAGACCAATACCTGTTAATATCATCCTGCGTACGCAAAATTCCGTCACCATTCGAGGTTCCTTTCCATACCTTGAATCCCCATACCGGCAGATAAGTAGACATTCCTTCCTCCCAGCTTGAGCTGGACGGATATTTGTTATAGCGCAAACCCGGCACCCACTCTTTCACTCTACTACCGTTCAGACCGAAATCCATACCGATATTATAGTTCACCTGTCCTACCTTGTCACGCCATGTCAAAGACAACTCGCCGCCATATGTATCAACACGGCCAAAATTTTCTTCAGCATACGAACCACCGGCATACACGGGAATTCCCGGTTGGCTAGCCATAAACTGATTCAAGATGTTATCATTGATATCATAGTAGAAATCGAATACCGCACTTAAACGACCATCAAAAAAACGAGTATCAAAACCAAGATTAAACTTGTCGGAAACATCCCATTTCACATTACGGTTCGGAGATGACTGCGGGATCAGACTGGTACCTGGTTTTCCGCTTTCGGCACCGAACTGCATTCCTTTCAAGTCCATCTTGTACTGTTCTTTCCATTTCCACATTTTGATGTTGTCACGTCCCGTACGTCCCCAGGATGCACGTACCTTCAAAAATTCAAACCAAGGAAGCGAGCGTTTGAACCATGATTCTTCAGACATGATCCATCCTGCAGAGATACCGGGAAAGAATCCCCAGTAATTCTCCGGAGCAAATTTAGTCGAAGCGTCCGAACGGAAAATAAACTGTAGCATATAGCGGTCAGCATAAGAATATGCCACACGTCCCAAGTAAGAAAGCGAGCCCGATTCACCTTTAAGTGTCACTGTATTGTCGGAAGCCAGAGCTGACTTGCCGTCCGGCCCGACGATGGAGGGACCACCGACTCCCAGATAAGTATCAGAAATGTCATGAGCCAGATCGGCATATTCAATATCACGAGAATCATAGAATGATTCATAACGCTCGATGGAAGCCATAGCCGAAATGCTATGTTGGCCAAACGTACGGTCATAGTTTACGTAAAAGTTCATCTGACGTCTTTCCGCCTGTTTATCTTTAAATGATAATGTACTGTTTTTATCAAAGATAGCCGTTTTAAAGGAACTGCTCGGGATGGTATAAACCAAATGCTGATCGGCAGGCATTCTGCCGCCTACATACGCCAGTTCATAAGGGAAACTAGCCTGCTCGGTTGCTTCACTTGAGTGCGAAGACGAATAAGTGGCACGGAGTGACAAACCTTTCACAAAAGGAACTTCGTAGGTCAATGAGATATCAGCATTCCAGCTGTTGCTTCTGTTCTTACTGAACGAACCACTATTATTCAACGCAAAATAATTCCAGGAAGTGACATAATCTCTATTAAAACTCGGACTACTATATGTATTCTCTATAGGTCCCAACCAATATTCCTGATCTTGCCCGTTCTCATCCGGTAAAGTCACACTCCAAGGCATATGGTTGGGCATATGATGCAAAGCACTATAGTCTGATTTTTCCGTACTTCCACTCATCCCGTACAGTTTAAAGCGAGCCCCTTTTGTATAGATCTGATCGGATTTACCCTCATTACCGGCAACCGTGGCTGATAATTTAATATCATTCGTCAAACGCACATCAACACCGGCACGGTAAGTATAACGCTTATAGCTTTGATCACCCAAATTAGCTCCCTGGTCAAAATAAGTAGCTCCGGCATAATATGTAGCACGTTCACTTCCACCGGTAACATTCAGTGTATGTGTCTGTTGGAAAGCCGATTTCCAACCTGCTTTATCCAGCCAATCATAATTCAGGTTATCCATCTCAGCCAATTCCATATCACTATACAACACGTCGAGGTCATCATAACCACTCGCTTTATTGGAACCTATCGCCAAAGCATTATAGAAACGTCCATAAGCAGAACCTTTCAGCACCTTGGAATGACTAACGGCATCATTCACGGCAAATTTACCTGAATAGGAAATAACAGGTACTCCTTTTTTCCCTCTTTTGGTCTTTACAAGAATTGCACCATTGGCAGCACGAGAACCGTAAATCGCTGCGCTGGCATCACGTAACACAGTTATACTTTCTACTTCCGAAGGGTCCAGCATATTAAACTGCTCCATACTCGGCTGTCCATTCGTTCCTAACTGAATGACATCATCAATAATAATCAAAGGGGTGGAATTACCGCCATCCTTGGATATGCCGGTGAAAGTCCGGTTCTGACGGATATAAACCTCATTGGCATTCGTACCCGGACGGCTGGAGCCTAACTGTACATTCAAGCCATTCACCATTCCCTGCAAGGCTTCCGAAAGATTGGATACCGGAAGATCTTCCAGTTCTTCAGCAGAAATAGTCGATACGGAACCGGTAATGTTTTTCTGTTTCATACTACCGTAACCTACTACGACTACTTCATCAAGTTTCTGGTTATCTTCCTGAAGAATGACTTTCAAAGTATCGCCTTTCGGCAGGATTACTTGTTTCAGATATCCGATATAAGATATTACCACCTTTTTCCCATCCGGCACATTCAGCGAAAAGTGACCGTCAATATCAGTAATAGTACCTGTCGTAGCATCCTGTAACCGTATAGTAGCTCCGATAATCGGCTGGCCACTTTCGTCCACTATCTGTCCTGTAACCTTTCGGGTCTGTGCATTGGCTGACAGCGCAAATGCTACGAAACACAATAGCACGCCTACCTTTTTAATGAATGAAGATCTCTTGAACTTCATAAATACAATGTGTTTATTCATATTATATATATTATTTAATGCGCGGTTCATCGTCTCCATTTTGAAGCACCTACGCTGGAACAACCTGTGAATAACTCGTTCAATTTAAAATTGTTAGTCCCCGGAGCAGTGAACAGAGTGGCAGTTGACATTTTAGAATCACTCAGTCCGAGGCTTCCTTTGCTTGAGGTACGATCATTAGCCTGAAAACTATTAACCGAACTGAAAGGATATACGCCGGTATAATCATCCTGTCCTCCGGACCCCAGTTCATTAAATTTCGGAAGTTTTCCGTCTATTTTCATGGAACCGCCAAATACACAATTTTCAATCTTGACAGCAATACTCGGATCTACCCGGAATAAGAAGGAGTTTTCCATCGGCGCATAACAGAATGTAGTATTTGTAATCGAAATACTCTTTCCGCTGCTACTATTCCGCAAATCTGCAATACCGCAAATATTAGTGATAGTACACTCATCAAAAGAGACATCATTGATGTAATTTCCATTTTTGCCATCAGTCGAAACTATACCCTGATTACCGATTGCGTTAATGGTACATTCTTTGAAAGCAATAGCTCCTACATTTCCTGTAGCCTTTTTTGAACGGACAATAGAACGGAAATTCTCAATATAGCAATTAGTGAAATCAATCGTGTTAATCAGAAAAACATCGGACTCCGGACAAATCACTTGTTTACCACTCAAACTGTTATCAGCAACCTCACTTAATGATTTGGAAGCCCTAAGATTGATGCGTTTAAAAGTAACCTTGTCTACAACTCCGCCTTCTACTATACGGAAAGCGTTATCAAAACTAAATGTCGGATAATCTTCCAACGTTTGCGGAGTAACAAAATGAACTGAATGTGCAAACTCAATAACAGTTTCTCCACTATTCAACACGTACGTCTTACCTGCCGGAAGCACAAAGGTTGTACCTTCTGCCAGAGAGTTCCAGTCAAGTTTATTAAAATAATCAGGATCAAATGCTTCGTTACGCAAATCTATCCGGTTTGCCGTCCCATAATCTTCATCCAGATTTTCGGTTACAGTTGTCTTTACTTCTATGCGTGCCTGATAAGTATCCGAACTCTGTTCATCACCCGAATAAAAACTAACACGATAAGAAGTCTCCGGAGTTAAATCATCTATAATTTTGGAGCCGGCCAGATATTCTTCGGAAGAAACGTTATAAACCTTTATATCTTGAGAATTAACAGTCTCCAGCCCCATCGGAACAGCAGTCAGAGCTGTAATCACAACAGTATCATTAGGCATCCACGAAATAAGAGCCTGTGTATCTATAGTACGAGCTTCTCCTAACTCTATCGACAAAGGGCGGTAAAGAACACCCGTCACCTCTGTTTCCCAATAACCGGACAGCCTTCCGTTACCTTCACATTTCACCTTAAACTTGTAGTTTTCTTCCCAGTCTAAATCTATCACACAGGAAGAACGGTCACCCGGCACGGTCTCCGTCTTATAAAGTTCTTCCCCTTTATCCACCACCTTATACACCTCAACGATATATTCGGTCGCTCCTTCTACGCTTTTCCAACTAAGATATGCCTTGTTTTGCACTATCTCCATAGCAGTAACCGGTCGTAACAATACTTTTGAGCCGGCATCATCATCGTCCGAACAGCTTGTCATCAGTCCTGAAAAACAACTTAACAGGCACCCTACTGTCATTAATTTCAATAAATTCATAGCATTCTATTTTAATATTAACACTGATTTCACTTCTTAAAGTTGTAGGAAATACTTTCACCTACCAGACTATTAAGATATACTTCCAAAGCTGTATAACCAACCTCTGTTGTCCTGTTACGGTCTTCCGGATTAGCAGGGTCCAAACCAACCTTTTTCTCCCAGGCATCATCCATGCCATCCTGATCCGCATCCGTAATGGTTCCGCTGGTTTTATACGTCAGTCCATCCAGACCTTCAGCCTCATCCGGGCTATTTATTATGCCCGGGATAGCACCACTATTGGCGTCTCCGGCTCCTGTATAAGTACAAAGTCCGCTCTTCACTTCTTTTACAATACGCGCATCTACTTTATCACGGGGAAATGCGCCGGCACCACTTTTATCAGCCAACACAGATTGATAAGCTTTCTCCGCAGATTCATATTGGTCAGATAAAGTGTATGATTCCCAGTCGAACCAATATTGTTCATAATTCTCTTTCCCTGAAGGAATAATGAAAGAAGAAACTTTCATCTCATCGATAGAATAAGGATAATTACCATCCGTATATACACCTTCCCAATTGTCGGAAGTCAGTTGAGAATTACCCTCCATTACATTGCCATGAAAGTACCACTTTGAAACGGCACGTAAAGGTGCTTTATTGGGTTCACGGGCACTTGATTGCCGGAAGAATTTCAGTTCTTTTACCCGGGCTGTCGTAGCGGGCCCCGGTTTATAATAATTATTCACAAAGTTACATGACCATCCATGATGTTCCGGATCCTGAGACTCGTCCATACCTCCATAAGTAGCCATTTGGCTACCCCAATTATAATTCACATTATTAATATATTCCATATAAACAACGATATCCTGTCCAGGATCCTTCCCCCGTGCGCCATTCATCAATGGTGTCCGGCTATTACAATGAGCAAACAGATTATGGTGATAAGTAGATGAAGTTCCTCCCCACGCACCACCATAAGCACGTGCACCTTTTTTATTGACCGAATAATAAAGCCCCTCGCTGGAAATGCACCATTGCACTGTAGAAAAATGAGTATCAATAAAATCGGTATTCTCTTCACTAGCCCAGCTGAAGGAACAGTGGTCAATTATAAAGTTATTCGCATTTTCCACCCGCAGACAGGCAGCATTATGTTCCTTTCCACTTGCATCTTTTTCACCGACACGAAAACGCATATGCCGAATAATAAAGTTCTCCGAACCACCAAAATTTATTTCATTCTTTATGATACAAACACCATCACCGGGAGCTGTTTGTCCAGCCAGCGTGAAGTTCTTAGCTTTGCAACGGATTTCCGACTTTAATTCTATTTTGCCCGAAACTGCAAAAACAACAGTAGTTGCTTCGTTTTGTGAGCATTGCTGCAATGCCCATCTAAAAGAGCCCTCTCCGTCATCGTTGGTATTGGTCACTATAACGACTTTTCCTCCACGACCTCCCGTAGCATTTTTACCGAAGCCTTCAGCTGTAGGGAAAGCCTTTAATACCTCCGGTCCTTTCGCATAGGGACCTAACTCCATATTAGTAACCCCTTTGACATCGGTACACGCCCCTAAAAATAAAAGACAAGCACAAAAAGGATATTGTACCAGGTAACGTCTGAAAAAGACTGGAGTTACCACAAACGTCATTCTAATAAGCACAGGAAAGCGTTGATACCAGGATTTCCATTTCTTAATAAATGCACAATTTTTCATTCATTTCAATTTAAAGTTAATACATATTACTATCTAATCAATACTTATATTACATGCAAATCAATCGTTGAAAACATGGGGAAAATTGAAACAAGAATTATCTTATGTTTATTCATTAATATTCCTGGTTTATAGTTCTTATTTTTTGTTTCATATGTGCAAAAGAAGTTATATAAAACATAAAGCGAGGGGACTTTTTGAGCGTTTAGGTGCACTATTTTATCACTAAAATATCAGATACGAGATTTTGGGATTAAAATACCAAAAATTCCATATTTTACTTTACATAGTAATTTCGACTAGTCATTTTCAGTATTTGCTTGGATTAGAATAAAAGTGTCCATCAGGCGACTAGCATTCATTACTCTAAATGCTAGCCGCCTGATGGACACTCAAATTTTAGCTGATAACGAACGAAAATGAATCATCCGTTGATCAAATAGCTATTTCTTATAGTCCTAAACGTTCTTTTAATAACCTGTAACCCGAAAGGCTTACCCGAAGTTTAACCCCATTTTTCAATAATAGCTGGTACGTTTCCTTCCCAAACAATTCTACACGGGAGATTTGAGTGACATTGACAATCGTTGAGCGATGGACACGAACAAAGGTATCGGAAGGCAAATGAGTCTCAAAATACTTCATCGTCTGTTCCTTCAGATATTCCCCCGAAGGAGTAATCAGCATAACGTAGTCTCCGCATGCTTGTATGTAGATTAATTCATCCGTTTTAATCAAATGAATTTTCGAACCGTCTTTCACTGTGATACGGTCGATCTGCTCTATCTGCGGTTCTTCCGGCAGGCTAACCGGTTGATGCATTATCAATTCTTTTTCCAGTTCCTGATTCAGTGCATCTTCTTTAGCGACAATCAAACGATACCAAAGAAGAATGGCAACCCAGGTCGGAATGCCAAACAACAGACGAAAAGGGATGGTAGACGCAAAAGTGATATAGGGTATACCGGCTATCCTTGTTACAATATCGTAAACCATAAAGCTGCCGGCTATCCAGATCAGTATTCCTGCCACCAGAGTAATGACTTCCGTCTGAAAGATAGAGACTACTCCGACAACAAACCAGACCAAATAACCTAATGCCATCAACCAACCGATTGTCGCTATTCCGTCTATGACAGCAGGCACATAGTCCGCACCTGTGTATACACTCATTATCATTACCTGAGCTAACACCAGAACCAGCGCTACCACCAATACCGGCACCCAACGATAAGGATAATCTATAATCGGATGTGTTTTCATACGTTAGTCTTTAACTTCCAGTCCGCCAAAAGAAAGCCTTCCCCGAATGACTAATACACTTTCCTTGTTAATATTCCCGTTTTGCCAGCGTTTGTCATCACAACCGCCAAAGAAAGCATTGCACTTAAATACTACTTTCCAGTCAGAAGGGACATATATTTCGATGCCTCCCCAACTGCAATCCAAATCGATGTATGTTTCTCCCGGTGCGATATGAGTATGGCGCAGGTCAATCGTTGTTCCTCCACAAGAGGTACGGACGACTGCTCCTTTAAAAAGTTCATCAAGCACAACATGACGTGCAGCTCCAAAAGTGTTATCAGAACGCAGAAAGCCATCTTCCGATTCACTTTGCTGCTGATTGTTGGCAAAGTTCATGCCCGCATGACCATAATGTCCATGTTTCATCCATTCTCTATGGTCACGAAACATACGCTGTTTATCATTCCATGGTCCTCTGTGTCCGGATTTAAAAAGAAATAAAACTCCGGCTATGATCAAAGCTAAGGGCCAGACCATTGCCTGAGAATTCTCAGGCAGCCATGAAAGACCTCCTAGCAAAAAATAAACACCTACCAATACAAGGATAATTCCACCAACAAAATGACGGCGTATCATCGAATAAATTCCCATTATAATAAAAAGAGAATACCATGATACTATTATACTAAATAATTCAGCAGTAATCCAACCCATATTGCGGGCGAACAACAAAATCCCTGAAAGGATAAATAATGAAGCTACCAAAAGTTTTCCTGAAAAACCTGTAGGAGATGAGAATTTAGATTTCTGTTCCATCGTTTCTATGATTAATGATTGATGGTTCAAAGATACATCATTTCTTTGTGCTCTTACAGGCTTTTCAGATGATTTCCGGTCAGTAAACCGATGAATACCGGATAAAAATCGGTGAATGGAACAGAGTAAAGCGCAATAAATTATGCTCTAATTGAATCTAATAACAAAAAATACAATGTGAAAAACAAATATTGCACACCGACGTCTTTTCTTCCCTATACATTTGCAACCATATAATTAACACAATACGTGAGTACAACCAATATTTTAAAGAACTAATGCCATGAATAAAACTTTTTTAGGAGCTTTTCTTGCATCTGTCTTCATATCATTCACAGCCTGTTCGGAAGAAAATCTCGAACAGGACACAAATCCTCCAACAGAACAGCCGGGAGATTCTACTGATCCGGATGATTCGGGAGAGGATCAGCTGCCGGAGTATCCGACTCCCGACCGTTCGACAGTCGCAGCTTTTCCCGGTGCCGAAGGAGCCGGAAAACTAACTAGCGGTGGAGCCGGAGGAACAGTATATACAGTAACTTCTCTCAAAGATGACGGTTCAGAAGGTACTCTCCGTTGGGCGATAGAGAAGTCGGGCAAAAGGACGATTGTGTTCGCTGTTGGTGGAGTCATCCCTTTAAGCAAACAGCTGCAAATAAAGAATGATGATATAACCATCGCAGGTCAAACAGCTCCCCACCCCGGTATTTGCCTGAAAAATTACACTTTACGTGTCAACGCAAACAATGTCATTATCCGATTTATCCGTTCACGCATGGGGGATGAATGTAAGACGGAAGATGATTCGATGAATGGGTATCAAGATTCTTATCCCGGCAAAAGGAATATTATTATCGACCATTGCTCAATGAGCTGGAGTACGGACGAATGTGCTTCATTTTATGGAAATACCGACTTTACCATGCAATGGTGTATCATCAGCGAGAGTCTGACAAATTCTCTTCATAACAAAGGAGGACATGGATATGGTGGAATATGGGGAGGCAGCCCTGCAACCTTCCACCATAATCTGCTGGCTCACCATAGTAACCGCACGCCCCGCCTCTGCGGAAGTCGCTACTCCAACAGAGAGGATATGGAAAAAGTCGATTTATGCAATAATGTAATCTATAATTGGACTGGCGAAGGGGCCTATGCGGGAGAGGGAGGTTCTTATAATATCATGAATAACTATTATAAACCGGGACCTGTTAATGCCATAGCGAAAGTACATTGCCGTATTTTCACCGCTTATCTGGATGATGGCAAGAATCAACAGGCAAAAGGAGTATATGGAAAATTCTATGTAAACGGGAATTATTTCGAAACACATGAGAAGTTATCTAATTCACAAAAGACAGAATTGACCAATGCAAATGCAGATAATACCTCCTCAACCGCTTTTTGCGTAAAAAACAACGAAGTTTCAACAAAAGATTTGCTTGTATCTTTACGTTTTCCTATCTTAGATGATTATTCATTCGTTCAGTCTGCACAAGATGCCTATCAGTCTGTATTACTATACGCTGGTGCTTCCAATCTGCGTGACAAGATTGATAAACGTATTGTAAAAGAAACCCAGGAAGGCACTTTCACATACACAGGCTCAAACGGAGGAACGAACGGACTGATCGATACACAAGCTGATGTGGAAGGATGGAGTGAATACGCATCCACTACCACTACACAGCAGGATAGTGACAAAGACGGGATACCGGACGAATGGGAAACAGCCAACGGGCTGAATCCCAACAACGGCAGTGACGGAAACAAATATAACTTAAGCAAGGAATATACCAATCTCGAAGTCTATCTGAATAGTTTGGTAAATTCCTTATACCCAACCAATAACTAAGTAGCTATGAACAAAAAAATCCTGGTAGGGCTATGTGCCTTATTTATGCTCCCTTCTATTCAAGGGAATACAAATACTAACAATTCGTACAAAGAGAATATTACTCCCGACCGTTCAAAAGTTCCAGCCTTCCCGGGTGCCGACGGTGCAGGGAAATATACAACAGGAGGTGCCGGTGGAACAGTATACACTGTAACTTCACTGGCAGATGACGGTTCGGAAGGAACTTTCCGCTGGGCTATCAACAAAAAAGGCCCCCGTACAATCGTTTTCGCAGTCAGCGGCATCATTGAATTGCAGAAGCCTTTAAAACTCAGCAATGGAGATGTGACAATCGCAGGTCAAACAGCTCCCGGAGATGGCATCTGTCTGAAGAACTACACCTTTTCCATTCAAGCAGACAATGTGATTGTCCGCTTTATCCGTTCACGTATGGGAGCGGACATCAAGCAAAAAGGTGACGATGCAATGAACGGTACCAAAGGAAACAGTAACATAATCATAGACCATTGCTCTCTGAGCTGGTGTACGGATGAATGTGCCACTTTCTATGATAACAGTCAATTCACCCTTCAATGGTGTATCATCAGCGAAAGCCTCGCCAACTCTATTCATGAGAAAGGAGCACATGGCTATGGTGGCATCTGGGGTGGACAAAAAGCATCCTTCCATCATAATCTGCTGGCACATCACACCAATCGTACTCCACGACTCTGCGGCAGCCGTTATACCGGCAAACCGGAAGAAGAAAAGGTGGAATTATTCAATAATGTAATCTACAATTATGGTAGTGACGGGGCTTATGCCGGTGAAGGCGGTTCGTACAACTTTCTCAATAATTACTATAAGCCGGGTCCCTATAGTGCTACCAAAGGTTCATACCGACGCCTGTTCACCGCTTATGCAGACGACGGCAAAAATCAAAATGAGGCAGGGGTACATGGAACCTTCCACTTCAAAGGAAACTTTATGGACGCCACCTGTCCCAGCCTGACTGACAAGCAGAAAGAAGCTCTTTATAAAGTCAATATGGATAATACATTTGGTCTGATCGTCAAGAACGACTTCGCACCGGAAAAGAATTTATTATCCAAAAAAGCATTTGATATAGCAGAGCATACTTCATTGCAACCGGCAAAGAAAGCCTATAAAGATGTACTGCAATTTGCCGGAGCTTCTCACCGCCGCGATGCCGTAGACCAACGAATCGTAGAAGAAACCCGCAAAGGGAATTACACTTATGAAGGGTCTCATGGAAGCACCAACGGAATGGTTGACCAACCGATAGATGTAGGAGGCTGGCCCGAATATAAATCCGAACCAACCCCAACCGACTCCGACGGAGATGGCATACCGGACGAATGGGAGAAAAAGTACAATCTGAATCCGAATGATCCAAGCGACGGCGCACAATATGGTTTGAGTAAAGAATACAGCAATCTGGAGGTATATCTGAACGAGCTAGTGAATCATCTGTATCCTGCGGATTCTAAAAAATAAAACTAAAAGCCCGAATAAACAGTTATAAAAGATTAAGACGAGAGTACATTTTCCCATAAATCCTCGTCTTTATCCATTTTATGCCGGAAAAACAAAAAATACTATCGTAAAAACAAATATTACACATCCCACAAGCCCCAAAAACATAATTTTGCACCAGTGAGAACTCTAAGAGTGGACACACTCGAATATTAATAATCTAATATAAAAGAACAAAAGATGCCTAAAGGAATGAAAAACATGCGCACTTTGCTGCTAATGATTTTCGCAGCATTATCGCTCAGCGTATCAGCGCAGACTATTACCTTAAATGGTAATGTGAAAGACACCACCGGAGAACCGATTATCGGTGCTTCCATTGTAGAAAAAGGGAATACTACCAATGGTACAATTACTGACCTGGATGGAAATTTCTCTCTAAAAGTTCCTGCCAACGCCACTGTAGTTATTTCATATATTGGTATGAAAACGCAGGAAATCGCAATCAAAGGAAAAAGCAAGATTGATGTTACACTATCAGATGATGCAAAAGCGTTGGATGAAGTTGTAGTTATCGGTTATGGTACTGCCAAGCGTAAAGACATAACAGGATCAGTAGCCACAGTTAATGCTGAAGCATTGACAGTAGTACCTGTTGCATCCGCAACGGAAGCACTAACAGGTAAGATGGCAGGTGTACAAATTACCACAACAGAAGGTTCGCCTGATGCAGAAATGAAGATTCGTGTACGCGGTGGTGGTTCTATTACGGGAGATAACACTCCTTTATTTATTGTAGACGGCTTCCCCGTAGAATCTATTTCTGATATTCCCGCTTCAGATATTGAAGATATGACAGTTCTGAAGGATGCATCTTCTACTGCTATCTATGGTTCTCGTGGTGCTAATGGAGTCATCCTTGTTACAACAAAAAGTGGTAAGGAAGGTAAGATTTCTGTGAATTATAACGCTTACTACTCTTGGAAAAAGATGGCCAAACAGTTAAACACGCTTTCATCCGGAGACTATGCAAAATGGCAATATGAATTGGCTATGTTGAATAGTGGTAAACATGATACGATCAATCCAGATGATTATACCAAAGTTTTTGGTAACTATCAGGATATAGATCTTTATGAAAATATTGAAGGTAACAATTGGCAAGATCAAGTATTTGGGCGTACCGGACATACTTTCAATCACAATTTAAGCATCAATGGAGGAAGTGACAAAACAAAGTTCGCTTTCAGCTATGCACATATGGATGATAAAGCGATCATGCAAGATTCTGATTTTAAGCGTGATAACTTAAGTTTAAAAGTAAATCACAAGCCCAATAAACGTGTTGCTTTAGACTTCTCTGTACGTTACTCCAATACAACAATCAATGGTGCAGGTGCTAACGAGTCCAAAAGCGAAGTTTCCAGTGCAGACTCTCGTATGAAAGACGTTATGATTTATACCCCGTTCAATTTCAAAGATTTGAGCGATGGGTATGATCCTGATCTCCAATTAACAAATCCATTAGTTTCCGTTGCGGACAATGCACGTCAGCAGTCACGTCAAACTTTTAATTATAACGGTAGTTTTACTTGGGAGTTTATTGACAACTTAAAATTCAAGACTGAATTTGGTTTAGATCATTACTATAATAAAGACAAACGTTTTTATGGAGTTACAACTTACAACTCCCGCATCAATGGAAACAATCAGCCTATTGCCGTATTCACTTCCAAAGAAAGAAAAACCTTCCGTAATACTAATACTTTAAATTACGATTTCAAGAAGATACTAAAGAACAAAGATCATAGTTTAAGTCTTTTGGTTGGTCAGGAATTGATTAAGGTGAAAAGTAATACGGATACAGATGAAGTTCGTTTTTATCCAAAACTATTTACGGCAGACCAAGCTTTCAACTTATCAAGTCAAGGCACAGCTTTCTCAACTGACAAATTCTATAATGCTGACGATATCCTGCTATCCTATTTTGCACGTGCAAACTATGATTTCCAAGGTAAATATCTTGCGAGTGCAACATTCCGTGCCGATGGCTCTTCTAAATTTTCAAAAGACAACCGTTGGGGATTCTTCCCTTCCGCAGCTCTTGCATGGCGTATGTCATCTGAAAACTTCATGGAAAGTACTAAATCATGGTTAGATGATTTAAAACTTCGTATTAGTTATGGTACAGCTGGCAATAACAACATTCCAAGTGACCAAACAAGTACTATTTGGTCTGCTGGTTCCGGTGCTTCAATAGGCTGGATGAATAATATGTCAAGTTATTGGACTACTGGTGCACAAATGGCCAATCCTGATTTGAAATGGGAAACAACCCATACTCGCAATGCCGGTTTAGATTTTACTCTTTTAAACGGAAAGTTAAGTGGTACAGTTGAATATTATTGGAATACTACAAAAGATTTGCTAATCAACTTCCCCGTTTCCGGTGTTGGATATAGCTTCCAATACAGAAATTTAGGCGAAACAGAAAACAAAGGTTGGGAAGTAACCCTAAATTGGAATGCCATCAATAAAAAGAATTATGCTTTGAGTTTTAATGCAAACGTAGGATTCAATAAGAATAAAGTTAAATCCTTAGGTAGCTTAATGGACTATTCTGCTGATTCAGGTTGGGCATCAACAGATATTCAATCAGACTTCAAAGTACAACCAGGACATTCTGTCGGAGAAATTTACGGTTTTGTAAGTGACGGACGTTATGAAGTCAGTGACTTCGAAGGTTTCATTGATGGTAAATGGGTATTGAAAGCTGGCGTAGCAGATGCTTCTGACATCATCGGTGAGAAATATCTCCGTCCAGGTGCTATGAAACTAAAAAACGTAGATGGAAGTGAAGATAATAAAGTGACTAAAGACGACCAAAAAGTAATTGGTGATACTAATCCATTCTGTAGTGGTGGTTTCTCTGTTAATGCCCGTGTTTACGGATTCGATCTGACTGCAAACTTTACCTATAGTATTGGTAATGATATCTATAATGCAAACAAAATTGAATATACATCTTCAAGCAAATATAAATACCGTAACATGATTGATGTCATGGCAGAAGAGAAACGTTGGACTAACCTAAATGCCGACGGAACTATCTGTAATGATCCTACACAATTGGCGGCAATGAATGCAAATACCTCAATGTGGTCTCCATGGACACAGAAATATGTGTTGACAGACTGGGCTGTAGAAGATGGATCATTCCTTCGCCTAGCTACTCTTTCCATTGGCTACACACTGCCACAAACTCTGACCAGAAAAGTTGGAATACAGAATCTCCGTTTTTATGCAACCGGCTATAACTTATTCTGCATTACCAACTACAGCGGTTTCGATCCTGAAGTATCTACACGTACTAAAAGCGCATTGACCCCAGGTGTTGATTATTCAGCATATCCAAAGAGCCGTCAATATGTAATTGGTTTAAACTTAACATTCTAAAAAAAGACTAATATGAAAAAATTATTATATACAGTAATAGCAGCAATGCCATTCTGCGGAAGTTCTTTACTTATGACTTCTTGTAATGACTTGTTTGATACAAAGTCTCCTTCATCTATGGACGACTCCAATATATTTTCAATCTATGATTTAGCAGAAGGAACAATTAAAAACATATATATATATTATGGCGAACAGAACTATCGTGCTCGTTATTTGCCTTGGTATGGTTATAATACTGACATAGAATGGTATAGTAGTTCTGAACAGGTAGGTGACGGAAAAGCAGATTTAGCGGTTTATAAGGTTTCTTCGAATAATAGTCAGATGAATCTCGCTGATGGTAAAGAACCATGGTCTAATATTTATCAAGGCATTGAAAAGGCTAACCTTGCCATCCAAGGACTTAGAACATACGCAGATTTGACAGATAAAAATATGGCACACCTTTATGGTGAGGCTCTTACCATGCGTGCTATGGCATATGTTGATCTGATTAACGCTTGGGGAGATGTTCCCGCTCGCTTTGAACCAACAACCACAGAAACAATGTATGCTGCAAGAACTGACAAAGACGTTATCTACAAACAACTGATAAAAGATTTACAGGAAGCAGAAAATATGGTAGCATGGCCCAACGAAATGGATGCAACTACTACTGTAGAACGAATCAACAAAGCTTTTGTAAAAGGATTATTAGCACGAGTTTGCCTTCAGGCATCCGGTTATTCTTTGAGATCCGATGGTAACAGTTCATTAAGCAGTGATCCAGAACTAGCAAAATCTGTATTATACCCTATCGCCCTGCAGGCATGTAAAGACGTAATGGCAGAAGAAGGAAAATATGTGGCTTTAAAAACAAATTTCGAAGATATTTTTATTGATAACTGTCGTGATATTATTAAAGCAGGTAGTGAATCATTATGGGAAATACCATACAACAATGAACCGACTGCACGTGGACGCCAAGTATATACTTTCGGTTTAAGACATGAGACCGCTGATGTCATAGTAAACTACAAACAATCCGGTGGACAGGCAGGTCCTACTCCTTTCTTTTTCTTTGATTATTCCCAAAAGGATAAACGACGTGATGTAACATGTGTTCCTTACAAATGGAACAAAGGAGTCCAAGAACTCAATTCAATAGATAAATGGTATTTCGGAAAACTCCGTTATGAATGGATGAACCGCTATATTGAAAGCACCGACGATGGTATCAATAAACAATATATGCGTTATGCTGATATCGTATTGATGAGAGCAGAATTAGAAAACGAATTAAATGGTCCGGCCTCAGCAGCTCCATATTTGAAACAGATTCGCCAACGTGCGTTTGATCAAGCCGATTGGAATACAGAAGTAGACCAATATGTCGCAGCTGTTCAAGGTAATAAAGATGCAATGTTTGATGCAATCGTTCAAGAACGCGCTTTGGAATTTTGCGGTGAATTTGTTCGCAAAGCTGACTTGATCCGTTGGAATCTATTAAAAACCAAACTTGATGAGGCTAAAGCTAAAATGTATCGTTTACGTGATTTGCAAGGAGAATATGCTGAATTAAGCGGGCATTTATATTATAAAATGGAAGATTACACATGGACGCGCAACGGAGCATCAAATACAATCGAAGATGGCAGTCTCGTAACATACGGTCTGAACCGCGATGAGCAAAATATCAATCCGGCAGGTTACACAGAATACACCAACAGTTCGGGTGAAACGAAAACATGGATATCTTCCAGCCAACTAAAAGACGAGAAGATAGAAGCTATTTATGCACAAGACCCGGTTAAATATATGTATTGGCCTATCTTCCAGGTTAATCTTAATGCCAATCCGGAATTGAAAAATTATTCCTGGTATAATTAATTCATACACTTAAATATTGATAAGATGAAAAAATATATAATCACAGCATTTGCTTTTATCACACTGTTGACAGGCAGCGTTACATTCACTGCATGTGAAGATATAGATGACATAAAAGAATTAAATTTAGATCGTCTATTATCCCCGACTAATCTGACCGCAAGAGTTAGAGACAAAGTAAATATAGAATTAACATGGGATGAAATGGATAGAGCCCAATCCTATGTAATCGAAGTATTTAAAGAAGATCCTGATTTTACAGGAACTGCTATTTCTACGTTAGAATCTGAAAAAGCAACTTATACGGTTACAGGATTAGAAGGAGAAACATCATACTCCATCCGGGTAAAAAGTGTAGCAGAAGGAATTACTGATTCCAAATGGGTTAGCGCTACCCGTTCAACAGATGCAGAACAAATTCTTCTGGAAGTTGCAGAAGAAGATCTGACAGCATCAGAAGTAACACTTCGCTGGCCCGCCGGACAAGTTGCTACGGAAATCATCATAACTCCAAATGATGTTGCAGCACACCGTGTGACTTCTGATGAAATTGCAGCCGGTGCCGCTACTATTAAAAACTTAAAGTCTGAAACTACTTATACTGCAACTTTAAAGAATGGTGATAAAACTCGTGGTACGATGGTATTCACAACTCTCATAAACTTGGATGGAGCATTACCTGCTTATCCGGGTGACAATCTTGCAACAATCATAGCAACAGCCGAGGCTAATGCTACTATTGTCCTATTACCTAAAGACGACAATAATAGCTTCATATATACAGATGAAAGTGGAACTGCAAAAACATTGGAAATAGAATTAACCAAAGATGTTACTATAAAAGGTTTATATGCAGAAAACCGTCCAACTACTAATATCAAGTTTGTATTAAGTGGATGTAACAATTTCAAAATAGAGAACCTTAATTTAACTGCTAGTGACGGAGGTACAATTATTACAGTACTTGATAGTAAAGGTGGAAATATAACTGTTACAAATTGTGATGTAACTGGATTTGGTTCGTTGTTAGTAGAGAATGATAATACACAAACTGGTACTATCAATACATTTACTGTAGATAACTGTATTTTCCATGATATGGCAAGTGGCAAAAGATTTGTAGACTATCAAAAGAAGAAATCCTTTATAGCAGAGTTTACATTGAAAAATTCCACATTCTATAATTGTTGCTCTGGTTCTGATTTTATTCGTTTTGACAGACATTCAACGAAAGGCAATATCATAAATATATCGAATTGCACTCTGTATGGAATTGAAGCAACAAGTAAAGGTCTCTTCTATGTCCGTTCCAACTCAGTTGGTAATAAAGATTTTACTGCAAATATCACAAAATGCATTTTTGCTAACATGAGTAATAAAGTATTCTTTAGTCAAGATACTAAAACTGATAATCTGACATTTAACTCGAACTATTATTTCGAGGCACCTTCCTTACTATCAATACCTGAAGGTGGAGCCGGTAAAGTGGTAGACGCAACTGGAGTCACTCTTGATCCAGGCTTTACAGATGCAGCAAACGGTAATTTCAAAGTATCTAACCAAACAATCATAGATAATGAAATTGGTGATCCACGCTGGAGAAAATAAGATTTTATAAAATCTAGTTAAGCTAAAAGAGGCTAAAATCAAATAATATTTTAGTCTCTTTTCTCAAGATAGCGATACTCGTATTCGGGCATCGCTATCTTTTTTATTATTATTCCAAAGAAGTAATGACGTACATCATTCGCTCGCATTTTGTACACCATTCATCCAATTCTTATACATCTTTTCCTTAAATCTTCTACATCCTTGGAGTGACTCTAGTACATCATCATAACAACTCTTGTACTTCTTTCTATTTACTCTAATACAAATAAAAAGCCTGCTTGGCAGGCTAACAATGAAAGAATCAGCCACCTACTAAATAAAGTTGAAATCCAGGTATTCAGTTCTTTCAGTAATCTCCGCAAAATCCCTGTCAGAAGGAGATACAGCTGAAAGCAGTAGTCTCTGAAAAGAGGTTTCAGCATTCAGCTCTTTCAGTTTCAAAAACAGAGCCTGCGTTTGTTCCAATCAGAAGTTCTATTTACTAAAAGTAAAAGGTCTATTTTACTTAAACAGAGGCTCTATTCATTCATCATATTTTCAGCGCTGTTTCTATCATTCTCACCTTATTTGTCAGCAAACTTTAGCTCGGAGGTCAGCAAGCCTAAGCCTACACGTCAGCAAGCCTGAGTCGACGGGTCAGCAAGCCTTTGCCCGTACGTCAGTCAGCCTTTGCCTACATATCAACCAGCCTTTGTTCAGAAATTAAGATATACATAGCTTATCGACTATAAAAGCAGAAACTCAAACTATAAACCTGAAAGAACTGAAACCACGCCCCCGCTCAGAGCACGTCTACGCAAGGGTACGAAATGGTGCCTTCAGCCGCTATCACCTTCTATCAAGGCTTTTCCGAAGAAAGCTGAAACGGCTGAACGCTATTTATTCAATGAAACTTCTAAGGAGATAAAACTGCAAGAAGCTCCAATTACCGACCGACTTTCTCCCGATACTCTGTCGGAGTCATACCGACCTGCGCCTTAAAACATTTACTGAAATAACGCGGGTCATTGATACCGACCATATAAGAAATCTGAGTCATATTAAACTCTCCCGTTTCAATCAATTGTGCGGCACGCTTGATACGCATTTCCTTTATGAACTCGATAGGAGCCAATCCCGTAAGCGTTTTTAGTTTCTTGAAGAACACCGAACGGCTGACAGCCAGTTCACGAACCAAATCATCCACTACCAATTCCCCGTTATCCATATTCTGCTCCATCAAATCAACCAGTTTATCCATAAACTTACGATCGTTAGGAGACATTTCCGGCATCGCAGGCTCTTCCGCTGCACTACTCTCGGGGGCAGTAGATGCATGACCTGTTAAAGTCTCCCCTTGAGCAACTGGAGTTTCAGACACCGTCACATGCGTCAGACTATCACGATAGAAATTTTGCAGTTTCTTACGCTGCATCAACAGGTTCTCCACACGAGCCTGAAGATAAGTCGCACTAAAAGGCTTGGTGATATAATCATCCGCCCCATATTCCAGTCCTTCCAATTTACTTTCTATCGTTGTCTTGGCAGTAAGCAGTATGATAGGAATATGGCTGGTCGTCATATCCGCACGAAGTTCACGCGTCATTTCGATACCATCTTTCTCCGGCATCATGACGTCGCTGATAATAATATCCGGCAGATACTTCAAAGCCTTGCTCCATCCCTCCATACCGTCGGAAGCCTCTACCACCCGATAAGTTGAAGCGAAAATACTGCGCAGGAAGGAACGCAATTCCTGATTATCCTCTACCAGCAACATAAGCTCTTTCGAACTGCTTTCCTCAGCCTCTTCTTTGGCTGCAGATACTTCCAGGTCCGGTGCATCTGCGATGGCAGCTTCTGTCTGAAGCGAAGAATTAGCGATATCCACAATACGTTCCATGCTCAGCGGAGCAACCGAATCTTCGAGAATAAATTCCACTGAACTATTATAATGCTCTTTGCCCTTCAGAAAGTCCACTTTAAAACAACTTCCCTCACCGAGCCGGCTGTCAACGGAAATCGTAGCCTTGTGCATCTCTACCAGTTCCTTCACCAAAGAAAGACCGATGCCGGAGCTTGCCTGATTGAAAATATTCTTGTCCACCAAGTTCTCAAAGCGCACAAAGAGAGACTTCCGTTTATTTTCGGCAATACCAATCCCCTGATCCTGTACGCCGACAGACACCGTGCCCTCATCTTCACGGATAAAGACGGTGATCATTTTCCCATTAGGAGTATATTTAAACGCATTGGACAGAAGGTTAAACACAATCTTTTCAAACTTATCGGCATCCACCCAAAGATTCAAAGCCTCTTTCTCTGTCTGGAAAAGGAAATCGATGTTGTGTTCTTCCGCCACCGACTCAAAATTATCCATAATCTTGCGGACAAAGGCAACGACATTCAACTGTTGTACCTGCATCTTCATCTTCTTGTTCTGAATCTTACGAAAGTCCAGAATCTGATTGACAAGACGAAGCATACGGTTGGTATTCCGTTCGACCACTACCAACTGTTCCCGTGCATCAGCCGGCAGTTTATCGTTCTTCAGAACTTGTTCCACCGGACCTGCAATCAATGTCAGAGGAGTACGGAGTTCATGGGATATATTCGTAAAGAAGCGCAGCTTGATATCAGAAATCTGTTGTTCTACAGACACCTCATGCTTCAACCGATAAATGGTAAACAGGATATAAACCGCAACAAAAATAATCAGCAGCACAAAGCAGACATACAGCACATACGCCAAAGGCGTCTCCCAGAAAGAAGGGAGAATCGTAATGTTCAAGATGCGCTCATTGTCCACCCACACCCCGTCACTATTGGTAGAACGGACACGGAATATATAATCTCCCTTCGGCAGGTTAGTATAGGTCACGCTTCTTTGCCGGTCGGCAAAAGTCCACTGCTTCTCGAAACCATCGAGAATGTATGCGTACTGTATGTTCTGCGGATTCGTATAATCAAGTGCAGCGTACTGAACGGAAAAGATATTCTCATCATGAGAAAGCACTAGTTCCTGTGTATCATCCAAATCGACTTTCAATATGGACTTCTCTCCCGGAATTACATCTTCATTCGCTACCATCAACTTAGAAAAAACTACAGGAGGCACATAGCTACTCTTCCGGATAGAATCCGGAGTGAACATGAATAATCCGTTGCTGGTTCCAAACAACATATCTCCGCCGGATGTGAGCGTAGAAGCCGCTTCACTGAAACGGACACGGAAACTGATACTACGTTCATCGTAATTCTCAAAACGCTCGCCGGAAGGAACAAACTTACAGATTCCATTTTCCGTACTGATCCAGAGATTCTGTTTATGGTCTTCACGGATGGAAAGCAGGACGTCCGAAGAAAGTCCGTCGAGCACCGAGTAGGATTTAAATTCACCGTGACCGTCTTCGCTGATGGAAATCAGTTTGTTCAGTCCCCCTCCGAAAGTAGCCAGATAGAGTTCCTTCTGCTGGGTAGCGATAATCCAATGCACGTCATTATTACTTAGACTCTTCGTATCGTTCGGGACACGCGAGAAGTGGTGGAACTGTATATCTTCCGGCTTTTTGAAATTCTCATCAAAGGCAACGGCGCCTGTGGTAGTACCTACCCAAAGGCGTCCGTTATTATCCGAAGTGATAAAACGTGCTTTGTAACAGACATCAATCGGATATCCTTTCAGATTATTCCGGTGGTTGATAAAGACGGTCTCTCCATGTTCTCCCTGGGAAATATAGTTGATACCGCCTGCAAAAGTAGCCGCCCAGATACGACCATGATGATCTTCATAAACACAATATACATTGTTGTCACTCAGACTGTACATATCGTTGGAGTCGTGCTGATAACGGGTCAGTTTATAAGACATACTTGTGGGAGAAATCTGTTCGGCACGCACCAGACCGTTTCCTTTGGTAGCAATCCAGATAATCCCTTTTGAATCCTGCATAATGAAATAGGCTGTACCCTCCATAGGTGTACCTGTCATCGAAATGGTTCCATTACCTGTCAGATGCCCTATGAATTTCCGGTTCGAGTCGTACAGGCGGATCATTCCGTCCTTCAGTCCGACCCACAAATTCCCCTGTTTATCTTCGCATACCGACCGCACTTCGTTGCTCAAAGATTCATATTCATGCGGAACGGGAGTCAGCATTGAAAACGGTACGTTGCGGAATGTTACTTTCTCCAGTCCTTTGGAGTGGGTACAAAGCCACAAATTCCCCTGTTTATCAGAAAAAGCGGCATGTATCTTGTTAGAAAAGCGCCAGTTGTTACTGCCCAAATCATCATAAAAAGGAACGAGACAGTTCCGGTCACGATCAAAATAGGAGAATCCGCCGCCATAAGGATGTACCCATATATGCCCGTGGATATCTTCATGGATATGGAAAGCGGGACGTGAACGATCGGCGTTACTGTATTCCACCCGCATCTGTTCACGCTTTACCACACCGGTGGCAGGATTAAAATGAACGACGACTCCCGGCTCTTCCTGTTCGAACCAGACCTCTGACGTGCGGTCTACATAAGCCGAAAGAATCGGTTGAGCGGACAATTCCTTGCAGGTCACGGGAGAATAATGCGTATGTTTGTTTGTCTTCAGGTTGCAAAGAAAGAACCCGTCCGAATCTGTTGTCACTACAGTGTTGTCATTGGCCACGGTGTGTATGGAAGTAATGCGGGCTTTCGTCGGAAGTTCGAGCAGACGAAACTCTCCGCCCTGTTTCTGATAACACCAGATTCTCCCCCTGTCAGAAGCAAAGCAGATATCGTCTTCACATTCCCGGACCGCATAAAATGCCTGATTCATGCCGTCTTGTTTCCCTTTCGTCTCCACAAAGAAGTTCACGGGTTGCTGCTCACCGGGGCGTATCATTCCCAAACCGTTATCAGTCAGCAGCCAGTGATTGCCGGCTTTGTCCTGATAGACCTGATAAAAGTGATCGGCAGGAAACAGACCGGACTTCGTTGAATAAATATCTGATTTCGTTGTATAATTCTTCTGAGGAAGCGTGACTACACGGATAGCTCCATCATGCTCTGTTAGCAGCCAGACCGTACCATCGGGCAATACCTGAATAGCGTGAATGTTATATGTACTACCTTCTTCACCTGCTGCCGGAACCTGTTCGAACGTCTCCGTTTTCGGGTCAAAACGGTGGACACGGTTGTCATAAGTCAATAACCACAGAAAGCCGTACCGGTCTTCATACATCCGGTCGGCACGGTTATTGGTCAGACTGATGTAATTGCCCTGACGTGCTTTATAAGTTTTAAAGTTATAGCCATCAAAACGATTGATTCCATCCCATGTGGCAAACCAGAGGTTGTCTTTGTGATCCTGCAACATGCTCATCACCGTGTTTTGAGACAACCCATCCTCGGTAGAATAATGGGTGAAAAAACTGTGTTGTTGTGCCTGCACTACAGGTGCGGTCAGGCACAAAAGAATTAGATATAAGATTCTTTTTATCATTATTACACACATATTGAATGGTGTAAAGATAATGATTTAGCTGAACTTACATCTATATTCGGTGTTTATTTAACAGAATCGTTCTTTAGCGGATTCCAGCCGTCTTCACCTGCCAAAACCGTTTCCATCTCGTAGCCTTTCAGATTCTTCAGTTGACGAGAGAAAGCTGCGCGGGCTTTCGGATTGGCTCCCTCGCCATGACTATCGTATTCGGCATAAAATACGGTTTTCTCCGCTTCTTTCTTTCCCCAGTTGTGCCAGCCTTCCGGAAGGATATGTTTCCCCAGTTCACAACGGATAAATACAGCCTGTGCATACGGACGCCACGGACGAGACAGATATACTTTGGCAACATCCGGATCAGCAGTCAACCGGCAATCATAAAAGACATATCCATACTTTTTGCCTTGATCTGTAGAGGGTGCCGTCACATAACCATCACGTTTGCTATGAATATGACAACGATTGAATACAGCTACAGACCATCCGAAGATAAAGTCAACCGTTCCTTCGATATAGCAATCCTCGTAATATTGACGGCTGTGCTTGCCATACGTATAAAGGGTATCCTGATAACCGAGAAAACGACAATTCTTAAAGAACGCACGGTCGGCAGATACAAAACAGGCAACAGCCTGTCCTACCGGTCCTGCCGAGTTTTCAAAAGTGATGTTCTCCGCATAGAAATCGGGAGCATAAATGTAGCAACTCGACGATCCCGAAGTTCCCATATTCTCACCAAACACATTTTTCTTATTGGCAAAGTCATCATTTGTCAGTACCACACCATCCTCTCCTATCAGAGAGATATTTATTTTGGATTCCGGAATAATAATCTTCTCTTTATAAGTGCCTTTACGGACCAAGATAGTAGTACGCACATTCTTGCGAAAATCGGGTACTGCATTTATCGCTTCCTGCACTGTGAAGAAATCACCTGTTCCGTCTTGTGCCACTACGTAATCATAATGACGGACATATTTTGCCAGTTCCGGTATTTCCTTTGCGATAGCATCTACAGTCAGCCCGGCGATAGTCCGTGCTCCGTACACATTCAAATGGGTATTATCCTCCCGGCCTTTCGGAAAAGCCGGAACTTTCTCAGGTTCGACAAACATAAACAACTTCTTCGATTCTGCGGGGCCCAGTCCCTGCACCAGATCATGGGTAATTTTGTTCATATCGATAAACGCCACTCCCATCTCTTTTGCCACATTACGCGGAGAATCAAGGTAGGCACCGTGCGTATCGTACAAGACGTTTCCTTCTTTCGGCAGTTCCTGTTCACCCGGAGCACGACGGGCATCTGTAGCAATCGAGGCATCTTCCGGCTGTACAAAATTACGACGAACGATGGAGTTGAACAACACAGGAATCCCTCCTTTAGCACGAGTTTCATTGACGAAACGACGGAGATTGTCATCAAAGGTCGTTCCCGGATCAGTATGGCGTGCAGAATCAGCCTTTTCATCATTGTGTCCGAACTGGATAAAGACATAATCTCCCTTCTTTACCTGGGAAATCACTTTTGCCCATCGGCCTTCAGATATGAAACTTTTGGAACTGCGGCCATTGGCGGCATGATTATCAACACGTATATCTTCTGAAAAAAATCCGGGGAGCACCATACACCAGCCGCGTTCGGGATTTCCACCGTACAGATTTTTGTTAGCCATCGTAGAGTCACCTATCGTAAAGATGGTCAATACGGGCTTATCCGCACGAAAGGCGGAGAAAAGGATAAATACTATAAACAGCAATAGCAGTCTGTTTTTCATAATCTTATTTTGTTGGTTCAAAATTAAAGTTCCCTTATGACTTCTATTTAACGTGAATTCGATATAAATTTGAGTAACTCAATTCTCCTCCTTCCAAAAGGAGGGGAAACCATGCGGATTACTCTTATATCGAACTGATGTTATTTATAAGGATACCAATTACTGCATTCCTTAAATATATTCTGCGGAGTATATTGCACCGCTTCTTTATCAGTCAGCTGTTTAGCCCATTTCACACGTCCGGAAGCATCCGCACCTTCACCCGTGTTTTTAAATTCAGCGTAACGGGCAGTCTTTTCGTTTTCCGGATTCTTCCAGTTGTGCCAGCCTTCCGAACGGATATGTCCGCCAAACTCGCAATTAATAAAAGCCGTAGCAGCATAAGGTCTCCAAGGACGTCCCAGATAGACTTTCTTGATACCGGGAGCGGCTGTCAGCTTACAGTTCTTGAAAACATAACCAAACTCCACCTCCTTCGGAGTAGAAGCCGCGGTAATATATGAATCGCGCTTGCTATGCAATTCGCAATATTCAAACAAAGCTGTAGAAGGGCCGAAGATGAAGTCTGTAGTTCCTTCAATATAGCAGTTAGTAAATAACAGGCGGCTACCCTCCGATCCTGTATAAATAGTATCCTGATTTCCCAGAAAACGACAGCCGACAAACATCAGCCTGTCTCCTTCGGTATGGAGCGCAACTGCCTGCCCCAAAGGAGCGGCATTGTTCTCAATGGTCAGATTCTTAAAAGTAATGTCACTTCCTTCTACCTTTACAGTATAAGTGCGGAAAGTGCCCATTTTATTGATATTGGCATGATCATCATACGTGATGATCGTCTTTTCGGCATCTTCACCTACCAGCTGCACGTTCTTCACCCATGAAGGAATCACCAATTTTTCTTTGTATATACCATTCTTTATAAATATAGTCACCGTATAATCCATAAAAGCACGTACCGCTTCCACGGCTTCCTGAATATCCCGATATTTTCCCGTTCCGTCTCGTGACACGACTATTGTGTCTTGCTTTTGCTGTTGTGCACAGGCCAAAGTTCCTCCTGAACAAAGCAGAAGAAACAACGCCATTCCTTTCAAAATACTCCTTTTCATCGATAGAATTTACTTTTGCAAACGTTCGTATTCCAGACTTGCCATAATAAATGGTCCTACTGCTTTCGGGTCGTTATTACGGATTGTTTCATTTATATAATAGTCATAATCGCCGGAACGATAAACCTTCCCTCCCAGCCCCGCTACCGCACAGGCTTTCGTTATAGTCACCACTCCATCTTTATCCACTTCAATAAAATTTTTCAGAAAACCTTCATAACCAGCCTTTGCTACATCCAGATAAGACGGATCGATATATCCCATACGTACTGCCTTAAACAGGCTGTATATGAACATTGCCGAACAGGATGATTCCAGATAATTACCCTTGTCACCGCTTCTGTCCATCACCTGATACCATCCACCGGTCTCCGGATCTTGCAGTTTCTTTACCTGAACTGCTACATTATCCAAGATTGCAAGCAACGAATCTCTTCCGGCCTCATGCTTCGGAATAAAATCAAGCACATCTACCAACGCCATCGCATACCAGCCTAATGCACGTCCCCAACAATGTTTTGACTGTCCTGTCACCGGATCGGCCCAGCGCTCCGTGCGACTTACATCACACGCATGACGATAAAGACCATTCTTCGGATCATACGTATGACGGGCACAGGTAATAAACTGATTTATGACGTCTGCATAATCCTGCGGGCGATTATTACGGAAAGCATATTCTGCATAAAAAGGAGCTCCCATATAAAGTCCGTCCAGCCACATCTGATGCGGATATATCTTTTTATGCCAGAATCCTCCGTCTTCATTACGAGGTTGTCCGGCAAACTGGCTATAGAGCAAGTCTAATGCCTTCTTATACTTTTCATCCTTGGTCTGCTCATAGATACGAAACAGGATTTTTCCGGAATTGATACGGTCCAGACTGTAATCGGTCAATTTGTATGCAGTAATACTTCCATCCTCATGCACCATCGTATCTGCATAAGCAATTGCATAATCTCGTATTTTCTTGTCGCCATAAGTATCGTATACATCAAGCATCGCCCCCAATTCCAGTCCGTGGCAATAGTCCCATTTCAGTCTGGGCTGAAAATCAAGCTGCCAGGATTCCGGGCAACGGATCATCTCCGATTCAGTCATCCGCACCGACCAAGGCAGTTTTTCATCCACCTGCTGCGCCGACAGTGAAATGGTGCTTGACATTATTATTACTAATATCAAAAATTTATAAAAAGAGCTTCGTCTCATGGTTTATTGTTTTAAGGATTATACATGCTATTTTTTCATGCTACGAAAGTAGTGCATTTCCTCCAAACAAAGTGGGATTTTTTAGTTAAGAAGGTGTATTTTTTGTTTTTCGTGCACGGAAACGACTAATTTTGTGCACGTAAACGTCAAAAATGTCCATTTTTGATGCAATATCTGATAAATTAAGAGTTTCGTTTTGGAAGAAAGCGGAAAAGGTCGTACTTTTGGCACGGTTTACAACTAATACCCTCTGGGGAAACACAGTAATTTATCATTAAAAACAGAGAAAAAATAGAACAGAATGGAAGAAGTATTCAAGTACATTATCGGTCTGGGAGCGGCAGTAATGATGCCGATCATTTTCACAATTTTAGGAGTATGTATCGGTATTAAACTCCCCAAAGCGCTCAAAAGCGGTTTGTTGGTGGGAGTCGGTTTCGTCGGCTTATCTGTAGTCACAGCCTTGTTGACCAGTAGTCTTGGTCCGGCATTAAGTAAAATGGTAGAAATCTACGGATTGGAACTCGGTATTTTCGACATGGGATGGCCTTCGGCAGCAGCAGTTGCTTATAATACCTCGGTCGGCGCTTTCATTATCCCTGTTTGTCTGGGAGTAAACCTGTTAATGCTACTGACCAAAACAACCCGTACTGTTAATATTGACCTTTGGAACTACTGGCACTTCGCATTTATCGGGGCTATCGTATACTTCGCCTCCGATAGTATTTTCTGGGGATTTTTCGCCGCTATCATTTGCTACATTATAACATTGGTAATGGCAGACATGACTGCTCCTGCTTTTCAGAAGTTCTATGATAAGATGGACGGTATCTCTATCCCGCAGCCTTTCTGCCAGAGCTTCGTTCCGTTCGCGATTGTAATCAATAAGCTTTTAGATAAAATTCCGGGATTCGACAAACTGAATATCGACTCTGAAGGAATGAAGAAGAAATTCGGTCTGATGGGTGAACCGTTATTCCTGGGTATCGTGATTGGTTGCGGTATCGGAGCTTTGGGCTGTGCCAGCTGGAAAGAAGTACTGGACGGCATTCCGGGTATCCTTGGATTGGGTATCAAAATGGGAGCGGTTATGGAGTTGATTCCACGTATCACCAGCCTTTTCATTGAAGGTTTGAAACCTATCTCTGATGCAACCCGCGAATTGATCGCTAAAAAATATAAGAGTAATACAGGCCTGAGCATCGGTATGAGCCCTGCACTTGTCATCGGCCACCCGACAACGCTGGTTGTATCCCTGCTTTTGATCCCGGTTACTATCTTCCTTGCAGTGATCCTTCCGGGTAACCGTTTCTTACCGCTGGCTTCTCTGGCCGGTATGTTCTACCTATTCCCGATGATTCTGCCTATCACCAAAGGTAATGTGGTGAAATCATTCATCATCGGACTGGTAGCATTGATCGTAGGTCTGTACTTCGTAACAGAACTGGCAGGATTTTTCACGATGGCTGCCAAAGACGTATATGCCGCTACGGGTGACCCGACAGTAAATATCCCCGCCGGCTTCGAAGGCGGAGCGCTCGACTTTGCTTCCAGCCTCTTCTGCTGGGGTATCTTCCACCTGACTTACAGTCTGAAGATTATCGGTCCTGCCATCCTCGTAGCCCTTGCACTGGGAATGGCAGTCTACAACCGTATCCGCATGAAAAGAAATGATGCGAAAAACGCAGCTAACGATTAAATATAAGTATAATCCAAATAAAGATTCGAAAGATGAAAAAATTAGCAATTGCAATGATGATGGGTATCGCAGCTATGTCTGCTTCTGCCCAGGTAAATTACAAGATGCAGGTGGCTTGCAATCCGCAAGACGTGAAAACGTATGATACAAACCGCCTGCGTAGTAGCTTCCTGATGGAAAAAGTAATGGTTCCTGATCAAATCAACGTGACTTATTCCATGTACGACCGCCTCATCTTCGGTGGTGCCGTACCTGCAACAAAAGAGCTGGTACTTGAAACTATCGATCCGCTGAAAGCTAAGTATTTCCTCGAACGTCGCGAACTGGGTGTTATCAACATTGGCGGCGAAGGTATCGTAACTGTTGACGGCAAGGAATATACGCTGAACTTCAAAGATGCATTGTATGTAGGCAGAGGCAAGCAGAAAGTTACTTTCAAGAGCAAAGATGCCAGCAAACCTGCAAAATTCTATATCAACTCCGCTACTGCCCACAAGGAGTACAAAACTCAGTTGATCACCATCGACGGACGCAAAGGTTCTCTGAAAGCAAATTCTTTCGCGGCAGGAAAGATGGAAGAAAGCAACGACCGCGTTATCAACCAGCTGATTGTTAACAATGTACTTGAAGAAGGTCCTTGCCAACTGCAAATGGGATTGACTGAACTGAAACCGGGTAGTGTATGGAACACCATGCCGGCACATACCCATACTCGTCGTGTGGAAGCATATTTCTACTTCAACGTACCGGAAGGCAACTCCATCTGCCACTTCATGGGCGAACCTCAGGAAGAACGCATCGTATGGATGCAGAACGAACAAGCTATCATGTCACCGGAATGGTCGATCCACGCAGCTGCCGGAACCAGCAATTATATGTTCATCTGGGGTATGGCCGGTGAAAATCTTGACTATGGCGACATGGATAAAATCAAATATACAGAAATGCGCTAATCTTTGCGCAGTTCTTTAGCACATATCAAGTAATCCGAAAAGCTTCATTCTTTCCTCGAAACGGGGAGAGAATGAAGTTTTCCGGATTTGTCATATTCTTCCCCCAAAGAGACCAAATTGTTACGATAATACATTACTATGTACAAATAATATGTATAATGCAACGAATTATACATGATTTTGACCAATTATTACAAAAAAAATCCAGCTGAAATACCGACCTTTGTCAGCAAATCAAAATCTATTTAAATCCATTATCATGAATGCATTTCAAAAAACAGGCGAAA